>SCPN01000174.1_pt1 | contig 184100 bp, 158 predicted proteins | sample 6106831 | NCBI WGS metagenome assembly SCPN01 (sample SAMN10720447, study PRJNA508395) | human gut metagenome | isolation source: Participant 1, 0 month | reverse complement strand
ACCCATAATTGATTGTATAATCATAGCACTTAAAAGACAACATACTCAAAATCGGGCTTAAAAGCAATGTAATAACAACACCTAATCCATAGGAAAAATAGAAGCAGTTATTAATAACGGTTAATCGATGCGCAATAAGTTTTTCATCGCCAGAGGTAGCTATTGATATATTCCTTACAGAGGAGTCTTTTAATCCAAGTCCAGCAAAGTTTTGTATAAAAACCAGGGAAGATGTGTAAAGGGAGTTTATACCCATTCCCTTGGCACCTATAAGTATGGAGACTAATTTTAATCTTATTAACCCTACCAGCACCTGGATAATCTGGGTACCACCAAATATAGCAGTTCCTTTAAATATTTCTTTATACGAGGAAGCCATTATATAAACAATAATTTAGTACGGATAATCAAAATATGTATAACCAATTTCAATCCATACCCCTTAGCATACTTTATTTGAAATCTTTTAAGAGTATCTTTTATGAGTCCACAGCCCTCGTTAACAATATTCTTATTATTTCTATTCTTGTTATCTCTTAAAAATCTTAGCATGCTATTTATCACACCTACAGTGCTTCCACACAATCTCTTGTATTCGACAGATCTTCCATAATTCTGACCAATAAAAGGAAGCAAACCTCGAACGGTATTTATCAAATATTTTTCCCTATTAAAGTTTCGCGATTTCCCGACAGAGTTTGGATTATAAAGATATAAGTAATCCGCCCTACAAAAAGCAACTTTTTTGCAATTAAGGAGAAACAACCTACTATCATATTCATCAGTAAAATCTTCGAAATTTGGATCAGTAACAGAATTATTACATAATATTTGTTTTCTCATCAAAGCACCATTTATAGCAAATTCCCACCTACCTATAGTATGTGAGACAGCTTCTTTTCCATTATAGATTTTAGTGTAATCGAAATTATCTACTGGGCACTTCATGTATATTTTATCCTCTGTATCAAGATGCACCATAGTTGTACCTACAAAATCAGCATCAGTTTCATATTGCCTATTCCAAACATTTTCTACATAATTCTCTGCTATAGAATCGTCAGAATCAACAGGAATAATGAACTCACCATCAGCCCTATAAAAACAATTGTCTCTAGATTGTTTTACCGTAGGAACGTGTTCTATAGTATATGCTTTTATTCTTGAGTCTTCATGAGCATGTTTTTCTATAATATCCCAAGAATTGTCTGTTGAGCCGTTATTTACTACAACAATTTCCAGATTTGGATACTTTTGAGCTCTCGCACTCAAAATACATTTATCTATAAATTTAGCTGTGTTATAAACAGGGATTACTATTGAAATTAAAGGTTTTTCCATTATCCTAGATTTAAATTGTCTTCAACCAATCCATGGTAAATTTTGTTCCTTCAGCAAAGCTTACTTCAGGAATGAAACCACAATCGTTTTTGATCTTTTCAATAGAGAATGTGTCCAATGGCATATTTGTACCTGTGAAAGGAACATCTCCAAACAATGGTGTACTTTCAGAACCACACGCCCCTACCATCTCCAGAATGAACTCTTTCAGTGGTTTTGCATCGCCAGAATCAATCGTATACTCACAATATGGCTTACCTTTATCTGCTACCAGATAGAAATCCTTGGCTACATCTGTCACATACACAAAGTTGTAATTCTGTGTAGTCGCTGTAAACTGGAGTGGTTCACCGTTAATAATTTTACGAAGAGTCGAGTTCACGAATCTTGGTGAGAAATCGCCCACACCATAGGTATTCGTAATCATAGACCACACCAATTCAATTCCGCTATTTACGGCAACAGTCTTACACATACAATATGCAATGTACTTACCCATGCCATAGATATAGCCCATTCCTGGTTTGCTTCCCTGTGCGTGTATAGTAGCCTCAACCTCATACTCCATGATAGAACCGGCACACACAAAACGTGCACAACCTAGTTCCCTTGTAGCCTTCATGCACTCAACAGTATTGAGTACATTCTACATCTGGAGTTTGTAATCAAAACGAGCATCTCCAGCAGAACCTGCCCATGCGAAATGAATAAAAGTATCATAAACACCCTTCTCAATACCATCAAGCATATCCTTGGTATCAGAGATGTCATACTACATGTATTTGAGGCTAGGATGTTCTTCCAATCCGCGTGCTGACGGGCCCCTATAAAGAGCTAGAACAGTCTTACCCTCATTAAGAAAATACTTAACAGTATAACTTCCAACAAATCCGCCAGCACCTGTGATAATTACATTTTTCATTATGCTGCGAATTTATGTGTTGACTTAATACTGTTTAATATAACGTATGTAGCAGAAGTCTTTTTACAGTGTATATAATTGAGGATCAGAATTTCACACACTCGTATTATCTTCTGATAACCAATGGATTGTATTCATTATACCTGTATCAAAATTTGTTTTAATATAGTTGCCAATAGCCTCAACGAGATCTGAATTATCAAACATCTCCATTGAGTACTTGATGCCATCATCAGGACGGATACCAATACCTACCTTGTCGGCAAAACCTGCAAGTTCGCCAATGCGAAGAAGATAGTCCTTCAAAATGCGAGGATTGCCAGAACCGATGTAATAGAAAGATTTCTTGGTATCGTTTACTCCAAGGCGATAAACAGCCTCAATAAGGTCATCCACATAGATGAAGTCGTATGGTTGGAGAGCAGGACCGAAGGTTGCTTCCTTACCTGCCATCAGCTCGCTAAGGGTATAACTTACAAGGTTACCGGTCTTATTGCCAATACCATAGATGTTTGAGAACTGCATCCAAACGAAAGGCAATCCGATATTCTTGCAATAGTCCTCAACAATCAACCGACAAGCGTGCTTTGCCACACCATACATCATACCGCCAGAAGTCTTCTCTAAGTCAGGAAGGCTATAGGTTGCATTCTCTGCCACTGTACCTGCACAGAGGAGTTTCTTTACACCCATCTGCTTGCATACATTAGCACAATCAACAGCCATCTGAATGTTGACAAGCTGAACCGTCGGATCTGCCTTTTCCGCACCATTCACACCCCTCCAAGCAAGGTGGTAGAATGCGTCATACTCACCAACAGGAATCTTGTCTGCAAGGGTTGCGTCAACACCAGACTCTATCTTTGTAATGAAACCTGATTCTGGCAATCGTGGAAGTGCAAAGCTCATATCCACAGCCAAGACCTTGACACCTTTATTAATAAGTATCTTAATAAGCGAACTACCTATAAAGCCATTGGCTCCAGTTACTATAGTACCCTTCATTTATTAAACTGGTTACACGTTGAAGTTGTACTCAATCTCGTCTATTTCCTTGCGATCGCCTTCAGATGGGGCGTGTACTTCAGGTATCAAATCCATCAGCATAGATGTCTGCTCTGAATCTGCTCCTGCAAATGCCATCCACAGTCCAGGTGCTACAGTAAGACGCTGGTAGTTGCCATTTGGTGTGAGAAGCACCTCCTGGAACTCGCCCTTTGTTGTACTACCTTCACGATCATCAAAGATAACGAACTTGACAGCACCACTTACTACCACAAGGTTAAGCACATACCGATTATGACGCTTCCAACCTTTGACAGCATGAGGTTTGACCTGAGTAAAGTAAGCTTCACCAAAGCCTACAAATCCTTCGTCTGTAGCTTTGAAAGCATGCCAAAGGTCACCATTTGGCACGCTTATCTGCTTCAGCGGATGTAAAGAAACACCTTCTATCATAATGCCCACTCCAAATTCTGCTTCTTTGCAGCCTCAACATACTCGTTGATCTGCTTTTCGGTAAGTGCAAACATATTCTTGTCTTTCTCTACATAGAAGGCACGATACCACTCGGCTATGAAGTTAACGCACTCCTCATAGTGGAGGGTTGAATGCCAGTGAAGGCATGCCAAAGCCTTGTCGCAATTCAGTTTCAGGAGAGTTGCCTCCTCGAATGGAACATTGCCTGTGAGCTTTACAACCTTATCCTTGTCAAGCCCCCAGAGAGTTGCCAAATCCTGAACCAGTTCGAATACAGTCTTGGTCTGTTCTGCACGAGGGCCAAAGTTGTATGGTCTCCATTCACGCTCTTTGCCTTCAGCAAGGTACTGAGCCAAAGTAAGATATCCCGAAAGTGGTTCGAGTACATGCTGCCAAGGACGAGTAGCCTTTGGCGAACGGATCTCAACGGTCTCATCCTGTGAGAATGCCTTCACGCAATCCACAATGATGCGATCCTTGCCCAGTCGCCACCACCGATTACGTTACCTGCACGTGTCACACCAAACTTGATGTTAGGCATCTTCTTGATGAACGAATGCCAATAGCTCTTGATGACCAGTTCAGCAGCACCTTCGAACCCGAATAGATGTCCTTGCCACCCATGCCGTCTGTCTCGCGATAACCCCAAATCCATTCTACATTGTCGTAAGTTGATGTGATGAGGATACAGGTACAATCCCAGTCGATTTTCATAATTTCCACAAACAGCAGCTGTACCCACGATGTTGGTGGTCATAGTATCAAAAGGTTCACGATAGGAAGTAAGTACCAGAGCCTGAGCAGCCAAGTGGATGAGGAAGTCAGGACGAACCTCCTGCACATATGCGTTGAACTCCTCCTTGTTGCGGATGTCGCCATAATGCTGATGAATCTTCTCCTCCAACTTCAGCGTCTCGAACATTGATGGGTTGGTCGGCACACTCAGTGAGTATCCAAACACATCTGCTCCCATCATGTTGAACCAAGTTGACAACCATGATCCCTTGAAACCGGTGTTACCAGCTACCAAGACCTTCTTACCATTGAAAATGTTGTTAAATGCCATATTTTGTTTCTTTTATATATACTTATTTTGCATAATCAGGAATCTCTGGGATAGTACGTTCCCACTTCTTCCAAGGTGCTTTGTTCTCCGCAAGCAGCTTCTCTAACATTGACTTCTCGCGGATGTTATCCATACACTGCCAAAAACCTGTATGAACATATGACATCAACTGTCCTAGATTAGCAAGTTCTACCAAAGCGGTTTTCTCGAACACACATGAATCTCCGTCTAGCAAGTCAAAACCTCTGGCTGGAGCACCATATAGCCTGCATTAATAGGCGCACCATCACTTGCATTCTTCTCACGGAATGCACGTACAGCCTGATCCTTGGTGATATCCAGCACACCTTTATCCTGGACCATCTTGACAGCAGTGAGGGTTGCGAGCTTACCGTGTGACTTATGGAACTCAACGAGTTTGTCAATCTCCACATCACACACCATCACCATAGGTCATCAAGAATGGCTCGTTGCCCACGTACTTTTGGATACGCTTAATACGTCCGCCAGTCATGGTGTTGTAGCCTGTATCGACAACAGTCACCTTCCAAGGTTCCATATTGGTTTGGTGAACGGTCATCTCATTCTTACCATTACGGTAATCAAAGGTCACATCAGAGTTATGCAGGAAGTAGTTGGCGAACCACTCCTTGATATACTCCTGCTTGTAACCGGCGCAGATTATAAACTCAGTATGTCCGTAATAGGCATACTCCTCCATGATATGCCAGAGGATAGGCATACCACCGATCTCAATCATCGGTTTTGGTTTGAACTGAGATTCCTCAGATATGCGGGAGCCGAAGCCTCCAGCTAAAAGGACGACTTTCATATAGCGAATTAGGGTGTCCAATTTGATGTACCCACTTTCTAAACCAAAACCTCTTGAAATGCGCTTGCATAAAGGCTTTGCGATAGTATCCTTGGGGTACTCTTCAAATATCTTTGTTTTATTCGGTTTTTAATTGAGCTCCAAGTCAGAACAAGTTGATTAACGTAGAGAAACCATAACTTCCCAAAATCACTGCTACTGTACATAAAATTATTTTTTTAATGTGCAGCAAAGGTAAAATCTAATCGGAAACAAGTCAAGACGTCATTTTTGGACGCTGCCCAAAGTGTCTATGCATTCGAACGACTAATATTATCTAGAAGATTTTAGTCTCTACGGAAAATATCACGTGTAAATACCTTCTCCTCCACATCATCCAAGCAGGCGTCGTAACGGTTGGCGATGATGGCATCACTCATCTCTTTGAATTTGATCAAGTCGTTCACCACCATGCTGCCAAAGAATGATGTACCGTCTTCCAGGGCGGGTTCATAAATGATGATCTGAGCCCCTTTGGCCTTGGATACGTTTCATCACACCTTGTATGGAAGACTGGCGGAAATTGTCGGAGTTCGATTTCATCGTGAGACGGAACACACCCACCACAGTATTGTTCCCGCTGCGCATCCCACTGGCTGGAAGCGGTGTAATAACCGGCTTTCCGCAACACCTGGTCGGCGATAAAATCCTTACGGGTGCGGTTGCTCTCCACGATGGCCGACATCATGCTCTGGGGGACATCCGCATAGTTGGCGAGCAATTGTTTGGTATCTTTGGGCAGGCAGTAACCGCCGTAGCCGAAACTCGGATTGTTGTAATGGATACCGATACGGGGGTCGAGTCCCACACCTTCTATGATGGACTGGGCATCCAAGCCTTTTACTTCAGCGTATGTGTCAAGTTCGTTGAAGTAGCTGACACGGAGAGCGAGATAAGTATTGGCGAAAAGTTTCACCGCTTCCGCTTCCTTGATGCCCATAAAAAGGGTCGGGATATCTTCTTTTATTGCTCCTTCTTGCAGTAAAGCTGCAAACGTTTTGGCGGCTTGCACGAGCATGGGTACATCGGTTACTGCCCGGATGGCTTGGTTCTCAGCGTCAAAACAGCTACCGTTCATCATCTTCGGAGAGCCTACGATGATGCGGCTGGGATAGAGGTTATCGTAAAGTGCCTTGCTCTCGCGAAGGAACTCGGGAGAGAAAAGCAGGTTGAGACGTTTGGCGCCACGCTGTGCGTACTTGACGTAAAGACTGCGGCAATAGCCCACAGGGATGGTGGATTTGATCACCATCACGGCATCGGAATTAACACGGAGTACCAGGTCGATGACATCTTCTATGTGATGGGTATCGAAATAATTCTTTACCGGATCGTAGTTCGTGGGGGCGGCAATAACAACAAAGTCAGCATCCGCATAGGCGGAAGTCCCATCAAGGGTAGCCGAAAGACGTAATGGTTTCTCTGCCAGATACTGCTCAATATAATCGTCCTGAATAGGAGAAATCTTCCGGTTGATCTTATCGACCTTTTCGGGAACGACATCAACTGCCACTACTTCGTGATGCTGTGACAGCAACGTGGCAATGCTCATTCCAACGTAGCCCGTTCCGGCTACGGCTATTTTGATATCTTTAAATTCGCGCATAAGGACTGCTTATTTTTTATTCACTTTCTATTCTTCAACATACTCCCACGGATAAGGATTATCCACCACAGTCTGAAACTCGTTGATAGCCTCTTGCTGCTCAGTAGTAAGTGACACCGAATCCCAAGAAGCGATAATTGTACGGGCTTCGTCAGCCAAAGGCTCGTCGAATACCTCACCATAGCAGGCGGTAAGCAGACGAAGCTTCAATAGTGAAGCGGGAAGAGTATCGAGGATATCCCAGCAACGATCTAATATCTTCTGGACATGTTTGCGCTTTTCTCCGTGGTCAATGAACGATGCGTTGTAACCCATTAGGAGAGCGAGACAGACAGAGGCCTGTTCTTCAACCGTGGAACCTTGGACACCGGAATTATACAATGTTGTGGTCAAGCGGTAAACTTCATTGTTACGGCGGGACAAGTCATCGCTGTAAATGGGACTCCCGTCCATGCCCAAATACATCAGATCGTGCGCGGCACGCTGAAGGGAAGCTACTTCTTCGGAAAGAGTCATAATAAATTTGAATTATGAATTATTTGATTACTTCTATAAGATCAGGGTGAATAGTGGCCATGGCAACAGCTATGACACCTTGTATAGCAATAACTACGCGACGATCCCGGGCACCTTTCACTTTCAGGAAAACACCTTCCTGACCCTCGAAGTCACCACCCGTAATACGGACTTTGGTTCCTTTGGACAAGTTGAGTTCATCGGGTTGAAAGTATAAAAGATGGTCACTGTAAGTACCGGCTACAGCGATGAAACGCTGCATTTCATTGTCGGGGATAATTATCTTCTTGCCGCTACGGGTATCGGTGATATATTGCAAATAAGCAACCATAGACTTGACACGCTTCACTTCGGAAGGACAAGCATGAATAAAAATCAGATTGTGAATGATAGGAACCAAAACACGGACTTTTTTTCCTTTCTTTATACTTATCTTATATTGCATAGGAACAAAACAGCCCAAGTTCTCTTTCGCAAGCAACCGCATAGCGTCAGTCTCTCGACGATAAGTGGCACGCATAGCGAACCATATTTCGGTCTCTTTTTCCACTTCCATTATACGATTATTTCAGAAAAGGACATTCTCCCGGGGCTTTGAACTTCTTACATACACCTGAAATTCAATCACTTGCGAGTACTTTATGTAATATACGGCAAGCTTTGTACTCTCTTGCCACGGTTTCTTGTAGTTACTCATTACCTATCTGGTAAGAAACTATAAACAAACGAATTATACTAAAAAAACGTGTTTTTAAACGTTCGTCTATTTGAACACTATTTTTGTATTCATTTTTTCAGTATCGAAACATAAAAGCAGACAGATAAAAAAGAGATTTTTATCCATAGATATCTATCTAGAAATTTATATTAATAGAGGCATTCTATTCACGTTAAGGTTCAAATTGCTCACGCCAACATCTCCTTAAACTCACTATCAGTTTCGTCTTTTGCAACATTTTATACAAATAAAAATCACTAAAATTAAAAAGATTATGAACTACGAAAACAAACAACAAGAAGAAAAAAAAAGAATTCAAAAAAAACAAAACGGACAACAAGCAAATCTCTGACAATAGAGACCTTAAGTCAAACAGAGGACGAAAAAAGGAGAAACCCATACAAGGGATTGTTTTGAAACACTACGAATGCTTAAAGCTACTAATCACACTCTATCAAGATGGGGCAATGGGTATAAAAAAGGAGACATCACAAGTTGCATTAGCACGATATATAGACGACAAAAAACTATTAGGGAATATTCGAAATGGAATATTCATTCCATTGAAGTTCAGCACTATTCTAAAGGAAACAAACACCATCTGGAACGAAATGCTACGAGATAAATCCATTGGCATAAAATAGACAAGAAAACACACCATGAATTATTATACTCCAACCTAATCGGCAAACACTCTACCTTCGGGCCGACAAACAATTTATAAACTTTAAAATCATTATAATATGAAGAAGTTGAAAAGCCCGGCATCACAAAGTGAAGCCATGAAACTGAGATGGAAAAAACGGATCGTCTTCGAGAAAGGATACACCGAGTCGTGCGCCGAATGGATGGCAGAACGACTTGAAGCACTCCTGGACCATATGCAATATGGACATGCGACGGTAGCTTACCGAAAACAAAACGGGAGTTTCCAACTGGTGAAAGCAACATTGATTTACTACGAAGCGGAGTTCCGTAAGAAGTATGATCCCACAAAAATAGAAGGCGCAGTAGTCTACTGGAATGTGGACGAACAGCGATGGACGACATTCCAGGTGGAGAACTTCATGGAGTGGAGACCGATCGTATAGGGCGTCACCACAGATTACACGGATTTTCACGGATGAATTATTTATACTTTGAGGAATCAAGTGAAAACGTCTTTGGAAATCCGGAGTAATTTGTGGTAAATGTATTATTGAAAGTACAAACAACTAATCTAAAAAAACAAATATGGCAATAGCATACGACGGGATCAATTATTTTCCGGTGGGCGTAAACTTCATGGAAGAGAACGCAATGGAAGTGATAGAAGCAAAATATGGAATAAAAGGGTCGGCAATTGTGCTGAAACTGATGTGTAAGATTTACAAGGAGGGATACTACATACGATGGGATGAAGAACAATGCCTGATTTTCGCAAACAAGGCAGGAAGAGAGGTGCAGGCAGAAGAGGTGCAGGGGATCATCGAGATTCTGTTCACCAAAGGAATACTGGACAGAAACAGTTATCAGGAAAACGGAATACTGACTTCGGAAAGTATACAGAAAGTATGGATGGAAGCGACAAAGCGAAGGAAAAGAGAGTTGTCGGAGCTCCCTTACCTGATGGTGAAACTGGAAAAAGAAAATGGAAAAGCCGACACTCCCCCGGCACTACAAGAAATTCAGCAACCAGAGCTGTTCAAAAAGGAAAAAACACCTGTTAACCCGAAAAATGTAGTACATCATGTAGCCGTTGACGCAAAAAATGCATGCAATTCCGGACAAAGTAAAGTAAAAGAAAAGAAAGCAGAGGAAAATAAAGAATTTCCCCCCTCAGCTCCCCCCAAAGGGGAGGAAGAAGAGCGGAAGGGGGATTCTGCTTATCTCCCGATACCGGGATACGCCTTCAATACAATGACGCACAATTACTCGGGACTGATGGACACGCTAAAGAGATTGAGCATTACCGACACCGGGGAAGTAAACTCCATACTCAGGCTGTCGGACTATGGGAGGAAGGGAACGACGGTATGGAAACTGATTGCCAACACTTGCTGGAGCGACATCGGAGCCAAAGGAAGATACCTGATAGCGGCGCTAAACAAGACGAAAAGAAGGTAGCAGAGAGTGTCAGTCCCCTATTTGTAGTTGACAAAAAAGCAAATATACAGGCTTTTGACCAGAAAGGGATTCAGCGAAACAAAGAAGTAAAAAGTGTGCTTAACGAACTAAAACACAGTGTTTTTAAAGCACAAGATTTCTCTCGCCCAAAGCTTTGTTTTAACGCTACGTTAAAGCTTGTTCTTTAAATGCAAATAGCAAGTGTTTTCAATGCAAAAGGCTTGTTATTTGCACACAAGAATAAAATAACGGAGAAATGGCGTTAACAATGTTAATTGAGAAACACTCTACAAACAAAAAGAAATCTCTGTCATTCTAAAAATCAAAAGTACAAATAGCCGTAATCAAATTCCCAATATATTGTGAATTTCATGATGAAGGTACATAACTCAAGCCACAAAAAGCTCAAATTCACAATATATTGGGAATTTCCTTGCTTATCAAACAAATACTTAGTATTTTTGTTTCAAATTCACAATATATTGGGAATATGAAACAAATTGGAATACAGATTCGCCAACGAAGAAAAATGTTGGGTATAAATCAGCAAACACTTGCCGATTTAGCACAAATCAGTATCAATACTATAACAAAAATTGAAAATGGAGAAATAAATATTAATTTTCAAAAGCTCTATGCCATATTGGAGGTATTAGGATTAGAACTTTCTCTGAAAATTAAAAATAAGGAGGGATATCTATGAGACAAGGAGTCGTATACTTGAATAAAGAACGGGTAGGCATTATTACGGAATTATCTTCTAACGAATATAAATTTCTGCTATGATGACGAATATTTCAATGATCCATCAAAGCCCTCCATAAGCCTGACATTGACAAAACAACAACAGGAATATACTTCCCATTATCTATTTTTTGCCAACATGCTGTCAGAAGGGCACAACCGCATCGTTCAGGCAAGATTATTGCAGATTGATGAAAAAGATGATTTTGGTATTTTATTAGCTACAGCACATACCGACACGGCTGGGGCTGTAACCATAAAACCTCTCGACTATGATTGAATTAACTTGCTGTCCTTCTACTTTACAAAGGGATTCTCAACCTATTCGCCTGTTGCATTGAAAGAGCTGTTCAATAGCCAAAAGGTAAACCATATACTGCCATACAATGGCATGGACAATAATGAAACGGAACAAAAGAATTTCAGGATAACAACAAACACATGTCTATATCCGAGCTCAACAAAATACTCTCTTGTAGTAGATAATGGGCAAATGAGACTATCACTGGAACAGGAGCAAGCCACATTGTTACTTAAAACCAAACTTTCTGAATATGCCAACAAAGAGATAAGTCCGGCCAATGAACACTTAACCATGCAAATAGCCTCGCAAGTTTACAATATTCCTACAGCAGCCAATGGGCTCTGTTTTTTTCAAAATGATGAACCTGCCTATATCACACGACGTTTTGACATTGCACCCAATGGAAGAAAATTCAGAAAAGAAGATTTTGCTTCTTTAGCCGGAATATCAAAGGGGAATAAAGGTCCCAACTACAAATATGATGTATTAAGTTATGAAGAGATGGCGGATATTATCAAACAGTACGTCTCAGCATCATCTGTAGAGGTTCTAAAATTCTTTCGATTAGTTATTTTCAACTTCCTTTTTTCAAATGGAGATGCTCATGCTAAAAATTTCTCTTTGTTAGAAACTCCTTCTGGAGATTTTATACTTGCTCCGGCATATGATTTGCTAAATACCAGACTGCATATTTTTGATGATCATGTATTTGCTTTACAACGTGGCTTGTTTAAAGAGAATACGTTAAACGGAAATGACGGTGCGGTTACAGGAAAAGAATTCATAGAATTTGGTATCCGCATCGGCATTCCCCCCAAAAGAGTTCATAAAGAGCTAATAAGCTTTTGCCAAAAGGCAGAACAAGTACAAGATTTAGTCGAAAAATCATTTTTACCGAATCAATTAAAGAAACAATATTTACTCCATTACCAAATGAGAAAAGATTCCTATCTTTCGGTAGGCATTCCTACATAAAATTATACCAGTTTCTTTTTCTTCCTGTAGTTTTCACGAAACTCTTTGGGCGAACATTCTTTCTTTTTCTTGAAGATCCGATTGAAATTAGAAAGATTATTAAACCCGCATTCATAACAGATTTCAGCAATAGACATAGTAGAATCAACCAGCAGGCGGGCAGCAAACCCCAAACGAATGTCAATGATATAGTCCGAAAGATTCTTACCGGTACGCAATTTAAAGAAGCGACTGAAAGATACCGGAGTCATTCCTACCATATCAGCCAGCTGATTCAGGCGGATCTCTTCCTGATAATGGGCATTAATATATTCCTGCACTTTCTGCACACGGCGGCTATCCGAATGAATGCCGATTTTCGCGAAGGAAGAACTTGACAACGTACGGGCCTCTTCATTGAAAAGTGACAGTTCATAAAGTATGGTCAAGAACTTGATGACAGCATAAAACCCCTGTTTCTCGGATGCCAGCGTATCGAGAAGGGGATAAATTTTCAGGATGGCGGACATCGGAAAACAAAGACCTTTCTGAGCTTTCTCAAGCATATCACGAATAGAATCGAACTGATTCTTATTGATAAAACTTTTGAAGAAAAGATCGGAAGAGAACTGAATCGTTATTTCACGGATCTCTTTTGAATGGCAATCGTGCTGCTCCCAGACATGTTCCAAATCCTTTCCGGTAATCAGAACCAAATCATAATCACTGATCACTTCTGCCGAATCACCGACGATCCGTCGCACACCGGCTGCTTTCTCCGTAAAGTTCAGCTCAAATTCGGCATGATTGTGAATGGGATAAGTAAACTCCGTTTTATACCGTTCGGCAATGTAGAAACAATCCTTATCGGACAGCGGAGTGATCTCCCGAATAATGTTGCTTTGTAGTGCATTCATAGCTAATATAGTATTATTAGCCACAAATATAACACACTTTTTTAATTTCTTCTATTCCACTCCCGAAAATCTTCTCCCGTAGGATTCTGGAATACGCGCAAACCAAATTCCGGAACAATGGCAAGCAGATGATCGAATACATCGGCCTGAATTCCTTCGTAAGGTACCCACTCTTCACAGCAGAAAAAGTAAAGTTCGACCGGAATACCTTGTTCGGTGGGCTGAAGATACCGTACCATACAAGTGAGGTTCTTATTGACATCGGGAAGACTTTTCAAGTAGTTGGTCAGATAGGCACGGAATACTCCGAGATTGGTCTGGCGTCGCCCATTGACCAAAATAGAGTTGTCTATGTGATGTTCTTTATTATACTCTTTCACCACCTGCTCGGTCTGCTCCACATAATCGGTCAACAATTGGATTTTCTTATATTTAGCCAACATTTCGGGGTACAGAATCTTACACTGTTCATATCGATATTGATAGAACGCTTCACACGCCGTCCACCGGACTCTTGCATACCCGCCAATTCTGAAAAGAATCGCTGACCAGCAGATAGGGAGGGATGGTAGTGATGGTATTGTCCCAATTGCGCACCTTCACCGTATTGAGCGTCACTTCAATCACCGTACCGTCGGCTCCGTATTTGGGCATAGCGATCCAGTCACCTACTTTCAGCATATTATTTGCAGAAAGTTGAATGCCGGACACAAATCCCATGATACTGTCTTTAAACACCAACATCAGGATGGCAGCCGAAGCACCAAGCCCGGTGAGCAATACCATCGGAGATTTATCTATCAATACACTGATAACAACAATTCCTCCAATGAAAAATAGTATCACTTGTGCCGTTTGCAACAAACCTTTCAATGGTCGATCACGAAACTGTTCTCGCTCACTGTATACATGATAAACAGCCGACAGAAATGCACTGATAAAACGCAGAAAAACCGCAATGATATAAATCATGCAGATACGACGGATAAAATCGAGGGCACTTACATTCGGAATAGCCAAAGGAATCAACACATAAATAATGATGGGAGGGACAAGATGACTGAGGTAAATCAAAACTTTACGGTCGAACACAATATCATCCCAGGTTGCTTTGGTCTTTTTCACTAGTTTAGCAACTACTCTTAAAAGAATGTTACGACAAATAAGATCGGCTAAAAAGGCAATGCCAATAATCAGTACCAGTGTCATAATGGGACCGACTTCACTGGAGTCAAATCCCCAGGAAACGAATAAGTCATTTATTTTTTCGGTTATCTGTTCCATATAAAAACTCTTTTATGTCTTCTTTCAACCATTGATAAAGGTATAAATCTTTGTAAGCACTATTTTTGCGAAGCATTACCTCCACATTGACCTGACTGTTTTGATAACAAGTCAGTTCATTATGAAATTGTTCGTCATGTTCCGCCAATTTTTTGATTTCTTGTTCCCGTTCGCGTCGCAGGGCTGTACAAACGGGAGTCAATACTTTCATCACGACATTGTCCATGATGTGATGCCCCTGAATAAACAGATATGTTGTATCAGGAAGCACTCCAAGTCCTTTTAATTCGACCGATAACTTATCGACCTCTTCGATACCTTGTGGAAAACGCGTGGATAACTCAGAAAGTTTAGACGTTACCGAACGCCTCACTGCCTCCAAAGAACGTTCCGGATGCCTCAAGCTGACATCGTGCAAACGAACACAGGCATTAAATTCACTCATAGTAAACGTATAAGTATCATGACGACGATAAAACCAGACAGACCACAGGAAAAGCGGATAAGCAATCTGAGAGTATCGTTTCATAAACTCATTGAAGTCAATCAGGTGTCTGTCGTTCAAAGTGGCTTGCACACAGACCTCATGCAAGCTATCGGCATAACAATGATAGTTTTCAATAGCATAAGCATAGGTCTGAAAAATATATCTATTACGATTAATTTTACGTGAAGTAGCAGTAGCTCCTTGCAACAAAAAGTCATAATCGCTATCCACACAGGCAATCAGACTTTTGCCTAACTCGGCCGTATTAAGGGTATTCATCAGTACCATTTTCTTGCCTTTAGCCAAAGATGTAGCCGAAGGAAGCATCACCTGAAAATAATGTTCTTCGTCCTCAAACTCCTCAAGCAGTGTACGCCAGAAAGCTACATCGTCATAACTCTCAACATAAGCTACAATCCGGCGGCGCGCCTTTTTAGAGTATAACTTATGAGCAGCATTGAAATAGGAAGAAGTCAGATTGTCTTTGAGACTGATTGCCATAGGTCGTGTTTTAGTTAAATGCTACTTATAGCTGGTTGCAATATCACTTACTTCGGTCACAGCATCGAGCCATCCTTCCATGATCACTGCAGGAGAATGTGTCGTTAGTATAATCTGCACATTCGGATTCAGTTCACGGATCATCGATATCAGCTTTTGCTGCCATTCGATATGCAAAGAAGCTTCGGGCTCGTCCATGAACAATACGCAATGGGCATTATCCTGTACAAGTACAGTAAGCAGAATAACTAACATCTGCTTTTCACCGGAAGAAAGTTTATAAGGAAACAGAAGTTCACCATCCTGATAGAAAGCAATATCATTGCGTCTACGGTCTATTTTTTTACGGGTATAGCTGAATAGTTCGTCAACCATGTCTTGAAAACGACGTTTAGCAATGGAAAGCGTGGCTGCTTTACTACGTTCTTCCTCGTTATTGCTGCTCAACAGCTCGATCATCTTATTGCCTATATTGACTTGATAATCCAGATAACGGCGCTGCAACAGATAGAGTTGCCAGTCGAGTTCGGACTTTACATTCTTATCTGCCATACGGGCTGTGAAATCCCCCATAATAAGCGGACGATCGTAACTACGGATAACATCATAAGGAATGTAAGTAGCTTCGGGATTGTCGAAAAAGATATGTACTCCGTTTTTTTCATCACTCTTCACTTCACCCGACAGTTGCTCGAGATACCCGACCGATCGATTCAGGATAGTGGTTTTTCCAACTCCATTGATTCCGGATAGTATATTGACATCCGGACGAAGGTCCCAGACTATATTGAAACGGTCCCATAATCCGTCTATTTCAATTCGTTTGATATAATTGGCTGATAGTTCCATAAATGGTTGCATTTAAATTAAACAAATATAGAAAATTCAAACGATAAATTGGTTACTTTTGCATCAGTTTTCAATAAAGGTAACATTTTCGGTATGGAGATTGATAAGAATCTGAAAGGACACGCATTGGCATTTACAGCCAACGTGATGTGGGGGCTGATGTCCCCCATCGGTAAATCGGCATTGGCAGAGTTCTCAGCGCTTTCGGTAACCACCTTCCGCATGGTAGGTGCCGCAGCAGCTTTCTGGATACTTTCCGCTTTCTGCAAACAAGAGCAGGTAGGACACCGTGACATGGTGAAGATTTTTTTTGCTTCTCTGTTTGCCCTTGTTTTCAATCAGGGGATATTTATATTCGGATTGTCTCTCACTTCTCCGATAGACGCATCTATCGTAACAACAACTTCACCTATCATCACCATGATTGTGGCAGCTATCTATCTGAAAGAACCGGTTACCAACAAAAAGGTTTTGGGCATCTTTATCGGAGCAATGGGAGCGTTAATCTTAATTCTAAGCAGTCAGGCAGTAAGTGCAGGAGGAGGAAGCATTTGGGGAGATTTACTTTGCATGATTGCGCAACTTAGCTTCTCCATCTATTTAACCGTATTCAAAGGGTTATCCCAACGCTATTCGGCCATCACGATTAATAAGTGGATGTTTATCTATGCATCCATCTGTTATATTCCTTTCTCATACCAGGATATAGCAAGCATTAAATGGGACAGCATTTCGACAGCCGCCATCTATCAAGTACTTTATGTGGTACTATGTGGAAGTTTCATTGCTTACATCTGCATCATGACCGCGCAAAAACTAATGCGCCCTACAGTAGTAAGCATGTATAATTATGTACAGCCTATTGTTGCTTCTATTGCTGCTATTTTAATGGGAATCGGAAGCTTCGGCTGGGAAAAAGGGGTTGCGATCGCATTGGTATTTCTTGGAGTCTACTTTGTGACTCAAAGTAAATCGAAAGCAGATTTGGAAGGTGTGTCATAACTCACCACAGAATTTTGACACACCTTTATCATTATTTCAGATCTTCAAAATAGGTATCGAGTAGGCTCTTGGCAGCAACAAAAGAGGTTAGATTTCCCCTGAGCACTTGTTGCTCCTTTTCTTGTAACATCGATTCGATCTTGGCATTATGATAGAAACTGTCACGTAACTGTTCATTGATGCTTTCATACATCCAGTATTTACTTTGTTCGTTACGGCGGTATTCAAAATAGCCATTACCTTTCACAAAATCGATATACTCATACACCATATCCCATATTTCCTTTACCCCAAGATTGTAGAATCCGGAATATGTGAGTACACGCGGTGTCCATCCGGAATCGGGAGCGGGAAAAAGATGCAAAGCATTACGGAACTGAGCAGCGCCAACTTGGCTTTATCGATATTGCTACCATCAGCCTTATTAATCACAATACCATCTGCCATTTCCATGATACCGCGTTTAATACCTTGAAGTTCGTCTCCCGTACCGGCCAACTGAATCAACAGAAAGAAATCGACCATCGAGTGAACAGCCGTTTCACTCTGTCCCACTCCCACCGTCTCTACAAATATCTTATCGAAGCCGGCCGCTTCACACAGAATGATTGTTTCACGGGTTTTACGGGCTACTCCTCCCAAAGAACCGGCGGAAGGGCTGGGACGTATAAATGATTTAGGATGCACTGAAAGCTGCTCCATACGGGTTTTATCACCCAAAATACTTCCTTTGCTGCGTTCACTGCTCGGGTCGATGGCTAAAACCGCTAACTTACCTCCCTTTTCGAGAACGTGCAATCCAAAGACATCAATCGAGGTGCTTTTACCGGCTCCCGGTACACCACTGATACCTACACGGATTGAATTTCCGGAATAAGGCAGACATTTTTCAATAACTTCCTGGGCAGTAGCTTGATGTTCAGGACGCACACTTTCTACCAAAGTCACAGCCTGACTCAAGATCGTCACATCTCCCTTGACAATTCCCTCCACAAACTCACTAACCGACAATTGACGCTTCTTTACCTTCCGTTTCAGATAAGGATTTACAGATGACGGTTGTTCAATGCCTGCATTCACAACCAAACCTTTATACGCTTCGTTATTCTCAGGATGTTCCATGGCAGATATTAATTATGTGATTCGTTATTCGTAGCTTTTACATCGATCTCCACTTTCGGTTGCACCGGATCATTGGTGATCATCAGGATACGTAAATGTCTCTTTTTCTTTCCAAGGTTCTTTTCAGAACAGTCACCCTCAACCGAGTACTTTCACCCGGTTGCAGTACAGTTTTTCAAAGCAACCCCCACTGCCGGATTAAACACTTGCAGTTTGCTAATTTGCAGAGGAGATTTACCTGTATTAGTGATAACAATGTCTCGTCTGGCTTTGTTTTTCTTGGCCAGCACCTGACTTAAATCAATCTTAGATTCGGACAGGCGAATAACAGGAGCGACCGCCTTATCCTGTTCGGTCATTCCTGAAAAGTCCGGAAGAAGGACTGCTGACACAGGTATTTCGTTCTCTTCACCCACTTTATCACCGGCAAAACGAGCCAGATAAACAGAAGACTGGGTCAAGCCCAAATCCATTAGTTGTTTGGTGTCGAGTGTGAGAGTAATGGTTCCTTTCTTACCCTTTAAAAGGACGGTCGGATTAGTTTCCATTTTCAGATAAGGCGGAAGGTGCATCAATACAGGTTCGTATGGACGATCGGAAAGATTGACTACTCCTAATGTGATTACCAGTTTCTCTCCACTGTGTGCATCCGGAAAATCAATATCTGTACGATCAATCCGGATTTGCCCGATTGCATAAGGATGTGTTTTAGTAAAGTCCTTGATTTCCTGAACCACCTCCCCGTCAAAATTCAGATAAACCAAACTAGGCTGTGCATTGCTGTAAATGCCGATTGACTTATTGAAATGCCCTAGCGCTTTAGCATCAAACGTAGCACTAACTGTTCCTTTTTCTCCGGGAGCAATCGGAGTTTTCGTCCAGTTAGCAACCGAACAGGCACAAGAAGTGGTAACATTAGTCAGTACCAAAGGTTTATCACCTGTATTGGTAATAGTATATTCTACAGAAACCGGACGTTTCCATTCGATTTGTCCGAAATGATGGGTCTCCTTATTAGAAGAGATACGAGGTTGAGCTACAGCCGATAAAGTAATAGTAAGTAAAGTAAATATGAAGAGTAAACTACGTTTCATTCGTCTCTGTTTTATAATTATTAGTTGTTTAGAGTACAAAAATAGGGGTTTTCAGTGAGATTCTGCCATTGATTACATATTTTTAAGCACAAGACATGATAGCATACTTCTTTTGTAAATACTCTTAAAGCAACTATTTACCACTATCCATTAACATAGATATGGCTTTCTCGTATTGCTGCCATGACTGCTTATTACGTAAAGGGTTTCCCAACCATACTACCTTATTTGAGCGGTCTATAACGAAATCTTGATATAAAGGATTATCAAAAATACCATTTTCTTTTTTAAAACATCCCAATGAATCAAAAAATATCGGATAACTGACATGCATTTGTCTAAACACCTCATTAACAGTAAAAGTATCTTTTTCATGCACAATCATAAGAACTCCTGTATGCGTATCCAGCAACCGACGCTTATTTGTTTTCATATATTGCATCTTCTCCAAACTACAAGGTGTACAATTACCCGAATCGACATAAGATATCAGTAAAAATTGGTCTTTAAAAGCCTTATTACCAACCGTATTAAAGTTTTTATCGGAAAAGATAATTTCTTTTCCGATAAAAGCTTCTAGTTCCGGATATACGTTTTTCTTTTTACCACAGGATAATAGAACAATGGTGCAGAACATCAGACTAAGAATTCCAAGCTTTCCCATCAATACTTCATTTACTAAGCCAGGAAACGTCATAAGCCCAAATCGAATCATCTTCACCCTGAGCGTACAATCTATTATTTTGAGGATCTAAAGTGATCCAAGAGATCTCCTTATCCAACTGTATCTTATATACGGGCCGCCCTTCCCAATCGAAGACATGGACAGTCTTTGATTTAAAAGGATACTTACCTCCCATTTCTGCCTGATCAATATAAAGGGCAAATATATATCGTGAATTCACAGCCGCACTTGTATAATAATAGCGTATGCACTCAAGATTTTGTTCTATATCACTGAAGTCAAGCGTATCATCCATCCTGTACCCTACTTGTTTTCCTGACTTTACATCTAATATGGTGATCTGGGCAACCCGCTGCATGGCAATGGCCACTTTAGTCTGATCTGGATGTATATAACTATGATTAGCGTAAAACATGCCACTCAGAACATCATATTTATCATCCTTCAAAATAACCGGTCGGTTGAACAACTTATATTCCTTCACTTTATTCCCCAAAGAATCTTTATATAAATAAAATTTGCGCGGAATATATTCTTTACCTTTGGAATACTGTTCCTCACACTGATTTTGCCCTAATATATATCCATCTTTCAAAAAGAACAGGGTAGTAGCCGGGTAAACGAAATATTTATTCCAATCCATGGGAATAATAGCATCGCAAACAGTAGCTCCTGTCTCTATAGACTTTGTAATATTCAATAATCTAGCTGATTTGGCATTATCTCTGACCCATAACTTCAATTCGCCATTCTCCCTTATAAACTGCTGAGAGTTTTTACAGGATAAATAGTCATTTGGCCCTTGCCCTTTGGGACATAAAGAAGCGATATGTTTGCCACTATTCACACTAAATACATACATCCAGCAATCACTATATTTATGCGAAGTAAAAAACAATAATGAGTCATACGCTAATACTGAACCGTCATAAATATCTTCAAGCTCTACTTTTACCGGAGACAACAAAGTATCGTTATCAAACGATTTGATAACTGTTATATCACCATTAAAGTAAAGATCCGTCTCTTCTTTACAAGCAAAAAAAACAAATCCGACCATGAAAAGGATTAAAATAAACCTATTCTTCCATTTATTTTTTAAAACCATCATTCTAACATGTATTAGTTAACTATCTCGTACAATAAAGAAAACTATATATCCAATCTTTGTGACCTTCGGTAGTACCAGATGGACAACGGTAAATAACGCTTTCGGTAGTTCCTGAATTACACACCAAATAATACTCTCCCGTAGAATCATCTTTTGTAAATTCACTGGAGCTTACACACTTTTTTATCGTAGTTGATGGATTATCCTCATTCCCTATACCATCGCCTTCAGCATTAGCAAGAGATTCAACATTTGCCAATGCAATATCTCTGGCGTTCTTTTTATTATCTACGAATTTAAGAAACACAACTCCTGCTAAAGCAGAGAAACAAAGCACTGTTAGAATAGTAAATAATTTTTTTATTTTCATAAAAATAGATTTAAGGTTTAACAATCATATCCTACAAAGATAAGTTTTATTTGCAACAAAAACCATTTTAATAAAAATATTATAATATAATTCAAAGATTATAAACTAAAAATAAAAAAGAGATGCAGATACTTACATAATCCAAGTATCTGCATCTTAAAAAAGACAGAGTTCTATTTACTGAGAAACTTCGTAACGGGCAGAAGCTGAATGGGCAGCATATTCGGGTGCATAGGCACTTTGAATAGTAGCAATTCCTGCTTCATAACTTCCCGCACGATCTACACGATAACTGTATTCTAAAACATAAGTCCCCTTATTCAAAGTATCGAAGAAGAAATCGGTAGAAGCATCTTTTACTGCAACATAACAACCGACATCACCGACATTACGATATCCGGACAGGACCTCTACCGGTTCAAGACAAGCAGCACGTTGATCTTTCAATTGTACAAAGTCCATTGTACGATCGAGACGAACGGTCAGACGAACAACTACTTTATCACCAACCTTTAATTGAGTTTTACCGATAACCGGCTGTAACCGGCGATTATTATTAACAATCGTCTCTACATACAATTTCTTATCAACATTCAACCCACTTCCCTGGCGGACCACTTTATCAAGATTCTCTTCGAACTGTGCATAAACTGCTCCCCAGGCAATACCCGGATCTCTCTTTTCAACGATAATCTCATCGGTATTCACGGTCTTCTTATCGGTAAAAGTCTTTTTGATATAGCCTAATCCCGGAACAGTCGTCTTGGCAGGACTTATCGTTTCTAAAACTTCATTGCCAAGGACAATACGCACGTCTCCCTGATTATCCAATAAATTAGTACCCCGGTAAAGCAAAGCATAAACAGCATTGGCTGTAGCTACCGGAGAGTCCCACTGTTGAGTTTGCTTCTGTTTTAAAAGCCACATTTTCATTTCTTCAACAATCGTGGCATTGCTGCCTACCATCTCAAAAGCCTCCATTACATCAACATGGGCAGGCACTTTTAAGTTATTCCAAGCATACGGACTATCAGTCCTATCAAAGAACATGCCTTGCTCGTCTGTTTGAGTAAGATATTCTTTGAGAGATGCCATAAACTCCTGAGCTTCTTTTACCTTACCTGCCTTCTGTAATACAATAGCCGACCAGGCCTTCTCGGTGACGGATTGTTGAGACAATGATGGAGCAACTTTGGATAGGAAGTAATCATAACCTTCTTTCGCCGATGCCGGAACTTTCTCGCCAGAGATAGCAATCAAATAGAGATACTTCAATGCACTTCGTGAAATTCCCTCTGATTTATTGCCAACCTTTTCTGCCTCACGGATAGAACGATATTCCTGCAAGGCTTCTTTATGGAGATAACCGAAAGCTGCTTGTTGCATATCCAGCGCTCCTCCCTCCAGTGGCTTCCCTGTAAGCAGGGCTATACGTGCATTCTGTTCTACAATGAAGTCGGTGACAAAAAGACTTCCGTCCATTCCTTTATACCAGCTCCACGAACCATCAGGTAACTGGAGTTCCTTTAATTTCAACAAAGCTGCTGTATTACTGTTACGGATATTATTCAAATCGAATAAAGTGGCAATACGCTCTTTTTGTTCGCTTTCCGAAGTCGCTTCCATCACCCAAGGAGATTCAGAAAGAAGGATATTCTTCACTTCCTGATTTTTTTGCAAATTACTCAAGAAGCTTTCTTTAGTGCCTCCCTGGAGTTTCCAACTATCAAATATTGCCTGAATACGTGGCTGAGCATTCATGATATAAGAAGCCATTGTATTGGCATACCAGGAAGTAGCCCACGAAATAGCATCATCATTCCGAGGTTGTGATAGTGCCGGTAATGCTTGCACTGCATACCAAGCCGGATTGGAAGTAAACTCTACAGTTAAACGGCGGTTGGTCGCAGTCTTACTATGGTGATTGAACAGATCGGCCAAAGAAAAGTACGTGTTTGCTCGCCACGAACAGGCATGGGCAAAGTCTCTGTCAAGTTCTCCTTATCACTGAGAACCGGAAGCAAATGCTGTCTCCATCACTGAAATTTCCTCCTTCGGCAATCATCCGGCATCCCAAAAGTTCATATTTATCAGTTACTATGAACAAGAAACTTACACCGACACTCTGTCCGGCTCCGGCATTAAATTTCTTCTGTTGGGTCGATATTACCTGATCTGTCATTGGATCGAAAAGTACCAGTTTCACAGTACCAGACAGATTTTTACCGGTCAGATTACTAACAGAAGCAGCCATGGAAGTGTGATCTCCTACCCGGACAAACCGAGGTAGATTCGGAGTAAGCATAAACTCTTTACTGGTAACAGCAGTAGCATCCATCTGCCCTGTCATCATATCTTGTGTATGAGCATATCCTCGGAAATTCCAGGTCGTGAGACTTTGAGGCATACGGAAAGAGAAACTGACCTCACCCTGAACGTTCGTGTGAAGCTGCGGATAAAAGAAGGCAGTTTCCGCAAAGTCGGTACGTAACTCTATATCTGTTGTCCTACCCATATCGGCATTGTCCATTGACATTGCCATTCCGCTCTCTTCCGTAACAGGAACCATTTCAGATTCAAAAACGACATCGGCTACGGCAGCGCTCTTCATTTGTGGTTTTGCAGCACCCATTCCGCGCAGACGTGCATATCGGGTAGTCGGAGCAGCATCATTGGTGACCGACAACATTTCGGCAACCGCATATAAAACCGGAGGCAAGTCAAAATGATCATAGCTAAACGGAGGCACCTTCAAATCAGTCCGGCGGAAACCAAAATAAAAATAGTTTGAGCCAACATAATCTCTCCTCCAACGAGCAATGGGGACAGAAAGTTGATAATGTAATTGCAATGACTGGTTGGTCTCTCCAAATTTTATCCAAAGAGGCATCATACATAGTAGCCAGCATTTCGGCCAAAACAGGTGATTTCTGTGGATTACGGATAGTTAGTTTCCATTCCTCTTCCTGCCCGGGACGTAATTTATCACGGAATACATCCCAACGCATATTCAAGTTATGATCGGGCAAACGTTTTATCAGGCTTACCTCCTGTTCGTAAACAACACCTTTACGAACAAATACAAAGGTAATACCCAAACCATTCCCGTAGGCTTCCCGATACGGATATTCAAAACGAACAAGAGAATCGGACAAATGAAGAAGCTTACTCTCCAGATGCTTATTACCACAGAACACATCCATTAAGACATAAGTATCTTTTTCGGAAGTACCAAAATAGAACAGGGCAGGATGTGCTGCATCAAACCGGGTATTCACTTCATAACACCACAAAGGCATAGATACCGGAGGACGCTTATCATCGGAAGCAAAAAGAATCACTACCTTTTCCGCATCTACCTTACGGCCTTGATCATCTTTCACCGAAGCTACAAGTTTGTAAGCACCTGAAGGAAGTTTTTTCCAATCGGACAACAAGATCTCTTCATTGGACCTAAACGAACCGGAAAGAGCCGGTTGATCGGAAACGTCCTGTTCTTTCAAGGGTTTTGATTTCTGATAATCGGAAATCAAAAACAACCGGTAACTGCCTTCGACACTGACCGGTTTACGATCCAGATTATTTACCCGAAAAGTCGCTTTCACAGAATCATCCTTGCAAATCAGTCCGGATATATCAGCAAACAATAACAAAGAGGTCTCTTCCTGCCCGCAGACTTGTTTCTGAAGTTTGCGTTTCACCTGCGACATTGGTTACTGAAAGCTGCACTTTATAGTCATAATATAAAGAGGTATTATCACCGTCTCCCAAATCGGGATTCGAAGTGTCTGGTTTCAGATCCACAGGAATTTCGAAGTTTCCATCTACTCCCAAACGGACAGTGTCAGAGGCCAAAATAACCGGATTCATCCCCCACATCCGCCAAGTATACAATGAGCGGGTAATGGTATAAGCAACAGGAATATCCTGTAACGGCACACCACTGAAAGTTTTTACACTCCCTTTCAACTCGACACGATCTCCCAACCGATAACTTTCAGTCACCGGCTCAAAAGTAATATCAAATGTAGGACGTTTGTAATCCTCTACACGAATGGAACGAAATCCGTTTTGAGTATTCAAACTGAAAGTACCGTTCAAACAAACGGACGGTAAAACAAATTCTGCGGTGAAAGATCCAAAATCATTGGTACGCAGCTTCTTTGCACTGATTTCTTGCCCATTGGCATCCGAAAGAGTCAGCGTATATTCCTGTCCCGCAATCACATGGGCAGAGTCAGGATACTGTTCATAGGCAATGCCTTTTACATAGACAGTCTGCCCCGGACGATAAACAGAACGGTCGGTAAGCAAAGTTACCACAGAAACAGGTTTTGAATGGTCTGCAAAATTATAATCTCCTCCCCATAAATACATCTGCGGCATAGCTGTATCATTCCCTTTGGCAGCAGTCAGATACCTGTATTTTTCCGATGAAGCAAACTGTACTTTTCCTTCGGTATTGGTAGTGGCTGTCAGAAGTTGTTTGTTCTGTCGATCGAAGAATGAAAGAACAACACCCTGCAAAGGCTGGCCACTCATAGCATCGAGAATAGCTACCTCACTCAGATTAGAAGGTAGAGATCGGGTAAGAACTTTAAAGCAAGTAGAATAGAGAAATTTTGAAACATTGGAACGAACCTTAACACCCGGAATAACACGGAGGGCGTACAGTCCTGTTTCAGGTGCCTTTATGTGGTAGATGGAATCTTTCACTTTATAGTCATCCGACGGGAAGAGAACATAATGTTCCGATGAAAGTAAACGTCCATGTTTTTTTAGAAATGCGTCATTGGGTGCTTCCACCGTATTCGGACGTGCCGGTAAATTAATTGCATACAACTCTACCGTAAAGTCTTTCAAATTTTTAAAGCTGACTTTTAAATCAAACTCCTCACCCGGATAAACTGTTGACGGGGATTGTACTGTCAGATCGGGACGCAGAATTTCTTGCTTCAGTTCTTTCAGAGCATTGATGCGGCGATAGTCCGGATAGCGAGAGATAGCCTCTTCGCACAATTGTAACGCAGAAGCGGGCACTCCTGCATCCATTGCCGCCTGTGCCTTGAGCAAATAAACTTCTGCACAGACATCATGTGACTTATTTTCGGCAATCAGTTTGTCCAGTGCAGCCAAATAAGGATCCTGTGTCAAGCCAAGTTTCCCCTCCGGAGCACGATAAGGCCGAAAATCGATATCAGTAAGCCTCTTCCACTGCAAATAATCCAAAGTAGTAAGCAACAGAGCATCGTGATTATCAGTCCGACGATATGAATTCATCATATGCTGATAAATTTCTTCAATGCGTACATTTATTAAAGAATCACGGCCAAATCCGGACAGATTCTCCAATGAAGTAATGGCACGGGAAGCCAACAAATGATACATATCATGATGATAGTAATCACTGGTTACTCCAAGTTCCACAAAAGGAATGTAGCTTCGGGAGGAAGTATCGAGCAGTAGCAAAGAGTCTTGAAATGTTACGGCTATTTCTGTCATTACTTTAGTTACAAACTGATTCTTACTCCACTCCCGGATATCAACAGAGGGAGCTTCTTCTTCCAAATCCGTACGTTGATTCAGTTTCCAACGGTTTTGGGAAGCATAATCTGCATACATACTACCGATAAGCGAATGCAGGATTGCACGGTCCAATGGCTTGTCCGTAGTCACCGCCCACTGCTCTAAGCCATTCAACGACACGTAAAAGCTATCCGGAGTAATCTCTTCCCTAAATTTCATCTGCCAAATATAAGCTTTCAGCATTTGAGGAGAATTCTTCTCTGCTTTAGCTTTTTGATAAATTTCACCGGTTAATCGGACAACTGTTTGGGGCAAACTTTTCTGCTGGGCCTGCTCCACTTGCTTCCATAATCTATCGTATGATTGAGCATATGTCCATGACATCATCCCCATAGAAAGTAACACGATAATACAAATCAGTTTAATTCTCATATATTAAAAGTTTAAGTATCAATACATAATTAACAAAGTAACAAATTAAAGTTTAAAGATTTGTTCTTTTTAGCTTAAAAAAAGAGAACAGGGCAAACGTGATACGATTATTAATGGTTCTAATTAATCTCTTTTAACACAAAAATCAAAATAGCAAAACTTTTTCGGGTATCTTTGTAATAAGAACCATTTATCTAATCACAAACTAAGGCACAACATTTTATGAAAAACCGACATTACTTAAGGCACATACTGGCCATTACTGCGTTATTATTCAATGGAGAAACCATTTACTCGCAAACTTATCCAATAGAAAACTACTTAAAAGCAGCAGGAGACTATGTTACTATTTACAATGGTGAAATCGAATTAACATACAGTCTTGCCCAATACGACAATCTTCCCTATTTTCAAGGTGATGAATTTACCACAGGAGAGATTATCTTCAAAGGAAACCGATACCCGGGACTGGATCTTCATTTGGATTTACACAAAGACCAACTTTGTGCACTGACTCCTGACAGCCATTACAGCATGATTATCAATAATGAAGGAATCGAACAAGTCAACCTGCACAATACTACATTTATCTATTTCCGTCCGACAAAGAAGACAGATCTCAATAAGGGATTTTACGAATTACTACAAGACGGAAAGCGACTGAGACTGCTGGCACGAAAAACATACTCCGTTGCTCAGATCAACGTAGAAAAAATAGCCAAAACCCGCAAACATCAAACTGAATATTTCATATACGGAGTAAAATATTATCTGGAATACAATGGGATATATTATCCCGTCAGTAACAACAAGTCGTTTGCCAAGATCTTTCCGGAGCAACATAAACTGATAAAACGTTACGCACGAAAACATAAACTTAATTTTCGCCATGACGCTGATGCCTCATTAATCGCTCTTACTAACTTTTGTGAAGAATTGATAGACCAAAAACAAACACGATGAAAAAAAGTACATACTTATGGATGTTGCCCCTACTATTTGCATGGCCGCAACAAATGACGGCTCAACACCCCCTCTCACTTCCTGCCGACAGTATAACTATTGACTCCTTATTGGAGACTGTAGAAAAAAATACACCCTATAGGGTTTTCAGCACTATTAGTGCTCCTTTCAAGGTTTTGGTGAAAGGAAAAGCTTCACCCCTGCAACAATTAAAAGAAGCACTTGAGCCGACTCCCTATAAATTGTCAGTATCCGGAAACAATTTATTCGTGCTAAAAGAGCAGGAACTCATCACGCTATTACCTGCTAAACTGACTGGAGAACCGGAAAAAGGCGAAAGTTATTATGGTGACGTATATACTTACCTAAGCGGAGAACCTGAAAAGGCATCTTCAGAAAACAAAGTGTATAATGTGGGAGATGTACGAATCAAGCAACCACCACGAAAAGCGGTACTCAAAGGGCAAGTTACTAACTTTAAAACCGGTGAGCCCATGATAGGCATCAATCTGATTTTAAAGGACCCATGGATTGCGACGACAACAGATGTTAAGGGAAACTTTACTCTTGAACTTCCTACCGGACACAAACAAATTGATATCAAAGGACTTAACATTAAAGATACCCGTCGACAAATTATGCTTTACAGTGATGGTACACTGGACATCGAACTTGAAGAAACTACACATATGCTGGACGAAGTAACCATTACTTCCGGACGTATACAAAATGTGAAAAGTACGCAATTAGGTGCAGAAACACTGCGTCCAACCCAATTGAAGAATATCCCGATGGCCTTGGGAGAAGTAGACATTTTAAAGATGGTACAGGCTTTACCCGGTGTAAAACAGTAGGTGAAGCTTCGCGGCTTCAACGTACGTGGTGGAGCTACCGACCAGAATCTAATTCTGCTAAATGACGGAACCATCTATAACGAACCATTTATTCGGCTTTTGCAGCCTTCAATTCAGATATGGTAAAAGAAGCCGAGATATATAAAAGCAGCATCCCGGCACAATATGGTGGACGTATTTCATCCATTCTGGATATCACCGGTAAAGAAGCCAATAAAGAAAAATTCACCGGTTCGGCCGGTATCGGTCTGGTAACGAGTAAACTGAATCTGGAGATTCCGATTATCAAAGACAGAACGTCTGTATTACTAAGTGGGCGTACTACGTATTCTGACTGGATCATGAAGCAGCTTCCGGAGAAAAGCGGATACAAAAACGGTACCGCCGGCTTTTATGATTTGGCTACTATTGTGGCACATAAATTCAATGACAAACATAGTCTTAATGTCTACGGATACTATAGTCATGACCGTTTCGCTTTCAATTCAAACGAAAATACGGCTACAATAATCTCAATGCTTCCGCACGATGGAGAGCTGTATTTAACGAAAACTGATAGGATACTTCTCCGCCGGATACGATCATTACGATTACAATAACCGCGAGACCGTCAATGCATCAGCTGCTTATAAACTTTCATTTGATATTAATCAGTATTTTGTCAAAGCAGACTTCACAAACATACTGGCCGATAAGCACACGCTCAACTTTGGTTTCAAGTCCATGCTCTATCATATCAATTCGGGCACTTATGAACCTGAAGGAAGTGAATCATTTGTAAAAGGACGTTTTACAAAAGGATAAAGCCTTGGAAACGGCATTTTATTTAGGTGATGAATGGGAAATCACTCCCAAACTATCGGTCAACGCTGGTATCCGTTACTCACTGTTCAGTGCACTCGGTCCACGTTCGTACTATCAATATGCATCAGGCATGCTCCCACACGAATCGACCATAACGGACACTATCACTGCAGGAGCAGGAAAATTCATGAAGACTTATCATGGGCCGGAATTCCGGTTATCCGCCCGGTATGCTTTCACAGATAATTTCTCGGTCAAAGCCGGATTTAACTCGATGCGGCAATATATCCATAAGTTGTCGAACACTGTCATTATGTCGCCAACGGATACATGGAAGTTGAGCGATGTGAACATCAAACCCCAAAGAGGCTGGCAAGCCGCAGCCGGACTTTATCTAAATTCTCCGAGTGGCATCTGGGAATATTCTGTGGAAGGATATTACAAACGAATGTCCGATTACCTGGATTATCGTGGAGGAGCAAAGCTACTTATGAACCACCATATTGAAACTGACGTCATCAACACGCAGGGACATGCTTATGGCGTAGAATTGCAGGTAAAACAAGTCGGTAAGCTCAACGGATGGATGAGTTACACGTATTCACGTACCTTCTTGAGACAGAATGATAAACGAATTGAGAAACCGGTGAATAACGGTGACTGGTATCCTACAGAATACGATAAGCCTCACGACTTTAAGTTTGTAGGTAATTACAAATTTACGCATCGATACAGTATGTCAATCAACGTGGATTATAGCACAGGACGCCCCACTACCATACCTGCCGGACAGTATTATGATGAATCAACGCAATCGATGCGAGTTTACTATACGGAAAGAAACTCATACCGCATACCGGATTACTTTCGTACAGATATCTCTTTTAATATAGAACCCAGCCATCATCTGACCCTGTTGACACATAGTTCTATTTCGATTGGGGTATACAATGTAACCGGAAGAAAGAATGTGTATTCTATTTATTATATGCCGGAAGAAGGACAAATAAAAGGATACCAAATGTCTATTTTCGGAGTTCCGATTCCTTTCATTACGTATAACATAAAATTCTAACACCATGCTGAAATCAAAATATAAAATCTATCTGTTACTACTCTGCCTGACAGGTTGTGTTTCAGAATACAACGCACAACTACCTTCTTCCGATGAAGAATTGCTGGTAGTAACCGGCGACATTATCGCTAATACAGAAGCCATATTCTCATTAAGCAAAAGTATTCCACTATCCGAAGACATGCCGGAAGATTATCGAAACATTTATGCCAGAATTGCTGTAGTAGGCAGCGACGGCTATCGAAGTGATTTCGGAACGGCTCTTGGTGATGGTAAATACCAGGTCAGTATCGGTGAATTGCAGGATGATGTATCCTACGGAATAGAGATAGAATACGACGGAGAGATTTATACCTCGTCTCCTTCCACACCGATGGTATCTTCTGAAATAGACAGTGTTTCGTGGATACAACCAGAACCTGAACAAGCACTTTCTATACGGGTATCGACCCATGGTGATCCCGGAAAAACTCAATACTACATGTGGAACTATCGGGAAGACTGGGAGATAAGAGCCAGCTACATTACAACTTGCTACTTTGATCCGGATATGAACCGCATCTATGAAGACAGCAATTATCCAACTTTCTATTGTTGGAAAAAGGAAATATCAAGAAATATATTGATTGGCTCTACGGAAAAGTTGAAAGAACATCTGATCATAAATAATAAGCTACTTGATGTGCCGGTCAATGAAGACAGATTCACTGTACTATACAGCATACAGGTACAGCAACGGGCATTGAGTAAAGAGGGATATGAATATTACTTGAATGTACAGCAACAGAATGAAGAAATGGGAGGAATCTTTACTCCACAACCCTCTGAAATCCAAGGAAACATTAGTTGTATCAGTCAGCCTGGACGAAGGACGATCGGTTATGTAGGCGTCTATAAAAACATCTCTGAAAAGAGAATATACATTCATCCCAACGAAATTAAACGTCCTCCTCTATACAGTGGCTGTGAAGAAGTGTCGGATAGCGAAATGGATGAACAGGGCTATAGCACATATCTGATAAGATACCTTGTCGGTTATCGTCCAGTCGGTACAGGCACTCACATTGACCACTGGGCCCTACGGAGATGTACAGAATGTGAAGCCAACGGAGGAAGTAAAAACAAGCCTTCATTCTGGCCCAACGATCATCAATAACTTAAACAAAAGGAGGCAATTATGAAACGGATTTTCACACTATATCTCTTTATCTTATTCTGTCTGATTTTGCAAGCACAAGAAGAATTATATGAACGGGTATACGTACATACGGATAAAACGTGTTATTTGGCCGGTGAAGAAGTATGGCTCAAATTTTATACTATTGACACACATTTTCGCCCATCTTCTTTCAGCAAAGTGGGATACATAGAAATATCGAATACTGAACGGCCTAAAGCACAACTTAAACTGGCACTTGACAATGGGAGCGGTTCGGGCAAAGTCAAGATTCCTACAGACGCTCCTTCGGGAATTTATGAATTGACCGGATACACACGATATATGAGGAATGAAGGAGAAAAAGTGTTCTTCAGAAAATCCATTGCTGTAATTAACACTTTCCGAGTATCAGACTCCGATCCTATTGAACTAGCGGATTCTGCCGAGATATATCCGAAAGGGAAACCGGCTACCACCGAAAATATTCATATAAAAACTTCCCGGTCGAACTACAACACACGCCAACTCGTAGAATTGACCATTAATAGACTACCGGATGAAGTATCCGATCTTACTGTCTCGGTAAGCCGTAATGATTCACTGGTAACCCTCCCGCCTCTTGAAGAATCCACCTGGAGAAAACAAGTGACCGCTACTCCCGGAACATTTTCCGGAAAATGGATACCGGAATATGAAGGGCATATCATCTGCGGACAGATAGAAAGCCCTACAGGAGAAACATTGAAGCAAGTACAAAATGAACCTATATCAGCCGACATCGCTTTCGTAGGAAAAGATATACGATATGTGCAAGGACAAGTGGAATCGGGAGGAAATACACTGTTCTACACAAGCCATGTATATGGAACGAACGATGTAGTAGCCGCTGCATGGAACATTAACGGGGAACCGTTCAGAATGAACATCTTATCACCCTTCAGTGAAAAGTTACCCCAAAACTTGCCATCATTAAAACTCTATCGGAATAAAAAACGACTGTTGGAAAGGAGCATAGGTATACAGCTGCAGCAAGTCACAGTGCTCGATTCATTGGATCATGCCATTCCTCTGCAATCTTGTTATGGACTTCAACCTTATCTGAATTACAATTTGGATGAATACACACGATTCAATACAATGACAGAAACTTTCGTGGAATTCGTACGCAGTGTGATAATACGTAAAGTTAATGGAAAACGTAGATTAAGAGTACTCAAAGAAGGAGAAAAAAGATTCAATATCGGAAATACATTGGTACTGCTGGACGGTGTTCCCATTCATGACCATGAGGATATTTTAAAATATAATCCCAGATTGGTGAAGAAAATCGAAATATATAACGGCCGTTATGGATTTGGTGGTGAAGTATTCGAATGCATGATTTCACTTACTACCCAAAGAGGAGACTTACCTTCCATACAGCTTAGTGACGATTCACGACTAACGGTTTACGAGTGTCCGCAACTGCCTGTTACATTTAAGATGCCTGAATATAAAGACGCTACTGACAAAAAATCACGTAGACCGGATTTCCGCCATACGCTATACTGGAATCCCTCTGTAGAGACAGAAGCAGGAATAGATACCACACTTTCATTCTATACTTCTGACCTTGAAGGAGAATTTAAGGTGGTAGTGGAAGGCTTCACATTAAAAGGAGAGCTGATCAGAGGCGAGGTAAACTTCCATGTGAAAAAATGACCCGGCCTCAAAACTCAACGACACGAAACAAACTTGAGTCAAAATAAAAAAAGTGGGGAACACTTTTATTTAGTGTATCCCCACTTCATCATTTCATTTCTGCCGGCTTCTCTCAAACATCTTTCCAGCAGATGCATTACTACTTTTTTCATTGCTTTAAATACTAATAATAATTACCTTAATTAATACACACTGAAAACCTGAAGGGAAAAACGCTTAGAGCGTCACATATCCCCAAATGTTAGGATTGGCATTAGCCAAATTCTTTAATAAACTTCTTACAATCTTCATAATCTTTTTACCTTAAAAACTGTTACCTAAAAACTTTGTCATCCTATTTTTTTATGTTTTACAACACAAAAGTAAAGCCAAAACAGATACGTTGTACTCAAAAGCAAGATGAAAACATGTTTTAAAACACATTTCTTGATGTATATCAAGAAAAAGAGTCCCGGATGGTAATCAAAAGACAAAACAGGACAATAAGGGAGTCAAAAAGACAGGCTGCAACTGACAATATCTCACATCCGAATGACAGGCCGTCATAAAGTAGACAGGAAAAAAGATAGTTTTCAAAAAGTAGAAAAGACACTAAAAAAAAGAGGAAAGCGTTTACACCACGCTTACCTCTTTTCACTATCAATGGACTTTATTTATTTCATTGAGTCTGCTCCAAAGTAGCAATTAAAAGTCATAGAATTTTTGAACTGTCGGAATCAAAGCTCTTTCATCGGGAGAATGCGGAGAGCGTAATGTTGGCCCAAATGAAATCATATCCAACCCAGGAATAATAGCTCCGATGATGCCACATTCCAATCCGGCATGAATTACTTTCACTGCCGGTTCTGTACCAAACTGCTTCTTGTAAGATTCCTTCATAGCATGTAAAATCGGAGAATTAATATCGGGTTGCCATCCGGAATAGCCTCCGGTCATCTCTACCTTCATACCTGCCATAGAAAAACAACATTCCAAACTGGTAGTCAGACATTCCTTCATACTGTCACTGGAACTGCGCGCAAGGATTTTGAAAGAGGCTTTACCTTCACCAATATTGATGATAGCTAAATTTGAAGAGGTTTCCACGGTATCGGGAATAGTAGGAATCATACGCATCACACCATTCTGGCAAGCAAAAATAGCATCGATCAGATTATCCTGGATTTCTTCAGGAACTTCTCCAGCAGGTAATTCTACCCGTTCTGCAGTAAAGCTGATAGGAGTTTCGATCGCTTTGAACTCTTCATTGAAAAGGTCTTCACAATATTTCACCAAAGCCAACAATTCTTCTTCATTTTCAGCAGGAATAGTCACTACAGCATGTGCCTCGCGAGGTATGGCATTCCGCATATTTCCGCCTTCCCAGCTTGCCAGGCGGGCTTCATAAGTTGCTACTGCCTCACGTATAAAACGTACCAACAATTTGTTGGCATTGGCACGTCCCTGATTAATCTCCAATCCGGAATGTCCTCCACGAAGACCTTTCAGATTCACTCTAATAGCGATATCACCTTCTTCCGGAGCAACTTCCTTATATTCAAGAGAAGCAGTTACATCCATACCACCAGCACAGCCAATATAAAGTTCACCTTCATCTTCAGAATCAAGATTAAGCAATATTTCGCCATTCACCGTACCCGGTTTTAAGCCAAAAGCACCATACATGCCCGTTTCTTCATCTTTCGTAATCAAAGCCTCCAATGGCCCGTGTTTTAGATTCTGATCTTCAAGAACAGCCATGATAGCAGCTACACCCAAACCATTATCGGCCCCCAATGTAGTACCTTTCGCTTTTACCCATTCACCATCTATATAAGTTTCGATCGGATCTTTCTCAAAATCGTGAACTGTATCGTTATTTTTCTGCGGAACCATATCCATATGTGCCTGAAGGATAACTCCTTTACGATTCTCCATCCCCGGAGTGGCGGGTTTACGGATAATCACATTACCGGCATCATCCACAAAAGTTTTCAATCCAAGACTATTACCGAAGTTTACCAGAAATTCGGTAATTTTTTCCATATGTCCCGATGGGCGGGGAATCTGTGTCAAAGAATAAAAGTGCTTCCATACATTTTGTGGAGCTAAATCAAGAATTGTGCTCATAAATGAATTATTTATAGGTTTTAAATCAATTTCTACAGGTCAAAGCTACTAAAAAGAATGGAAAAGAAAGAATTACCGGAAGAAATTCAAATAAAAAAAGTTCAAAAAGCGGATTCAGAGATTAAATATATATCTTTCGGTACATACAATATTTAATCCGCCCCGTCACTTCCGGTGTAAAAAAGAAATAGTCACCAATCCATAAACACCCAATAAAATAACCAGTAGAGTCTGGATGCCATGAACAATTAGTGCAAAAATCCCTGCATCCGTCGCATTTACCCCGTAAAGCATCATCATGGTAATAACGGCAAAATGCCATGGACCGGCTCCATTCGGAGTAGGCACAATTACAGCAAAGGTGCCTCCAACAAACATAACCAATGCAGCAAGTAAGCCCAAATGTGCCGTAAAAGCAAAACAATAAAAAGTGAAATAAAAATGCAGGAAATAGCTAAGCCATATCAAAAAACTATAGAGTAGAAAAAGCGGAAGGTTCTTCACATTACGCAGTGACATAATTCCTTCACAAACATTAAGCACAACTCCTTTCACTTTCTCAAAGAAAGAAAGCGTACGAATCAGATAGTAGAGAAGTACAATAACTCCGATTGTACAAAATAAAATAATGTAAAACCAGACAGAAGTAAGTAAATGCATGAATGAGGGGATTTTCGTTCCGGTTTGCTCAAGGAAGGTAACAAACACAGGCATTTGCAATAGAACCGTGACGCCGGTAATCAAAAGAATAGTCACAGTATCTACCAGACGTTCGGTAACCACAGTTCCTAAAGATTTAGCAAAAGAAACGTTGTCATACTTAGCAAGTACCCCGCAACGACTCACCTCACCTACCCTCGGTACAACCAAACTAGCTGCATACGAAATGAAAATGGCATCAACACAATCCCTTCTTCGGGGAAATGCTCCCAAAGGCTCCAGCGTCTGGCGCCAACGCCAACCACGAAATACCTGTGCAAATATGCCGAAAAGAAGCGAGAAAGCCATCCACCACCAGTTTGTGCCATGTTGCAAAACTTCCGTAGCCTTCACAAAATCGAAGTCACGATAGACCCAATATAAGATAAAGCCTCCCAAAACCAATGGTAAGATAAGTTTCAGTGCCTTTTTTATTAGTTTCTTCATCCCTAATTCTTTATTCTTCATTTAAAAGAATTACCTTTGTCTGCTGCAAAAGTAGTTATTTAGTTGATAAATGAAATTAGTAAAGCCTAAAAAGTTTCTCGGACAACATTTCCTGAAAGACCTGAAAGTGGCACAGGACATTGCCGATACAGTAGATACATTCCCCGATTTGCCAATTTTGGAAGTCGGGCCGGGAATGGGTGTGCTCACTCAGTTTCTTGTTAAGAAAGAACGGTTGGTAAAAGTTGTAGAGGTAGACTACGAATCAGTAGCCTATTTGCGAGAAGCCTATCCGTCATTGGAAGATAATATCATCGAGGATGACTTCCTGAAAATGAACTTACAACGTTTGTTCGACGGACATCCTTTCGTCTTAACTGGAAACTACCCTTACAACATATCCAGCCAAATTTTCTTCAAAATGCTGGATAACAAGGATCTGATCCCCTGCTGTACTGGAATGATTCAAAAAGAAGTAGCCGAACGCATCGCCGCCGGACCGGGTAGTAAAACGTATGGTATACTCAGCGTTCTGATACAGGCCTGGTATCGGGTAGAATATCTGTTTACAGTAAATGAACAGGTGTTCAATCCACCTCCCAAAGTGAAAAGCGCAGTCATACGAATGACACGCAACGAGACACAAGAGCTCGGTTGTGACCCCAAGCTATTTAAACAAATTGTAAAAACAACTTTCAACCAGCGTCGAAAGACATTACGAAATTCAATCAAACCGATTTTAGGTAAAGATTGCCCGTTGACAGAAGACGCCCTGTTTAATAAACGACCGGAACAACTATCGGTACAAGAGTTTATCCACCTGACAAATCAGGTGGAACAAGCACTAAAAGTTCCGATAGAACCAGTTTCTCAGATAGAAAATCCATAAAGAACCAACCGGATTATCGGACTGAACTAACAAAGTAGGAAATGTAATATACAAAACTTGTCTTCCTTATTATTATAGGAAGTTAAGTAAGGCTGTAATTATGAACGAAGAATACATTGACAACGTAAAAGAACTTATCGAAGAAAAAGATGCCGATAAGGTAAAAGAGCTTCTTATCGACCTACACCCGCTGACATAGCGGAATTGTGTAACGAGTTGAACCCGGAAGAAGCCCGCTTCGTCTACCGATTACTTGATAATGAAACAGCTGCGGATGTACTTGTCGAAATGGATGAAGACGTTCGTAAAGAGTTTCTCGACATCCTGCCATCAGAAACTATTGCCAAACGCTTCGTTGACTATATGGATACGGACGACGCAGTAGACCTGATGCGTGAACTGGATGAGGATAAACAGGAAGAAATACTTTCGCACATTGAAGACATCGAGCAGGCAGGAGACATTGTCGACCTGCTGAAGTATGATGAAAATACTGCCGGTGGTTTGATGGGTACGGAAATGGTAACCGTCAACGAAAACTGGAGTATGCCCGAATGTCTGAAAGAGATGCGCCAACAAGCCGAAGAACTCGACGATATCTACTATGTATATGTAATAGATGATGATGAACGCCTTCGCGGAATATTTCCACTGAAAAAGATGATCACATCTCCCTCTGTATCTAAAGTAAAACATGTAATGCAGAAGGATCCTATCTCAGTACACGTAGACACCCCTATCGATGAAGTGGCACAAATTATTGAGAAATATGACTTGGTTGCCATTCCTGTTCTTGACAGTATAGGCCGACTAGTAGGACAAATCACCGTAGATGACGTCATGGACGAAGTTCGTGAACAATCAGAACGTGACTACCAGTTAGCATCCGGTCTTTCTCAAGATGTAGAAACAGACGATAATGTACTCCGCCAGACTACTGCCCGCTTACCTTGGTTGTTAATCGGTATGATTGGAGGTATTGGCAACTCTATGATATTGGGGAACTTTGATTCTACTTTTGCCGCGCATCCCGAAATGGCACTTTACATTCCATTGATTGGTGGTACAGGCGGAAACGTAGGAACTCAATCGTCAGCTCTCGTCGTACAAGGCTTGGCCAACAGTTCCCTTGACGCCAAAAATACTTTCAAGCAAGTCAGCAAAGAAGCCGTAGTTGCCTTGATCAATGCTACGATCATCTCTTTATTGGTATATACCTATAATTTTATCCGCTTCGGAGCAACCGCCACAGTCACTTATTCGGTATCTATCAGTCTGTTCTCAGTAGTGATGTTTGCCTCCATCTTCGGTACTTTGGTTCCAATGACACTCGAAAAGATGAAAATAGATCCGGCCATAGCTACAGGACCGTTTATTGCCATTACGAACGATATCATCGGCATGATGATGTATATGGGGATTACGGTGTTATTATCGTAAAAAATGGCTCAATTAAAAATAAAGGAAAATAGTATGAAGTAATCATTTTATTTCATTAATTTGTGATCTAATGGATTTAAAGACAAATCCTGTTTTCCTAAAACGAATATACAATGATGGACTCTCATGACACTAACCAACCTTTGAAACAAGGGGAATTAGAAGAAGAAAAGCAGTTGAGGTTTCTGAAGAAATTACAGAAACCCGGCTGAAGAAACTATTGTGGAAAAACCGACAGAAAATGCTTCGAAACTAAGCACTAAAGAAGAGGTGCTGCTCCGGTTAAAAGAAGTTGCCCAAGATGCTGAAAATGCAAACAAGCAAGAACTGGATGGTTTAAAGCAAACTTTCTATAAAATTCATAATGCCGAAATCGAGGCTGCGAAAAAAACGTTCGTAGAGAATGGTGGTGCCGAAGAAGAATTTATTGCTCAGCCCAGTGGCGTGGAAGAAGAATTCAAAAGTTTGATGGCAGCTATTAAAGAAAAAAGAAGTGCCTTGGCAGCTGAGATTGAAAAGCAAAAGGAAGAAAATCTACAAGTTAAACTATCGATTATCGAAGAGTTGAAAGAGTTAGTGGAATCACCCGATGACGCCAACAAATCCTACAACGAATTTAAAAAGCTACAGCAGCAGTGGAACGAAGTGAAATTGGTGCCACAAGCTAAAGTGAACGAGTTATGGAAGAACTACCAGTTGCATGTTGAAAAGTTCTATGATATATTAAAACTGAATAATGAATTCAGAGAATACGACTTCAGAAAAAACCTGGAGATTAAAACACATCTCTGTGAAGCTGCCGAAAAGTTGGCCGATGAACAAGATGTAGTCTCCGCTTTCCATCAATTACAGAAACTACATCAGGAGTTCCGTGACACCGGTCCTGTCGCCAAAGAATTACGTGACGAAATATGGAATCGCTTTAAAGCCGCTTCTACAGCCGTCAACCGTCGCCATCAGCAGCATTTCGAAGCTCTAAAAGAGACTGAACAACATAATTTGGATCAGAAAACAGTTATCTGTGAAATAGTAGAAGCTATTGAGTTTGACCAATTGAAAACATTTGCGGCATGGGAAACCAAGACACAAGAGGTGATCGCCCTGCAAAACAAATGGAAAACAATTGGTTTTGCTCCGCAGAAAATGAACGTGAAAATCTTTGAGCGTTTCCGTAAAGCTTGTGACGAATTCTTTAAAAAGAAAGGAGAATTCTTCAAGTTGCTGAAAGAGGGTATGAATGCTAATCTGGAAAAGAAAAAAGGCATTGTGCGAAAAAGCAGAATCTCTGAAAGATAGTACAGAATGGAAAAGAAACGGCTGAAATCTTAACCAAGCTCCAAAGGAATGGAAAACAATTGGCCCTGTTTCTAAAAATACTCGGACGCTGTTTGGAAACGTTTCATTACTGCATGTGATTACTTCTTTGAGCAAAAAGGCAAGGCCACTTCTTCTCAACGTTCTGTAGAACAAGAGAATCTAGAAAAGAAGAAGGCAATCATTGCCCGCTTAACTGCTATTGACGAAACGACGGATGCCGATGAAGCAAGCAAAGAGGTTCGTGAATTGATGAAAGAATGGAATGGTATCGGACATGTACCGTTTAAAGAGAAAGACAGGCTTTATAAACAATATCACGGTTTGATTGACCAACTTTTCGATCGATTTAATATCAGTGCATCGAACAAGAAACTGAGTAATTTCAAGTCTTCTATCGGCAATATTCAAAGTGGAGGCTCCCAGTCACTCTACCGTGAACGTGAGAAATTAGTCCGTACATACGAAAACATGAAAAATGAACTCCAAACTTATGAAAATAATTTGGGCTTCCTGACTACCTCTTCCAAGAAAGGAAATAGTCTTTTGACAGAAATCAACCGCAAGGTGGAAAAATTAAAATCCGACTTAGAATTAGTATTGCAGAAAATAAAAGTAATCGATGAATCAATCAAAGAAGAATAAAGGAAAATAATTTTAGTTCTATGTAAAAGGCGTATCAAAGGGATTTTGAATCTCTTTGATACGCCTTTTCTAAATTCAAGTGTTACACATTAAAAACAGGCATAAACATTCCCCATTTACCTACATAATATCAACAGATTATATTATTTCGTTTGAAAGAACGATAAGAAACGGTTCTCTGCCACCGAAGATATTACCGAACAACTGTTTTATCAAAAAGACTTAAAAGGATAAAAAATCCCTCTAAAACCGTAGTTTTAGAGGGATTTTACTTATTTATAATGTGAATTTGTTGGGCTATCTGGACTCGAACCAGAAATGACAGGACCAGAATCTGTAGTGTTACCATTACACCATAGCCCAATGTGACTTACGATCAACATCTCTTGTTTCTCGTTTGCGGTTGCAAAGGTACAAAGTTTTTTTTAATCACAAATACTTTTCGCTCTTTTTTTCTAAAAAAATATCTAATATGCCGGATTCCAAAGAGATGCATCCCTAAAAAAAAACAAAAAAAATGAAATAGATTTAGCACATTACTTTCATTGATACAATAAATCAGCGTATATTTGTAAAAAATATCACGTTTATGACAAGAAAACAAAGAATCCCCTTTCCTTGTTATAAACAGAAACTGAACATTGATTATTTAATTTCAACCTATAAATGAACGAAACGAAAGTATTAATAGAAAAGATAACCGAAGGTATACAAGAAAAAAAAGGTAAAAACATTGTCATAGCAGACCTGACAAACATAGACGACACGATATGCAAATACTTTGTAATCTGTCAGGGGAACTCTCCCAGCCAGGTCATTGCCATTGTAGATTCCATAAAAGAATTTACCCGCAAAGGTGCCGGCACCAAACCCTCTGCCATCGACGGACAGCGAAATGCAGAATGGGTAGCTATGGACTTTTCAGATGTATTAGTACATGTATTCCTACCGGAAGCCAGAAACTTTTATAATTTGGAGCACCTGTGGGCAGATGCCAAGTTAACTACAATTCCCGACATTGATTAATCTATCAGTATGGACAATAACAGCAAGAAACCCAACAATAAAGTAAATATGCCCAAGTTCAATCTGAACTGGATGTATATGATTATCGCCCTAATGCTTTTAGGGCTGTATTTCGCTAACGGAAGCAGTTCTGTCAGTAAGAACATCTCTTACGATGAGTTCCAGCAGTACGTACGTGACGGCTATGTAAGTAAAGTGATCGGTTATGATGATAATTCGGTCGAGATTTATATCAAACCCCAGTACGTAGGAACCGTATTCAAACAAGATTCCACCCGTGTAGGCCGGAATCCGATGATCACTACGGAAGCCCCTTCACGCGAGAACCTGGATAACTTTCTACAAAAAGAAAAAGAGGAGACGCACTTTGACGGTTCTGTCAGCTATGATAAGAAAAAAGACTATTTCAGTGCAATACTTTGGAATGTACTGCCGATTGTCTTCCTGATTGCTTTATGGATATTCTTCATGCGACGCATGGGCAGTGGTGCCAGCGGAGGTGCAGGCGGAGTATTCAATGTAGGAAAGTCGAAAGCCCAGCTTTTTGAAAAAGGCGGTTCCATCAAAGTAACTTTCAAAGATGTAGCCGGACTGGCAGAAGCCAAACAAGAAGTAGAAGAAATTGTGGAATTCCTGAAAGAACCCCAGAAATATACCGACCTGGGAGGTAAAATTCCTAAAGGCGCTCTATTGGTGGGCCCTCCGGGAACAGGTAAAACGTTGCTTGCGAAAGCTGTGGCCGGTGAAGCCAATGTACCTTTCTTCTCTTTGGCCGGTTCCGATTTCGTTGAAATGTTTGTCGGTGTAGGTGCATCCCGTGTACGCGACCTCTTCAAACAAGCTAAAGAGAAAGCTCCTTGTATCGTTTTCATCGACGAGATTGATGCTGTAGGACGTGCTCGCGGTAAGAATCCTGCAATGGGCGGAAATGATGAACGTGAAAATACGTTGAACCAGTTGCTGACGGAAATGGATGGTTTCGGCTCAAATAGCGGTGTTATTATCCTGGCAGCCACCAACCGTGTGGATGTACTAGACAAGGCATTGCTCCGTGCCGGACGTTTCGACCGACAAATCCATGTAGATTTACCTGATCTGAACGAACGTAAAGAAGTATTTGGCGTACACTTGCGCCCCATCAAAATAGACGATACGGTAGATGTAGACTTACTGGCACGCCAGACACCCGGATTTTCGGGTGCAGACATTGCCAATGTATGTAATGAAGCTGCTCTGATCGCCGCGCGTCACGGAAAGAAATTCGTAGGCAAGCAAGACTTTCTGGACGCAGTAGACCGTATTATCGGCGGACTTGAAAAGAAAACAAAGATTACTACGGAAGCCGAACGTCGGTCTATTGCCCTGCACGAGGCCGGACACGCCAGCATTTCCTGGTTATTGGAATATGCCAATCCATTGATTAAGGTAACTATCGTCCCCCGCGGACGGGCCTTGGGCGCTGCCTGGTATCTGCCGGAAGAAAGACAGATCACGACTAAAGAGCAAATGCTCGACGAGATGTGTGCTACTTTGGGCGGGCGTGCTGCCGAAGACCTTTTCATCGGCCGTGTATCAAGCGGAGCTGCTAACGATCTTGAGCGCGTAACCAAACAGGCGTATGGCATGATCGCATATTTGGGTATGAGTGAAAAGCTACCCAATTTATGCTATTATAATAATGATGAGTATTCATTCCAGCGTCCATATAGTGAAAAAACTGCCGAACTGATTGACGAAGAGGTCAAAAGAATGGTAAACGAACAGTATGAACGTGCCAAACAGATTCTCTCGGAACACAAAGAGCAACACAACGAATTGGCACAGCTACTGATCGATAAAGAAGTCATCTTTGCTGAGGATGTAGAACGTATCTTTGGAAAACGTCCTTGGGCTTCTCGTTCGGAGGAAATCATGGCAGCCAATAACAAACAAGAAAACGCCGTTCATCCTGCAGATGGAGAAGATGTAGACACAACTACTCCGCAAGCAACAGAGTCTCAAGAGGGCAATACGCAACAAGAGTCAGCGGCATCACAAAACTAAAACGTAGCAACACCTTGAAGAACAACTTTTACAACGCGCCATAACAGGAATATTATTCGTAGCCATCATAGTGGGTTGTATACTATATGATCCACTGGCTTTCGGCACTCTTTTTGTCATTGTCAGCGCTCTGACTATACGCGAATTCGGACATCTCGTCAACCAATCGGGAGAGGTAAGCATCAACCGGACTATCACCATGTTGGGAGGAGCTTATCTGTTTCTGGCCATTATGGGTTTCTGTATCGACGCTGCCGGTTCTAAAATATTTATTCCTTACCTGATATTAATCATTTATCTGATGGTAAGCGAGTTATATCTCAAAAAGAAGAATCCGGTTTTAAACTGGGCTTACTCCATGCTGAGCCAGATGTACATCGCGCTTCCCTTTGCCATGCTGAATGTGCTTGCTTTCCAGAATGATCCGGAAGCAAGCAGCGTATCATACAATCCGATATTGCCTCTATCCATCTTTGTCTTTTTATGGCTGAATGATACGGGGGCATATTGTTTCGGATCACTTTTCGGCAAACACCGCCTGTTTGAACGCATATCACCTAAAAAATCATGGGAAGGTTCCATTGGCGGAGGTATTGTAGCCATTGCCTCTTCATTTGTTTTTGCCTACTACTTCCCCATCATGACATCGGCAGAATGGGCGGGACTGGCATTGGTAGTTGTCATTTTCGGGACTTGGGGTGACCTGACAGAGTCTCTGCTGAAACGCCAATTGCAGATTAAAGATTCAGGAAGTATTCTACCCGGACATGGAGGTATGCTCGATCGCTTCGACAGTTCACTTATGGCTATACCGGCAGGCGTTATTTACCTATATGCACTGACATTGGTCTAAAGCAGACAAAAAAATAAGTCACAAAAAAAACAACGGGCTACAAACACCAAGTACCCTGCAAAAGATAGCAGAAATTTATTGTTTGTAGCCCGTTATTCTTTTAACTAACCTTCTTTTATTTTATTTGCACTTCATCCGAAAGCGTCACCTGCTTTGCTTCCTCCGGCATTGACTGGCCCTTTAAGTTAAAGACCACTTCCGTTTCCCCGTCCTTTACGGAATTCAATTTCACTTTAATGCCTTTCTTACCGGTCAGATCCAATGAATTCAAGTTGAAAGATACGGCACCATTCGCCTGGCGAGCGGTCACATCATCGTATGTATTATAGCGAAATTCCAAATGGATGTATCCATCATCCTCTCCCTCAGCAACTGTAGCCCGCATATCACGAACCAGACTGACAAGATGCTTCTCCTTAACCGGTAAATTCTGACGGAAAATGACATTCAGGTATCCCCCGCCAATCCACATCATATCCTTGTTAACCCAAACCGGATCATTCCCAAATTCCGATTCATTCTCAGCCGTCAAATCTTCTACCTGTTTGGTCAAGACATTATAATTATGCTCTACCTTCACAGCATGATCATATCCTTCATAATTATCGTAAAGTGGGTTGAAGTAAGTAATCACCCGTTGCCCGTCTATCGGCTTATAAAATGGAATAGCAGTTGCAGCCGGCCAAAGAGTTCCCCAACGGTCAGCATTCAGCGAATAAGTGTCGCCACCGACCACACGTACCGTAGCCCAATCTACCGCTATATCTCCCAATGAATAGCCATCATTATCGTCACACGATTGCAATGCCGGCAGCATCAGTGTCAACATTGCCATCCAAAGTAGTTTTATTTTTTTCATCTCTTTTTTTAGTTAATCCTTATATCCTATAAATAAAAAAACCGGGCATTTACTGCACCGGTCTCCTGTTTATTATTGAATAAAAAACTATTTTTTAAGCAATTTCACCATTTCACGAGCTGCATGCCGGGGGGCTCCGGCCGGTCCGAGTAACCGTGCCATCTCTTCGTAACCGTCCAACATTTTGCGACGATAATCCTCCCGAAACAGCAAACACTCCAATTCGGCCCGCATATTCTCTACCGTCATCGTATCGGCCACCAACTCCCTGACAACTTCACGTCCGGCAATCAGATTGACCAACGAGATAAACTTCACCTTCAAAATATGCCTTCGGAGAAAAGACACCAATTTGCCCACCGGAGTATGATAACAAACCACCTGAGGAACACGGAAAAGAGCTGTCTCGAGAGTAGCCGTACCGGAAGTAACCAAGGCAACATCCGCCTGTTGGAGCAAACGATAAGTCCGGTCAAAAATCACCGCCAGTTCCGTTCCTTTTACAAATTTGGCATAGTATTCCGGAGAAATGCCCGGAGCAGCTGCCAGCACAAGCTGATAACCGGGAAAAGCTGAAGCAGCCCGGATCATATCGGGCAGATTATCCTTAATCTCCTGTTTTCTGCTACCTGCAAGCAAAGCTATGATAGGTTTATCTGCCAATTCACTATCGGCAATAAAATCAGCAAAGGACTCCTGATGCGACGCCTTGAAGGCGGTCACCTCATCTACCGTCGGATTTCCCACATAATGAATGGGATATCGATGTCCCTTGAAAAATCCTACCTCAAAAGGAAGTATGGAAAAAAGCTCGTCCACATCTCTTTTTATATTCTTGATCCGATACTCTTTCCATGCCCAAATCTTGGGAGAGATATAATAATAAACTGGTATCTTTGTTTTCGCATGCACAAACTTAGCAATATCGAGATTAAAGCCCGGATAATCCACCAGAATGACCACATCGGGCGACCACGCCACGATGTCCTCCTTGCATCTCTTCATGTTGGCAAAAATGGTCGGCAAATGTAGCAGCACAGGGATAAACCCCATGTAGGCCAACTCTTTATAATGCTTCACCATTGTTCCTCCCACGGCAGCCATCAAATCACCGCCAAAGAAGCGAAATTCAGCTTCCGGGTCTTCCTCTTTCAGTGCAGCCATCAAGTGGGAAGCATGCAAATCGCCCGAAGCCTCGCCAACAATCAGATAATATTTCATAATTCCCAGGATTTCAGTTCATCCATAAAATGATAAGCGGTCATATCCACTACAGTAGGTGTAATCGCTACGTATCCATTAGCCAGTGCCCAGTGATCATTCTTTTCGTTTTCCGGTTCATGATCGATAAATTCTCCGGTTAACCAATAGAAATTCGCATCGTCTCTCCGGGGGCAAGCCTGCCATTCTCCGCTCCAATGTCCTTTGGCCTGTTCGCAGATTCTCACCCCTTTTATCTCCTGAGTATTAGGAAAATTCACATTGAGGCAAGTCAGTGGCGGAAGTCCTTTCTCAAGCACCATCGCAGCTATTCTCCGGACATAAGGTCCTGCTGCATCAAAATCAGCTCCGGGGGCGTGGTCACAAATAGAGAAACCGATAGAAGGAATCCCATTGAGACAACCTTCGATCACGATCCCCATCGTACCGGAATAGTGCACATTGGTAGCGGAATTGTCACCATGGTTGATTCCACCAACAACCAGGTCCGGCTTCCGGTCGAGTATCTGATTCCGTGCCAGTTTTATGCAGTCGGTCGGTGTACCGGAACATTTATAAACAGTCAGTCCCACATCTTTCTTTAATAACTGATAGTGCACCGGCTGTGTCACCGTCAATGCACATCCACTGCCGGAACGAGGGGCATCCGGGGCCATTACCACTATCTCGCCCAGCGGGCGGAGGAATTTTATCAGTTCACTAATACCTTTTGCCATGATGCCGTCGTCATTGGAGACGAGGATCAGAGGTCTTTTATTTTCCATACAATCTACCTTATCTGTTATTTTATGTTTTCGAAATGCACAAAAGTAACAAAAAGAACTTGTATCGACAACAGAACCAAATAGGAAAGCGAAAGTCTCTTCATTTTCCATAGATGATAACTATAAAAGAGAGGAATAAAAACATCCGGGTGTTTTACACAACAACATCCGGATGTTTTAAGATAGAACATGGGGATGTTATTATCCAAAACATGGGGATGTTTTTCCACTTCTCTTTTCATGTAAACCCAGAAAGGGTCTGATGTTTAGCCATGCAGACTACCCGTTTACAAATCTTAATCTTCTGCAAGTGAGTAAAAAAAGGAATCGATATTCAATTTTAATACGTATATTTGCAAGCTAAAAAGAGAAAAAATGCCCGTATCTCACCTGGCAGTTATTAACAAAACAGGTGACTTATCAACAGATTAAGCAAAGTTTCTATTTTTTAGTAGGCGCTCTGAGGATTTATCACTTATTTCGCTGCCAATAAATTTAGATAATATGGGAAAAATAATTGCTTTGGCCAATCAAAAAGGTGGTGTAGGAAAAACAACGACTACGATTAACCTCGCAGCTTCGCTGGCTACGCTCGAAAAGAAAGTACTGGTTGTTGATGCAGACCCACAGGCAAATGCCTCTTCCGGATTGGGAGTCGACATCAAGCAATCTGAATGTACTATCTACGAATGCATTATCGACAGAGCCAACGTACAGGACGCTATTCATGACACCGAAATTGATTCGTTGAAAGTCATTTCATCGCACATTAATCTCGTAGGCGCCGAAATAGAAATGCTAAATCTCAAAAACCGCGAAAAGATACTGAAAGAAGTGCTGACTCCGTTAAAGGAAGAGTATGATTATATTTTGATAGACTGCTCTCCTTCGCTGGGACTGATCACAATCAACGCCCTCACGGCGGCCGATTCGGTGATTATCCCCGTACAAGCGGAATATTTTGCCCTTGAGGGAATCAGCAAACTGCTGAATACCATCAAGATCATCAAATCGAAACTGAACCCGGCACTCGAAATAGAAGGTTTTCTGCTGACCATGTACGACTCACGTCTGCGTCAAGCCAACCAAATCTATGATGAAGTGAAACGCCACTTCCAGGAACTGGTGTTCAAAACCGTCATCCAGCGTAACGTAAAACTGAGTGAAGCCCCAGCTACGGCCTCCCACCATCTTATATGATGCAGAGTCCACCGGAGCGAAAAATCATTTGGCGCTGGCTAAAGAACTAATAAGCAGAAACAGTAAATAAACGAAGATATGGCAACAGAAGAAATGCATTAGGCCGGGGCTAGACGCCCTACTCTCCATGGAAGAGGTGAAAACCGAAGGTTCTTCGTCTATTAACGAAATAGAACTGTCGAAAATCTCCGTCAACCCCAACCAACCACGCCGTGAGTTTGATGAAACGGCACTGGAGGAGTTGGCCGATTCGATCAGAGAAATAGGAATTATCCAACCCATCACCTTACGTAAAGTCTCGAACGACGAGTACCAGATTATTGCCGGAGAACGCCGCTACCGCGCCTCTCAGAAAGCCGGACTGGATACTATTCCCGCATATATCCGGACAGCCGATGATGAAAACGTGATGGAAATGGCGCTGATAGAGAATATCCAGCGCGAGGATCTTAATTCAGTGGAAATCGCACTGGCCTACCAGCACCTGATAGAGCAATATGACCTGACACAGGAACGGCTGAGTGAACGTGTCGGCAAGAAGCGTACGACCATTGCCAACTATCTGCGCCTGCTAAAACTGCCGGCACCGATACAAATGGCCCTGCAAAACAAGCAGATAGACATGGGACATGCCCGGGCACTGATCACATTAGGCGATCCGAAACTACAAGTTAAAATATTCGAAGAGATTCTGGAACACGGATACTCCGTTCGCAAAGTAGAAGAGATCGTGAAATCGCTGAGCGAGGGAGAAGCCGTAAAGAGCGGAACCAAAAAGATAACCCCGAAACGGGCCAAACTGCCCGAAGAATTCAATATGCTGAAACAGCACCTTTCGGGATTCTTTAACACCAAGGTACAACTGACCTGTTCTGAAAAGGGAAAAGGAAAAATAAGCATCCCCTTCAGTAATGAAGAAGAGTTGGAACGTATCATGGAAATCTTCGATTCACTGAAGAAATAAATGGCAAAAAAAACTAAAACATACCCGTTATACATTGCCCTGCTTCTCTGTTTCTTTCAGGTAGCAGGGATTGATGTGTATGCACAGGAGCCTGTCAAAGTATCCCAAGACTCCATTTCTCCGGTACGCGAAGCCCCCAAAGCACGGGCACGCCGCCATCGCGAGCCGGTCGTTTCTACTCCGGCCACCGACAGTGTGAAAGTGGAGAAAGCAGTCGTCCTCCCACCGATAGACAGTTTGGAGAACCTGAAACCCGCTATCGTTACGGCAGACAGCCTGGAGGAAGTCAACCGACAGAACCTGGAAAGGATAGAAACACCCGTCATGCCATCGGTCGTAAAGGCAGATAGCCTGCCACCCGTCATGCCCAAGAAGCTTTTCGTACCTAATCCGACGAAAGCCACCTGGTATGCCATCGTATTTCCGGGCGGAGGACAAATTTATAACCGCAAATACTGGAAGTTACCTATTATATATGGTGGATTTGCCGGATGTGCTTACGCATTGAGCTGGAACGGGAAAATGTATAAAGACTATGCTCAGGCGTATATGGATATTATGGATAACAATCCTAATACCAACAGTTTTCAGGATTTGCTTCCTCCGAATCATAACTATACCGATACGCAACTGAAAGACCTGCTCCGCAAACGAAAGGACACATACCGGCGCTATCGGGATCTCAGTATATTCGCCGTCATCGGTGTATATCTGATTTCCATCATCGACGCCTATGTGGATGCGGAACTATCGAATTTCGACATATCACCCGACCTGAGTATGAGGGTGGAACCTACTATTATAAATAACAACCCGTTGCAACCCGGCAGCAAGTCGGTAGGCGTGCAATGCAGCCTCAGATTTTAACCCATGAAGATTGAACAAATAAGAATGAAGAAATTAGCAAACTATTGCCCCCTGATTTTATTATTTTTGTTTGCCACACCCAAGGTAAACGCACAGAGTGTAGACGTAGTGATTCGCGACAACGGCAAAGAACGCCAAGAGAGCATCGAGCTTCCCAAAAGTATGACTTATCCTCTCGATAGCCTGCTCAACGACTGGAAAGCCAAGAATTATATCGACTTAGGAAAAGACTGCAGTACAGCGGAGATCAACCCGCTGTTCAGCGACTCCGTATACATCGACCGCCTATCACGCATGCCGACCGTTATGGAAATGCCATACAACGAAATTGTACGTAAATTTATTGATATGTATGCCGGACGCCTGCGGAATCAAGTCTCTTTTATGTTGAGTGCCTGCAACTTCTATATGCCTATCTTTGAGGAGGCCCTCGATGCGTATAATTTACCATTGGAATTGAAATATCTGCCTATTATCGAATCGGCCTTGAACCCGTCGGCAGTATCGCGCGCCGGTGCAGGAGGCTTGTGGCAGTTCATGATCGGAACCGGCAAAATGTACGGTCTGGAGTCAAACAGCCTGGTGGACGACCGTCGTGACCCGATAAAAGCAACCTGGGCAGCAGCACGCTACCTGAAGGATCTATATGACATTTATCATGACTGGAATCTTGTGATTGCGGCTTACAACTGCGGACCGGGCACTATCAACAAAGCCATCCATGCGCTCGGGAGGAGAAACCGACTATTGAGTATTTATAATTATCTGCCCAAAGAAACAAGAGGTTACGTACCGGCATTTATCGCGCGAACTATGTAATGACCTATTACTGTGATCACAACATCTGCCCGATGGAAACCAATATTCCCGAAAGCACTGATACGATTCAAGTTAACAAAACCTCCATTTCCAGCAGATCGCCGACTTATGCAACGTCCCAATGGACCAAATCAGAAGTCTCAATCCACAATATAAAAAAGAAATCATACCGGGCGAAAGCAAGTCGTACACACTGCGCCTTCCACAAAACGCGGTCAGTTCGTTCATCGACCGTCAGGATACGATTTATGCCCACCGTGCCGGCGAACTGTTCAAGAATCGGCGTACAGTGGCCATCAGGGACGACAGTTCAGCCTCCAAGAGGAGAGGTAGCTCTGCCAAAGCCGGCAGTGGTACACCCACTTACTATAAAATCAAAAAGGGATACCCTGGGAGCCATTGCGGCAAAATATGGTGTACGCGTAAAGATCTTCAAAACTGGAACGGATTGCGGGGAACTAACATTTCCGCAGGAAAACGTTTGAAAATATACAAATAAATCGCCTTTCGCTTGCCTGATGTTTAAATTTGATTATTTTGCAGAAAAGGAACGAAAGGACTAAATTATGGACACTGAGAACCAGAAAGAAATAGCTGAAGAGCAGATGATTGAACAAGCGTTTCAGGAATTGCTGAACGATTATCTTGCTACCAAGCACCGCAAACGTATTGAGATTATAACCAAGGCCTTCAATTTCGCCAATCAGGCACATAAAGGCATCAAACGACGCTCGGGGAACCGTATATCATGCACCCCATTGCCGTCGCGAAGATCGTATGCAATGAAATAGGCCTTGGCTCGACTTCCATTTGTGCCGCTTTGCTGCACGATGTTGTCGAGGACACCGATTATACAGTAGAAGATATCGAAAATATCTTCGGGGCCAAGATTGCACAGATTGTCGACGGACTGACCAAAATCTCCGGAGGTATTTTTGGTGACCGGGCTTCGGCACAAGCAGAAAACTTCAAGAAACTCCTGCTCACCATGTCTGATGATATCCGGGTGATCCTGATCAAGATTGCCGACCGCCTGCACAACATGCGTACACTCGGTTCCATGTTGCCCAACAAGCAATATAAGATTGCAGGCGAAACCCTTTATATTTACGCCCCTCTTGCCAATCGCCTGGGACTGTATAAGATCAAGACGGAACTGGAAAACCTCAGTTTCAAATATGAACATCCTGAAGAATATCAGGAGATTGAAGAAAAGCTGAACGCAACAGCCGAACGCGATAAGGTATTCAACGAATTCACCGCTCCCATACGCGAGCAGTTGGATAAAATGGGATTAAAATATCGAATCCTGGCACGTGAAGTCCATCTACTCTATCTGGAACAAGATGCAGACCAAGCATGTTCCTTTCGAAGAGATTTATGATCTTCTGGCTGTACGGATCATTTTCGAACCACGCAACATAGACGAGGAACTGAACGACTGTTTCGATATTTATGTTTCTATCTCCAAAATCTATAAACCGCATCCCGACCGTCTGCGCGACTGGGTGAGCCACCCCAAAGCTAACGGATACCAGGCACTGCACGTCACTTTGATGGGCAATAATGGCCAGTGGATCGAAGTCCAGATACGCAGTGAGCGGATGAACGATGTAGCCGAACAGGGATTTGCCGCTCACTGGAAATATAAAGAAGGAGGAGGCAGCGAAGACGAAGGCGAACTGGAGAAATGGTTGCGTACCATTAAAGAGATACTCGACGATCCGCAGCCGGATGCCATCGACTTTCTCGATACAATCAAATTAAACTTATTCGCCTCGGAGATCTTTGTCTTCACCCCGAAAGGAGAGCTCAAAACCATGCCGCAGAACTCCACTGCCCTAGATTTCGCCTTCTCACTGCACACGGATATAGGAAGCCACTGTATAGGTGCCAAAGTGAATCATAAACTGGTACCGCTAAGCCATAAGCTGCAAAGTGGTGACCAAGTGGAAATCCTGACATCCAAATCACAGCGTGTACAGCCCCAATGGGAAGTGTTTGCCACTACTGCACGTGCAAGAGCTAAGATTGCGGCTATTCTGCGTAAGGAACGAAAAACCTTCCAGAAAGAAGGAGAAGAATTGTTGAATGAATTCTTTAAGAAAGAAGAGATCCGCCCGGAGGCAGCCGTCATCGAGAAGTTGTGCAAACTGCATAACATGAAGAACGAAGAAGAGTTTCTTGTAGCCATCGGTAACAAAACCATCGTTCTGGGAGATGCCGACAAAAATGAACTGAAAGAGAAACAAAGCAGCAACTGGATGAAGTATCTGACTTTCTCTTTTGGCAATAATAAGGATAAACAGCAGGAGGAAAAAGAACCGCAGGAAAAGGAAAAAATCAACACCAAACAAATTCTCAAACTGACGGAAGATGCCCTGCAAAAGAAATATATCATGGCCGAATGTTGTCATCCCATCCCCGGTGACGACGTACTGGGATACATGGACGAGAATGACCGCATCATCATCCACAAGCGTCAATGTCCGGTAGCGGCCAAACTGAAAAGCAGCTACGGCAACCGCATCATTGCCACTGAATGGGATACACACAAGAAGCTTTCGTTCCTAGTATACATTTATATTAAAGGAATAGATAATGTAGGGCTGCTGAATGAAATTACACAAGTTATTTCACGCCAGCTTAATGTGAATATCCGGAAACTGGATATGGAAACGGACGATGGCATTTTCGAAGGAAAGGTCCAATTGTATGTGCACGATGTGGAAGATGTAAAAGCTATTTGCAACAACCTGCGCAAGATTCCGAATATAAAGTCGGTGACACGTGTAGAAAACTAACAAAACAATAAATTAAATAACGGGAAGAGGAGCAATGAGTGCTTGAACAATCACTCATTGCTCCTCTTCCCGTCTTGTTGAAAACCCATCCAAAGCATCCCTCATTCCGATCAACTCTTGACGAATCTGCTTCAAACGGTCGATAATTTCAAAATTCCGGATCGTCGCTTCCCTGTTATCTTTCAGTTTCTGGCGAGCTCCGGGCAGAGTCATTCCTCTTTCTTTCACCAAATGATAGATCAGGCGAATGGTTTCCACATCCTCTTTCCTATACTGGCGCACGCCACGACTCCCTTTCTTTGGGGATATCTGCGGGAACTCCTTTTCCCAGAAACGAAGCAACGATTCGTTGACATCAAACATTTGGGCAACTTCACTGATAGAGTAATATAATTTCAGGTCTCTCTCCGTATTTTGCATGATTTTCTTCTCTTTTAGTCAAATACTTTACCGTGGTTGGCGGCAATCTGAATCATCCGTTCATAATCTTCCGCACTCAAATCCATAAAGTAATAGTTCACCGGATTGACCACCTGTCCTTTGACGTGCACTTCGTAATGCAAATGCGGACCGGTACTCTTTCCGTACTTCTACCCGGCTATAACTTCACCACGACCTTCAGTTTAGTACAGAAACTCCTGTAAATGGGCGTAGCGGGTACGATATCCGAAGCCATGGTCAATCTCGACAGTATTGCCATAACCGGTCTCCCATCCCATTTTCACAACCGTACCATCACCCGTGGCATACACGTCCGTACCCGGATGCGCCGAGAAGTCCATGCCGGCATGAAATTTCGTTGTTCCGTAGATGGGGTCAATCCGTGTCCCATAACCGGATGCTGTCTTCCGAAGGTCCTTATTGGATATAGGCTGGATGGCGGGAATACATTTCAGCATCTGATCATGATTTTTACACATTGCCACTACATCGTCAAATGACTTGGACTGGATATAAAGCTGTTTGCTCAGTACATCCACCTTTTGGGTAGTGTTGATCACCAACTTTGAGTTAGCCATATCCATCAATTGTTCGTAACGGTTCGTACCACCATAACCGGCCTGACGAATAGCCGGTGAAACAGGATCGGCCATAAAAATCACTCTATAGAGGTTATCATCACGCTGCTGGATATCCTGAAGCACCCCCATCGCCTCGTCAAGACGACGAGAGAGTACGTTATATTGCGCCAAGAGTTGGCTATTTTCTTTCCGCAACTCCTTCTCTGAGGGAGAACCGAAAATCAGTAACAGAATGATGAAACTGCCGGCTCCCAGTCCCATTCCTATAAAAAGACGGCGGAGAATGCTCAGCGCCCGTTGTCGGACAGTCGGATAAATCCGGTCATAAGTCTGCGTTTGCGGATTATAGATGTAGTAAACTTTGCGCATCTTATAAATATTTCGCTTGTTAATACGGCAAAAATAATAAAAACAAGCTATCTTTGCACTGCTTTTTTCAGAATATTAACCTCAACAATAGATATATAGAAGTATGTTGACTGCAAAAGAAACCAGAGATTCGTTTAAGAATTTCTTCGAGTCAAAAGGACATCAGATTGTTCCTTCGGCTCCAATGGTGATTAAAGATGACCCCACCCTGATGTTTACCAATGCAGGGATGAACCAGTTTAAAGATATTATTTTGGGTAACCACCCGGCGAAATACCACAGAGTCGCGGACTCACAAAAGTGCCTTCGTGTAAGCGGCAAGCACAATGACCTTGAAGAAGTAGGACACGATACCTACCATCACACCATGTTCGAAATGCTGGGTAACTGGTCGTTCGGTGATTACTTCAAGAAAGAAGCCATCAGTTGGGCATGGGAATATCTGGTAGACGTCCTGAAACTGAATCCGGAACACCTGTATGCAACAGTATTCGAAGGTAGCCCGGAAGAGGACCTGGAGCGTGATAACGAGGCCGCCTCTTACTGGGAGCAATACTTGCCTAAAGACCATATCATAAACGGAAACAAACATGATAACTTTTGGGAAATGGGTGATACAGGCCCTTGCGGTCCGTGTTCGGAGATCCACATCGACCTCCGTCCTGCAGAAGAGCGTGCCAAGATTTCAGGACGCGACTTGGTGAACCACGATCATCCCCAGGTTATCGAAATCTGGAATCTTGTATTCATGCAATACAACCGCAAAGCCGACAGCACTCTTGAGCCGCTTCCGGCGAAAGTGATCGATACCGGTATGGGATTCGAACGCCTGTGCATGGCTTTGCAGGGTAAAACATCCAATTACGACACGGACGTATTCCAGCCGTTGATTAAAGCAATCGCCCAAATGGCCGGAACGGAATATGGCAAAAATGAACAGAACGACATTGCTATGCGTGTTATTGCCGACCACATCCGTACCATTGCGTTCTCAATTACTGACGGACAATTGCCTTCGAATGCCAAGGCCGGTTACGTGATTCGTCGTATCCTGCGTCGTGCCGTTCGTTACGGATATACATTCCTTGGACAGAAACAGGCATTTATGTACAAATTGCTTCCGGTTCTGATTGACAGCATGGGAGATGCCTATCCGGAACTGATTGCTCAAAAAGAGTTGATCGAAAAGGTTATCAAAGAAGAAGAAGAATCATTCCTCCGTACTTTGGAAACCGGTATCCGCCTGCTTGATAAAACAATGGCTGACACCAAAGCTAACGGAAAGACTGAAATCAGCGGTAAAGACGCTTTCACATTATATGATACATTCGGTTTCCCACTCGACCTGACAGAGTTGATTCTGCGTGAAAATGGTATGACAGTCAATGTCGAAGAGTTCGATGCCGAAATGCAACAGCAGAAACAACGTGCCCGCAATGCAGCTGCCATAGAGACAGGTGACTGGATCATACTGAAAGAAGGAACTACTGAATTTGTAGGTTACGATTACACGGAATACGAAACCTCCATCCTGCGTTATCGCCAGGTGAAACAGAAAAACCAAACTCTGTATCAGATCGTACTGGACTACACTCCGTTCTATGCAGAGAGCGGTGGCCAGGTAGGTGATACCGGTGTATTGGTAAACGAATTCGAGACTATCGAAGTAATCGACACCAAGAAAGAAAATAATCTTCCGATACATATTACGAAGAAACTGCCCGAACATCCGGAAGCTCCGATGATGGCATGTGTAGACACAGACAAACGTGCCGCTTGTGCAGCCAATCACTCGGCTACCCACTTGCTGGACGAAGCGCTCCGTGAAGTTTTAGGCGAACATGTAGAGCAGAAAGGATCATTGGTTACACCGGACTCTCTGCGTTTTGACTTCTCTCACTTCCAGAAAGTGACAGACGAAGAACTCCGCAAAGTAGAGCATCTGGTAAACGCCAAGATACGTGCCAATGTTCCATTACAGGAACACCGCAACATCCCTATCGAAGAAGCGAAAGAACTGGGCGCAATCGCCCTGTTCGGCGAGAAATATGGTGACCACGTACGTGTTATCCAGTTTGGCTCATCCATTGAATTCTGTGGAGGTACCCACGTTGCCGCTACCGGAAATATCGGTATGGTAAAAATTATCTCTGAGAGTTCGGTAGCTGCCGGTGTACGCCGTATCGAAGCATATACCGGAGCTCGCGTAGAAGAAATGCTGGATACGATCCAGGATACTTTGAGCGACTTGAAAGCTCTTTTCAACAATGCTCCCGACCTTGGTGTGGCCATTCGCAAGTATATCGACGAAAACGCAGGACTGAAAAAACAGGTGGAAGACTTCATGAAAGAAAAAGAAGCTGCCGTCAAAGAACGCCTGCTGAAAAATGTACAAGAGATTAACGGCATTAAAGTCATTAAGTTCTGCTTGCCGATGCCCGCCGAAGTAGTGAAGAACATCGCTTTCCAACTTCGTGGTGAAATTACAGAAAATCTCTTCTTTGTAGCCGGAACAGTAGATGCCAATAAACCAATGCTGACTGTTATGATCAGTGACAACCTGGTTGCCGGCGGACTGAAAGCAGGTAATCTGGTGAAAGAAGCTGCCAAACTGATTCAGGGTGGCGGTGGCGGTCAACCTCACTTCGCAACAGCCGGTGGCAAGAATCCGGACGGACTGAACGCTGCTGTTGAGAAGGTACTGGAACTGGCAGGAATCTAAAGGGGCCGACTCTTACGAGTGGGTACCACGCTATCCGAAAGTTCCCATATAAAGTTAGAAGTCAGATTAAACATCATAGACTCTCCGAGTAAAGAGTCCGGTACTGCACCGGACTCTTTCTATTTTATTCCCCTTCATCGAATGTCCATATCACAAACTCACTTTATCCCCCGGAAAGAGCAAGAATGATCTTGTTTATTCTACTCCTTCTACTACAGTAACGGAGAAGAGTGGACAGACTCAGCCTCATCCGAGATTCTTGATCGCCCGAAACTCTTTTGGAGAGATACCCGTATTCTTTTTAAAGAAATGCGTCAAATAGGATTGGTCCGGAAAATGCAGTTGCTCAGCTATTTCTGTTACAGATAAACGAGGCTCATTCAACAGCACTTTTATTTCGGCCACCAACTGTTCATCAATAAGCTGTTTAGGCTTCTTTCCATCTAAATGCCGAACTGTAATTTTATGCAGGTAACGAGACGATATACAAAGTTTTTCGGCATAAAAAGCTACCTGATGTTCATGCATACTATATTCACGGATCAATTGCATAAACCGATGGCAAAGTAATTGCGTACGACTATATTGCTTACTGACAGCCAATTTTTCCGGAATCGTATTAAACAGCCACATAAGCAGACTTTGCAAAAAGTTGTGCTCTTGTTGTCCCCTGAACTGGGGCATCGGTTCGGTAAACAACATTTGTGCCATATCCATCCACAAATTGATCTGCCAGGTCTTCTGACTCCGTTCGTCAGCAGTATGATGGTAACAGGGATGTTCGTGAGTATAATTAAAGTAAGGTGTATCGATAGGTAACATGGCATTTAAAAATGCTTCTTTAGGAAACATCAACATTTTCACCTGTAAATCTCCGGAAGTTTCGAGCACTTGCAGCAAACCGCCGGTCAGGAAGATCAATTCTGTCTGTTCATTGAATATATATTTCTGCACACCGGTAGAGACAACGGCTTCTCCTGCGTACAAATCAGATAGATACCACACCGGAAATGGTATGGGGCCGATATCAAAGAGGCCAGGTCGGTCTCTTCATATCGGATCGTTTTGTATCGGCAAGCAATCGGTCTGTTTTCATAAAAGTCTGTTTTAGGCAACAAATGTAGGTTTATTTTGATATTCGGGCTATTTTGTTCTGAAAACAACATGTTTTGTACAGATTAGCCTATATTCGATTCCTAACAGATGGAGTAATTTTGCAACCGTATTGATCAAAGAGAATAGCAATGACTGACAGACAGAATCCAGACGGTTCTTATTATTATTTTAGGTGTATTAAGTGCTTTCGGCCCTTTATAATGGACATGTATTTGCCTACCTTACCGGCTATGGCAGATTTTTCCACACTTCATCTTCTATGGTACAATTGGGACTCACCACCAGCATGATTGGCTTGGCTGCCGGACAATTAATTTTCGGTCCCTTGAGTGACAAGTGCGGGCGACGTCCTCCATTACTTCTGGCCATGATTCTGTTCCTGCTCGCTACGGTGGGATGCATCTTTTCACATACCATTTCACAATTTGTGACATCCCGATTCTTACAAGGCATTGCCGGAGCAGGTGGTGTAGTGATTTCCCGCTCCATAGCTACCGACGAGTATTCGGGACAGCAACTGGCCGGCATGCTTGCCGTTATCGGCGGAATAAATGGAATAGCTACAGTCATCGCCCCTATCGGAGGAGGTATACTGGCTCAGATAACAAGCTGGCAAGGCATCTTTATCTGCTTATTCTTTATGGGAGTGGTTCTCCTATCCGGAAGCTTACATTTGAACGAATCACTTCCGGCAAAACACAGACAGACTGTGAGTTGGCAAGACTTATACCATAGTTTCGGAGAAGTCCTCCGCAACCGCCATGTAGGCTACGTCCTGCAATATGGTTTCACTATGGGAATACTGTTTGTCAATATCTCTTCTGCACCATTCATCATGCAACAACACTACGGACTCTCTCCTCTATCCTTCAGCCTCTGTTTCGGAATCAATGCGATAGCAATGGTTATCTTTTCAGCCATATCGATAAAATTACCTACCATGGAACGGGCTTTATATATAGGAAGCCGGGGCATGCTGTCAGTATCTGCACTATTGATGGTATTCTTGTCCTTGGGATGTGATTTTGGATCTACGAGTTATTGATCTTCGCTCTACTCTCGATGATTGGCATGACTTTTACAGCATCCAACACCTTGGCCATGGAGTGTGAGCGACGGAATGCAGGCATTGCTTCGGCACTTTTGGGAGCCACCGGGTTTGCATTCGGAGGTATTGTATCGCCATTGGTAAGTTTAGGAGATATGATGACCTCTACCGGAATATTGTTTTTAGCAGGTTCTGCCTGTGCCTATGCATGCACCCGATATGTACTGTCACAATCCGTTCAACCCTCCGGAGTGCTATATCATTGAAAGTTACTATGGCGTTCTTTCCTGACAAAACGCTAAAAGGAGATTTAAAATCCAATGCAACCGACTAAAGATAAAGTCAAAGCATACCATAAGCCATGATTCACTAACAAACAGATACTTAAGATTCAAGATGTTAATTGAAAACCAAAGGATCCTGCCTTTAAAACCAACAATCCTTTGGCTTTTAAAGCAACGGTTCTCCTCTTTTCAACCTATAAGAACTCCATCCAAATCATCTCATACGTTCGATTGTACGCCGGGGAACAGATGTATTTTATCTATACATCCCGTTTTTCAAAACATTAAGAAGGGATCACTGAAACGGAAAGCATATTATCTCCCCCGGCTGTTTATAATGCCCCCTCCGCCCTCATGATAACGAGTCGAAATACAAAAAGACGAATCAATCAGCACACAAGCTCTTTCGTTTTACATTTATATTCTCTACCTTTGCACACTAAATCAATCAATTACTTAAAAAACTCTAACCCAAGCCGCATGAAAGTACTTTTTCATTCACTATTTATTCTTTTATTTGTTTTCACTGCCTGTACGTCTACCCCTAAACAGGCAACTATTGACTATACCCAATATGTAAACCCATTTATCGGAACCGATTTCACCGGTAATACCTATCCCGGAGCACAAGTCCCTTTCGGCATGGTACAACTTAGTCCGGACAACGGACTTCCCGGCTGGGACCGTATCTCCGGATATTTTTATCCCGATAGCACTATTGCCGGATTCAGCCATACCCACCTTTCTGGTACGGGGGCAGGCGACTTATATGACATCTCTTTTATGCCCGTCACCCTGCCTTATAAAGAAGCAGAAACTCCGTTAGGTATTTACTCCAAATTTTCCCATCAGGACGAAAGTGCCACGGCAGGATATTACCAGGTACTGCTGAAAGATTACGGCATCAACGTCGAATTGACGGCAACCGAACGATGCGGCATTCAGCGTTACACTTTTCCTGAAGCCAAAGCCGCTATCTTTCTCAACCTGAAAAAAGCTATGAATTGGGACTTTACCAATGATTCGCACATCGAAGTTATCGACTCGGTAACCATTCAGGGATACCGCTTCTCCGACGGATGGGCACGCGACCAGCATGTCTATTTCCGTACACGCTTCTCTAAACCTTTTACAGCCGTTCAAATGGATACAACTGCCATCCTGAAAGACGGAAAACGAATGGGTACGGCTACCATAGCCCGATTCGATTTCGACACACAAAAAGGAGAGCAAATACTTGTCAACACAGCCCTTTCCGGTGTCAGCATGGAAGGAGCAGCTCAAAATCTGGCAGCCGAAGTTCCGGAGGATAATTTCGATAAATATCGTGAGGCTGCACGGGACAACTGGAACCGGCAACTCTCTAAAATCGCAGTCAAAGGCGACCATAAGGACGATTGGGTAAACTTCTACACCGCACTCTATCACACCATGCTTGCTCCTACCATTTATAGCGATGTCGACGGTTCGTATTACGGTCCGGACAAAAAGATTCATCACACAGACGGATGGGTAAACTACAGTACTTTCTCTTTATGGGATACATACCGCGCCGCACATCCTCTATTTACCTATACCGAACCCGAACGTACCAACGATATGGTTCAATCATTTCTGGCTTTCTACGAACAGAACGGACGCCTGCCGGTTTGGAATTTCTACGGTAGTGAAACAGATATGATGATTGGCTATCATGCCGTTCCGGTCATCGTGGATGCTTATCTGAAAGGTATTGGAAACTTTGATCCGAAAAAGGCATTGGAAGCTTGTGTAGCCACTGCCAACCTGGACAATTACCGCGGAATTGGTGCTTATAAAGAACTGGGATATGTTCCTTTCAATGAAAAAGATAGTTATAATGCCGAAAACTGGTCGTTATCCAAAACACTTGAATACGCTTATGATGATTACTGCATTGCCCGCATGGCAGAAAAACTGGGAAAGAAAGAGATTGCGGACGAATTCTATAAGCGGTCGCAAAACTATCGTAACGTATACAATCCAGCAACCTCGTTCATGCAACCTCGTGATGACAAGGGAGAATTTCAGAAAGACTTTAAAGCAGATGCTTATACACCGCATATCTGCGAAAGTAACGGTTGGCAATATTTCTGGTCGGTACAGCATGACATAGACGGACTGATCGGTCTGACAGGCGGAAAAGAACGTTTTGCACAAAAGCTGGACAGCATGTTCACCTTCCATCCTTCGGCCGACGACGAACTTCCGCTCTTCAGTACCGGAATGATAGGCCAATATGCTCACGGAAACGAACCGAGCCATCACGTCATCTACCTTTATAATGCGGTAGACCAACCCTGGAAAACCCAGGAGTATGTGGCAAAAGTAATGAACGAACTCTACCTGAACAGCCCTGCCGGACTCTGCGGAAACGAAGACTGCGGCCAGATGTCGGCTTGGTATGTATTCAGCGCCATGGGATTCTATCCGGTAAATCCGATAAGCGGTCAATATGAAATAGGTACTCCCCTTTTCCCGGAAGTGCAACTGCACCTTGACAACGGGAAAACATTCACTGTCAAAGCTCCGGCTGTCAGCAAAGAAAATATCTATATCCGATCAACCAAACTGAATGGAAAACCCTATGATAAAAGTTACATTACTCATGAACAGATTATGAGTGGTGCAACCCTTGAGTTTGAAATGGGAAAGGAGAAAGTTACGAGTGATCAATTGTAGCCCGCAACCCCAAAACCAGCAGCTAAAAAAGATGGACGACACATTTGATATAACCTACAAAGCCCTGTTCCGGAGGTACTATCCGAACCTGATGTTCTACGCCACCCGCCTGGTGGGCGATGAAGAAGCAGAAGATGTGGTACAGGATGTATTCGTGGAACTGTGGAAACGAAGAGATTCCATGGTAATAGGCGACCAGATCCAAGCCTTCCTCTATCGGGCGGTATATACCCGGGCCTTGAATGTGCTGAAACATCGCAGCATAGAGGACGGATATTGCGCTGCTGTGGAAGAAATCAACCAAAAACGAGCGGAATTCTATCAGCCGGACAACAACGAAGTAATCCGGCGGATAGAAGACCGCGAATTGCGAAACGAAATCTACCAAGCCATTAACGAGCTACCGGACAAATGCAAGGAAGTGTTTAAGTTGAGCTATCTGCACGAAATGAAGAATAAAGAAATAGCCGATGTGATGGGAGTCTCTTTACGTACGGTAGAAGCCCACATGTACAAGGCACTGAAGTTCCTACGAAACCGTCTCGGCCATTTATGGTTTTTATTTCTACTATTTTTTATCAAATAGATAAGTGTTTTTAAAGATTTAGTTGTTTCTATTATATAATGAAAAAGAAAAGATGAATAATCTGAGCGAAGACATATTAATGAGATATCTGACAGGCGAATGTTCTGACGAAGATTTTGCCAGAGTGAACGCTTGGATCAAAGAATCAGACGATAATGCCCGCCGACTTTTCCGAATGGAAGAGGTATATCATTTGGGCAGACACGACAGCTTTCCGGATCAGAAAAAAGTTGCCCGGGCAGAAGCACGACTATACAAGAAACTGGCTCAGGAAGATGCACATAGCCGCAAAGTGATCAGAATGCACCAATGGATGCGATATGCCGCTATCATCGTGCTCGCACTGATGATAGGCACCGGAGGCGGATACCTGTACTATCAGGCCGATCCGACCCGGAATATGATAACGGCCTCGTCCACGGATGGCAAAGTGAAAGAAGTGATGTTGCCCGATGGCACAAAGTATGGCTCAATCAATCGGCCACCCTGAGATATCCCAAGAAATTCTCAGAATCCGAAAGAGATGTATATCTCAATGGAGAAGCTTATTTCGAAGTCACTAAAAACCGTCGGTGTCCTTTCGTTGTAGAAAGTGAGGCTATGCGTATCAAAGTGTTGGGAACCACTTTCAATTTCAAGTGCGACAAGAGTCACAAACTGGCAGAAGCAACCTTGATCGAAGGAGAAATAGAAGTGAGAGGAAACCACGATGAAGGAATGATTATTCTTTCGCCCGGACAAAAGGCCGAACTGAATAAAACAACCCGCAGACTGGTGGTGAAGCAAGTAGATGCCAAATTGGATGCCGTATGGCACAATGACCTGATCCCGTTTGAACAGGCGGACATTTTTGTCATCACCCGGACATTAGAACGCTTTTATGATGTGAAAATCATTCTTTCACCCGACATTAAGTCCGACAAAACTTACTCGGGTGTATTGAAGAAAAAAGATAATATAGAGTCTGTACTCCAATCGTTGGACAACTCTATACCTATCAATTATAAGATTGTGGGAGACAATATCTTTATTTCTTCACGTAACAAGTGAGCAACCAATTAAAATAAACATACAGTACCATGAAATTTAAAACATTCCTGGCGGGATGTTTAGGAGGCTTATTGTCTCTGAACTCCTGCACAAACTCGCCGGACATGACTGATTACGCAGCCTATGTCAACCCATTTATCGGTACAGGCGGACACGGTCATACTTTTCCGGGCGCCATTGTCCCCATGGCATGATTTCTCCCAGCCCAGACACCCGCATAGATGGGTGGGATGCCTGCTCGGATATTATTACGCAGATTCCACCATCAACGGATTCTCACACACCCATTTGAGCGGAACTGGTTGTTGCGACTATGGAGATGTACTACTGATGCCTACGGTGGGCGAACAAAAGTACCTCCCCACAGGTTCACAGAGCCAGCAGATGGCTTATGCTTCTGCCTTTTCACATCAGAATGAGACTGCCGAACCGGGCTATTACTCAGTCTTCCTGGATACTTATCAAGTAAAAGCCGAACTGACTGCAAGCAAACGGGCAGCTATCCACAGGTATACTTTTCCTGAAAGTAAAGAAGCAGGATTCATCCTCGACTTGGACTACAGTCTGCAACGGCAGACCAACAAAGAGATGGAAATAGAGGTCATCAGCCCCACTGAAATCTGCGGCCGTAAAAAGACCATGTACTGGGCTTTCGACCAATATATCAACTTTTATGCAAAATTCTCGAAACCTTTCACCTACACGTTGGTGACTGATTCGATGGCACTCGACGATGGAGGCAGACTGCTGCCTACCTGTAAAGCATTACTTCACTTTGACACGACCAAAGACGAACAAGTGTTTGTCAAAGTCGGAATCTCTGCTGTGGACATAGAGGGTGCACGCAAAAATGTAGAAACTGAAATACCAGACTGGGATTTTGACGGAGTACGTAAAGACGCACGCAAAGCGTGGAATGAAACGTTATCGAAGATTGATATTACTACCAATGATAAAAATGACAAAACCATCTTCTATACCGCACTCTACCACACTGCCATTAGCCCGAATCTGTTTACGGACGTAGACGGACGTTATCTGGGTATGGATCTGCAAGTACATCAAGGAGATACACTGAATCCGATGTATACCATTTTTTCTTTATGGGATACCTTCCGTGCACTGCATCCGCTAATGACCATTATAGATCCGGATCTGAACAATGCTTTCATCCGTTCACTGATCAAAAGCATCAGGAGGGCATTTTCCCAATGTGGGACATGGCTTCCAACTATACCGGTACAATGATTGGTTACCATGCCGTTCCCGTCATTGTAGATGCATATATGAAAGGCGATCGTAATTTCGACATCCAAGAAGCTTACCGAGCCTGCGTGCGTGCGGCAGAATATGATACAACAGGAATCAAATGCCCCGATCTGGTGTTACCCCATCTGATGCCGAAAGCCAAATATTATAAAAACTCAATCGGCTACGTACCGTGTGATCGCGAAAACGAATCGGTCGCCAAGGCCTTGGAGTACGCTTATGACGACTGGTGTATTTCAGTATTTGCCGATGCATTGAACGACTACGACACCCGGGACAAATACGCACGTTTCGCAAAAGCCTACGAGTTTTACTTCGATCCGGGAACCCGCTTTATGCGCGGATTGGACAGTAAGGGCGAATGGCGCACTCCCTTCAATCCACGTTCTTCAACTCACCGCAACGATGATTATTGTGAAGGGACTGCCTGGCAATGGACCTGGTTCGTTCCACACGACATCGAAGGATTGGTAAAACTAATGGGCGGCGAAGATGCCTTCATCGGTAAACTGGATTCTCTGTTTACCGCCGACTCTTCACTGGAAGGCGAAACAACCTCCTCGGACATCAGCGGACTGATCGGACAATATGCCCACGGCAACGAACCCAGCCACCACGTGATTCATATGTACAACTATGTGAACCGTCCGTGGAGGACGCAAGAATTGGTAGACAGCGTATACCGTAGCCAATATGCCGATGCCGTAGACGGACTGTCGGGAAATGAAGATTGCGGACAAATGTCGGCTTGGTATGTACTCAATTCTATGGGATTCTATCAGGTATGTCCGGGGAAACCGGTTTATTCTATCGGACGCCCCGCATTCGATAAAGCCGTAGTAAACCTGCCCGATGGCAAAAAGTTTACAGTGATAGCTAAGAATAACTCGAAAAAGAATAAGTATATCAAAAGCATGACACTGAACGGAAAACCATTGGATAAACCATTCTTTACGCATGACGATATCATAGCAGGCAGTACGTTGGAAATAGAAATGACAGACCGGCGGACCCAACCCTAAGAAAGTACTCTGTTTCATCACAGATTATACGAATATGTAGCCTACACGGCACCGATGATAGAAAATATATAATATCCATATAGCAATACACTTATCCACACCATGAGAAAAATTCTTTTGACCGCTTGCCTTATAGCTTGCTCACTAATGGCTGAGGCCAAAGACTGGACCCAATACGTAAACCCACTGATGGGAACGCAGTCTTCTTTCGAATTATCAACCGGGAACACCTATCCCGCTATTGCACGTCCGTGGGGAATGAACTTCTGGACACCGCAAACGGGCAAGATGGGGGACGGATGGCAATACACGTATACAGCCAACAAAATCAGGGGATTCAAGCAAACCCACCAACCCAGCCCATGGATCAATGATTACGGACAATTCTCCATCATGCCCGTCACAGGCAAACTTGAGTTTGATGAAGAAAAACGTGCCAGTTGGTTCAGTCATAAAGGTGAAATAGCAACTCCTTCCTACTATAAAGTATATTTGGCCGAGCACGATGTAGTGACCGAAATGACTCCGACAGAACGTGCGGTTCTGTTCCGTTTCACCTTTCCCGAAAACGAACACTCGTACATTGTAGTAGACGCATTCGACAAGGGTTCCTACGTAAAAGTAATTCCGGAAGAGAACAAGATAATCGGCTACACCACCCGTAACAGTGGTGGAGTGCCCGAGAATTTCAAGAACTACTTCGTTATCGAGTTCGACAAACCTTTCACTTACAAAGGCACTTTTGCAGACAAAAAGCTGGAAGAAGGCAACTTGGAGCAGAAAACCGACCATACGGGAGCCATCATTGGTTTCAGTACCCGTAAAGGTGAAATCGTGCATGCCCGTATAGCTTCTTCGTTCATTAGTTTTGAACAAGCGGCTCAGAACCTTAAAGAATTGGGTAACGACTCTTTGAGCAACTTGCACAAAAGGGAATGATGCCTGGAACAATGTATTAGGTAAAATAGAAGTAGAAGGCGGCAATCTGGACCAGTACCGTACATTCTACTCCTGCCTCTACCGTTCTCTGCTATTTCCCCGCAAATTCTATGAGTTTACGGCAGACGGGCAACCGATTCATTATAGTCCTTACAACGGTCAGGTACTCCCCGGATATATGTACACCGATACAGGATTTTGGGATACATTCCGTTGTTTGTTTCCATTCCTGAACCTGATGTACCCATCGGTAAACAAAGAAATACAAGAAGGACTTATCAATACTTATAAGGAAAGTGGTTTCTTTCCGGAATGGGCGAGTCCCGGACACAGAGGTTGTATGATAGGCAATAACTCTGCTTCAGTATTGGTAGACGCCTATATGAAAGGAGTAAAGGTAGACGATGTGAAAACTCTGTATGAAGGGCTGATTCACGGTACAGAGAATGTACATCCGGAAGTCTCTTCTACCGGACGCTTGGGGTATCAGTATTACAATAAGCTGGGCTACGTACCCTATGACGTGAAAATCAATGAAAATACAGCCCGCACATTAGAATACGCTTACGATGACTGGTGCATCTACCAACTGGCTAAAGCCCTGAACCGACCGAAAAAAGAAATTGAACTATTTGCCAAACGTGCCATGAACTACCGGAATGTATTCGACAAAGAAAGCAAACTGATGCGTGGCCGTAATGAAAACGGCCAGTTCCAGTCACCATTCTCTCCGTTGAAGTGGGGAGATGCATTCACAGAAGGTAACAGCTGGCATTACTCCTGGTCGGTATTTCACGACCCGCAAGGATTAATCGATCTGATGGGAGGCAAAAGATGTTTATCACGATGCTGGACTCCGTATTTGCAGTTCCTCCTGTATTCGACGACAGTTATTATGGACAGGTGATCCATGAAATCCGCGAAATGACCGTGATGAACATGGGTAACTATGCACACGGCAACCAACCGATACAGCACATGTTTACTTGTACAATTATGCCGGACAGCCCTGGAAAGCGCAATACTGGCTTCGTCAAGTAATGGACCGCATGTATACTCCGGGCCCTGACGGTTACTGTGGCGACGAGGACAACGGACAGACCTCTGCCTGGTATGTATTCTCAGCCCTCGGATTCTATCCGGTATGTCCAGGAACAGATGAGTATGTCATTGGAGCCCCTCTATTCAAAAAGGCAACGCTACACTTTGAAAATGGCAATAATCTTGTGATCGATGCACAGAATAACAGTAAGGAGAATCTTTATATCGAATCCCTCCAGGTCAACGGGCAAGAATCACCCCGGAACTATCTGAAACATGCCGATCTGCTGCAAGGCGGAACCATTGAATTCAAAATGGGTTCACACCCCAACCTCAACAGAGGCATCAACGATGATGATGCCCCTATTCATTCTCCAAGATGAAATAGTCCCTCTCTTTAGACAACTCATATCCCTGAGGGTGCATACCCAGAATCCAATACGGATACACGTACGCATCCTCAGGGACATATAAAATAATTCTCAAAAAAGTTAGTAACTGAAGTAAGTGTTTCTTTCGGGACACTTGTTTTATTAACATCAAGGGTACAAAAGCCGTTGACTTATATTATAAATACAATGCTTAAACCTTGTATGTTTTTAAAGTTAACTAATTAATTTAATTATAGTCAATGAAAACAAAATCCTATTTCAAAGACCCAGGCTGCTCAAAGCATCGCTGGTTCTTCTTTTAGCTGCCGCTCCTATCCAGTGGTCATTTGCACAATTCACATTTTCAACTTCCCGCACTACATTGGGGCAAGTCATCAAAACGGTGCAATCTCAGTCTAAGTATCAATTCTTTTATGATGACCAATCGTCAAACATGCCGATTGAGAATCTGAACGTAAAGAATGTAAGCCTGGAACAACTGTTGAATACTGCGCTCAAAGGCAAAAACCTGACATACAAAATCGAGGATAATATTGTTTATCTGTCCCAGGCTTCCAAACAACAGGATCCGGTTCAGGCATCAGCCAAACGTCAGATCAGCGGTACGGTTGTAGATGCTAACGGTGAGGCGCTGATCGGCGTCAATGTATCTGTTAAGGGTACCAGCACAGGAGCCATTACCGACCTGGAGGGTAAATACACCCTGACTGTCAATGATCCGAAAGCTGAAATCGTATTCTCCTATATCGGATACAAACAACAAGTGTTGCCCGCTAAAGAAAGCATTCTGAATGTAACGATGAGTGAAGATACCCAGATGATCAGTGAAGTGGTTGTAACCGCTTTGGGCATCAAACGTGAGAAGAAAATGTTAGGATATGCCGTACAGGAAATCAAAGGCGACCAACTGAACCAGACAGGGGATCCTTCAGTGACCAGTGCATTGCAAGGTAAAGTAGCCGGTCTGCAAATGAATACAGCCGGAACTGGCCTGGGTGGTTCTACCAAGATTACAATCCGCGGTAACTCTTCTCTCGCAGATAACAACCAGCCGCTCTGGATTGTAGACGGTGTACCGTTCAGTGACAATAATAACTCGGATGCTACCTATTACGGTGGTGTCGACCGTGGTGGTTCGTCCGTCGATATCAACCCGGAAGATATTGAATCGATCTCTGTACTGAAAGGTCCGAATGCCGCCGCTCTCTACGGTTCGCGTGCCGGTAACGGTGTGATCTTGGTCACAACCAAAAAAGGTAGCAAGAAAGATGGATTCGGAGTACGCTATAGCGGCAACTTCACTTGGAGCCAGGTAGCCGAAACTCTTGAAATGCAAGATCGTTACGGACAGGGCCACATTGTGACTCAGGATGAAAACAAGAATCCTCTGTCTCAATATTATGCCAAATATGATCCGACAGACTCTTCCAGTTGGGGACCGGTATTGGACGGAAGCATGCAGAAAGCCTGGAACGGCGATACCTATGCATTCTCTAAATACGGCAACAAACTGAAAGATTACTTCGATACCGGTTTCGCGCAAAACCACAATGTATCGGTGAGCAACGTAACAGATAAATCGCACTTTCGTGCTTCTTTCGGCAGCTCGAACAATAAGGGCGTATTCCCGAACGAGAAGCTCAACCGAATCAACCTCGACCTGAATGCCGGAATGGAAATGAACAAATATCTCTCTATGGACGGAAAGATTTCACTTTCACGTACCAAAGCAGAAGATCGTCCTTACTTCGGTACTTACGGAGCAATCGCTCAATTGATGGGTATTCCTAACAATATTCGCCTGAACGACCTGAAACAATATTCGACAGATGGCAATGCACACGTAAACTGGACAGGTCCTACTGCCGGTATCCGTAACCCTTATTACGTCCTGAACCAGCGCCACAACTCTGACGAACGTTGGAGAGCATTCGGATATTATGGAATGAAAATCAACTTTACTGACTGGTTGCACTTGTCTGCCAAATATGCATTCGATTATTATCGTACCCGAATCGAAGAAACGAACGCAGGTGACGGTATCAACGGTGAGAGCAGTATCAAAGATATCACCGATGACGAAATGAACCGCGAGGAACAGAACTTCTTCGAATCGAACGCAGAAATCGTATTGATGGGTGACAAACAGCTGACTGACAATTTCCGTTTGGGATTCACGGTAGGTGGTAACTTCATGTACCAGAATTATGAATCACTGAATGCCGGCGTACGCAATATGCTGGATAAGGGACAATGGATTTTCAATGCAGCCAATATGCTGAACACTGCCGGAGAAACCGGACATGAACGCGCAACAAATTCAGTATTCGGATCTTTGCAACTCTCTTGGAAAGAATATCTGTCACTGGACTTGACTGCCCGTAACGACTGGTCGTCTACACTGCCGAAGAAGAACAACTCTTTCTTCTACCCGTCTGCCAACTTAAGTTTTGTCGTTTCTGATTTTGTCCGTTCACTGGACAAAACACTGCCCAACTGGCTGACTTTCGCCAAGGTACGTTTGTCTGCCGCACAAGTAGGTAAAGATACGGACCCGTATCAGTTATACAATACGTACGGATTTAAATTTGAAAAAGGTGAGCTGATTCCAAGCAAATCGAACGTGAAAATGAACGACCAGCTGAAACCGGAAATCTCTTCTTCTTACGAAGCAGGTTTGGATATGAAGTTCCTCAACAACCGTTTAGGATTTGACTTTACCTATTATTATAGCCGCACGAAGAACCAGATCATGAAAGTGCCCGCCGCTGCTCCCTGGAGTGGAGGTAAATGGGTCAATGCCGGTCTGATCACCAACAAAGGTTTCGAAATGATGATCTACTCTACACCGGTACAATTGAAAGACTTCTCTTTCGATCTGAATGTCAATCTGGCCAAGAATGTATCGAACGTAGAAAAACTGGCTGACGGTGTAGACTACATCTACTTCAATGGCGACTCTAACTTCCCGATCAACGTAGGTGCACGCCCGGGTCACAAATTGGGTGAAATCTATGCCAAGACTCTCTACAAACGTGACGAACAGGGCAACATCATTATAAATAAAGAGAACGGCTTGCCTATGACGACCACAGATGCTGACGAACGCCTGGCTAAACCTATCGGCAACATCCAGCCTAACTTGCTGATGTCTGTATCTCCGTCGTTCACCTACAAAGGCTTTACACTGTCGGCCATGTTCGATATGAAATTCGGTGGCGATATCATCTCTATCTCCGAAATGAACGCAACAGGCTCGGGTATGGCTAAACGTACTATGAATCGTGGAGAAAGCGATAACTTTATGATGATCTTCCCGGGTGTATACGAAGACGGAACACCCAATACTCAGAAGATCTCAGCATCCAACTATTACGGAGCACAGAACGCAGAAGACTTTATCTATGATGCTTCTTTCATCAAGCTGAAGGAACTGGCCATCGGCTATACATTCCCCAAAAGCATGCTGAAGAAAACGCCGATCAACTCGCTGAATGTTTCGTTCGTAGCACGTAACCTGGCTTATCTGTTGAAACATACCCGGGAACAAGTCCGGAAGGTGGTTACGACACAACCATGTTCTCTCAAGCCATCGACTTTATGGCTGTACCTTATACCCGTACATTCGGATTCTCAGTTAACCTTGGTTTCTAATTTTATAAATTAAAGATATAGTATGAAAATCAAAATATACAAATCGCTTGCCATGTGCACTCTCCTGTTAGGACTGGCTGCATGTAATGATTTCGAAGAAATGAATACCGATCCCTACGCACCGGTATACGATCCGGAAATAATCGGTGCCACACCTGACGGAATCGATATCGACTACGAACTGACACCCAGTGCACTGAAAAGCCTTCAAGGCACGGAAAGCGCCATCGGTTCGGTGTTCGCCAACCTGACTTACGAAGGACTGTATAATGATTATCAGGTTACGACCAACCTGACTCATGACATCTACGCTGCTTACTTTGCCAACAACGTTAGCGGATTCGTGACCAACTCGCCTACCTACGGTTATAACGACGGATGGTCCAAAAGACGCTGGGAGCACTTCTACGATAACCGCACTGTAGAAGAATACAGTCAGTTGATCAAAACATTCTGGTTCTGCGGAAAAGAACGCTATCACAATGCGTTCTATATGACCCGTATCTACTACGCATTCCTGATCTCTATGCAAACAGACACTTATGGAGCCATTCCATTGGAATACTACGTAAAAGGTGCAATGCCCACAGACGAGAAAGTGAAATACATGGATCAGAAAGATGTATACGACGTTATCTTTAAAATGCTCGATCAGGCCATCACTGCACTGCACAACACTCCTTCTACTGCACAATACAGCCTGGGTGAAAACGACAAGTGCTTTGGAGGCGACAAAGACAAATGGCTTCGTTTTGCCAATACCCTTCGTTTACGATTGGCACTACGTGTATCGAATGTAGATCCCCAACTTGCTAAAGAACAGGGTGAGAAAGCCATGGCCGACCCTGCCGGATTGATGCAAAACGATGATGATAATATGAAGCAGACTCCCAAATACTCGTACATCACGGGTGGTAACGAAAACATCTACACACTTCTGTACAACTGGAGTGCTAACGTAGTGTTATCCAAAGAAATGGAACGAGCTTATAAAGAACAATCGACCATTCTCGACCCACGTTGCGAAATATTGTGGTGGAGACCGACCGCTCTTGAGGACCTGAACCAAACCGAACCCAAAGAAGACATGACAAAAGACTTCAATGGTTGCGAAAACGGTGAGACTTCATTGGGAGGAAGCTACACAACGACTTATTCTCCAAGCCGTGTATTCATCAAGCAAGATCAGAAAAAACTCGACCGCAAACATTGGTGGTGTTATGCACGCGAAATAGTATGGCTGGGTTACTCCGAAAGCCTGTTCCTTCGGGCAGAAGCCGCTCTCCGAGGATGGGCCGGTGCTAAAGGTACCGCTGAAGATCTCTATAAGGAAGGCATTGAAGCTTCCTTCAACTACTATCAGATTGGTGCTGACGAGGAAGGACAAGAAAAGATCAGCAAATACATGGAAGGATTGAAAGGCTTACAAGCCTTCAAGAGTGGTGACAGAGAAGCACAGTTGGAACAAATCATCACCCAGAAATGGATTGCCGTATATCCCAACGGTAACGAAGGATGGGCAGAGTTCCGCCGTACAGACTATCCCCGCTATATGAAAACACCTAAAGGAGGCAACAACTCAGGGGGTGAAGTTGCAAACGGGAAGTTCATCAAACGCCTGAGATACCCGGACAGTGAAGTATCTAACCCGAACCGTCCGAAAGATGTAGATACACAGGGAACTCGTTTATGGTGGGACGTAGCCGACACCAATGATGATGGAGGCAATTACGTTACCCCAAACAACTTCCGCTAAACAACGAGATTCATATTCATGCACTGACAATAAATTAAGTTACACAAAAGAAACAGGGAGCCCGAGATGGGTTCTCTGTCTTATTTATAGTCCGGTCACTCTATTTGCTCTTCCGGATAATTCACCAGATAGAGAGTTTTCGATGCACGCGTAAAAGCTGTATACAGCCAACGGAAATAATCAGGTGTCAGATACTCATCCGACATATACCCCTGGTCAAGAAAAACATTTTGCCATTGCCCGCCCTGCGCCTTATGACAGGTCACCGCATAAGCGTATTTCACCTGTAGAGCATTGTAGTGTGGGTCAGCTTTCATTTTTTTCATTCGCTCCCGCTTGACGGTGATGTCCACATAGTCTTCAAGTACAGAATAAAAAAGCCGGTCGTTTTCTGTTTTGGGTAAAGCAGGTGCATCCGAATGAAGCGTATCAAGCAACAAATTAGCTTCCAACTCAAAGTCATTTTGATCGGGAAACGCAAGAAGTACTTCAGCAAACCTGAAACCATACAGTTCACGAGTACGCCTCACCCGACGAACCACAGCAATCTCTCCGTTCGCTATAAAATCCATTTCTTTATACTTCTCTGTCCAGAAGTAATTATTCTTCGCTACCATGAGTAAGTCACCCGTATTCAGTTCATCTTCCCTGTAAAGAATCTGAGCACGTATACCTTTATTATATATATTAGCCCGTTTATTGGAACGGCATACCACAATCGTCTCGTCCATTCCGTCTTTTTCGTAGCAGCCGGTCAGGGTATCGATCAACTCGTCGCCACGTACCACCTGTATATCCGGAAATCCGCTTACTTTTATCTTAGGCAGCGAAAAACACTCGTCTTCAGCAATCAACTGCCGAATCTGAGTGGCATTCCATAAAATACCGGACGACTGAACCTGACGTACCACCTGTGTGAGATCAACCTCTATGACATTCAGTCCATATCCTTTCAATGCCTCGGTAGCAAGTGCCGGACTTTGCTCTTCTCCTACCGGAGGCAACTGAGCCGTATCTCCCATCAACAATAAACGACACCCTACACCGGAATAGACAAACTCCACCAAATCATCCAACAGACGTCCGGTACCGAACATCGAACCGGACAAACCTTCATTCGAAATCATGGAAGCCTCATCTACAATATATAATGTATGAGTAGTCAGATTATCATTAATTGAAAAATTACTTACTTCATTCGAAAAAGACTGCTGCCTGTATATCTTTTTATGAATGGTAAAAGCCGGGTGTCCTGCGTAAGCAGAAAATACTTTAGCCGCTCTTCCCGTAGGAGCCAGTAAAACCGATTTCTGTTGTAACTTATCCATCGCTTTCACTAAGGCCCCGACAAGAGAAGTCTTTCCTGTTCCCGCATATCCACGAAGCACAAAAACCGTATCATTAACCGTAGAAAGTAGAAACTCCGAAAGAGATTTTACAGCTATTTCTTGCTCAAAAGTTGGCTGATAAGAAAAATTTTCCTTAATTTGCCGCTCTAAATAGTTATTTATCATTTTTGTACGAGAAAAAAGTTACAAGAACTATCGTTAATTAGATTTATTTATTTTATTTTTGCGCTACGAATATAAACTAAAAAAAACATATTTATCATGAAAACAGTATTTAATATCGTACTAGGTGTATGCGCCATTGCTTTGGTTTACATTTGCTATGCTAGTATCATGGGTCCTATCAACTTCGAAAAAGCTAAAAAGCACAGAGACAAAGCAGTTGTTGCCCGCTTGATTGATATTCGTAAAGCTCAGGCAGAATATCGTAACATTTACAAGCAGTATACTGCAAGCTTTGACACACTGATCGATTTCGTTAAGACACAAAAGATTCCTTTCGTATCTAAAGAAGGCGTATTGAGCGACAAGCAGCTGGAAGACGGTATGACTGAAAAGAAAGCCATGGCTCTGATCAACAAGGCTAAAAAGACTAACAACTGGAAAGAAGTTGAAGCTGCCGGCCTGATGGGCTTCAAACGTGATACAATATGGGTTGCCGTAACAGATACGATCTACGATAAGTCATTCAATGCAGACTCTTTGAGATATGTTCCGTTCGGTAATGGTGCACAGTTCGAAATGTACACTAAAAACGATACAACTAAATCAGGAGCTCCTATCTTCTTGTTCCAGGCCAACACTCCATATGATGTATACTTGAACGGACTTGACAAGCAAGAAATTGCAAACTTGAAAGACCTTCAGGTTAAATTGGGTAAATATGCCGGTTTGATGGTAGGTTCTATCGATACTCCTAACAACGGCGCAGGTAACTGGGAATAATCCGAATATGCCCGATAGAGCAATTGCAGAAACGATTGACTTTGGTAAATCGGAACAATATACATTGTCCATCCGTCTTAGTACGGATGGATTTTCTTTTTCTATCTACAATCCGATTCACGATAGTTCGCTCTCTTTCTTTGAGAAGGAGGTCGAGGCTTCATTATCTCTTACAGCCAATCTCAAACAGGCTTTCCGTGAATTGGACTTTCTGAATCATACTTACAAACGGGTAAACATTCTGATGGCAGACAAGCGTTTCACCCTAATCCCCCTTGAACTGTTTGAGGATGATCAGTCCGAAATGATATTCTACCATAACCACACTCCCAAAGAAAATGAAACGGTAAAATATAATATTTTAAAAAAGAATAATGCCGTAATCATCTTCGGCATGGATAAAAGTACTTGCCAATTCTTATCCGATCAGTATCCCGAAGCAAGATTTTATTCACAAGCAGCTCCATTAGCAGAATATTTTTCGGCGAAAAGCAGATTAGGCAACAGTAAAAAGATATATGCTTCTATTCGCCGTGATGCCATCGACTTTTTCTGTTATGAGCGTGGGCATCTGCTTCTTGCCAATTCATTTGAATGTCGCAAAACAGGTGACCGAATCTACTACCTACTCTATCTCTGGAAGCAGTTGAATTTTGATCAGGAACGGGACGAACTTCACCTGACAGGTGCATTTTATGATAAAGAGAAACTAATGCAGGAGTTACGTAAATACATACAGCAGGTATTCATAATGAACCCTGCAAGCAATATTGACATGCAAGCCTTATTAACATGCGAGTAATCAGCGGAATATATAAAAGAAGAAGATTTGATGTGCCCAGAACCTTCAAGGCACGTCCGACAACAGATTTTGCCAAAGAGAATCTGTTTAATGTATTATCCAATTACATAGATTTTGAAGAGGGCATTGTTGCTCTCGATCTGTTTGCCGGTACAGGCAGTATCAGTATAGAGCTGGTTTCACGTGGGTGTGACCGCGTCATCAGTGTGGAGAAAGACGGAGCCCATCATGCTTTCATCAGCAAAATCATGAAAGAGGTGCAAACAGACAAATGCCTGCCTATCCGTGGAGATGTATTTAAATTCATAAATGGCAGTCATGAACGGTTTGATTTCATTTTTGCCGATCCTCCCTATGAACTAAAAGAGTTGGAAACAATTCCGGATTTAATTTTCAAGAACAACCTGCTGAAAGAGGATGGCCTGTTTGTTCTGGAACATGGCAAAAAGAATAACTTTGAAGATCATCCCCACTTTATAGAAAGAAGGGTATACGGAAGTGTCAATTTTTCCTTCTTCAGATAGATTGAAGAAGGTTTTCCTTATAGCAACGGAGCCAATAATCGAACTACAGACTCCATTGCCTTCTGACGCGAAGAACGTTTTTCCCAGCTCTTCAGGAAAATCTGAGTACTTTCCCGCTGATCCTGCAAGAAAATCTCCCGCATCTGCAATGCTGTCTCCATATCATACATAAAGGCATTTACTTCAAAATTATGTTCAAAACTACGGAAATCGAGATTGGTAGACCCCACTGTCGAAAGCATATCATCCGAAACCATTAATTTAGAATGCAGGAAACCCTTTTTATAAAAATAGACCTTGACTCCTGCACGCAATACATCTGCCAGATAAGAACAGGAGCCCAAATGTGTAACACGATTATCCGCATGCTCAGGCAACATTAACCGGATATCTACTCCCGCCAATGCAGCAGTCTGCATTGCACCCAAAATTTGTTCGGTAGGTAAGAAGTAAGGCGTCTGCATATAGAAATATTTCTTAGCACCGGATATGGCTACTGTCAACCCTTGCATAATCTCTTTCCAGGGACCGATCGGTTCACTTGTCACAATCTGTACCAAAGAATTGCCATAAGCTTCTATCTTAGGAAAGTAGCGCGAAGCAGTGATCAGAGTGCGATCCACGAAATACCAATCGAGCAAAAAAGCAGTCTGAAGACCATGTACCGCTTTTCCTTCAAGCAATATATGCGTATCTCTCCAGATTCCCCACGAAAAGCCACGCATATAACGTTCGGCAAGATTCATTCCACCGATAAATCCAATACGTCCGTCAATCACCACAATCTTCCGGTGATTGCGATAATTCACTTTACTCGTAAACAAGGGAAAACGGACCTTCAAAAAACTGCGTACCTCAATTCCTGCATCTCTCATCTCTTCGAAAAAGCGATGAGGAACATGCCAACATCCTACATCGTCATAGATCACACGCACCTCGACTCCCTCCCGCGCTTTCTCGATCAGTACATCACGTACCAATCGTCCCACAGGATCATCCTCAAAGATGTAATATTCCATATGAATATGAAGCCTCGCCTTTTGCAACTCTCTCAACAGAGCTTGTAGTTTAGAATATCCGCCAGTGTAAATATCGACCCGATTTCCCTCAAACGGAAAAGCCTGGTTCGTATTCTGGAACAGCTGTATCAGCCGTTCATATTCCTTCGGCGTTTCACAGCAGTTCTGCGCCAAATACTCTGCCATCGGTTTTTTGAGCAAACGGTCATAACTTTTCTTACCGATAATCTTCTCACGCCTTTGGCTACGCCCAAAAAAGAAATAGAAAACCAACCCTACAACCGGAAGAAACATCAGGATCAGAATCCATGCCATTGTCTTCACCGGATTACGATTGTCGAGAATCACGATGACAATCGTACCGATAATAGCCCCGAAATAAATAATATCAAAGGCAACGGTAGCTATTACACTTGCTATGTAGTTCCAATCTATCATATTCGCCCTCCGCGGATTATACAAAGAACAAATGTATGGAAAATATCGGATACGAACAACAACTGTCCCGATTCAAAACGATAATCCCTCCGGACCGATACAAAATTAAAGAGATTTTGCATCTGTCCGGAGGAAGTTGCCTGTGTTAACAAGATATCTTATTAAAAGCGGGGATGTCCGCCACCAAAGCCACCGCCGGGACCTCTACCGGGTCCACCAAAACCTCTTCTACCACTATTCATCATCTTTTTCTCGAGCAGCTTTACTGCCGAAGATATTCAGACGGTAGATAAAGTGTACCATACAGTAACTATTAATACCGTTATATTCGGATACCGAACGCATATCGGCTGACAATGAACGGCTGATGTTACTCTGTTGTCTCAAAATATCATAAACCTCAAAACTAACAGTAGCAGCACCTTTCAGCAATGATGGAAGTTGTGCATTCCAGATAAGTTCGTCACGGTTCATGCTTGAGTCACGATAGCCGCGACGACTTTGATTGGCGATGTTTGTAGCCAAAGTCATTTTCCAAGGCATCGTAATATTGGTACTTGCTCCATAAGAATATGTATAAGGTTCCTGATTGTTCTCCGGACGAAGTTTATTGCGTTCGGCTGTGTAATTGATCGAACCGTTCAAAGAAAATTCAAACCAATCATTGCGATAGGAACCTGTTACTCTCTCACCTAATGTCAGGCCTGTACTTGTATTTCTATCATTGTTTTTCGTATCCTGATTATAAAGGAACGCCACATTATTCTGGTAGTTCACATTAGTGAAAGTATTAATCGTATACTTCTTATTCTTTAAAGCTGTATTGAAACCGAACATACCAAACGCATTCCAATTACCATTGATATTCTCCGGTCGTGTAATCAATCCACCGGTTTCTTCATTATAGCGAGTACTGTTACTGATGCTGTTCTGTGTAGCTGTAAAGCTAAAGTGAGTCATGATTCCACGCTGTTTCTCTGCATTATATGTGTTATAGAACAAACGCATCGTATGTGCAAAAGAAGGCTTCAATCCGGGATTACCCATACGTATATTCAACGGATTGGAGTTATCGGTTATAGGCAATAAGTTCTCCATAGTAGGCTGATTGCTACGTCCCCGATAGGTGAAACGCAACTGACTAACTTTTGAGAAACGGAAACGCAAGTCCATATTCGGTGCGAAATTGAATACAGTACGTGTTGTATCAATCATATAGTCTCCTTTTTTATAAGACAAGGTAGAATTCTGTGGTTGGAAAGACATACCCACATTCAACTGATACTTCGGACGAATGAAACGCAACCCCACTGAAGCGTCATGGTTATAATAACGATATTCAGCATTCTTGCTCAAGCTGTCCACTGCATGAGACTCATACCCGGAAGGGAGAGCTCCGCCGATAGCCCAGTCCGGATAATCGAGCAAATCGAACGTGGTCTTGTCACTCTTGCTATATTTATACTGAAACTGATAACTGAACTGCAAGAAAGTGGCCTTGGCAATGGGTTCGCTATAAGTCACTTGGGCCGTATAGTTATAGTTGCGTGTAGGAGTTGTAATATATTGATTACGATATAGGATAGAGTCACCTCCCAAATGATTCAGCAATTGGTAATAACGTGTTTCAGACTGTGTATACTGATCGTTATCATTATCACCATATCCAAAGACTCCACGGAAAGTCAGGTTACGTCCTCTATTATTCAATTTTCGGTTAACCTGTAAAGTGGCGTTTCCCGAAAGACTTTTGCCTTTAGACAACGAAGCACTATTGGTGGCATTCACACGAATGTCTTTCAACGGATCGTCAGACAAATTATCAAAATTCAGATAATCATTTGGATTTACGATCAGATTGAAAGGATCTTCATTGAAAGTGCCCGATTCAGAGCGAGAAGCATTATTTGTCCTCCCATAGAAGAAATTAGGGCGAAAGATAATATTTGTCAAAGTATCCGGTTTCCATTCCATACGGAAGTCAGCATTCAGGTTTGTTCCTTTATTCCGGTTCTTATTATTCGAATTAGAATATGAATTGCCATTCTGAAGGAAACGTTCGGAAGAATTGATACTTGAGATATCAGCATCCTGGAAGTTATATCGTACACTACCTCCCAGTTCTAGCTTATTGGTCTGGGTCGCAAAGTTGGCACCCAACATTTTAGTAGCATTCAAGCCATTGTTACTACGCCAGCGCGGACCGCCACCCCCTCCGGAGAATCCCTGATCATTTACATTATTCGCCGAGCCTATAATAGAGAACTGGGTTTTATCGACAAAGCGGTTCAGCATCATTCGTCCGGTATAGCGATCTTTAGTACCGGCTCCCAAATCTGCATTACCAAACCATCCCTGATTCATCCCTTTTTTCACTGTCAAGTCGAGTACCGTTTCTTCTTCACCGTCATCAATCCCCGTCACACGTGCCAGATCCGACTTTTTATCATAAGTTTTCAGTTTATCGACCATGTCTACCGGAAGATTCTTCAAACCGGTTTTCACGTCTCCACCGAAAAACTCCTTACCATCAACCATAATTTTCTTCAGATCCTTACCATTGATTTTCACATTACCGTCATCATCAATTTCAGCGCCCGGAAGTTTCTTGACCAATTCTTCCAACATAGCCCCCTCAGGTGTACGGTAAGCACTGGAATTGTACATTAACGTATCTTCTACAACCGTCACTTGCGGAGCTTCTGCTACCACAACCGCTTCTTGCAGCATGACAGCATCAGTTGCCAGTTCAATATTCCCCATCTTTTGCAGGAACATTAGCTGTTAGCTGCACAGGAATAATTTTGGTGACATACCCGATGAAAGATACTTTAAGCAGATATTTTCCCGGTTTCTGCTTGGATAAAGAAAAGTAGCCTTGTGTCGAAGTGGTCATACCCGCTACCTGAGCACTGTCAGGGAGAGATAATAACTGCACAGCAGCGAGTTCGACCGGTTCCTTCGTACCGGCCTCTATTACACGGCCCGATACGGTTACAATTTTGTTTTGCGCATAAGTGGATAGGGTAGCTGTCAGCAGCAACACCGTCCAGATCAATAGTTTCTTCATTTGCCTGTAGGTTGAATAATAACAATCGTTTGTTTGACAACCTTCAAAGCAAAAGGTTTAATTTAAACACAATTATCTTTTAAAGATTTTATCGATTCGCGCTTTTTGCATACCAAATTCAAGGCAGAGTACATTGATAATAAGAAAAATAAGAAAAGAAGAGGTATCTACGGTCATGATATCTCCTGTTGCTACCCGATAAAGCATCCCGCCAAACAAAAAAAGTACAGTCAGAAAAATAGCATTACGAGTAGCTTTGTTCCGTATAATCTCTGTTTCACGACCTTCATTACGTGATAAAGCAAAAATAATCATCATTGCTCCCAATATCATCAGCAGTTTAATACACTCTTTATAAAATAATAAGTTACTGTCCGTTACCATTCCCTGCATCAATAACAGGAATGGAATAAACATAGAAATAACAAGAATCACATATCCTAAAGGACGGCAGAATACAGGTAATAATGCTTTCATCTTATCTAAATTTAATGTCACAAAGATAGCTTTTTCTCACAAACAGAACCCCATGTTTTACATTTTTAAGTGCTAAGTTTCACTATTTATCTCCGAACTCCTATCTTTGCAGTACATAAAAAAACATAGAACCATTATGAGTAAACAAGAAGTCATCCTTTGTGAAGATCTGGAAAGTAGTCTTAAACGTGCCATCGACAACTGCCCACACGACCGCCTGTTCATTCTCACTGACGATCATACTCACCGTCTCTGCCTTTCTCAACTGGCAGGCTTATCAATCCTGAAAGATGCTGTCGAAATCACCATCGGAGCCGAAGACGTACATAAAACACTCGAAACCCTGGCCTCTGTCTGGCAGGTATTAAGTGAAAAAGGCGCTACCCGTCACTCGCTCCTCATCAATCTCGGGGGCGGAATGGTCACTGATTTAGGTGGATTTGCAGCCGCAACCTTCAAACGCGGCATTGCCTATATCAATATTCCCACCACCCTGCTGGCAATGGTAGATGCTTCTGTTGGCGGGAAAACCGGCATTAATTTCAACGGATTGAAAAACGAGATAGGTGCCTTTGCACCGGCAGCCAGTGTATTAATCGAAACAGAGTTTCTCCGTACACTCGATGCACATAATTTCTTTTCGGGATACGCCGAGATGCTAAAACACGGACTGATCAGCAACACCTCTCACTGGGCTGAACTGCTTGCATTCGATACGGAGAAGATGGATTACGGATATCTGAAAAAATTGGTAGGCCACTCCGTACAAGTGAAAGAAGATATAGTGGAACAAGATCCATTCGAACACGGCATCCGCAAAGCATTAAACCTGGGACATACCGTAGGACACGCTTTCGAAAGTCTGGCGCTTGCTGAGAATCGTCCGGTTCTTCACGGATATGCCGTAGCTTGGGGCATTGTTTGTGAACTCTATCTATCACATCTCAAAGCCGGCTTCCCAAAGGAGAAAATGCGTCAGACCATCCAATTTATAAAAGATAATTATGGAGCTTTCCACTTCGACTGTAAGCAATACGACCGTTTATACGAATTCATGCAACATGATAAGAAAAACAGTGCAGGTGTCATAAATTTCACACTCCTAAAGGAAATCGGCGATATCAGTATCAACCGGACAGCAGATAAAGATACCATTTTCGAAATGTTCGACTTCTATCGGGAATGTATGGGAATGTAGAAAATAAGATAAATGAAACAAAGAGTTACCTCCAATCACATCGAACGATTGCAACCCAATGAAATATTCGTTTCGGCAGCAATCTGTCCGGGCATCATGGCGGTGGCCGCCTTTGGCAATGAACAAATGGGGTGCCATCTGGGGACAAGGTGTAGGTTTGCAAGGACAAACTTACGGAATACCGACCATGCAGGGTGGAGTAGAAACAATCCGCCCTTATGTAGACGAATTTATTCAATTTGCAAATAAACATCCGGAAATGACTTTTCTGGTTACGGAAATAGGATGTGGCATAGCCGGATTTACTCCTCAAGAAATAGCTCCACTATTTGCTAAAGCCACAACTACAGAGAATATCCACCTCCCACAACGGTTCTGGGATTTATTAGAAAGAATCCCATAACACATTATTTATCAAAAGATTATATTGTTAATTATTTATTTCTAAAAGATTAGTTTTAACGCTCTGTTAAAACTAATCTTTTAGAAACAGATCACTTGTTCTTTGTTGATAAAGAACAAGTGATTTGCAAAAAAGACGTTCAACCTAAAACTTTCAAATTAACAATGTTAATTAGATTTCTACTTCCCCGAGCGCTTCCTTAGCAAGAAAAAACAAATTAAAAGAAATAAACCATCCGAATATTTTGCTTATTCAAAATAAAATTCTACTTTTGCATCCGCAATTCGGGGTGTAGCTCAGCCCGGTTAGAGTACGCGTCTGGGGGTAATGAAATGAGCAAAGATTAGAAACATTACAATACAATATAAATCAAGGAGTTAAGCAAATACTTAACTCCTTATTTTTTACCTGCGAATAAAATTTGATTAAAGTTTTCGGACAAATTGGTGCAAATTCATCCAAAAACTTCTCCCAATCATTCCATTTGTATTTATTTGCCATACAAGGAAGAATAAAAATATCCCTCACCAAGAACTTCCTCCGCCTCCTTACATCCAAGTTCAGCAGCTTCTTGATAAAATTTATAGGCTACTTCCAAATCTACGGTTTCACCATATAAACCTTTATGGTAAATCTCCCCTGTTAAATACAACGCATACGGACTCCTTTTTTCCCTCAAATCAGATAATACACTCAAGGCAGACCGCACACACAATGGTTTTCTTGATTCCCCACCATAAAGAAATAGATTAAAAGCTTCCCACAGTGCATCTTCGTCAACGAATGCAAGTTCCTTAAATCCATCTTTAGAAAATAATGCCGCACACCTAAAAAACTCGGCAGCCTCCAAAGGGTCTTTCTCTAAATCGGGAGCTCCATACTTATAAAGATACGCAAATGTAATGTCTGCTTTACCATGCCCTAAATTCCTTGCTTGGTTTAAATAAAACATTGCTTTATGTGTATTTTGCTCCACGTTTTGCCCTTTCAAATACATCATTCCTAACTTGAAGGCTGCTTCCGGGTCTGTATCCGTATTCTTAATGAGATTAAACAAACCGCTCTTACAATGACCAATTGTAAAGCCATAAGCTTTTGATGTTTCTATTATCATAATTTTATATTTTTAGATTTATACTTTTTAACTCACCACTACATATCTCGTTTAAAACGAAACATAAACATTAAGGCAAAGGAATTGGTCCGTCACGTATTAAATGATTGTTACTAAATAATTTTATTTTTCTCATGCTTTCAATATTCTATTCAGTCGTATAACGAAGAAATTGAAAACCACTTCTGTTAATTTATGGTTAATAAATTCGTATTGGAAGTTAATAAATATCAATACCGAAAACTGAAAACAATCTTAAAATCAAATGAATTGTTATAGGAAGTTTGCAATTTAAAGAATCTTTTGCCTCTCTATTAGAAACAAACCCAATATAACAAACAGGGTAGGACAACTATTGCCCTACCCCTATCTTATACGCTCCGTTAGAAGCCTCATTGTTGTTATCTACTTGTATATTGAATATACCTCAATAGGAACTGTATCTACTATACCATGTTTTACATAGCTTAAAGAAACAAGTTTTTCATCTACAGTTTTCCAATACAAAGAATACTTTCCTTTTTTCACAATGTTATCCTCAACTATCTTTCTTATTTCTTTAGGTGCTTCTATTTGATTGGAATCATTCCACAAAGAACTTCTATATGGATATTTAAAATACAAATAAGAATTTTCTTTTTTATCATAAAGCACAGAACATTCATGCTCTTTTATTTTTAACTTGGGATGAAATGTCATACTAAAGAACACTTTACCATTAACAACTTTCGCAGTCTTCCCACTTGTGCTTGACGGTTCGTATTCTATTTTACCATGTAATTGCTCATTTTGCAGCTTTGCATTCAATACAACTTCATCCTTTTGAATGACTGTAATTTGTTTATTAGTGTCAATAACAGCAATATAAGTATGGAAAGAATGGGGCTGTAAATTAAATGATTTAACCTCACCAGCATTGTCGAAGAACTCCTTAACAACTTGTTGTTTTAGACTGTCTTGTAGGTATTGAACTCCATACAGATAAAGTTCTTCGAGTTTATTTCGGGCTGCATTTTCTGCTTTCTGTTTAGCAACTTTTTCCTCTATCCTTTTACGTCTTTCAAGGGTATCTTTTATTGGATAGACAGATAAACTCCCCGAGCCACTTATATGTAGTTCAATTAGCTTATCCTTTTCAAACGTTTCACTTTGCATCTGCCCATAGTTATCAAGGAAACGACTTAGTTTTGTAGAAGTCATTACAATGGCTTCCGCCATGTTTCCAATTTCAAAGCCTGTATAAACATATCTTCCATTATCCATGCCTTTATAACTGAGGCTTAACGAATATTTTACATAGCCATATCTAAACTCCATTCCATAGGAGTTCTTCTTTTCTGAATAACTAATTTCAAGTGTGTTACCACCGTATATCGGTTTACCCGTATAGGGATTAGGGCACAGATAATCGGGATATTCAAATGCCTTAATAGAAGTGGATTTTTGAGCATAAGCAGAAAGAACCATTATTACGCTCAACAGAAACAGTAAAGTTCTTTTCATAATACTGTGATTTACTTTCCACAGCCCCGACAGGAAAGGTTTATATAAAAAGATAGCGTGAGGCTGTTAGAATTCATCTGTTTTAGAGGCTCTGGTAAACCGTGGTACAAGATAAAACGACACCCCACGCCAAGCTATATATCATTGATATATACAAGATTAGCATGAGCGTTTGTATCGTCTATCCCTGTACCACATGAAATTTTACCAGAATTTCTAAAACGGGATAAAGCTAAACGCTTCCTTTAATTAATATGTCACCAACAAGTCTTTAACCTGTTAGCGGGACAAATGTAATCAATTTCCAGCGTTCTACAAACGTTTTTCGGGGTGTCATGGAACAAATTTACTCATTTATTGATAGTTCACAAGATTTTAGGGAGAGAACTCCGATGAGGCTTTTGCACATTGGGACATCTAAACTTTGACAGATACCCTTAAACAGCCTCATCATCGTAGCTATAATCCCAAACGCACTTTGCTTATTGATTATATTCCACTTATTTTTAGGTACTGCATGATATTTTCATTACCTGCATTGCAAGCCCTCTATGACGTAATGCCCTGTCATTACATAAGTTTATCATCATACAGTGAAGATTTAAGAGTGTTGCATCCCCTTTACTTACAACCTGTATTCATTCTATCGACCGAGCATAACCACCTCATCACATAAAATTATATAACCTCGTATTAGAGCGTTTAAGCCATTATTACACCCCACCGAATACTTTTATTGTATTTGATAAGTTTTTGGCTGTGCACGACCAATAGACACCTCATTTAAAAGATAAGGCTTGATAATCACCCGAAGAGTAAACTTAGGAAAGTGGAGTTTACACCCTTTGATGATTACCAAGCCTTATTTTATTAGGAAGAGGATTAACAGGCAGTACTAAATATCCGATGTTCCTCTGCAATACTCATACCGTCTGCCGACTGTTCTAACAACCAAACGAGATACTTTTCTATTTTGCCTGTTAGTTCTTCCATTAGGCTGGAGGTCTTGAAGTGTTCTTTTTGCCACTTTATTGCCTCTTGGATTCTTTTTTGGAATTGAGTATGCAGAATCCTATCTTCGGGCAGACGATTTTTTCGATTCTTAAATAGGATATATTTCATATAATAAGACAAGTTTTGTCCCTCGTTTGCAATACAAATACACCATTTATCAAAGTCTTTGGCACTCTTTAAAGTGTCAAACTCTACATCCCAGCAATCATCAGGTAGCTTATCTATATCTTCGTAATATCCAAACCACTCTGCTACTAACTTCCAAAATACATATTTATCCCATAGTTCATTAGCCGTAATACCTTTTCCAAACAGCTCAAACAATTCATCTATTCCAAGTGTCATTTCATACCTTAACAAGTAGTTCGACAGGCTATTTCTACCCACTTTGGGTAACTCTCTCTTCTTTTTAGCCTCCGACATCTTATCATAAAACTTTATCCGTGTACCTTCATAGTCAAAATATGCAGTTCCACTTCTCTCACCACTCCACTGGTTAGGAATAAATTTCTTTATTCCGCTTAACTTCCTCAAATAAGATATAGGAGGTTGAGACATTTCAAAATTATGGGCAAACTCCAAAGACTCCACCTCTGCATTATACATTGGTACGCCCAGTTCTTCGCTCAACATCATAATACATCGTTCTGCATCCTTCAATGACATAGTACGTGTATTATGCCCCCATAAGCATTTAGGAAGACTGCCCTCAAATGATACATACGTTTCAGTGGCTATAACTTTACGTCCACGCCATTTTCCACTACCACCTGTATCATCACCCCTATATTGAGATAATGCTAAACGAGCCACAACATCCTGCCACCTATAATTAGATGGCAGTGCCCATGCGCATAGCTTTAATTTGATTTTATCATACATGGCTATGAATTAAAATGTATTTAGAATGTTATACAAAATTGAGTTTATTAATTATTTACGAAGACGTGCAGCAAATCCCAACTCCATACTTTCAATGAATTCCTGCTTAGTTTCTTGCCTTTTAGCCATCATCCACGCTATTATTTCATCACGCCTAAATCTTAGTATTCGCCCACTTTCCGCACGATAACAAGGTATCTCCTTATGACTTGTCAACTTATAAATTGTATGTTTGGACTGCCCAATCAACTCACTACAAATATCAATGCCGAATACCTCCGGATAATCTTCCATCCGTTTTAGAGGTCTATTGTTCTTCTGTTTTTCGCCTTTACCCTCTGACGGTACTGTTCCCAGCATAGTACAAATTATTTCCCGTAACGACCTTATTTGAGCCAAAACATAATATTCCCACTCGTTTCTTAAAAACTCCATATCATTATACAACCATGCGCTTTCCACAGAATCACGATGATGTTCATTAATGAAACCGTACTTTGCTATTGCACCATACAGGAAATCTTTTGCTAAAATAATTTTTCCCTCTTTCTGCAAGTAGGCTTCTTCATTATAGATATCATCCAACTCTTGACTACTCATTTTTAATTCTCCCTGAACTACAGACTTTACCTTTACTTCATAAGTAGAAATAAAATATTTGCTTTTCCACATAATAATAGCTGCATCAACAACCTTTAATGCCTGTCGGAGTTTTCCTTTATCCCCATCCGTCAACCGCTTCACATAGACAAACAACCAACTTTCACGGACTGCTGCTTCCCCTCTGAGCGACTTGTTTATCAAGTCGCCCAAAGGCATTCCATAATGAATAAACATACCTATAATATTTTTACGACTTTATCCAAAACACTTGTAGAGAAACTGGCAAGATATGTAGCCGTTGTCGTAAGATTACTATGTCCCAGGGCTTGGCTTATTATTTCACGGGGAATATCATTGCCTTGCAAAGTCATGGCCATTGTGTGTCGTGCTGTGTAAGTTGTCAAGTTCAATGAAATTCCTAAAGTCTTACCCATTTTTTTCAAATTGGCATTAATACGTTTGTATCGGCAACGCACATGCTCATACAGTTGTTCGCCATCATACTCTTTAGTAATAATAGGAAGTAAATACTTGCCTGTTTGAGGTGTGTTTGCCTTAAACCATTCCAATAGCTCCTCTATGGCAGGAATAACGAATATTTTTATCGGTTTTACATTCTTGGCATTTTTTGTCTTTTGCCGTTTATACACGATATGCGTTCCTGTTGCCAACACTTCAAGATTGTCTGTTGTCAGGTTTGCCATATCAACAAAACTCATACCTAAACAATAATAAGAAAATAGGTATATCCGACGGGCACGCTCCAATACAAAATTTTGTTGAGGCGAGTTCTTTATCAACTCCAATTCTGTTGGCAGTAAATAGCGTTTTGCCGTTTCCTCCGCCAGCTTGTTGATTTCAAAACCACCTTTGCCAAACGGATAAGTGTTGTTTGAGGCTGCTTTTTCTTTAATGGCTTTATTGATTACTGCACGCAATGTTTTTAAAGTGTGCATACGGGTGTTTCCACAACAACCATTCTTTTCCATAGCCATATTTAAGCGATTGATGTATTTCACGTCTATTTCTGAAAACAAACGTTCTTTTGCCTTAGAGTCATATTTGCAAAACAGGTGCAAGTCACGCTCATAAACCTTTCCATTACCGATGTGACCTGTAGACTTTAAATCCTCCACCTGCTTCACCCAATAATCATAGATTTTTCCTTGTCTCGAAATTCCCAAAAATTCTTCTTCAAATTGGTTTAGTGTCCAATCCACCTGTGCTTTCATAAACTTATTCACCACTTCATTTTTACGTTCCTCGCAACTAATCAACCAGTTGTTATACGACTCATAGTTGGGGTTCACTCGTTTGTCCCTTTTAAATCGGTCCGCATTTGTATCCCACTCATTTTCAAAGGCGGACAATTTTAAATCAATGTATTTTAGTTTACCTCTTTTAGTGATGCGTAAACAAACAGGGTTACTCCCATCTTTTCTTTTGTTACTCGTGTGGAGTACAATACGAAACTTTGCCATAATCTTCTTTCTTTTTTTAATTAATAATACAGTTCTCTATGAGTGCAACGTAAAAATTCAATCCACGATTAAATTTTTGACGAGTAAAATTAACCTATTAAGATTTATTAACAATGAACACACGGAAAGTTTCTTTCAATATACGTCAACCCCATACTAATAATGAGAAATGTAGTAGCAAGATATATTCCTATTTTGTATCTATCTTCGATTAAAGTTTGATTAAAGTTTTAGGGTAAAATAATCCTATTCCATACAAAAGACGATAGACTAAATACAAATAGCCGAACAGAACAAAAGCCTTAAGCAATTAAAGTATTGTTTAGAAACAATTCTAAATAGCAGTAAGTAAAGCCATCATAAAACACTAATAATAAAGACCATACAAAACATACCATAGAATACAACAAATAAAAAGCAATCAATTTATTTGCAGATTAAAAATAAAGCACTACCTTTGCATCCGCAATTCGGGGTGTAGCTCAGCCCGGTTAGAGTACGCGTCTGGGGGGCGTGTGGTCGCTGGTTCGAATCCAGTCACCCCGACTAACCACAAAGCATTGATAATTGTAAGATTATCGATGCTTTTTTTTAGAATACTTCAGAACTATCATACGGTGCAGACGTAGGTGCTCCCCCAAACAGGATATTTAACCGGGATTTATGTTTTATCAAACAGTACCGGATATCGGATATTAAAAGAAATGTTGAATATTCAATGCAGTTGCACGGATTCTTTCCGTTTGTTGCTCAGTATCTCAAGTTTTTTTCTATCTTTGCGTCAAATAAAGCAGCGCCCTGAAAATCAATGAAATATTTCTATTATGAATAATGCTGCACATAAAAAAGACAACACAAAGAACATCTTATTAATAAAAAACTCAAACAGAAAATGAAACGCATTGTTTTTTTAGATTATGTACGCGTATTTGCGTGCTTTCTCGTTATGATTGTACACTCCAGTGAAAACTTTTACGGTGCCGCCGGATCCACGGACATGGCCGGACCGCAATCTTATTTAGCCAGTGAAGCAGACCGCTTATGGGTAGCTGTATACGATGGCTTTTCACGCATGGCAGTACCATTATTCATGATTGTCTCCGCCTTTCTCCTTGCTCCGATGAAAGAAGAACAAACTACATGGCAATTTTATCGCCAGCGATTCCTTCGTATCATACCACCATTTTTCATATTCATGATACTATACAGCACCTTACCAATGTTGTGGGGACAGATAAACGGAGAGACATCATTAACGGATCTATCACGAATTTTCTTGAACTTCCCGACACTTGCAGGACATCTGTGGTTTATGTATCCTCTAATCAGTCTTTATCTATTCATACCTATAATATCTCCATGGCTGAGAAAAGCTTCGGCAAAAGAAGAACGCTTCTTCATAGGGTTGTTTCTGTTATCAACATGCATCCCATATCTCAACCGTTGGTGTGGTGAAGTATGGGGACAATGTTTCTGGAACGAATATCACATGCTATGGTACTTCTCAGGCTATCTGGGTTACCTCGTGCTGGCACATTATATACATACTCACCTTACGTGGAGTCGTTCAAAACGCTTCATCATAGGAACCATTTTAATGGTTATCGGAGCCGTATTAACCATCTATTCATTCTATAGCCAGGCTATACCCGGTGAGACTCTTTCCACTCCGGTAATAGAAATAGGATGGGCCTTCTGTACAATCAACTGTGTACTGCTCACAGCGGGTACATTCCTCATGTTTACGTGTATCAATAGCTCAAAAGCTCCACGAATCATAACAGAAATGTCAAAGCTCAGCTACGGTATGTATCTAATGCATATCTTCTGGCTAGGATTATGGGCAACAGTATTTAAGTATACCCTGGCACTGCCTACTGTTGCCGCTATACCATGCATTGCAGTCAGTACATTTATCTGTTGCTTCATAACTTCAAAACTCATTTCATTCATACCGGGCAGCAAATGGATCATAGGATGAACATTTGAGTATGGCTACTTCCATAAAATCGGATACGCCCCATATGTAATAGTCCCATGTAGACGATTTATATTCAGACATGTACAAATCTGAACCTGACAGAATTCTCTTTAAATAGATAAATAGCAATTGAGCCCCTGATCGGAATATACCGGCCAGGGGCTCAACTTTAAATATAAAAGAAAGGAGAGCTAAGCACACAGCTTAACTCCCTCTATCTTATTGAGTTACTTTCTTATTTCTTATAAACCTTCAGATTTGTAATCTTACTATCAAACTTTCCGGCTTTCTCTAGCGGGAAGACTAAAGTGCGAACATAATTCATAGAATCTTTCCCGGCATTATAGTAAAGTTTTTGAGTATTCATTTCCTCTACTACCTGTCCATTGATAAGTAGACGGGTCGACTTATTGTCACCACTAATACCGATGGTTGCTTTCTCACCTTTGTGGATACGGTGACTAAATGTATTCAAATAACCGTCACGGGCAAAACCCAACATGCCACGGATCGGATCGGAAAGATAAAATACGGCATCCGGCGAACGGAACAGTTCCGTACCCTTTGCTTCATTGGCTCCGTCAATATCAAATGTTACCAGATAATCGTAACCGATTTCACGGTGAGGAGTCTCGCTATTGGGAGCAACGGAAGCCTGTTCATACACCAATCCCGGTGTAGTACCGATACGGCCGAGTTGATTAACACCCGGAGCCTCACTGATGCCATTGCGTTGTTTATCAAAGTCAGCATACGGAACAGATACATCTTTTCCGGTCCACATCTTCACAGCCAAAGTCTGCAAAGCCGGATAAACGCGGTGATGAATATCTTTTGTCGAGATGCCATTGCCTACATGATCGTTCCATACGGCAAACATACCGCCGAGGATAGACGGATCTTTCTCCGGGAAAACAGCCTTTCCAATCTGTACAGGAGTCCAATTTTCGTACAAATACTTCGTGTTCAGATAATCATAATAGTATCCGGCAGCCGGAACAATGTATACCAGCCCGTCAGGAATACTAATCAATTTATAGCCTTGCTCTATCATGTCTTTCGGGTTGGCATAGCCATTGTACCAAGCACTCATGATCACATTCTCCGATTTCACCGGTGTATCACCTTTGGCATGCGTCAGTGCTCCCCATACACAAGCCTGTTTGCCAAAGCTCTCTACATAGCGGATATAATGGTCGGTGAAAGCACGGAACTTCTCTACTACATCTTTTTTCTTATTTGAGTATTCGTCAGTACCGATATGCACTTTCTTTCCACGGAATACAGGTTCGTCCCCTTCCAGATACTCCTTAAAGAGTCCATCCATAAACTTATACGTTTCAGGATTAAACAGATCGAGATGGTCCATGCCGTACTCTTTACTGCCGATCTCCGGTTTATAATGTGTAAAGGCAAGAGTATGCGCCGGAGCATCAATCTCGGGAATGATTTCTACGTAAAGGTTCTCAGCCAACTTTTGTAAATCGATAAATTCACGCTTGGTGTAATAGCCGTCTTCGGCAGCCAAACCCGGATAAGTATCCGACTCCAAACGGAAGGCTGCATAAGTTTTCGACCAATCGTGCCCGAAGAACTGTTTAAAGCCATTATCATTCAAGTGAATCTGCAAAGTATTCATCTTGTAATAAGCCATAATCTTCACATAATCCTGAAGGAAAGAAAGAGGAATAAACTTTCGACCGCAATCTATCATAAAGCCACGCATAGCGTAGTCCGGAAAGTCACGTAAAGTACCTTTCGGGAACTGATGATTTTCGCTCTGTTCCGCAATCTGAAGCAGCGTACGGGTTCCCCAATATACCCCTATGCTTTCGGGAGCAGTCAGCAAGATACGATCGGTAACTTTCACCGTATAGCCTTCTTTGCCCAACTTCTTATCTGCACGAATGGCAAGAATAACATCACCGGCTCCGCCTTTGCCTTGTACTACCTCCGGTTTGTGACCGAACATCGTTTCACAGTCATCGGCCAGCATACGGGCAATGCGCAATAGTTCCGGCTGATTGGCAGGACAGACTATTTTTGTTGTTTCAGTCGGTACAAATGCCCCTTCGGCACCTTTCCACTCTTTCAGTTCGGGAATCACAAAAGGTTTGGGATTAACAACTGCACTAACGCCGGGGCAAACCAGGCATAGTGCCACAAGAATCATAAAGAATCGGTTAACAAATTTCATATCGTGTCGTTATAAAAGGGTTAATTCAACCGGACATCCGATTGTGATACCAAAAGTAGTGTAAATCTACCGATTCTCCAACATTCTGTCTAAAATAAAAGAATGTTGGCACCCCGACAGACAAAAAGATCTATCTGCCGAAGTGCCAACGTGGGATCATTGTTTCCGCTGAAACGGTGACCTCATCACAAACAAAACAAACATCAAGCTGATGGGAATCATCAACTTGCTACAGAAGTCCTTCTCAGGGAACCTCACGGTCACTCATCCGTAGATTTTAAATATGATTGTCGGATAAATTGGGGATAGTAAACCAGAAAGTCGATCCTTCTCCAACTTCCGATTCCACTCCAATCGTTCCGTGCATACGCTCAATAATAATTTTACAAAGGGACAATCCCAATCCAAGCCCTTGGGTAAAGCTATCAAGTTTCACAAATCGTTCAAATATCACTTCCTTTTTATCGTTAGGAATACCACATCCGGTATCCGTCACATAAAACCTAATTTGACCATTCTCTTTCTCTTGATACCCCCAACGAACGGTCCCCTTTGTTGTAAATTTAATAGCATTATCCAATAAGTGCTCCAATATCTGTATCAGCCTGTCCCGATCTGTATAGATGTGAGCATTCGACTGCTCCCGATCCCAAGCCAAAACCAGGTTGTTCGTTTCTGCTTTGGGAACATACGTCAATTCCATCTCTTTCATCAATGAATCGAGGACTACATCCGAACCGACTATGTCCATAACGCCCGACTCAATATTGGAGAGATCGATAACATCGTTCATCAATCGCAAAAGATGCTCCGTATTACTCTGTATCAATCCGATATACTCCTGCTGCTCTTTTTCGTCATCTATGATAGAGAGCAAAGATGCAAAACCTACAATCGCATTCAACGGTGTACGTATCTCATGGTTCATATTAGCAATCAATGCCGATTTCAACCGATTGGCTTCTTCTGCTTTCTCTTTAGCTGCGGTCAGTTCTTCTTCCATAACCTTTCGCCTGGTAATGGACATCAGCGATCCCTCTACAGTCAACAGTCTGCCATTTTCATCAACTTTCCCGGGAATGGCATGCATTTCCAACCACTCCAATACGAATCCCTCTCTCTTTTTAGCCCAGAAACGAAGTTCGACCACCACTTTCTTCATTTTGCCTTTCAGTATCCCCCGACAAGCTTCAATCACCCGAAGGCGGTCTTCCTTATAGATACCTTGATAAACACGCGCTATAGAAACCGGAAACGAATCATTATGAAAAATCTCCCATCCTGCAGGATCGTCCGACGGACGGGCATCAAACCATACCATATGCTCTGCCAATTCCCACTTCCATGGAAAAACTTCCGCGACCCCAAGCGTCATTAACAACTTGCGGTTCACTTCATTCAGCATCTGCTGAGTCCGCAACAGTTCGGTTTGTTTTTCTTGTTTCATTTAAGCCACTATTTATCGATGCATACGATATTCTGTAAGTGTCATTCCTGTGTGCTTTCTAAAAAAACGCCCCAGCGACGACTGGTTCGCAAAGTTCGTTTTAATAGATATCTCCTGTATATTCATGGTAGAGTTCTTCAACATGGCTTTGATCTCCAATATGGCATACTCTACAATCCAATCTTTTGCTGTCTTTCCGCTCGCCTCTTTTATCACCATTGACAGATACTTGGAAGTGATGCATAACTTATCGGCATAGAAAGCGACATCCTTGTGTTCCCGGTAATGCTGCATAATTAAACAGAAAAAATCATGCGCCAGCTTACTCTTACCCATATCCGATCCCCCTTTCATCAAATGAGACTTGCTGTAATATTCGTTATAGATATCCAGATAAAAGATTCTCAGTAACAACAATACAGACTCCCTCCTGAAAAAATGGGTAGGGTCTTTTGCCCGCTGTGAGAGTGATCCATAAAAAAGTTTGAACCGCTCAATCTCTTCTCCTGTCAATTCATACCAATAATGGCTTCTCATGTAAACAAAGAAAAGAGGAGAAAAACGACTGAACCCACTCAACGTATCATCAAAAAGTGCACGCGACAGCACAACTATATTACAAAGAAAATCATGACTTAGTTCGGTTATCGAAACCAACTGACCCGGCAGAATAACCGCCAGTTCATTCTTAGCAAGAATATGAATATTATCAAAGATACAGATCTTGGCAGTACCTCTCAAACACAAAATGATCATCCCAACTTCGGTGTAGGACGGAACAGACGTCACACGAATGTGCTTCATGTTCTCACAAACCATAAGTTCATCCCCCAATAAAGTCGTAGTATAACCATCCGTTATCAATTTCTCACTATCCCTGTTTGGCATCAGAATCCTTTCTTTGTTGATACAAAAGTAAAATAACTACATTAACCCCGTAACTACACAAGTCTTTTGGTATCATATTACAGAAATATGGAGCTACTTCTTGACATTTTTTTATAAACAAAATGTCCTTAGGACCTTAAACAACCTATTTTTTAGCTGTTTGTTCGCTTCGTTAATGTATATTGGATTCCGTTCATATCTTTAATATTTTAGGAAGAGGATAGAGGCAAAAAAGAATAGATTTCCTATTTTTGCAACCGAATATAACTATAGAAATAAAGACCATGCGTTATCTACTCTCAGCGCCTTCGCAGATAAAGGCCACTATCCAGCTTCCGGCATCCAAAAGTATCAGCAATCGTGCCCTTATCATCCATGCTCTGTCAAAAGGAGACGATGTGCTTTCGAACTTGTCCGACTGCGATGATACGCAGGTGATGATAAAAGCTCTGACCGAAGGTAATGAAGTGATTGATATTCTTGCGGCCGGAACGGCCATGCGCTTTCTGACGGCTTATCTGAGCAGTACTCCGGGTATCCATACCATCACCGGAACGGAACGGATGCAGCAACGCCCCATACAGATATTAGTGAACGCCTTGCGCGAACTGGGAGCCCATATAGAATATGTTCGGAATGAGGGTTTCCCCCCCTTACGGATTGAGGGTACAGAGCTCACGGGCAGCGAAATCACCCTAAAGGGCAATGTGAGTTCACAATACATATCAGCCCTGTTGATGATCGGTCCGGTACTGAAAAACGGTCTGCAACTCCGGTTGACCGGAGAAATCGTTTCACGACCTTACATCAACCTGACTTTGCAATTGATGAAAGATTTCGGCGCCTCGGCTTCGTGGACATCCGACCAGAGTATCCAGGTTGATCCACAACCTTACCACTGCCTTCCGTTTACCGTCGAAAGCGACTGGAGTGCAGCTTCTTACTGGTATCAGATAGCTGCCCTGTCTCCCCAAGCAGATATAGAACTGACCGGACTGTTCCGCCACAGTTATCAGGGTGACAGCCGCGGAGCAGAAGTATTTGCCCGCCTGGGAGTGGCAACCGAATATACGGAAACAGGTATACGACTGAAGAAGAATGGCACATGTGTCGAACGGCTGGATGAAGATTTTGTCGATATTCCCGACCTGGCACAGACCTTTGTTGTGACTTGTGCACTGCTCAATGTGCCTTTCCGCTTCACCGGGCTGCAAAGCCTCAAAATAAAAGAGACAGACCGGATCGAAGCCCTTAAAACAGAGATGAAAAAGCTCGGGTATATATTGCATGACAAAAACGACAGTATCCTTTCCTGGGACGGTGAACGCGTGGAACAACAGACATGTCCCGTTATCAAGACTTACGAGGATCATCGCATGGCTATGGCTTTTGCTCCGGCAGCAATTCATTATCCGACAATACAAATAGACGAACCTCAAGTAGTCTCCAAATCATACCCCGGATATTGGGACGATTTGCGCAAAGCCGGTTTCGGCATCAAGGTCGGAGAAGAATAAGATAGACAAGACCTTTGCGAGACACACTTCGAAAGATATTGCGCCCTGCTCTCTCAAAGTTCCGACTTTGAGGAGCAGGGCGCAAAACTTCAAACAGATTCAACATCCGCAACGACCATCGGTCTCCTTGTCCGGATAACAATCCTTATCTCAATGGTTCCATTCGGAAAGAATAACTATAAACCGTATCCTTCCGGATTTCATAATGGGGACGCGGTCCCGGTCCGCAACTGGCATTGCCCAATCCACGCTGAATGCAATCTAAATTGAGAACAACCTCCGCACGGCGGATATCAGACAAATCATGTCCATATTTTACCTGCCATAAATCTTTATCCGTGTAATGTTGGGCACTGAAATCCAACGTATCCGTTGCGGTGATCCTGAGTCCTTTCCCTTGTCCGTCTGTCAACGCCAGCCAGTGTGTATCTGTGCGTCCGCCCATTGTTTGCGCCCGCGCATAATGCTCGGCCATATCCGTAACAGTCGTTTTGTAGCGTCCCATGTAGGCTGCGTTCTTCCGGTCACGATAGTTCTCCATCGGACCGCGGCCATACCATTCGACTTGTTCCAGTGAAGGATTGAGGAACATTTGCAAGCCCAGACGAGGTAGATCGAAATTATTTTCTGTCGTAAAGTCGGCTGCCACATCGACCCTGCCGTTACTGTAAACCCGGTATCTGACTGTATACGGTATATTGACTTGCCCAACTTTGACCTCTATCTGAGACTGAACAGACGCCGACTTTCCGTCTTCCGCCAGTTTCCAGTCAAAACCACGCAATGCAACCACAGGCTGAATCCATTCGCGAGGATCATTACTGATGGAACGATACCAGTTCAACGCCGGTCCTTGCTGACCGTGTATCATGTTTTGTCCGTCATATCGGAGACCAATCATCATGCCTGTCTTTGAATCAAATGAGATCTCGGTACCCGGAGCACGGAAACGGATGTACTGACGTTCTTCTACCACCTGCAGGGAAGCGGAGAGTTCCGGAACCTCCGTTTTCTGTTTTCTTTCTCTTAGTAAGAACTGCTCCGTTGCCACTACATGTCCGGCTTTAGCCCAGACGCAGTCATGCTTCAACTTCACTTCCAAGTTGATGTGGTAATCGGCATCTTCCGTCAAGTGACGGAGATAAGGGATATGGATCGTACGGTGTTCACCCGGCTTGCCGTCAGGCAACCCGAACTCCTCTTCCGCAACAGGCACCCCGTCTTTGAGGATGACATAACGCAGGTTGAAATGACGCATATTCAGGAATGAATAATGATTGCGTAACCCCACATTGTTCTCTCCCACTTCTTCAAAAGTCATATATTGGTATACCTTTTTCACTTCCCATAACTTAGGAGTAACTCTACGGTCGGGTGTCACCAGTCCGTTACAACAAAAATCATTGTCGTTGGGACGATCACCGAAGCTGCCCCCGAAATAATAACGGTCCGGCGCTTCTCCGGGTTTATTGATGCCTTGATCCACCCAGTCCCAGATACAACCTCCGATCATGCGTTTAGACTGATTGGCAATATAGTCCCAATATTCTTCCAGGTTACCGACAGCATTTCCCATGGCATGTGCATACTCACATAGAAAGAAAGGTTTATTGCGCGGCTCGTTGTCCTGAGCTATCATACTTTCGATGGATGGATACATCCGTGAGTCCATATCGGCAACATCATTCATTCCTTCATAATGGATGAACCGTGCGTCAATCTCTCTGGCAGCCTGATAAGCGGCCTCGAAATTGGGTCCTCCGCCCGATTCATTCCCCATCGACCAGAAGATTACGGAAGGATGGTTCTTGTCCCGTTCCACCATACGTACCACCCGGTCGACAAAGGCTTCTTTCCAACTTTCCCGCTTGGTCAGCATCATGTTGCCATGACATTCCAGATCCGCTTCGTCCATTACGTAAAGTCCATAGTAGTCAAACAGAGCATACATCTTCGGATCATTCGGATAATGACTGGTACGAATGGTGTTCAGGTTGAAACGCTTAAAGAGAAGAATATCCTCTATCATGCTTTCTACAGGTACCGCTTTACCGAAACGGGGATGAATATCGTGACGATTGGCACCCTTGAACAACACCAATGCATCATTGATATATACTTTATTGTCACGTATTTCAATTTTGCGGAAACCATATTGCTGGGTAGTTGCCTCGAGCACCTTGCCGGAAGCATCCAGCAATTCCAGATTCACAGTATACAGATAAGGTGTTTCGGCGCTCCAGAGTTGGGGATCACGAATACTTGCTTTTGCAGGCAGACAGATCTCTTTTCCGGCAGCCAGGTTACCGGCCGCAGTTGTAAACGTACGCAAAGTTTTGCCACCGGCATCCAGCAGAGCTATGCGCACGGAGGCATTCACAGCAGACTTGCCATAGTTCTTCACGTCTGCTTTGACACATAAGTCGGCCTTGTCGAAACGGTCACTGATGACAGAAGTAAGATGCACGTCGCGCAGGCGAAGTTTCGGAGTCGCCACCAGATAGACATCCCGGTGGATACCGCTCAGGCGGAACATATCCTGGTCTTCCAGATAGCTGCCGTCACTCCAGCGATACACTTCGACTGCCAATATGTTTTTACCCGGCTTCACATACTGTGTGATGTTGAACTCGGCATCGTTGTTGGCACCCTGGCTATACCCGACTTTCTTACCATTAATCCACAGATACATAGCACTGTACACTCCGTCGAAGTGGATAAACACTTCTTTATTCTTCCAGTCGGCCGGCAGAGAGAATTCCCTCCGATAGGAACCTACCGCATTAGGCTCTTTCTCTACCGTATATCCTCTCTGTCCCTGTATAAAGGGCGGATTGTTGCGTATCGGATAGGTGATATTGGTATAGATGGGGGTTCCGTATCCCAGCATCTCCCAATTGGAAGGAACCGGAATCTCTTTCCAGGCAGACACGTCATAGCCCGGTTTATAGAAATCCACCGGACGTTCGGAAGGTTGCTTCACCCAATGAAACTTCCAGTCACCATTCAGCAACAGATAACGGGAAGACTGATTGCGTATCCAAGGACGGGTGTACGAAGGATCGCTCTTCATCTCTTCCGTATCGGCAAAGGGGACAAACGTAGAACGCCCCTCTTCTTTGTTAACGGCAAATATCCGTTCATTCTCCCAGTCATTATCGCTCCGGGTTTTAAAAGCCTCAGCCACCACTTTCAGATTCGATTTCACGATTTTCCATTGCTGGCTTATTTTCTGCGCATCCGGTTTGAGCTGGTAAACCGGCTCGGCCACAAGACCGGCATCCGGGAAACCCAGGTTATAACCACTCGCTACACTGGTGAACAAATAATTCCCATTGGGCAAAGCCGTGATACGCCATTGCTGATTGGGATTTTCTTTATTAGGGTCCCATTGGATGACCGGACACTCCTTGCTTCCATTGCCGCTATTGTCGATTCCCAGTTCGGTGAGCGGACTGACAATGGAGTAGCAGCCGTCACCACAAGGAATCAGATTCCAGACCTGCGACTCTTTATGGGGTTCCTTTTTAGAAATAAATATCTTACCACCTAAATCCAGACTCTCCTGATTGTCCAGGACAAGTCCGTTCTGGGTATGGATCTCGTAGCTTTGCTTCGGATCGAACTCCTGGGCACGAACCATTCCTACTGCCGACCACAGAGCAACGCTTACCAGAAACAGATGTTTAAAATTTAGCATACTATTGATATTAAGAAAAGGCAGGGAAGAAAACCAAGGGCTGTATCCGCCAACAAAACCTATGTCTGCCTGTGTGATACAGCCCAAACCTATATTCAACCCAACTACCTATTGTTTTTACTGAAATAAAGCCGATTGTTTGTACACTCCGAATGTATGGATAGCAGGACAGGCAAATCCGTCGAGGATACGAAGACGTACCTGTTTGGCTTTTACCGGTTCGAAACGTACGATCCATTTATACCCCACCGTCTGCTTATCGGTTGCTTCCGGTATCGGGGTCCAGTTACGGCCATCATTAGAGTATTCCACACTCCACTTCGTCGTGCGGTGTCCCAATTCGATCACTTCCTGAATCATCAGGCAGTCGAACTCTGTCTGCCGGGGAAGAGTGAAAACGATGTCCGAGGTTTTGGCTCCGTCTCGGCCAGCAAAATAAGTTTCCTTATTGTTGTCCGTCAGGAACTCCGGACGGAATTTACCTCCGCGTCCGTTCGTTGCTTTCACCTTGGCCTTAGCCAACAGATTGTTTCCGAAGGTTTCATCCAATCCCTGCTTCAACAAGGCAGCATGAAGTGAATCGGTAGGATGAATCAGTCCGCGACGATCAGGCGGGAAGTTGAGCAGCAACACACTGTTGTGACCGACAGAAGTGCAATAAATATCCCAAAGTTCCTTTACGCTTTTCACGCGGCTGTCTTCCTCAGCATGATAAAACCAACTGGGACGGATCGATACATCGGTTTCGGCAGGGATATATGCATCACCGCCTTTTACTCCTTCGTTCAGCCCTTCATAGTTCTTCCATTCATCTCTGACGCATACAGAGTCGGTAGTCGACCAACAAGGATCACCGGCTTTGCCGGACTCATTTCCCATCCAACGCACATCGGCAAAAGGATACGAGTTCTTGGTCCCGAAAATGACACAGTCCGGTTGCTTCTCTCGCACAATCTTATACCAATGAGTATAGACGGGAGTAGTCAGTTCGTCTGCTCCGGCACCGTCCCACCAAGTTTCCCAGACTTTTCCATAGTCACCCATCAATTCTTCCAACTGGTGACCATAATACTGCTTGTACTTCTCCGTAGTATAAAGGGGAGAAAGATGCTCGTGCCGGTCGTGCGGACCCAGATAGATGCCCGCCTTAATGCCATACTCCTCGCAAGCATCCACAAACTCGCGCACAACGTCTCCCTTTCCATTCTTCCAGGCAGAGTTCTTCACTCCATAATCCGTATATTTACTGGGCCAAAGGCAAAACCCATCGGCATGTTTGGCTGTAATGATGGCACTGGGGATACCGGCCGACTGAAGGGTACGCATCCACTGTCCGCAATCGAGGGCCGTAGGATTGAATATAGCTGCCGGAGCACGTCCGTCCCCTTCGTTTACATACTCCTCAAAGGTATTGATCCCGAAGTGAAAGAAAGCGATCATCTCCCGGTTATACCACTCTACCTGTCTCGCACTGGGAGTCAGCCCGTAGGGTTCGGGGGCCTTTTGCCCCATACAGGTACCGCTACAGCAGCGATTCCCGCCGCTAAAAAGAAATTTCTTAGATTCATGTGTTCGTCTATTTTACAGTTTTGTATATCAGAATAAATTAAGTTCGCTTATCGTCACATGCGGTCCGCCGTTCACGGCCGTGATGGTTACCTTCAGGTAGCGTCCATCTACAGCAGCGGGCAGGAAGGATCGGAACTCACCCTGTGCCGGAATATCCGTAAACTTAGCGGCTACCGTCCAGGTGGCATTATCATCGCTCACTTCCACAGTCACCTCTTTCGGCCCGTCATACCCCTCTTCACGTGCCTGGCAAGCGAATCCCTGGATATGGGTTGTTTTCTTCAGGTCAATAACAATCCAGTGAGGTGGTTGCGGATGCTGAGTACTCCAGTCGGTACCCCAGAAAGTATTCAGATCGCCATCCAGACAAGCTTCTTTCAGTCCGCTGTGTCCCCAATCGCCCTCTTTCGGCTCTTCGGACGAAGCACTCAATGCTTCCCATCCGGTGCGGTCGAGCAACTCCATGTTGCTGGCATCCATCGAACCTCTGAAGATGAAGTAGATGGTCTGACAGCAATGATCGGCTACCGCTCCCTCCACCGAAGTAATGCTTACGGGCAGCAGATACTCCTTGAACGCCTCGATGTTACCTTTTGCATGAACCGTGATTACAGCTTCCTCAGACTTCGGTGTCCCGGCTTTTACCAATACCTCTTCAGTCAGGTCGTAAGCGGCTTCCGGCAGCAGTTCATATTCGGTTCCGTTCTTCGCGTTATACTCGCCTACCTTGCCCGGATCGGCTTGCAGATGTACCACAGCATCATTAGGCAGTCCGTATTCCGTCAGTTGCGGATAGGTTTCGGGAGTAACGGCCACATTAAAAGTCTGCACATACGGCTCGTCTTCAATGTAGAAATTGGCTTTCACGGCAGTTCCCGCATCGGGTATGTAGATGGTCAGGTCGCTGTCATTGTCACTGCATCCCACTGTGCAGCAGAATCCGGCAGCCAGAATGGCTGCCTTCAGTATGTTCTGTTTCATGATTCTTCTCATTTTAAATGTTTATTCCCATCCGGGATTATTGGGTAACAAGTTCGGATTCATCGTTGTCTCGTCGATAGGCAACGGATGCAGATAGAGTTTATCGTCCCATTTGCGGGTTGTTCTGTCCGGATAAACAATCAGCAGATTGTCTTGCGTCAATTCACGGGAGAAGGAGTCGTACTGCTCTTTCAGCTTATCCGATACTTTCATTCCAAGCATACTCTTCGGTGCTTCCAGCAACTTGCCGGCTTTCCAGCGTACAATGTCATCCCAACGGAAGCCTTCGCCTACCAACTCGACTGCACGCTCGCGGCGGATTTCGTAAAGCAGCGGAGAGAGTTCATAACCATAATCCGGCCAGTTCGGATCGGTGAAACCGACATTTACTTTCAGATGCGGCATTTCTACACGGTCTCTCAGTTCATTGACAGTCTGGTCCAATACCTCCTGGGTACATTCACCCAGTTCGGCTTTCGCCTCGGCATAGTTCAACAGCACCTCGGCATAACGGAAGATAAACACATCCAGTGTAGACTGCCCGATGTTCCACTGTTCGGGATCGGTAGAGTGATACTTCATCACGTAATATCCGGTAGTACAATATTTGGTATCTATTATGGGAAGAGCATTGAACTGCTTCGTACCGTCGCTCAGCACCTTAAAAGGAAGTTCCGGATTATCGATCGTCTGGCGCAGGCGCGGATCACGCTGCATCAACTCATCCATCGGCATGTCGGCCTCCTCGTATCCCGGACTGACTGCGGTGGGCAGACCATCGGCACATAGGTATTGTTCGAACATGGCACGGCTCAAACCTGTATACGACTCTTCCATCTGGCGGGTGTTGTTGTGCATCAATAGCTTGGTGATATAAACCCTGGGCATGATACACTCGCTATTGGAGGCTAAATCTTCCTGTACAAACAGGTTGTAATAATCCTGTAAAGGCTTATCGGTCTTATAGATGGAGTAACCTCCCTCTTCGATCACCTGTGCGGCTGCATCAGCTGCTTCACGATACAACTCTTCGTAGTCGCCCAGTCCGTGATACTTACGGAAAGACGCTTCGTAGAGGCAAGCTCTCGACTTGAAAGCCAGCGCAGCATACTTATGCATATTGCCGGTTTTGGTTTCATTAGGCTTCGGAAGGTGTTCGATGGCAAAATCGAGATCTTCCAGGATGTGTGTGAACACGACTTTTCTGGAATCACGTCCCTTGTACAGTTCTTCGGAGTCCATCTGCAACTCGGTTTCATACCAGGGCACATCGCCAAAGCGTTTCACTTTGTACACATACTCCCAGGCACGGAAGAAGCGGACCACGGCTACCGAACGGTTAATCTGGCTTTCATCCCCTTTCACCTGTTTGTAACGAGCCATAAAATAGTTGCAGGAACGGATGTTTCCCCAGTCTCCATTTCCCCATCCGCCACCGGAAGTAGGAATCGTTTCAAGATTGAAGATCCAGGTCTTCGGTTTCTCGTTCACGTAACAGTCCGATTCATCATCGGCACCGGGTCCCTGCGCCCCCGGTAAAATACCGTAAAAGCCGTTGGCATAAAGTTCAAGGTCTTGTACACTTGTCCAGAATTTCGGATCCGAGAGAGAATCTTCGGGATACAAGTCCAGTAAATCGGAGCAGGAAGAGAACATGGAAGTACATGCCACTGCCGCTATCAGTAATATCTTATTCTTTTTCATAATCGTTATCGTATTAGAGGGTAATGTTTAATCCGAATGAAACAGACTTAGTCAGCGGATAAGTGCTGAGACTTACTGTTTCGGGGTCGTATATGTCAAACAGGTGATCGAACGTCAGCAGGTTTTGTCCGCTTACGTAGAAACGCACATGATCTATCTTCCACTTGGCCAGGAGCGCTTTCGGCAAAGAATATCCCAATGTGATAGACTTCAGGCGCAGATAAGCGGCATTCTGGAGATAACGGGTCTGCGTTTCACGGTTACCGGTCACGTTGTCGTAGGTAGACCGGGGGAAGTAAGCATTGCGGTTATCTTCGGTCCATGAGTCGAGTGCATGTTTGAAAGGTACATGCCATTCGTTGCCGAAGCCCCAGAACTGGTTGCCTCCTAACACTACATCCTTCTTGCCGATGCCCTGGAAGAATACATCAAAGTCAAAGTCGCGCCATTGCAATCCGCCTTTAATACCATAACTGTAACGCGGTTCGCTGTTACCGATAATCTTTTGGTCACCCGGATCGTCAAGCGTATTCTTTCCCTTGTTTATCTTGCCGTCACCGTTCAGGTCTTTGTACTTCACATCACCCGGATACCAGCCACCGCCATAGATCTCCGACTGATCGGCATGGGCACTTACCTCTTCTGCCGACTGGAAAAGTCCTTCGGTTACCAATCCCCAGATCTCACCCCACTTTTTGCCTACATAATGGGTAGAGAGCAAATTCTGCGGATTATTGAACTTCGTGATTTCTGCCTGATAGTCGGACAATACGAAACTTACGTCATACGAAAAGTCTTTGTTCACCCGGTCTCTCCATCCCATTGAAAGTTCCCAACCGGTTGTTTTCAGGTCGGCAGTATTGGCCTGCGGAGCTCCTGTTCCCAGTACGGCAGGAAGCGGTGTACCGTTGGTCACCATATCAAGTGTCTTCCGCATGTACCAGTCGAAGGTTCCATACAGGCGGCTGTTCAGCAATGCCCAGTCGAGACCCAAGTCAATCTGGCGTACAGTCTCCCAAGTCAGGTAAGGACTGACGATACCGCCGGGACTCACGCTGGCTATTTTCTTTCCGTCCACCAGGTATCCCATCTCGCCATTGGTGCCCATGGTAGCGATATAAGGATAGTCGCCGCCAACCGACTGATTGCCCAACGAACCATAAGAGGCCCTGATCTTGAGTTCATCTACAATCTTCTTGGCAGGTTCGAAGAAAGCCTCGCTCGAGATTCTCCAGGCAGCCGATACGGAGGGGAAGAACACGAAACGCTTGTCCTTGGGGAACTTGGAAGAACCGTCATAACGTCCGTTCAACTCCAGAAGATAGCGTTCATCGTAGTTATAATTGATACGGGCAAAATATCCCATAGTGGCCCAGGAGTGCTGGCCGCTCCCGTTGTACTTCTCTCCATAAGCCTGTCCCAGACCGGCAAGGTCATTACTGATCAGGTTCTCGCGTTCGGCATTGAACCAGCGGTAGCTCTTGGTTTCGTAATTATATCCAGCAACAGTTTAATGTTGTGTTTACCCAAAGACTTGGAGTAGTCGGTATAGGCATTGAACGTCTGGTAATAGTTGTCGTCGGTGGTAAACTTCACGCGGCTCAGTGGTATGCGGGAATTCGGTTACAATGTCCGGATTGGCCGTATGCTCCAATATCTCTTTACCGTGCTGCTTCTTCGAGAGGATATACATATTATAGGTATAGTCCACATTGATGGTCCAGTCCTTCAGTGGAGTGATTTTTAAACCGCCGGTCAACCAAAGGTCGTTCTCCTTATTCTTGCGCTCGCCGGAAATGGACTGGGTAGCCACCATATTCGTCCAACTGCCCTGACCGGAAAAGTTTCCGTCCGGATGATATACCGGCATCATCGGGCGAAGGTCGGCACCGTAGAATGCACTGTTGATCTGTGCTGTCTCGTCACTGTTGTTACTTCCGTAAGGAGCATCCCGGTAAGTGTTGTTGTAGACGGTCTTCAACCGCACCTGCAACCAATTGGTGACGTCCGAAGTCAGGTTCAGGTTGACATTGAAACGGCGGTACTTATCGTCGTAATGTTTCAGTGTTCCCCCTTGGTCGAGGAAACCTATCGAACCGTAATAGGCGGTCTTGCCCGAACCTCCGTTGAGAGACAGGGTGTACTGCTGCATCAGGGTGTTGTCTTTGATGGTTTCATCTATCCAGTCGGTGTTGCCGCAATACAGATACTTGTTGGGATTGGACGGATCGATGAATACCGGCAGATTGTGTTTCGGGTCGGTATAATAGGCATAGATATGATCCATATAGTTCTTATCGTAGTAATCGCCTCCACCCGAGTTGCGGTTGGTCAGATTATGGAAATTGGCAAATGTCCACGAATCCATATACTCCGGTTTGCGTGTAGGCGAATTGATAGACCAGTTGGACGAGAACGAAATCTTGGCTTTCTCGTCTTTACCTTTCTTGGTGGTAATCAGCACGACACCATAGGCTGCCTGTGTTCCGTAAATAGAAGCCGAAGCCGCATCCTTCAATACCGATACGCTTTCCACATCGGCCGGATTGATCATGTTGGGATCCATCTGCACACCATCGACCAGTACCAAGGGTCCGGAAGAGTTTATAGATGTAGTACCACGAACGTTGAACCCGTATCCTTTGCCCGGCGCACCGTTGTCGGCGGAAATGTTCAGGTTACCGATCATACCCTGCAGTCCCTGGCTAAGATTGGTGATCGGGCGACTCTCCAATGTCTCTGCCGAAACACTGGCTACGGCTCCGGTGAGGTTGGCTTTCTTTTGTGTACCATAACCCACCACCACGACTTCGTCCAAGGTTTTGCTGTCCTCTTTCAGGGTGATCTGCAGACGGGTCTTTGCGGAAACGGTCACGACTTGTGTTTCCATTCCAATAAAGGAGATCTCAAGTTGCTCTCCCTGTTCCGCTTCAACCGAGAAGTTACCATCCATATCGGTGATTGCTCCACGTCCGGGAGCACCCTTTACCAATACAGAAGCCCCGGGAAGCGGAGAACCCGTGACGTCAAGAACACAACCGGTTATTTTCTGTTTCTGCTGTTCTACCTGCACCACTCCGGCAGATGCTGCATTGTAGCTGTGAGAAGCAAGGCAAGGTTGAAGTCCCATACCCGAAAGAAGGACAAACATCCCTGAAATCCTTACGGCTCTTTCTACTAATTTTCGTTCTCTCATAATAATAATGAATTAAAATTAACATTAGGAATCAAGCAAGGCGTTGCTGACTCTTTTTAACTAAAGACGAAAGCAAAGGTATCTCCATGGTCTTAAGAGAGGGATTAAATAAGGGTTAACGAAGCGATTAACCTCTCATATTTCTTGTTAACCCGGCCCTACAGCAGTCCAGACATTGACTTCCACTCATTAAAAAATACACAAAGATAGCACAAAGAAGAACCAAGGTTTCAGAAAGACAGCAAAAAGCCTTTTCCGTTGACGAGGTCTTCTTCCAAAAGAGCTCAACCGGAAGAGAAATACGGCAAGAACCGGGTTGTTGAACACGAAAAACCGGAGTAACCGACCTTCAAAGCCTCGATCGGAGATGAAAAGTACCTTACTTTTCGGAAAAAGAAGGAAGCATTTGGTCAGAAAGAAGTAAGCATTTTCGGAAAATGCTTACTTCTTTTCTAAATATCTCTATATGTTTTGGCAGTTATCATATATTGTTCCGGAACAAAGGCTCTGAGAGGCCCGTTCTACTTCCGGTTGGTCTGTTGAAGAAGTCCTGTTTGATGTATCAAAAGGACAGGCATTCTTCTCTAAAGCGAACACAAGGTATGCGAGGAGGCTCGTCACCGTCTTTAATTAGCAAGAACAGGTATCTATACCATCAGAAAGATAAACCGATAAACGAAATGGCGGCGTTTTTCCGGTCATGCCCCGCCCGACGGCCGAAAAAACCAAAAGCAGAGAGGTTGCTTTATCATTTTGACAAACTGACAATCGGGAGGGAGACTCAGACCTTGATGTCAGCGAAAGCTATGCCGTACTCCTCGTTCATCACCCGTCTATAATCTTTCGTAAACGCGGCATAACGCCTGATGGCTTCCTCTTGGTTGTTCTGCTTCCGAAGGGCACAAACGGTATAAGCAAGTGCCAGTTCCGACAAAGGATCGGCTATAAAGAGAATGTTACAAAGACGGATGACGATACTGAACCGGGCATCCCGGTAAGCCAGTTCCAACTGGCCGGGCAGAAGAGAATGGATCAGCGTTTCCACTTTCTGTTTGTAGTAATCGAAAAGGTCGGACTCGGCGGCGGGTATGAACTTACCCCGCAAAAGTATTTCCAACCATTCCGCACGTATGGCACCGGGAGTCTCTTTCTTCTTTTTCTCCGGAGAGGTAAGGTTCATCAGACGAATGTAATCGCAATAAAACTCTTCGCCAAACACCATGCAGAAGTATCCGTTGCGGTATACAAGTTCAATGCCGTCCACATCCTGCAATATCTTCCTCACATGATTCATGGAAACTCCTTTGAGGTTCTTCACATTGCTGCCGGACTTATCGGGCCAGAATATCTGATTCATGTCAGACGAAAGCACTCCCCTCTTGCCTACACTGTTCAGCAGAATATACAAAAAGATAGTACGCAGCTTGGGACTGAGCATATAGGTAATGTCACGTCCGGCATTATCGAGAATGGTAAACATGCCGAAAAGGAAAATAGCATTCTTGTCGGGCGGCAATACGGCCGGCAATTCTTCCCACTCGGAAGGCTCTTTCTCAACTTCTTCTTCTTTCACTTCCGGTGACTCCACAGCCGGAACTTCCGATATATCGGACACTTCTTCCGGACGTACTCCGGCAGATGCGGTCTCGGCAGACGTCCTGTCCCGCCTCCGCTTATGGTGCATGATGCCCCATACACAGGCCGCCAACAATAATACTCCACCCACGACTGCTCCCAGCAGACCGGCATTCAGGGTATTCCGCCTCCGGCTATAGTATTCCACATCGTCCAATGTAACCGGCGGAGCAGACAGGGAGTATAGACGGGTAGTCACTTGCCCGTGCTTCTCGAACTCTTGGACGGAACAATAGAACTCATTTAATTCTTCATTGAAGTATAGATTGGCGTTGGTAGCAATCTCTTCCGAAACAATGGGAATACTGTCTCCCACCGCTTCACACTCACCGTCACGCACAGACAACCGGTACAACTGCAAAGTGGAATTGGGCAGATATTCGGGATATCCCAGGAGGAACAGGTGTTTTTCATCGGCAGAGAGTATCATATTACGGGGTACCACCCGATTGACCGCCGGTGCTTTCGCTTCCCAGAGTTTCTGCACCGAACGGGTCTGCATATCTATCCGGTATAAATCGTACAGATAGTTGCGCCCTACATTCTGATCACCGGCTTCGTTGCCCATGCCTCCGTAGAGGTATACCCGCTTGTAATCATTGCTCACAGCCATGCCCGAAAAGTAACGGGGAATCACCCGGTCGCCGGAGAAGGCCAGTGTATCCCAACGACAGGTATTCAAATCGTACGCCAGGAACGTATTGCTGTATCTACGGCTTCCGTAACCGCCAAACAGGAAAAACTTTCTTTCGCCCGGATGAAAGAATCCGCAATGATGATGGAGCTGTTGGCAAAGATAGTCGGAACTGGCCGGACGCCACTCTTTGGTAGTAAGATCCAGCGCCGCCACCATGGCATCGCCATGCGAATCGGCCACTTCATAAGTGTACAGTTCACGGGATGCCTCATCCAGAAAGTTCATACCCAGGCGAAGCTGAACCGGAAGAGGGGTCTTATAAGGTGTCTTCGATAATTCGTGCGTGTAAAGGTCGAACGCGGACAGAGAGTCCTGATTAAAGAAGAGGATGTTCTGGTGTGTCTTGTCAAAGTTAAGACCGGAAGGCGTGGAAGAATAGTCCGTAAAAAGTTCTTTCCAGTAGTAGGACTGATTAATCAGCCACACAGGATTGGTGACCTGTCCCACAACATGTCCCCGGCTGTCGTGCACATCTTCTCCGCTGCTCTCGTTCAAAGGAAATATCATGATCTCTTCACCGTCGGTAAGAGACAAGTTACGGATGGCATACGAAGCCACATCCAGGATGTATTCGCATTTACCAAAATAAATATGCGGTGAGAATCCTGTCGGCTCCAGTCCCAGGTTGGAGATCTCCTTGCTCCGCTTGCCAATCGTAATTCGGGCACAGTCTGCGGGTATATCCAAAGCTATGGAAACAGGCAACCAGCGGTGATCATAGTCTTCCTTATCCAGTTCGAAAGTACAAAAGATACGTTTGCCGTCTTCGTTGAAGGAGAAAGAACAACGGTCGCCGGGTTTGTGCAGATACGTAAAACTATAAGTTTTCCCGGCATCCCGGTCTTCCAGATAAAGGATGTAACCGGGACTCTCCACATTCCGGACCAGATAATCAAAGGAGATACGGAAAGCGTTGGTGAAAGTGCGCTCGTGCCCTTCACGCAAAACAGAATAGGTGGCACGCTCACTAATCCGCTTTTCGTTCCCATAGAAAAGAAGTCCCTGCGAGAAGCAATCGACTATGCAAAGCCACATCATTCCGATAGCAAACAAACATCCCAACCTTCTCATATACTGTTCTTCGATAAATGCGTCATCCGTTTCATAGTGCAACAAAAATACGAAAAATTATAGAATTGGCAAACGTATGCGCCGATTAGTGCCCGTTGGAGTAAGAGTAAGGCAAGTCTTCCTTCTGAGTGCCGCGCCGGGAATCGGGCACGCTGTCCATCCATAACACCAGCTCTCCTCCGGAAGTAAGTTCACGGTGCGTCAGGTAGTTACGGGTAAATTCACTTTCATTGAGCAGGGCTTTCCCGATATACCGGTTCGCCGGGCTATTGCCTTCCGCCTTCACAGTGAAGTTCTTTCCGCCGGGCAAATGTAATGTCAGTTTCGGGAAGAGCGGAGATCCCATGGCATACTCCGGAACACCGGGACAAACCGGATAGAATCCCATGGCGGAAAAGACATACCAGGCGGAAGTCTGCCCATTATCTTCGTCACCGCAGTAGCCTTTGCTGCCGGAGTGATAAAGCTTATCCATCACTTCGCGGACGTGCTTCTGGGTCTTCCAGGGCCGGCCGATATAGTCGTATAGATAGATGGCATGTTGCACAGGTTGGTTGCCATGTGCATATTGCCCCATGTCAAGAGCCACCATCTCGGCTATCTCGTGGATAACAAAACCGTAAGTACCGTAATTATAGGTATTGGGAGCTGTAAACATAGAGTCGAGACGGGCTTCCATCGCTGTATGTCCTCCCATCAATCGAGACAAGCCTTCGGGATCATGAAGGACACTCCACGTCCAGTGCCAGGAACTGCCCTCCGTGAAAGGGCCTCCCCATTCCGTCGCGTCAAAAGCGTCTCTCCATTTCCCATTGGCATCTTTTGCCCACATGAATCCATAGTCGGGATAGTAAAGGTTCCGGTAGTTGAGGGCTTTCCGGTAATAGGTATCGGCAATCTCTTTCCGGCCAATGGAGTCGGCAAAACGTGCGACACACCAGTCGGCGTAAGCATATTCAAGGGTCTTGGCCGTGCCCTCGTGCACTTCGGGATAGGGAACATAGCCTAAACGGTCATAGTAACCGAATCCGTCACGTCCCACCGAACTGATTCCGGGATGCCGGGCCTCGGTCTGATGAATCATTGCTTCAAGAGCCTTCTCCGGACAGATGGTACGAATGCCTTTCATCCATGCGTCTATCAACAAGGAGATGGAATTATTACCAATCATACATTCCCGGTGGCCTGGACTCGCCCACTCGGGCATGAACCCACTTTCATCGTAAGCATTGAGGATGGATTGGGTAACCCGCTCGGAAACTTCCGGATATAATAAGGTAAACAAGGGATGGACGGCACGGAACGTATCCCAGAATCCATTATCGGTATACATATAGCCATCCTGTATCTTCCCATTGTAAGGACTGTAATAGACAGGTTTCCCCTGAGCGTCGAACTCATAAAATTCGCGGGGAAGAGCAGGGTCCGGTAGAGGCAAGAGTAAAAGGTACGCAATTGCTCCTCGCTGCCTCCCTCCGCTTCAATTCGTCCCAGATAACTGTTCCATTGTTTTCGGGCTTCTTCTCTCACCTGGGCAAGGCTCTTGCCTCCCACTTCGCGACTGAAATTGACAAGCGCCTGTGCAGGACTTATGAACGAGGAGGCGGTACGGACGGTTAATTTCTCTCCCGCCGGCACATTAAACCTGAGGTAGGCACAAGTATAATCACTCTCCAACGTCGGCCGATGGCGCATCAGTGTATCTCCGTCATATACGCCTTCTTCTGCAATGGGATGGCTGAACTCTATTCGGAAATAGTTGGCAAAGTTATCCGGTACCCCGCCATTGTGATTACGCGCCACACCGGTCACGCACCGATTCTCCCGGTCAATCGTCAACGCACTTCCACCGTTGTAGGCATCCACAACGATATACTGGGCAGAGTCCTGCGGAAAAGTGACTTCGAATACCGCTCCGCGTGAAGTGGCGGAAAGTTCTGTCCGGAGTCCGTTGGCAAACGTAACGCTGTAACTGTAGGGAGCCGCCTCCTCTTGGGTATGTGAGAAAGGTACTCCCCGTTCTTTATGATCCATCTTCAGCACACCGGACAGCGGCATAATAGAGAAAGTACCGTAATCGTTAATCCACGGACTGGGCTGATGGGTCTGGCGGAACCCCCGTATCAGGCTGTCGGTATACGTGTACATCCAGCCGCTACCGTTCTCTCCGGTCTGCGGACTCCAGAAATTCATTCCCCAGGGAACCGCCACCGCAGGATAAGTATTCCCATGTGAAAAAGCATAAGTAGACTCCGTCCCCATCAGAGGATTCACATAGTCTACAGGGCTGAAAGACTCTTTTTGTTGTACACACGAAGCCAGTAAAAGGGCTGCACCGACAATTAGGATAGTTGAAAAATTCTTCCTCATAGCTTAATTTTATTTTCTAACAGAGGCTGTGGTGAAAAGAGTTTCGACACATCCCCCTTGCATTTTATTCAGGACGCAAAACTAATGAGGAAGGGTTAGGAGGAGGGTTAATTCCCGGTTAACCTTCTTGCAAAAAGTTATTAACCGGGACTATTTTCTTCTTGCGACCTGCAAATTGGATTGCCGTGCATAGCCAATCCTGAAATTAAGAGGTTTCGGATCACCCAGTTGATAGGCATCGCGCAATTCCGGCTGAAGATACTGAGAGAAAGTGGAGATCGGCTTGTAGAAGGTACCGTACAAAGTAACCGACCACACCTCCGGATCAAAACAGGACAACGGAATGGAAGAGTCATCTTGTACAATAGCAGACGATTTCTGAAGAATCGTCTCGCGTATGCGCGAAAAAGCAGGTTCGTGCATCAGATAGGAAGCCGACTTGACAAATGTTGCTGTGGTCTCCGCATCAAAACGGTCCATAAACGCCTGTAACGGTCGGTTGGCTTGCAACCCCTCGTTACTGATATCTGTACAGAAATAATAGAGGGTCTGCAATCGGGAAGCGCCCGGACGGAAAAACCGGACTTCCATCCCTGCACTGCATGTGTTCCGGATGGTATCCCCCTCTTTTCTTTCGAAAAGATCTCCGGTTTCCGATAACCACACTTCCTGAATGCTGACTATCTTACGGTTCCCCCGGGCCATCAATAACGAATAGATGGGGACAACCCCGTCGATGGTATCATTGGCCAGTTCCTTATCCATATCGTTAAAGAAACTCAGATTGAGTACGTTCGATACGGCATTCTGATACAACCGGTAAGTTTCGGCAGAAGGATGCTTCACTTTCGGAGCAGTGCCGGCAGGTTCCAACCCGATCAGTACATACGTGTCCATCTCGGGGAAGAACGCATTGGCAAACAGAAAGTCAGGACCGCCGAAAGGATAAAACAGAGTATGGCAACGAGTATTGATGTCTTCCAGTTCCGTCTGTGAGAAAGCTACCAGCCGGGGAGCCGTCTGCCGGAAAACATTCCATATCTGATCCATGTAACGGGCATGGTTCTTCCATTCCTTGGTCCGAGTCAGTGCGTAAAGCTTTCCGCTTGCTTTATCAACCGGCAAACCTGCAAGTACGCAAGACGCATCATTCAGGGCTTTATCAGGAACCAGCTTCGCAGAGTCATTGGAAGCAATCCTCACCCGGGAAGCATTTTTTCCTGCATTGCCGGAAGAGGCCCCTGACAACAAGCAAACAGCACTCCCAGCATAAAAGAAAGTAATACGGTTTTTACACAATTAGTTAGTTTAGTTTTCATTTCGTTCTTAATAATCCTTTTCGTTAGCCAGATTCCAGACGTTAAGGAAAGAGGCCTTAGATATTTCAACCACTTTATCCCAATTCAGACGGTCTGCATGGTCAGAAGGCTGATGGTAATCGGGATGACCGTCGGTATGATACCAAATGATGGGAATACCGACTTTGGCAAACGAGCCGTTATCACTTCCGCCCACCGGCTTGTCCCAAGGGCGGTAATTGGGTTCTAACTGCAAGCCGTACTTTTTAATGTCTTCTTTCAGCCAACGCCCGAAAGCCGGATTGGCTTCTGTATAGAAATAAACCACATGCTTGGGATTTTGCGGCTGATTGTTGCGGCCAATCATATCAAAGTTCAAATATCCTTTGACCTGCTTAATGAACGGACACTCCTGCACAAAGTATTTCGATCCGAGAAGCCCTTTCTCCTCTCCGTCCCAAAAAGCAAAAATTACATTCCGCTCCGGTTGCTGTCCGCTTACCACAAAGGCCTTGGCTATTTGCAACACCGCCGATACTCCGGAAGCATTATCATCGGCACCATTGTAGATCTGGTCGCCATCCAAAGCGGGATCAATGCCCAGATGGTCGAAATGTGCACCTACTATCACGTATTCATTCGTCTTCTTTCCGGGAATCATACCCAATACGTTGTTCATAGACAACTTCTGATGCACCACTTGTTTCAGTTTGGCAATGGAGTCAGGGTGCACTTCCAATCGTCCTTTCTGCTGGCGTTCTTTCCGGTAAGCATCAAACGGCTGATAATAGCTCTCGCCTAACGGACGGATACCCATTTCCTTCAATAGCGAAGCGATATACCGGGCAGCTACACGTGAACCGTGAAATCCGGCTTCACGTCCTTGAAGTTCATCATCGGCCAAAAATCCGATATAAGCCTCGGCAGCCTGGCGGTTAATACTTTTAAGCCCCTTTTCGACCGGGGTCTGAGCACATAAGGTAGTGGCAACACACCACATAAGGACAGTAATCAGGTGTTTTCTTTTCATGATCGGGATGTTTCTGTTTTAGTTCATTTAGCACATTGCAAGGACAAATATACGGAATAATACAAATTAATAAGTACCTTTGCGAAAATTTGATTCGTAATTATGTGGATACTTATAGTTGGTCTGGTGTTGCTCGCCATCGTGGCAATGATTGCCGGGTATATCCGCAACAAAAGACTGCAGAAGAAAATAGATAACGGAGAACTGGACAGTTTTCCGGAAGTAAAGGAAGTCGACGTAGAGTGCTGCGGACAGCACGAAGTTTGCGAACGTGACAGCCTGCTGGCTGCCGTCAGTAAACAGATAGAGTATTATGACGACGAAGAACTGGATACATTTATCGGCCGGGCACCCGAAGATTATACACCGGAAGAGGCGGATAAATTCCGCGATGTCTTTTATACAATGCAGGACACCGATGTAGCCGGATGGGTACGTAGCCTGCAACTGAGGGGGATCAGCCTTCCTGATGAAATAAAAGACGAAGTGTTTCTGGTAGTCGGCGAACGGAGAATCCATCCCTGATCCGTCTGTTCCCTCCACACTCCTAACTGCTGAACCGTATGAATTTACTACAATATACATTTTTTCAACACGCTCTCCTGGGGAGTCTTCTGGCAAGCATTGCCTGCGGCATTATCGGCACGTATATCGTGACTCGCCGGTTGGTGTTCATCAGCGGCGGTATCACCCATGCCTCTTTCGGCGGCATCGGACTGGGATTGTATGCAGGCATATCTCCCATTTTATCGGCTGCTGTCTTCTCCGTTTTATCGGCTTTCGGGGTAGAGTGGCTCAGTAAACGGAAAGACATGCGCGAAGATTCGGCCATAGCCATGTTCTGGACGCTGGGTATGGCACTGGGAATCATGTTCAGCTTTTTGTCACCGGGATTCGCACCCGATCTTTCAGCCTATCTGTTTGGCAATATCCTCACGATCACACAGACGGACTTACTCATGCTGGGCATTCTTGCCATCTTGCTGATCCTGTTCTTTACCCTGTTTATCCACCCGATCATATACGTGGCTTTCGATCGTGAATTTGCCCGTTCGCAAGGCATCCCGGTCGTAGTGCTGGAATATATCCTGATGATGTTCATTGCCCTGACCATCGTTTCCTGTCTGCGCATGGTGGGGATTGTACTGGCAATCTCGTTACTGACCATTCCGCAAATGACAGCCAACCTGTTTACGAACAAGTTTAAACGCATTATCTGGTTATCGATTGCCATCGGCTATCTGAGTTGCCTGGGAGGTCTACTGATCTCTTACCGCCTGAATGTTCCTTCGGGAGCATCCATCATCTTCTTTTCTATTCTTATCTATATTGCCTGTAAGATAGGAAAGAGCCTTTCAGAAAGAAACAATAAACCAACATACAAGTATGGAAATCAAGATTCAATCACTGGAACAAATTCACGAAGCTGCCCGCGAGTTCATCTCAGCCATGGGCGATAACACGGTCTTTGCACTCTACGGAAAGATGGGAGCAGGTAAAACGACTTTGTCAAGGCACTTTGCGAGGAGCTCGGGTATCGGATGTCATCACTTCACCGACTTTTGCCATTGTAAACGAATACCGTTCGGACGAGAACGGAGAACTGATCTATCATTTTGACTTCTACCGGATCAAGAAGCTGAGCGAAGTATACGACATGGGATACGAAGACTACTTCTATAGCGGTGCACTTTGTTTCATCGAATGGCCGGAGCTGGTAGAAGAATTATTGCCGGGAGACGCCGTGAAAGTAACCATTGAGGAACTGGAGGACGGAACAAGAAAAATAGTGATCAACGACTAATCATCCGAAGAATGGCCCCTCAATATTTTGTACAGGGAATATTTGCCACCGCAGGGCTCATAGCCCTGCTGGCATCTATACTCAACTGGAACTGGTTTTTCACCGCTCAAAATGCACAACTGATCGTACGGAATGTCGGCAGAAGACGTGCCCGGCTGTTCTACGGACTACTGGGAGTCATTATGATAGGTATGGCTGTCTTCTTCTTCCTCAATACGCAACCCGTATCAGAGTAACTGGCGCGATTTCATTTCCAGATATTTATTGATCACATCAATCGACAGCTTATCAGGAGTTGTCAGCAGCGAGTAAATGCCATGCTGTTTCAAAGTTGACACAATCAGTCTCTTCTCGAACGCAAACTTCTCTGCGATGACGTGACGGTAATAGTCCTCGGTAGTCACCGACTTGCCCGCTATATACTCTTTCAGATCGGCATCCTCAAAGAATACAACCAATACTCTGTGTTGCCGGGCCAATTGTTGCAGGTAAACTAATTGCCGGTTCAGGCTGGTCATATTACTAAAATTGGTATAAAGCACCAGAAAGCTACGTTTATTCACATGCTTGCCCAAGTGCCCGCATAAGGCAGAAAAGTCCGTTTCACCAAATGTTGTTTCCTGTTTATAGAGGTTCTCAAGCAAAGTCTGCATCTGACCGACTTGCTTGGAAGCAGGAACAAACGTATCGAAATACTCGTTAAACGTAACCAGCCCGGCTTTATCGTCCTTCCGCATAGCTACATACGAAAGCACCAACGAGGCATTGATGGCATAGTCCAGCAATGTCATTCCACGGAAAGCCTGCTGCATCACACGCCCTTTATCGATCACGCTGTATATCTGTTGACTGCGCTCGTCCTGATAGACATTGACCATCAACTGATGACGGCGTGCACTGGCCTTCCAGTTTATGGTGCGATAATCGTCTCCCTTTACATACTCTTTGATTTGTTCAAACTCAGTCTGATGCCCAGCCCGACGAATACGCTTGATACCGAGTTCGGTCAGGTTATCGCTCATAGCCAGCAGCTCGTATCGATGGAGCATCAGGTAAGAAGGATATACCTTAACGGTTTCAGGTCTGCCACAGGTAGCCCTGCGGGATATTAATCCGATTCGGGTAGTCGTAAAAACGCGGATGAATCCGAAACCGTATTCTCCCCTGCGAGTCGGCCTCAACCGATAGGTAAGCGTCTTTCCCTCATTAGGTAAAAGCGACAGCTCGAAGTGTACATTCCTTTGCTGAAATATGACCGGCACTTCATCTATCACGATCAAACGGACGGGATAGGAATAACGGCTCTCTATACGCAGGCTGACTTCGTTATCATCACCGTTAGAAAAACGTCCGGCACACTGACGGAAAGCCTGGATACCCTTGGTGCGATACAACAGATATCCATCGAAAGCCAGAGCAAGCAGCAGCGCAAGCAGCCCTAACTGTCCGATGATAAACAGAGAACCGAACAGGTATCCGCCACCTAACAAGAGGATGACGACAAGGACGAGTATATAGAAACGTTTGGTCAGGAACATAATTATTTGGGTACTTCCACTTTATCAATCAACCGCTGAGTCACCTTGACAGGCGAATAACCTTCCATCTCTGCTTCCGCAGTCAGAATCAGGCGATGCTGCAACACATAAGGTGCTACAAACTTAATATCCTCCGGCGTTACGAAGTCACGTCCCTGTAAGAGAGCATAGGCTTTGGATGCCTGCAACATAGCCACCGAAGCACGGGGAGAAGCTCCCAGATACACAGCTTTACTGGTACGGGTTTGTTGGGCAATCAAGGCAATGTACTGAAGCAGAGTACGGTCAACAAATACCTTTTCCGTCAATCGACGAAGAGAAAGCAGTTCTTCACGGGTAATCACCGGTTGTATCTCTTCCAGTTTTACCAAGGCGGCATTAGTGTGATGGCGTTCCAGGATATTGATTTCTTCATCAAGTGACGGATAGTCCATGGTAATCTTCATCAGGAAACGGTCGAGTTGGGCCTCAGGCAACTTATAAGTTCCCTCCTGCTCCACCGGATTCTGGGTTGCCAGAATGGTATATAGTTCTCCCATCCGGTAAGTTGTTCCGTCGATACTGGCCTGACGTTCTTCCATGACTTCGAAAAGAGCGGACTGCGTTTTGGCGGGTGCACGGTTAATTTCGTCTACCAATATGATATTGGCAAAGACAGGTCCCCGATGGAAATCAAATTCATTGGTTTTCATATTGAAAACAGTCGTACCCAGGACGTCACTCGGCATCAGGTCGGGTGTAAACTGTACACGGCTGAAGTCGGCATCTATCAAACGGGCTGTCAGGCGGGCAAGTAAAGTCTTGGCTACTCCCGGCACTCCTTCTATCAAGACGTGACCGTTAGCCAAAATAGCTGTCAACACCAAATCGACAGTACGTTCCTGCCCCACAATAACGGAAGCGATCCGGCTTTTCAGTTCCTGCATCTTCTCTGAAAAGAGTCAAATCGGTACGCGGAGTTTCTTCTCCATGCATATCATTCATATTTTCTTCCATATTCTTTTATTTATCAAATTCATATTTCATTCCTCCCACAGCTTTCTTCTTCCGAAAAGGTCAGGGTTGAGGCTTTTCTATCTCGTTCATCCCGTCAATCAGATCTTTCATCAACGTCTCGCCGACTTCCTGCTGCCCGCGAATCACGGGACGGAGCTTACGGAACAGATTCCGGACTTTTCTTCATCAGTCCCTGTTTTCCGGGAAATCCGCCTAGACAAGGCATTGTCATCACTGTCATCTTCCACATCCACCTGAATATTCCTCCGCAGGCTCTCAGCAAAGTAAATAAACTTTTTGCGCACAAGATCAGCATGATTCTTCTTTTGATAATATAAAGTACCGATCAACTCGGCAAACTCGAGATTACGGTTTGCAGGCTCACGAATCACCGGAATAGCCCTTTGCCTTCTGCGGGCGGTAAATACCATAAAGAGCACCAATACCAGCATCGTCAGGTAAAGCGCCCACCTCAGAGGACGCTGGGAAAGGAAGTAACGAAAAGGAGATACCTCAACCTGTGCTCCCGCCCCATAGGCTTCGGTACGGACTACCGGTAAACCTTTCAGATGAGAAAGCAGACGGAAAAGGTAGGCTGCATTGTCGCCATCGAGCATTCCATAGTTGGTAAACAATAACGGAGTAGTGACCAAAACAATCTCTCCGCTCCCTACCGGACGACTAAGGGCCACGGGCGGAAAACAATCCGGCAAACTGTCATTGAACATTTGCATCGAATCAATCCGTTTGGTAGCTAACGGTAGAGACAACGAATCGTACTTTGTGAAGTAAATGCCACATAAATGAGGATAAAAACGAAAAGTACGCTTATCATATACTGCTGAATCCCCAATCCAGCAGACACTGTCACGCTCCAATAAATTGCCCGCATACTCTTTCATCCGTCTCGGATTAAAATAAGCATACGAATTGTCGAATCCCAACGTATCAGACAGCGAAGTACTGAAAGAGGAAGCGGCTATCAATATCTTGTTTCCCCTTTGGGCCAGATCGAGCAAAGCATTGAGATCGGCCTCCACCAGATTTACATGTTGAGTAATGACAAGAATACTCCGGCAGGAGTCACTGTCAGCAGCGAACTGATAGAACGTCTTGCGCGAAAGAGAATATCCATCCGGAAGAGAGGACTTCAAGACATCATCAAACACGGCACACCCCAGTGGCTGGTGATCATGTTGTGCAAAGGTGGGATTCCAGACGAATTTCTTCGGCAGATGAGATTCTACCACAAACATGATCAGCAAAAAGAGAACGATCCCGATAATAAACCAACGACTGCTTCTCATACATCCCTCCCTTCCTGATTTGAGTTTGCAGAGCTGCCAGCTCTTCAAAAGAGACTCGGAAGCGGGAAAATTACCATAACGTACCCGTAAGAAACCATGGGTCAGATTCCTGAAAGGAGTACAGAAGTATCTCCTGCTTTACCTCATAAATATATTCTGTAGGAGTCTTATAAAGTTGCCAATCTATCCGGCCGTCATCGCTCAACAGTTTAAGGGTCTGCAAATAAAGCAGACGGATGGCCTCCCGGTAATCCTTGCGGTCTATGGCACGCCTGATCTCTGCATCAAAATCGACTCCGTAAATGGTATCTTCGTGGACACTATAGTTTACAGGACCTCTGCGTGAACGCATAAAAAGCTCGGGACGCTTTTTATAAAGAAACCAGAGGATCAGCAACAGGATGAGAATAGCAATAATAATCAGGATAATGCCGGAATACTCCTCAGCAAAACGACTTCCGAAAATGGCACGAAGTAACTTGGAGAGCTGCATACTGAGCCACCCGTAGATATCAATCTCAGGAGTCATCAGTTCACGGTTATAGTCATAATCCGGATTGGATTGCCAAAAAGCAACCCTTGCGGTATCGCAGACCAATGTATCAGCTTGCAACGTCATTTAAAGTCGATCATAATTGCTCAAATTTATCTATCTCGCTTTCTACCGAAATGCTATCTACCACCTCACTGGCATGACCGTATTGATATACCATACCAATCAAAGAAAATATCATAGAAAGATAGGCACCAAAAGTCTGGACGATAGCCAACAGGTAGACCATGAAACTATATCCGGCAGAGATGGTCAGTTCATTCTGTGTATCGCTCAGCATAAAGAAGTATTTTACGATAGTGGCAATATACCACGGAGTCGTAGTAACTCCCTGCAATACACTGGATATCAAACCCATGACCAGAGATACTAAAAAGACACCGCCCCATGTGGCAAATCCCAGACGGAAAGTTTTCCAGAAAGCTGCAAGAATGCCGATCTCCTCGAACAAGTAAATCGGAGTAAACAAGGCTAACGGCACTGCACAGGCTATCAGCAACGGAATAGTAAGCAAAAGCGTGAACGGAGAAGCTACAACCAGAATCCCCATAACAATGCCCACCACTATAGTAAGGCCTATACAGAACAGTACCATAACCAGCAGCCGTCTTATATTCTTGAACAGAAAAGGTTTCAAGTCGGCAAACGTCACACCGGCCAACCGTTCTTCGCGCTGATTATAAATCTGCATCAGTCCGTAAATAATAGAAGTCAGCAATATAGAACCTACCAGATAGCAGAGAAACATCAGTCCGTAATTTACCCAGAATTGCATTCCGATGGCCGCTAAAGAATTGGTCCCGGCCTCTTTGGCAGCTGCAATTCCCATTGCTCCTCCCATAATTCCATTCATGCTGATGGCTTGAATCAGACATAACGGCAGAATCAAATAGATACAGAACTTCAACATCGGTTTCCAGTTCTCTTTTATAAAGTCCATGGTCGCATTCAGTTTATCACCAAAAGGACGCTTCACATATAAAGCAATTTTAGGTTTTTGTGATTCCATGAGTTTTTCTGTTTGGTAAATAAATATAGTAATAGATAATAAATGACAGTGACAATAGAATGATGCCCAACCGCAAAACATCGGGTAATTCGGTATGACGCGTGATAAAACCTTCGATAAATCCGGCCATTATAAAGATAGGAACTGTACCTACTATAATTTTCAGCCCTTTCTTGGCTCCCCTCATAAAAGACTCTTTACGGGAATAAGTTCCGGGAAACAGCCACCCGTTTCCTAAAGCCAGCCTGCAGCACCGGCTACGATAATGGCCCATATTTCCAAAGTCCCATGCAACCAGATCGCAAGCATGGATTCGCCCAACAAACCATGTTTAAAGAAAAAGGTCTGAAAAGCACCGAGCATCACTCCGTTATTAAACAGTAACCATCCTGTTCCAAAGCTGGTGAGCAACCCCATTGCAAAGACATTGAAAGAAACCATGATATTATTTAAAGTAATACCCAGAAACATAGGTACCTCTTCCGAACCGTTGTACACAGCCATCGGCTCACCACGCGCTATGTTATCAAGTGTCATATCCACATAGCCATTGCCCAGAATCAGGCGGACGAAGTTATCATCATTCGCTGCTGAAACAATGCCCACCAATACGCTGGCCAAAAAAATCAGGACCGAAACCAACAACTCTTTACGAGCATGGTACATCGTTTGCGGAACCTCTTGCGTCCAGAAAGTAAAGATACGGGTCCATTTCTCCTTCTTATTGCGATAAATCACATTATGAAGAGCCGAAGCCAGATTATTCAGATAAATAGTAATGCGGGAAGACGGATAATGAGTTTGTGCAAACGCGAGATCTGCCGTAAGTTCCGTATAAGCGTCGGCAAGACGGTCAGGAGTCAGTTTATCTGCCTGCTCCACCACCTTCTCAGTCTCTTTCCATTTCTCAATATTCCGACGTATAAACGTTACCTCTTTCATCCAACCGGTTCGGCTCCGGATAAGTTTTGTCCGAAACCGGAAGCAAAAGTAAGAGAATTATGATATATTTGCAACCAAAACCAAAAAATGTTTAACCGGAAATGACAGAATCGACTATGATTGTCACACTTTAGAAGAAATCGGATTAACTCTGCTTAAAAACAAATAGAATGACCATCATCACCGATGGAGAATCTTACATTCTGATAGTTGTAACCCATAATGACATTTTGTATTTCTGATGGAACTATACGCATCTATTTCCGATCTAGGTTGCGAGTAGTACCAAAAGAAGCCCTTATTTTGCCATTAGGCAAAACCGGAATGCCAGTCATTTCACCTTAGCTCGATCACAGAACCTGGAAACCACCATACGACACAAACACTTTGCTTTAATACTTTTCATTTTACATACACAAAGACAGATTACCAATACCCATGCCAAAGTACCAATTAGCATTGAAAAACATAACTTTCTTCTCTGTCTTTTACGAAATTAACTCCTTACGGACAAAACATTAACTTCTTACGGGCAAAAGACTAACTTCTTATCATTAAAACATTAACTTCTTTTCCCGAAAGAAGCTAATGTTTTAATGATAGAACCGGAATATTTACCCGAAAAGGCAAGAAAATCCGTATACAAATACTCTATTTATGTACTTTACTTCTCTATCAGGAAGATTTTGAGAATAGCGACTGTCACCAAAAGAGAGATAAAGATATCTTTTTCATGCAAAAACGCGAAAAAAAAATCTATTTGCGCGACTCCTTCTCTCTGAACGTACCCGAAATAAAACAACCAGCATCCTTTCACATCTGCTTGGTTGCAGTTCCGGATAAGTTTTGTCCGAAACCGGAAGCAAAAGTAAGAGAATTATGATATATTTGCAGCCGGAACCCAAATGTGTTTAATCAGAAATGGCAGAATCGACTATCATCACAGGACAATTCGTACGAATCAGTCAGGTACCCGCCAGCCTTGGCGAACGGATACTGGCTCGTATTATTGACTATTTTCTGCTGTTTATCTACATTCTTGCCACTTCTTATATATTGGGGAAACTCAATATACATGCTTTTTCCGGAAGTACTTTTTTCCTGTTGTTCCTGTTCATCTATCTGCCTGTACTATGTTACTCGTTACTTTGCGAAGTTTTTAACCAAGGACAGAGTGCCGGAAAGAAACTTATGAATATCCGTGTGGTAAAAGCAGACGGTACGACACCCAGCCTGAGCGCGTATCTGCTAAGGTGGTTGCTCTATGGGATAGACGTAACTATTACCGGAGGATTGGGCGTACTGGTCATACTATTGACCAAAAACAGCCAACGTTTGGGAGATCTGGCTGCCGGTACAATGGTAATTAAAGAAAAGAACTATCGCAAAATACAGGTAAGTCTTGACGAGTTCGATTATCTGACTAAAGGATATCATCCCAGTTTTCCATCAGCTGCCGACCTGTCTTTGGAACAAATAAACGTAATCAGTAAAGCATTAGAATTACATCATAAGGATCGGACAAGACATATCGCACAATTGGCACCCAAAGTTCGTGCCCTGCTATCTGTAGATCAAACAAATATAAACGATGAAAAATTTCTTCAGACCGTTGTAAGAGACTACCAATACTATGCATTAGAAGAAATTTAGTATATCTTATTTCGTAAAAACAGACTAAACCGGGCTTTTATTCATCCCACTTTCAAGCAAATATCCAGACTCCTATACACACCTGATGCTTCGAAAAAACATAATGCACTTTAGTAGGAGGAGAAGAATCAAGACGAAGTAAACTATCACACATACATGCAACAAAAAAGCGTGCAGAAGTGTTTCTACACGCTTTTTATCTCTTGGTTTACGAAGACTGGCTTACTCCACCTGTCCCAGAGAGTTGCCGTATTCCATTTCTCCCTGCACCACAAATAAGATATCTTCCGGGTCATATTCACCCACTTCATCTTTTTTGGCTTCTTTCACGATGAATTCTACTACCTGCTCCAAGTCGATGTCAACATAGCCGTCAGCATCGGGCTGAACATCCAGGATTCCGCTTTCAGAGTAGTACTCATCAATCAAATCGAGGAAATAGTACAACTCGTCTTCCGAAAACTTTTCCTTCAATTCCTGAGGCAAATAATTCCGGATGAACTCGATGGTCTTTTCATCATCGGCGTCATTTAACAAAAAATCGTCTTCCAGTCCCATAAACAAATATTTTTAATGAAAGTATATTATAATAATTTCTCAACTTTCTCTACAAATGCAGGTTTTCCTACGGCACCGACTTGTTTGTCTACCAATTCTCCATTCTTAAAAAATAGAACAGTAGGAATATTGCGGATACCAAATTCTGCAGGTAGATCACTGTTTTCGTCTACATCACATTTACCCATGATCACTTTTCCTTCATATTCTTTAGCCAGTTCATCGATGATAGGACCTACCATCTTACAAGGACCACACCAAGGAGCCCAAAAGTCAATAACAACCGGTGATCCTTCTGCGAGGATTTCCTTAAAGTTGTTGTCAGTAATCTCTAAAGCCATTTTCTATAATTATTAATTGTTAGTTATTAAGTATCTATCACTGTTATGCGGCAAAGATAATCAATTTATATGAAACGCAAGTTCGGGACGTTCCTTTAAATAGGAAATTAATTCTCTGCCAACCGAAAGTTTCACAGGACGGGAAATCAGGTCTACATACATCTTCCCCTCCGTATCCGTTACTTTGAAATAAAGTTCCGTATTTCCCGGGTGTTCTTTCGTTAAAGAAGCAAGCTCGGTTACCAAAGCCGAATTAAGTTCGGCAAGCGGAATCAGAATCGTAATCTTCTCTATCAGTTGTTCCTTGACATCGGGCAGCAATTCCATCGAAGTAATCTTGACATCAAGTTCATCGGGACGCCATTGTTTAGGTTGACAACGGGCTTTGATAAACAAGAAAGTACCTTCACCTAAATAGCCTTGGAAAGTAACCCAGTCATTTCCAAAGAAAGGAATCTCTGCCGAACCGGAATAATCTTCTATTTTAGCTATACCATAAGGATTTCCATTCTTACTGATACCCCGGCGGACACTGGTAACAATGCCTCCCATCGTAATCTCTCTTCCTGCCAAAGCCGATTTATCATCAAGCTCGCTCATATGTGTATTGCAAACATGTTCCAACACAATGGCATATTCATCAAGCGGATGTGCCGACAAATAAATACCTACCAGTTCGCGTTCCTTATTCAGTCTCTCCAAATCGTTCCAACGTTCCGCCGGTAGAATTTCGGGAGTCGCTATATCGATAACGTTATCTCCGCCGAACAAAGAATTAACGGCGGCAGCCTTATCAGCTTGGTAACGGTTGCCATAACGCATCAATGTCTCAAGAAAAGTCTCTCCTTTGCTGTTCACAGCAAAATACTGTTCACGCTTCAGTTCAGGAAAGCTATCGAATCCACCGGCAAGTGCCAGGCATTCCATATTTTTCTTGTTACAAGCATTCAGGTTGACACGCTGCACAAAGTCGAAGATACCTTTAAAGGGACCGTTCTCTTTTCGCTCCTCCATGATGCTTTGCACGGCAGCCTCACCCACACCTTTGACGGCTCCCAATCCGAAACGTATATTTCCATTCCGGTTTACGGTAAACTTCAGGTTACTTTCATTCACATCCGGTCCCAACGTCTGTACTCCCATCATTTTACACTCGTCCATCAGTTTGGTAATATCAGTGATATTCGACAAACTTCGGCTCATGACAGCAGCCATATATTCAGCCGGATAATTGGCTTTCAGATAAGCAGTCTGATAGGCAACCCAAGAATAACAGGTGGCATGTGATTTATTGAACGCATACGATGCAAATTTCTCCCAGTCCGCCCAAATCTTTTCAAGAACTTTCGGGTCGTGTCCGTTTTTCCTTCCGCCTTCTACAAACTTGGGTTTCATGTGATCCAACTTATCACGCAATTTTTTACCCATCGCTTTACGGAGGGCATCCGATTCACCACGCGTAAAGTCGGCCAGCAGACGTGACAAAAGCATGACCTGCTCCTGATAGACCGTAATACCGTATGTATCCTTCAGGTATTTCTCCATGACAGGAATATCATATTCAATAGGCTTACGTCCATGTTTACGATCAATAAAGTCAGGAATATAATCCATCGGACCCGGACGGTAAAGGGCATTCATCGCAATCAGGTCCTCAAACGTAGAAGGTTGCAACTCACGCAGGTACTTCTGCATACCGGCAGACTCAAACTGGAAAGTACCGATCGTTCGTCCGTCACTGTAAAGTTTATAAGTAGCCGGATCCTCGATTGAAATGGAATCGATATCCAGTTCCATTCCTTTACTCAAACGAATATTTTCGACAGCCTCCTTTATAATAGACAATGTTTTCAGCCCCAGAAAGTCCATCTTGATCAATCCGGTATCTTCGATCACCGAACCTTCATATTGGGTAACCAGCATCTTTTCGCCGGTCTCTTTATCATCAGCCGTGCTGACCGGTACCCAATCCGTGATATCATCACGACAAATAATAGTGCCACAGGCATGTACACCCGTTCCACGCACATTCCCCTCAAGCATCTTGGCATATTTCATCGTATCCCTCACCAAAGGATCGGGAGATGCTTCAGCCGCCTGCAATTCGGGCACATATTCTATGGCATTCTTCAGATTCAGTTTCTTATCCGGAATTTTATCCGGAACCAATTTGGCCAAGCGATCCGATTCGGCAAGCGGAAGTTTCTGGACACGGGCAACATCTTTGATAGCCAGTTTCGTAGCCATAGTACCATAGGTAATGATATGCGCCACCTTTTCCTGTCCATATTTCTCCGTCACCCAACGTAACACTTCGCCACGACCATCATCATCGAAGTCAATATCGATATCAGGCAATGAAATACGATCGGGATTCAAGAAACGCTCAAACAGCAAATCGTATTTGATCGGGTCTATTTTAGTGATCTGCAAACAATAGGCTACGGCAGAACCGGCAGCGGAACCACGTCCCGGACCAATGGAGACTCCCATATTACGCCCGGCGGCAATAAAATCTTGTACTATAAGAAAGTATCCCGGGAAACCCATGGTCTTCATAATATGTAATTCAAAGACCAGCCGCTCTTTGACCTCCGGTGACAACGGATCACCATAAAACTTCTTAGCTCCGTCGAAAGTCAGCTTTTTCAGATAGTCGGCTTCCAGTTTGATACGGTACAGTTTATCATAGCCTCCCAAACGTTTTATTTTATCTTTGGCTGCTTCCTCACTCAACACCACGTTGCCGTTTTCGTCTTGGGTGAACTCATCAAAAAGATCCTTTTCCGTATATTTTTGCCGATATCCTTCTTCTGTTCCAAAGTCCTCGGGGATTGCAAAAGTAGGCATAATCGGTGCGTGATCGATTGAATAATACTCTACTTTATCCAGAATCTCAAGTGTATTACTCAATGCTTCGGGCACATCGGCAAAGAGTTCATTCATCTCTGCCTTCGTCTTCATCCACTCTTGTTTCGTATAATACATCCGGTTCGGATCGTCGAGATCTTTTCCCGTACTCAAACAGATCAGCCGATCGTGCGCCTCAGCATGTTCTTCGTTGACAAAGTGAACATCATTCGTACAGATTAACTTGACATTATACTTTTTGGAGTATTCAATCAAATGCTTATTTACATTCACCTGCAACGGATAAGCTTCATGATTTGCTTTAGGCACTGTCGCTTTATGGCGCTGCATTTCCAGATAATAATCGTCTCCAAACAGGTTCTTATACCATTGGATGGCTTCTTCTGCTTCCGCCAACAATCCCTGAGTTATCTTTTTGGGCACTTCACCGCCCAAGCACGCAGAACAGATAATCAAACCTTCGTGATATTTCTCCAACTCGTTCCGGTCTGTACGGGGACGCATATAGTAACCTTTGGTCCATGCTCGCGAAACCAATTTTATCAGGTTATGATACCCCTTCTCGTTTTTGGCGAGCACAATCAGGTGATACCCGCTCTGGTCAGGCTTTCCCTCCTTTTTATCCATTGTACGGCGAGCCACATACATCTCACAGCCTATGATAGGCTTGAACAATCGCCCTTCCGCATCCGCTATTTTAGCTTTACAGTCAGCAATCTCGGCATCTTTATCCGCACACTCCACTTCACCGGCTTCAATAGCTGCAATCCGCTTCTTCAGGTCCTTTATTTCTCCTTTCGGACCTCCATTTTTCTTATTAACATAGTTCGTAAACTCTTTAATGGCGAACATGTTTCCATGGTCCGTAACGGCAATACCTTTCATCCCGTCTTTCATAGCCTTATCGACCAATGCACTGACACTGGCCTGACCATCCAGAAGAGAATATTGCGTATGGACGTGTAAATGAACGAAATCCTGCATAGTTATAGGTTGATAATTTGAAGCCATAAAATTACAATGTCTACAGCTACTAACAAAGATAAACTTCAAAAAGTTATCAACATAAGTCATTTCTACCTGCAAATGCTTGCTGGATTTTTAAAATAAGTATACTTTTGCGGATAATTATCATTAAATAGCGCAAATGGGTCGACTTAAGAAATTAAAAAAGATAAGAATTCACCGTGAAGGAACACATATTTTATGGGGTAGTTTTTTTCTGCTACTGATCATAAATCTGGCTCTTTACTGGGGAATTGATTGTAAAATACCATTCTATCTGGTGGCTTTGGTAAGTATCGTCGTCTATCTGTTGATGGTTAACTTTTTCCGTTGTCCCATCCGGCTTTTCGGACAGGATACAGAAAAGATTGTAGTTGCACCGGCAGACGGAAAAATCGTAGTCATCGAAGAAGTAGATGAACATGAATACTTCCACGATCGCGCATTATGGTATCTATTTTCCATGAGCATACTAAATGTACACGCCAACTGGTATCCGGTAGACGGGTGGTCAAGAAAGTCACTCATGATAATGGTAAATTCATGAAAGCATGGCTTCCGAAAGCCAGTACAGAAAATGAACGTTCAATGATCGTCATCGAAACTCCTGAGGGAGTAGAGGTAATGGCACGGCAAATAGCCGGTGCAATGGCAAGACGTATTGTAACATATGCCGAACCGGGAGAAGAATGTTATATCGACGAGCATTTGGGATTCATAAAATTCGGTTCACGTGTAGATGTATATCTCCCGTTAGGCACAGAAATCTGTGTCAGCATGGGACAATTGACCACCGGTAACCAAACTGTTATCGCCAAATTAAAATAAGAAACAATAATGGCAAATGCTATAACCCGCCACATACCCAATACAGTAACCTGCCTGAACCTTTTTTCAGGCTGCATTGCCGGCGTGATGGCTTTTGAAGCTAAGTATGAACTAGCTTTTATCTTCATTATATTAAGTGCTGTCTTCGACTTTTTCGACGGCATGCTGGCACGACTGCTTCATGCATATTCTCCGATAGGAAAAGAACTCGACTCACTGGCGGATGACGTCAGTTTTGGAGTAGCCCCTTCTTTACTTGTTTTTTCATTTTTGAAAGAACCCGGATTGATATACCCCGACTTTCTGGCAGGATTAAGAGATTATATCCCTTATCTGGCATTCCTTATCTCTATTTTTTCTGCTTTACGTTTGGCTAATTTTAACGTAGACGAGCAAACCAGTTCTTTCATAGGCCTTCCGGTACCGGCCAATGCCCTCTATTGGGGAGCGTTAATCGTAGGTGGCAAAGATTTTCTGCTGGCACATTGCAATGTTATATACCTTATTATAATGGTAATGCTCTTTTCATGGTTGCTTGTGGCTGAAATTCCATGTTCTCTCTGAAATTCAAAATCTTTCTTGGAAAGATAATAAGGTAAGTTTCATATTTCTGATTGTCTGCATTCCATTACTACTGTTTCTGGTATCAGCGGATTCTCAGCAGTTATTGTGTGGTATATCATTCTTTCACTTTTAACAAGAAAAAATAAATAAACAATCCTTCTGGCACGTTTGTTGTACTACAAATTTTAAACAATGCATAAAACAAATAGCCCATGTTTCACATTTTAGGATTTTTATTCATTATTGTCATAGCCGTTATAATCATCGGATTGGCCCTTGTAGGCAGCGTATTAAGAGCCGTTTTCGGACTTGGAAAACGCTCGCCCTCGTCAGGTTCAGATCGTAACGGACCCAATAATAATTCAGGAAGCAGAAGATACTACCACCAAACTCAGGCCAATGATAAAGAAGAAATCATCACTGGGACAGGAGCCAAGCACAAAAAACTGTTTGATGATAACGAAGGAGAATACGTAGACTACGAAGAAATAAAAGAATAGGGACAGTGGTGAACTGTCACCTCCTCTTAGCAGCAAAAAAGTCTTTCATCAGCCCGGCGCACTCATCAGCCAATATTCCTTTGACAACAACTGTTTTAGGATGGAGTGCTTGCGGAGCATATCTCTGATAGCCTCTCTTATCATCTTCGGCACCAAACACCAGCTTTCCCGTTTGAGCCCAGGCAATAGCACCGGCACACATCACACAAGGTTCCACTGTGACATATAAAGTACATTCATTCAGATATTTCCCACCAAGAACATTGGCAGCGGCAGTAATGGCCTGCATTTCAGCATGGGCAGTCACGTCATTCAGTGTTTCAGTCAGGTTATGCGCACGGGCAATGATCCGCTCTTTACAGACCACTACAGCACCAACAGGGACTTCTCCTCTCTCTCCTGCTTTAACAGCCTCTATCAAGGCCTGCTTCATAAAATAAGAATCATCCAACATACGTCTAACGCCTCATATCGTGTTCACCAAAAAGAGTAGGATAATCCTCCTCCATATTTTTATGTATAAACATGAGAATCGTCTCACGAAGCCAGCGTGATTTATTCGTTATCTTATACTTATCCAGATAACGATCCACAATCTGCTGCTCATCTTCGCTCAGCAATATGCTCATCCGTCGTTCCCGCTTAGGTTCGTCCGGAGTTGCCTTATTACATTTTTTATCTCTCTTTCTATATTCTTTACTTTTACTTCTGTAATTTCAAAGAATAAAAAGAGTAAATTTGCAGAAATAATATGTCCGGTCGGCCGATACACATCCATGTTTTATCACCGGACCGACCTATAAATATAAAAATCTTCTTTATGGCAGAACACAACCTTTTAGGAAAAGCCGGAGAGGACGCCGCCGTCGACTATCTGGAACGGCATGACTACGTAATCCGGCATCGTAACTGGCGTAAAGGACATTTCGAACTGGACATTGTGGCAGCTAAAACGGAGAACTGATTATTGTAGAAGTAAAACCCGGAGCGATACGGACTTCGCACTTCCTCAAGACGCCGTCACTCCACAAAAAATCAGGCGCACTGTAATAGCAGCCGATACATATATCAAGTTATTCCAAATAGATGAACCTGTACGGTTTGATATTATCACCGTGATAGGCAAAACCGGAAATTTTAGAATTGAACATATAAAAGAGGCGTTTTATCCGCCATTATTTTAGAGTTTTATGAATATAGAATCAGCAAGAGAATACTGCCTCCGGAAAAAAGCAGTCACAGAATGCTTCCCATTCGACGAATATTCACTCGTCATGAAAGTAATGGATAAAATGTTCGCCCTGATCGATCTGGAAGGGGCCAATACGATTTCATTGAAATGTGATCCGGACTATGCCATCGAATTACGTGAGCACTATTCGGCCATCGAAGGAGCTTATCATTTTCACAAGAAGTATTGGAATCAAGTCTACTTTGACCGGGATGCGGATGACAAGCTGATCAAGCAACTGATAGATCATTCTTACGACGAAGTAATGAAGAAGTTTACCAAAAAATTACGTACCGAATATGATGCCCTGCCCTGAATCTTTCCCTGTCCCCCTTATTCATATTGCAAAAGCAGACTCCACCAACGGTTATTTAAATGCCCTCTGCGAAAAGGAGAAGGTTAGCGAACTGACCACAGTAGTGGCAGACTTCCAGACTGCAGGCAGAGGACAGCGCGGAAACAGTTGGGAATCGGAAGACGGAAAAAACCTGATGTTCAGCTTCGTGTTGTATCCAACTTTCTTGGAAGCACGTAAGCAATTCCTGCTTTCACAAATCGCCTCTTTAGCAGTTAAAGAGACACTTGATCTATATATAGGAGACGTTTCTATAAAATGGCCGAATGACATCTATTGGAAGGACAAAAAAATCTGCGGAATGCTGATTGAAAACGATCTGATGGGAATACATATCAGCCAGAGTATTGCAGGAGTAGGTATCAATATCAATCAGAAAGAATTTCACAGTTCTGCTCCCAATCCCATCTCAATCATACAGATCACCCACCGGGAGTCTGACCGTATGGAAATACTCGCACAAGTTCTTCAGCGGATAAAAGAATACTATAAGATCTTACAGGAAGGAGATATTGAATTTATCACCGATCGTTATCAGGCAGCTCTCTTCCGCAAAGAAGGCATACACTTTTATAAAGATTCAGAAGGAACATTTAATGCCGGAATTGTAGAAGTAGAAGCCGATGGTCATTTAGTTCTACAAGACGAGACGGGTAAGATCCGTCGATATCTATTTAAAGAAGTACAATACATTCTTTAAAATTGAGATTTAAAGTTTAAACCATTATCTTTGACCCTGTGTTCTTTATAAAAAAACATTCTTTTATGAAAACAGAATATTTATTCGTTATACTTTTAGTACTTATTGGTTTCAGTAGTTGTGAGGATTCCACCTCCGATGCTACACTTGAATTATCCCAATCAACTTTTGAAAACATCAGCAGTGACGGGGCTACTTTAACCGTAAACATTACCAGTAGTGACTCCTGGACAGCAGCAAGTTCTTCTACAGCATGTAATCTCGTTCCTAATCAAGGAACGAGCAATCAATCACTCAGCATTGTTGTGGAAGCTAACCTGGATGAAGCCGAAAGAAATATGACAGTTGTCGTTACTTCCGGCGGAATCAAGAAAACCATCAGCATTAGCCAGCAAGGAAGAAGTACAACAGCAGGTGAGTATCACTATAACCTCCCGGTTATTTTCCATGTACTATATAAAGATAAAAACAATCCTTTACAATACGTTAAACAAGACCGTTTAGCCAAAATATTAGATACAGTCAACAAGCTTTATAAAGATAAAACCAAAAGTGTGGATATGAACTTGACTTTTACGCTGGCTACTACTGATGAAGATGGGAAACCCTTATCAACTCCGGGAGTGAAATATGTTTTATGGGAGGAAAGTTACCCTATCGACTGTGATGTCTTCATGAATGACGAAACAGGTAAATATGTAAAATACATCTGGAACCGAATAACTATATCAACGTAATGGTATACAACTTCAAGGACGATGAGAGTACAAACAGTACCACACTGGGAATTGCACATATACCTTTTTCCACAGTAGGAAGCAATTATCTGGAAGGACTGAGCAAAACACAAAAATCTTATTTAGAGAAACAAAATCTGAAATTTCCATATAGTGTCTCCATCAACAGTTTATTCATTAATGACCAGTCAACTTCAACCCAATATAGTACAGCAGACATCACCGTAACATTAGCTCACGAATTAGGTCATTATCTGGGCTTACACCATGCTTTTTCTGAAAATGACGAAGGTATTTATGACGGTTGCTTTGATTCGGATTATTGTGACGACACCCCTACTTATAATAAAGTGGAGTATGACGCTGATTACGCCTACACCGCGAAGAATGATCCGGCAAACTTCACGTTTGACTATCTGGTAAAACGTAAAAATTGTAAGACCAATCAGACATTTACTTCTACTAATATTATGGATTATTCCGTAAGTTACTCAGACCGGTTTACCAACGACCAACGTTCCCGTATCCGTCACGTCCTGACATACAGTCCACTGATACCCGGCCCCAAACAAGGACAAACACAAACGCGTTCCGTTGTCGAAGGACCTATTGATTTACCCATACGCACAGCCCGGTAACAACATATAGAAAAAGAGGTGAACAGTTATCTGTTCACCTCTTTTTCTATAAGCTTTATTCTTTCTAATGTCTTTTGAGCTTCAGTAGAAGGGAATTGACTGATCACCTTTTGAAGATATTCCCTTGCCTTTCCGTATCCGGTACTCATCACACGGCTAAGACCATCACGATAGCGTGCATACTGCATCCGAGTGGGAGCACTAATCTTTTTATAATCTGCTTCTAACTGTTTTTTCTCTCTCTCCGCCTTCAAATAAAGATAATTACCGATAAAAATATTGGCTGCCAGATTATCCGCATCCAATGACAGTACTTTCCGGTAAGTCTCCAAAGCTTCAGACTCCCTCCCACGGCATACTTCCATCTCAGCACATGACACAAGACAATTAACATCATTCGGAGATTTTTGAAGCAACTCTTTGTAAAAAAGATACGCTTTGTCATAGCTGCGTGATTTTTTGTAATAAGCAGCCAGTTCCCGCCCTATCCTGGATGATACTTCCAGACTCTTATCCACACTTGTCCAATAGAACATTTCGGCTTTCTCTACATTGGTATTTACCGCTTGGCGGAACAAAGTAACAGCTTGGTCCCACTGTCTGTTATCAAGGGCAGCAGAGACCTTCTGCAAAGTCTCTCCCACCATCTGAGCCGAAAGCACAAACGGGAAAGAAAAGAGCAAGGAAAGAAATAAAGTCAAGGTTTTCATCTTCTTCATTTTTATTTAGTTAGGTCCCTACAAAGATAGTATTTATATTGTGTATTCCCAAGTCACATACTCACTATTATTTTCAATATTTGTGAGCCTGACCCTTTGTTATATTCAGAGCTTTCCCACACGCCGGCTCGCCGGAACTTTCATCCCATTACCTTTAACGGTGTAAATAGCATCCTGATCACTTTCCTGATAACATCTGCAATAATCAAAATAGACATAGGCAGGTACTTGATTTTCCATCACATTACCTCCCCATTCTCCTGCGGAACAAGAGAAATAAACCATTTGGTAAGCACTTGGCACTTGTTTGGGATCATCTTTCCGATTCACCCGACGGGTAACCTTACCATCTGTGTAGAAAATCAGTTCTTCGGGGGTCCATTCCACAGCAAATGTATGCTCTTTACTCTGAGCTTCATCCAATACAAAATACTTGGTAGACGAACGGTGTTCTTTAAATTGCCCACTTTTATCGTAATCCAGAGCTGCATGTTGCACTTCTGATTGCTGCTCCTCCATTGCTTGTTTTTTATACCAATGAAGTGTCTGAAAGATTTGTTTATCTTTAGGAATATATTCAAAAACATCAATTTCAGTTCCTTTTCCATACTTATCGGCTTCATCAAAATGTATCCAAAAAGCAGGCCAGTAACCTTCACCAATACAGTCTCTAAATGAAGCCTTTGTCTCATAATAACCATAACGTGCCATGAACCTGCCCAGTGATAAAATCCCACCGGTCATCACAACATTGTTTTGTGTCGGGTATTTAGAGACTTCCAAACGAAGTTCGCCACGCAACTCTTTGGTCCAATCCTCATGACACAGCACATAGTAAGGTTTCTCTTGATACATACCTCTACGGGTAAAAGGACTTCTTCTACTTCTCGTATCCCATTTTAAAGTATCTATCACTCCATCATCGAACTCATCATTAAACACTAAATGATACGTTCTACCCGTTATCGGCGATTTAAATACGGTAGGAATCTCTGATGGATGAAAACTCAACCTACCGGTTGTGTTCATACCTTTTCTGAGTTTGCCTTTAATCGCTTTAGGATTAAGTGTAATATTAATAGCTTCTGACGGAACAGTTTGTACTGAAGATGTCTTTAATGAAAGAATAGCCATACTATCATTTACGTCAACGTTAAAAGCTATTTCTTCCGCATTGCCAATCAACAAAAAAGCAGGTGCTTCTGTTTGCTTAAAATGTAATCCCTCGGGAAGTTTTACTACTAATTTCCCCCCATAACAGTTAGGCGTATTCGTTTCCATAAATCCAGTAGCCGCCTTGCCAAGCAAATCAATAAAAATATCATCCGCTTCGGAATAATCCCATTTCCACGTTATATCCTTAGACCCTGCATGCACATGAATGACTTGTAGTAATATACAAATCATTATTAGAATAAATTGCCTCATATGTTTTTCATTTAGTTATTAAATTCAAATTGATAATGCTACCTCGCTGCGATGTTTGTTAATTGTCTGTAAGATATCTTTCAATATGCAGACAAAAATAATATTAATTCCTGTATCGAGAACGTTGCGAACCAATATAATTACATGATTGTTCACATCATTTTCATATTCTCTGTTTTTCATGTAACTTTGCATGTCAATGAATAAACAAATGCACATCAGTAACGGAAACAAACGGATTCTGCAAATAGCCGTTCCCTCTATTATTTCAATATCACAGTCCGTTATTGGGACTGGTCGATGTCACTATTGTAGGACATCTGGGATCGGCCTACATCGGACCATTGCTGTAGGTGGCATGCTGTTCAACATCATTTACTGGATATTCGGCTTTCTACGGATGGGCACCAGCGGCATGACTTCCCAAGCATTCGGACAACGTAATCTGGAAGAAGTAACAAAACTGCTTCTACGTTCAGTCGGCGTGGGATTGTTTATCGCACTCTGTCTGATGACTCTGCAATATCCCATCCAAAAAGCCGCATTTGCTTTCATACAGACTTCCGACGAAGTAGAACGTCTGGCCACTCTCTACTTCCGTATCTGCATCTGGGGGGCTCCTGCCATGCTCGGCCTTTACGGTTTTGCCGGCTGGTTCATCGGAATGCAGAATTCCCGTTTTCCGATGTATATCGCTATTACGCAGAATATTGTGAATATCCTGGCAAGTCTTTGTTTTGTATTCCTTTTCGGAATGAAAGTAGAAGGAGTAGCTCTCGGAACGCTTATAGCCCAATATGCAGGTTTCCTGATGGCTCTGCTTTTATGGCTACGTTATTATAAACAATTGCGGAAACGAGTCCATTGGAGAGGCATTTGGCAAAAACAAGCCATGTATCGGTTCTTTCAGGTAAATCGCGATATTTTTCTCCGTACTTTGTGCCTGGTAGCTGTAACGATGTTCTTCACCTCTGCCGGGCACCAAGGCGAAGTAGTACTGGCTGTAAACACTTTATTAATGCAGCTGTTTACCCTCTTTTCATATATTATGGATGGATTTGCCTATGCAGGCGAGGCACTTGCCGGTCGTTATATCGGCGCCGGTAATCGTATGGAGCTTCACCGTACCGTCCGACAGTTATTCGGATGGGGTGTCGGATTATCAGCCGGGTTCACCCTTCTTTACGGTATTGGTGGACAATCATTTCTGGAATTACTGACTAACGAATCATCCGTTATCCAGGAAGCCGACACTTACTTTTATTGGGTATTAGCCATTCCCCTTGCCGGATTTTCCGCCTTTTATGGGATGGCATTTTCATAGGTGCCACCGCTACCCGCCAGATGCTTTTCTCCATGTTCATCGCTTCTGCCAGTTTTTCTTACCTATTACATCTTCCAAGGGTAATGGGAAATCATGCCTTGTGGATGGCTTTTATTATCTACCTGTCGCTTCGCGGACTTGTACAAGCTTTTTAGCAAAAGATAGTCCATTAAAAGGAATCGCGTATCTTTGCAAAAAAGTAAACCAACAATCAGAATCGTATGGCAAAATACAAAAGAGTCCTGTTGAAGCTCAGCGGTGAGAGCCTGATGGGAGAAAAGCAATACGGCATCGATGAAAAGCGATTGGCCGAATATGCCGCACAAATCAAAGAGATTCATGAACAAGGCGTACAAATCGGCATCGTTATCGGTGGTGGTAACATCTTCCGTGGACTGAGTGGAGCCAATAAAGGTTTCGATCGGGTAAAAGGTGACCAGATGGGTATGCTGGCCACAGTAATTAACAGCCTTGCCTTAAGTTCGGCATTAGTTGGGCCGGTGTGAAAGCACGTGTACTTACAGCCGTACGCATGGAACCTATCGGTGAATTCTACAGTAAATGGAAAGCTATTGAATGCATGGAAAATGGCGAAATCGTCATCATGTCGGCAGGAACCGGGAATCCGTTTTTTACTACCGACACCGGCTCATCGCTTCGCGGTATCGAGATAGAAGCAGACGTCATGTTGAAAGGTACTCGCGTAGACGGTATCTATACTGCCGACCCGGAGAAAGATCCTACGGCAACCAAGTTCCACGACATCACTTACGATGAAGTGCTGAAACGAGGACTGAAAGTGATGGACTTGACAGCTACTTGTATGTGTAAGGAGAATAATCTGCCGATCGTAGTATTCGATATGGATACAGTAGGCAACCTGAAAAAAGTGATTACCGGAGAAGAAATCGGTACATTGGTACACAATTAACTTCATAAACTATACTTATTATCAACGGGTTAACAAGTAGATGGAATACTTCTACCTGTTAACCCGTTCTTCATTCTTCATCTTTCGCGTTCTACTTTGTTCGCCTTCTTTTTCTTACAGCAGACCTTTTATCATCAATAGCCCCGATAATCGGTATTACTACTCTCAGATATGGAAATGGACTTTCCCTCGAACGGCGTATGAGCATGGATATAATACCTAACCTATCCTCTAGCCTTTACTATCTTTATTTCTTGCGTTTTATCAACATAATCACCGAATTCGATTCTTCATTCAGTCCGGCAGCAATTTCTTTTAGCTTACCTTTCAGTTCTCCTTTTTCGTTTGCCTCGACAAGGTCTGAAGCATTTAAAGCACGACAGGTTACAATTTCTTCATCTACAGATTTTTCGGGTTGCTGTCCCAATGCAACCCGGTGTTTATTAGAAAAGTCATCATTATATACGGTATATTGAAATATTGCTTTTTCCTGTTTATCATACACTAAATCATTGGTCGGGAAACCTCTCCCCTTTTCAAAATTAAACTTCTTATCAAGAGTTTGCATAAAATAATACCGATCAGTGATAATGGTCGGAAAAAGAAATACTTTAGGATCCATAGAATGAATGGAAGGAGTCCGTACAATAAATGGACTGAGAGTGCCATCCGGTAAGTAATTGTATACTGTGTCAGATGATGTTTTCGTCAGCAGACAATTACCATCATGCGGGGTTATCAGAAAAAAACCTGGAGTCACTATCGCCTCATCTTTCGTCACAACCGGTGTCTCGAGTTCTTTGAAAGGAATTTGAATTTTTCGTGTAACACTTCCGTCTTTCTTGGAAATAAGTACATGGCATGATTCGTCGGTTTCTATCAATGGCAAATAACTTTTATAACCAATCAGATGATCCCGGTCATAGTCCGATAAAAACTCATAATAGCAGGTATCTGGAAATGGGAGACTTCTATTGAACTCTCCATATAAGTCATATACCAATATTTTCCTTGCAGGATAATCTACAACAAACATTTCGTTATTATCTTCATCCAGAACAATAGACGTAATATGCGAATATTCTTCACCACTTTGTCCCAAACGGTTAATCTTCCGTACCCCTTTACCAGTAGCCCTGTCAAACACAAAAATATTACCATCCATAATCCTGTTTGCAACCAACAGAATTTTCTTGCCGGTAGCTTTCACAATACCTTGAGTTATAAAATCGTCAGTAGTTTCCAACGGAACGTATTCCACATCCATAAAATCTTGAAGGATCAGTTCCTTTTTAGGATAATCCGCACTAACATCAACCGTGATGCAATCATCTGTCAGTTGTTTATTTCCTCCACATCCTGTCATTACAAACAGAGATATTACCAAAGCCGCATTGATCTTTTTCATTTTATCTATATTTAAGTACTTTTATCATGATTATTTACAGAAAGACAACTGTTCGACAGATGTAACCGATTAGTTGAGCAATTTATATAAAATATCCCAAAGATCAAAAGTTACTAATGAAAACATTCATTCAATAAGGTATTTAATGTGATTTACTAACACAATAAAAAGTAAATCATGAGACAGAAAACATTTCTTATTGCTCTGCCTCATACAAACGATCATACCTCCCTCCTAGCCGCCCATTACGATAATTATCAATAACACTACCATCTGTATTACACATTTCTCTATAGGGATAGTTGCAGATAATCAAAAAATAATCTACTTTTGTTTTCAAAATGAATCAAAGTGCCAATTTTATAAATACTTAATAAGATGGTAGACGTAAAAACGATTATCGAAGAATCACAAGAGAAGATGGATATGGCAGTGATGTATCTGGAAGAAGCACTGGCACACATCCGCGCCGGAAAAGCAAGCACACGCTTGCTGGATGGTATCCGTGTAGACTCTTACGGAAGCATGGTGCCCATCAGCAACGTAGCTGCCGTAACCACTCCCGATGCACGCAGCATCACGATTAAACCGGATAAAAGCATGTTCCGGGTTATTGAAAAGCCATTATAGACTCCGATCTCGGCATTATGCCGGAGAATAACGGTGAAATTATCCGCATCGGTATTCCACCTCTTACCGAGGAACGCCGTAAGCAACTCGCCAAACAATGTAAAGCTGAGGGTGAAACAGCCAAAGTCAGTATCCGTAACGCACGGCGCGACGGCATCGATGCACTGAAGAAAGCTGTAAAAGACGGTTTGGCTGAAGATGAACAAAAGAACGCAGAAGCTAAACTGCAGAAGGTTCATGACAAATACATTGCCAAAATTGAAGAAATGCTGGCTGAAAAGGACAAAGAAATTATGACCGTATAATTGAAATACAAGTTACGGGCTACCATACACATCTGTGTATAACGGCCTCAAAGTTTTCTTAATAGCCCGTAACTTGTAACTAGCTGCTTATAAAACATGAAGGGATTAGTAATAAAGAATACAGGTAGCTGGTATCAGGTGAAAACTGATGACGGGCAGCTGGTTGAATGTAAGATCAAAGGTAATTTTCGGCTGAAAGGCATACGGAGTACAAATCCCGTTGCCGTAGGTGACCGTGTACAAATCATACTCAATCAGGAAGGAACAGCCTTTATCAGTGAGATAGAAGATCGGAAAAATTACATCATCCGCCGTTCATCGAACCTTTCCAAACAATCACATATTCTTGCAGCCAATCTCGACCAATGTATGCTGGTGGTGACTGTTAACTATCCCGAAACTTCAACCACTTTTATCGACCGCTTTTTAGCATCGGCAGAAGCCTATCGGGTACCGGTGAAGATTCTTTTCAACAAAGTGGATGCTTATGATGAAGACGAATTGCATTATCTGGACAGCCTCATCACGCTCTATACCCAAATAGGTTACCCTTGTTTTAAAATATCCGCACTGACCGGTGAAGGAGTCGATGCCATACGCGAGGAACTGAAAGGCCGGGTAACCCTCTTCTCCGGACATTCGGGAGTGGGTAAATCAACCCTCATCAATGCCCTTGTTCCGGGGCTGGAAGTCAAGACTGCGGAAATATCAGCTTATCACAACAAGGGAATGCACACCACCACTTTCTCCGAAATGTTCCCTGTACCGGGAGACGGATACATTATCGACACTCCGGGAATCAAAGGTTTTGGTACTTTCGATATGGAAGAGGAAGAGATAGGTCACTACTTCCCCGAAATATTCAAAACTTCGGCAAACTGTAAATATGGAAACTGCACACACCGCCAAGAACCCGGTTGTGCTGTTCGGAAAGCAGTAGAAAAGCACTACATCAGCGAATCACGCTACACTTCCTATCTGAGTATGCTTGAGGATAAGGAGGAAGGAAAATACCGTGCGGCATACTGAAAATCATTTAACATTTATTTAATTAAACCTTTCCCTATCGTCTTAGTCTAACCTTTGAACAGACATATACTAATACTAAGACATGGATAAAAAGGTAAAATGGGGCATCGTCATCTTGGTTGGTGCCGGACTGATAGGTTGGGGAATTTACTCCCGACTTCCTAAAGCAAATGAAGAGTTGGCAGCAGCCGACAAAGTGATGACAGGCAAACAGATCAATAAAAGGGTTCTGAACGTAAACGCCAAAATCATAAAACCACAATTGCTGACAGACCAGATTCAAATCAGCGGTAGCTTGATGCCTGACGAGGAGGTGGATCTTTCTTTTGAGACTTCGGGAAAAATTGTTGAGATCAACTTTGACGAAGGAACAACCGTAAAGAAAGGACAACTACTGGCAAAAGTGAACGACCGGCAATTACAGGCCCAGTTGCAACGTCTTGTAGCTCAACTAAAACTTGCCGAAGACCGTGTGTTCCGCCAAAATGCTTTGCTCGAACGGGATGCCGTCAGTAAGGAAGCTTACGAGCAGGTAAAAACGGAACTGGCCACCCTGAATGCAGATATTGATTTGGTAAAAGCGAATATTGCCATGACCGAACTTCGCGCACCCTTCGACGGGGTGATCGGACTCCGGCAGGTCAGCGTCGGCTCTTATGCTTCACCTACTACCATCGTAGCCAAACTGACAAAAATCATTCCTCTGAAAATAGAGTTTTCCGTACCCGAGCGTTATGCCAGTCAGGTAAAAAAGGGAACTAACCTCAACTTCGAACTGGAAGGAAAGTTAAGCTCTTTCCCCGCAAAGGTATATGCCACCGAATCACGAATCGATCAGTCTACTCGTACACTGACCGTTCGTGCACTGTATGCTAACAGTAACGGGGCAATACTACCGGGACGTTACGCCAGCATCCAACTGAAAAAAGAAGAAATCCCGAATGCCATCGCCATCCCATCGGAGTCCATCGTACCTGAGATGGGTAAGGATAAAGTATTCCTCTATAAATCGGGTAAAGCCGAACCGGTAGAAATAACCGCAGGTATCCGTACCGAAGCTGAAGTACAAGTCATAAAGGGCCTACAAATGGGTGATACCATCATCACTTCGGGAACCCTTCAACTCCGTACAGGATTACCTGTCACACTGGATAATATCAATTAACTCCCGACCGCCTTATGAATATATCCGAATTAAGTATACGACGGCCAGTACTCTCAACGGTACTGACCATCATCATTTTGCTCTTTGGACTGATCGGGTACAACTACCTGGGTGTCCGGGAGTATCCATCCGTAGATAACCCTATTATTTCGGTGTCCTGCTCCTATCCGGGTGCAAATGCCGATGTCATCGAGAATCAGATCACCGAACCCCTGGAACAGAACATCAATGGTATTCCGGGCATCCGCTCACTCTCCAGTGTCAGTCAGCAGGGACAAAGCCGTATCACGGTAGAGTTTGAGCTTTCCGTCGACCTGGAAACAGCTGCCAATGACGTGCGTGACAAGGTATCACGCGCCCAACGTTATCTCCCGCGCGACTGTGACCCTCCTACCGTATCGAAAGCCGATGCCGATGCCACCCCTATCCTTATGGTGGCTTTGCAAAGCGACAAACGTTCTTTGCTGGAACTCAGTGAAATTGCCGACCTGACTGTAAAAGAACAGTTGCAAACGATCTCTGACGTAAGTAGTGTCTCCATTTGGGGAGAGAAACGATACTCCATGCGTTTATGGCTCGACCCCATCAAGATGTCCGGTTACGGGATCACTCCTATCGACGTGAAGAATGCGGTAGACAAAGAGAACGTGGAACTCCCTTCAGGTAGTATCGAAGGAAATACAACAGAACTTACCATCCGTACTTTGGGACTGATGCACACTGCAGAAGAGTTCAACAACCTGATCGTCAAAGAAGAGAACGACCGCATCATCCGTTTCAGTGATATCGGACGAGCCGAACTGGGCCCTGCCGACATCAAAAGCTACATGAAGATGAATGGTGTACCCATGGTGGGAATCGTTGTAATCCCCCAGCCGGGTGCCAACCATATAAAGATAGCCGATGCGGTATATGAACGCATGGAGAAGATGCAGAAGGACCTCCCGGAAGACGTGAAGTATTCTTACGGATTCGATAACACCAAATTCATCCGTGCCTCTATCAGCGAAGTGAAAGAAACCGTTTACGTAGCTTTCATCCTGGTTATCATTATTATCTTCCTTTTTCTGCGCGACTGGCGTGTTACACTGGTTCCCTGCATCGTGATTCCGGTATCGTTGATCGGTGCTTTCTTCGTTATGTATCTGGCGGACTTCTCCATCAACGTGCTCTCCATGCTGGCTGTTGTGCTGGCAGTGGGTCTGGTGGTGGACGACGCTATCGTAATGACGGAAAACATCTATGTCCGCATTGAGAAAGGTATGCCTCCGAAAGAGGCCGGCATCGAAGGGGCTAAAGAAATTTTCTTCGCTGTCATCTCTACCACCATTACGCTGGTTGCCGTATTCTTCCCCATCGTCTTTATGGAGGGGATGACAGGACGACTGTTCCGTGAATTTAGTATTGTTATTTCCGGTTCGGTTATCATCTCCTCTTTTGCGGCTCTGACCTTTACTCCGATGCTAGCCACCAAGTTACTGGTAAAACGGGAGAAACAGAACTGGTTCTATCTGAAAACAGAACCTTTCTTCGAAGGAATGAACCGCCTCTACAGTCGTTCACTGGCTGTTTTCCTCCATAAACGTTGGATTGCCCTGCCCTTTGTAGCAATTACCATTGGCATCATTGCCTTCTTGTGGAATTACATCCCGGCAGAAATGGCTCCGTTGGAAGACCGTTCACAAATCAGTATCAATACCCGTGGAGCCGAAGGTGTGACCTATGAATACATCCGGGACTATACGGAAGACATCAATGACCTCGTAGACTCGATTGTACCGGATGCCGAATCGGTAACCGCCCGTGTATCGAGTGGTAGCGGTAATGTGCGCATCACGCTGAAAGACATGAAAGACCGTGACTACACCCAGATGGATGTGGCTGAAAAACTGTCGGCAGCAGTACAGAAAAAGACGATGGCGCGTTCATTCGTCCAGCAGTCATCTTCTTTTGGCGGACGGCGTGGCGGTATGCCCGTCCAATACGTATTGCAGGCCACTAATATCGAAAAGCTACAGGAAGTACTGCCCAAATTCATGGCGAAGGTTTACGAGAACCCGGTATTCCAGATGGCAGACGTAGACCTGAAGTTCAGCAAGCCGGAGGCACGTATCAATATCAATCGCGACAAAGCCAGCATCATGGGGGTAAGTACACGTAACATCGCACAGACCCTGCAATACGGTCTGAGCGGACAGCGAATGGGCTACTTCTATATGAACGGCAAGCAATATGAGATCTTAGGAGAAATCAACCGCCAGCAACGTAACACACCTGCCAATCTGAAATCGATCTACATTCGTAGTGACAAAGGAGATATGGTGCAATTGGACAACCTGATTGAACTGACCGGTGGCATCGCGCCTCCGAAACTGTATCGTTACAATCGTTTCGTTTCGGCCACTGTTTCCGCCGGATTGGCCGAAGGAAAAACCATCGGACAAGGATTGGACGAAATGGACAAGATAGCCAAAGAGACGCTGGACGACACGTTCCGCACAGCATTGACCGGTGATTCGAAAGAATATCGCGAGAGTTCTTCAAGTCTGATGTTTGCTTTTATTCTGGCCATTGTACTGATTTACCTGATCCTGGCAGCACAGTTCGAGAGTTTTAAAGACCCGCTGATCATTATGCTGACCGTCCCCCTGGCTATTGCAGGCGCATTGGTATTCATGTATTTTGGAGGTATCACAATGAACATCTTCAGCCAGATCGGCATTATTATGCTGATTGGACTGGTGGCTAAAAACGGTATCCTGATCGTAGAGTTTGCCAACCTGAAACAAGAAACGGGTGAGGATAAGATGACAGCCATCAAAGATGCGGCGTTACAACGCCTGCGTCCTATCCTGATGACAAGTGCTTCTACCATCCTGGGATTAATCCCGCTGGCTTTCGCCTCGGGTGAAGGTTGCAACCAACGTATCGCAATGGGTACGGCTGTAGTAGGAGGTATGTTGGTATCTACCCTGCTGACCATGTACATCGTACCTGCCATTTACAGTTATATTTCGACGAACCGAAGTAATAAATTAAAGCAAGAATGAAACAGATCGTCTTATCTATCATAGCATTGTGCTGTGCTCCTTTTGCCATGCAGGCACAGCAGCCACAAATATATACCCTGAAATCCTGCCTGGAGTATGGACTTCAGAATAACTACTCCCTGCAAATAGTCCGCAATGAAGAGCAAGTGAGCAGGAACAACGCCACCCCGGGTAACGCAGGTTACCTGCCGACACTCGATTTTACGGCAGGCTACAAGGGGACAGTGGACAACACTAATACCAAGGTCCGGGCCACCGGAGAATCGGTAAAAGAAAACGGTGTCTTCGACCAAACCTTGAATGTGGGTCTGAACTTGAACTGGACCATCTTCGATGGCTTTAACATTACAGCCAATTACCAGAAACTGAAAGAGCTGCAACTACAGGGAGAAACCAATACCCGTATCGCCATCGAGGACCTGATAGCCAATCTGGCAGCCGAATATTACAACTATGTTCAGCAAAAAATCCGCTTGCAGAATTTCCGTTATGCGGTATCTTTGTCGAAAGAGCGCCTGCGAATCGTAGAAGAACGTTACCACATCGGTAACTTCTCCCGTCTGGACTATCAACAGGCAAAAGTGGACTTCAACGCCGACAGCGCCAAATACATGAAGCAACAGGAATTGCTGCATACCTCGCGCATCCAGTTAAACGAACTGATGGCCAACGAAGATGTGGATCAACCGCTCGTGATAGAAGACAGCATTATAAAAGTGAATGCCGGGCTTCGATTCGAAGAGTTGTGGAATGCTACCTTACTGACGAACGCGTCACTGTTGAAAGCTGAACAAAACAACACGCTCGCCATGCTGGACTATAAGAAAGTAAACTCGCGCAACTACCCTTACCTGAAGATGAATACCGGATACGGATATACCTTCAATAAGTACGATATTGCCGCTAATAGCCAAAGAGGTAATCTGGGAGCCAATTTTGGAGTAACGGTAGGCTTCAACATCTTCGATGGAAATCGCCGACGCGAAAAGAACAATGCACGCATTGCCATAAAAAACGCCCGCCTTCAACGTGAACAACTGGAACAAGGGCTTAAAGCAGACCTTAGCAATCTGTGGCAGGCCTACCAGAATAATCTGCAAATGCTGAAACTGGAACGACAGAATCTGGTAGCCGCCAAAGAGAATCACGAGATAGCTATGGAACGCTACATGCTAGGCAACCTTTCGGGTATCGAAATGCGGGAAGCGCAGAAAAGTTTGCTGGATGCTGAAGAACGCATACTTTCGGCTGAATACGATACCAAGTTATGTGAGATTTCACTTTTACAAATCAGTGGAAAGATCACGAAATACTTGGAATAGAATGGGAATATCCGCAGAATGGGTGAGATAAGCCACAAAAGTTTACACTCCTCTCCATACAAACATACGCCCCGTTAGTTTAAAGCCTAAGGCCTATCGGTTTAAAACCAAGATCCCTTTCCTTTGAAACCAACGGGGCTTTGGTTTTAAAGGTATTTTCACGTTGGTACAATACTATCTATCAGCACATTGTGAGTGAGACATTCGCCAAAGCAGGCTTCTCGATTCGCATCTTAATTACTGACAAAAAGAACTACAAACCCACTTCCGAGAGATGTGTCGAAACTCTTTTCACCACAGAGTAGCACAGAGTCTTTTTATGAATAATCAACAACTTAGAATCGGCTCAGTGTTACTCTGCGTCTTTTGTGGTGGGTTTTGACACCTCCTCAATCCCTAAAAGTGAACATCCTATGACCGTATGTGTTATGAATTAATTATCTTTGCAACTTCAAATAAATAGCTAAGTCTGGAAAAGAATTACCTATTCCAAATACAACCATAACCAGTAAAGAAAAAACAAGAAGATGGGATTATTCATAAAGAAACCCTTTGAAGCCCTATTGGCAGAGGCCAATGTGTCGGGCAGTAAATCATTAAAACGAGTATTAGGCCCCTGGAGTCTGGTAGCACTGGGCGTCGGTGTTATCATCGGAGCAGGACTCTTCTCAATCACCGGCACCGTAGCAGCGGGCTACACCGGACCGGCCATCACCCTTTCATTCGCCATAGCTGCACTCGGATGCTGCTTCGCAGGACTCTGCTACGCTGAGTTCGCTTCTATGATTCCGGTGGCAGGCAGTGCTTATACGTATTCATACGCCACCATGGGCGAACTGATAGCCTGGATCATCGGCTGGGATCTCGTTCTCGAATATACCGTAGCAGCCACTACCGTCAGTATCAGTTGGAGCCGATATCTCGTCGTCTTTCTTGAAGGACTCGATATACATCTGCCGCAAGCCCTGACCGCCTGCCCATGGGATGGGGGAATCGTCAATATCCCGGCGTTCCTGATCGTAGTGTTGATGAGCATCTTCCTGATTCGCGGAACAGAAGGCAGCTCCATCTTCAACGGCATCGTTGTATTTCTCAAAGTATCGGTGATCGCCATATTCGTTGTCCTGGGCTGGAAATATATCAATGCCGACAACTATACTCCATACATCCCCGCCAATACAGGTACACTTGGCGAATACGGTCTCTCGGGTGTCCTGCGTGGAGCCGCCATCGTTTTCTTTGCTTTCCTGGGATTCGATGCCGTCAGTACGGCTGCACAGGAAACAAAAAATCCGAAACGGAATATGCCGATCGGTATCCTGGTATCACTCTTGGTATGTACCGTACTTTATATGCTGTTTGCCCACGTAATGACAGGAGTAGCCCATTATACCGAATTTAGCGGCCAGCAGGGCATCGCACCGGTAGCCATTGCCATCGAACACATGGGACATGCCGATGCAACAGGCATCATTCACCCGGATTATCCGTGGCTGAACCGTGCCATCGTTCTTGCCATCCTGTTCGGCTATTGTTCGGTCATTATGGTTACTTTATTGGGGCAAAGCCGTGTTTTCCTGAGCATGAGCCATGACGGACTACTTCCCCCCTTCTTTTCACACATCAACGAGAAGTTCCGTACACCGGCGCGCAGCAACCTCCTGTTTATGCTGATAGTGGGCCTGCTAGCCGCATTTGTTCCGGCACGCCTGGCGGGAGAGATGACCAGCATTGGTACACTGATGGCTTTCACACTGGTATGCGCAGCCGTCCTCGTAGTGCGAAAGACCATGCCGAACGTACCCCGTTCATTTAAAACTCCGTTTGTGCCTCTCGTCCCCATTCTGGGAATACTCACTTGTCTGTGCATGATGCTTTTCCTTCCGGCCGATACCTGGATACGATTAGTACTGTGGATGCTGATCGGACTGGACATCTATGTCGGCTACGGCATGAAACACAGTAAACTGGAACATGGTGTGAAAAATCGCCGGGGACAATCGGCATTGAACATGATCGGCATTGCACTGTCTCTGCTTTGTGTCATTACCGGCTTATGGCATCAGCAGACTGTAGGTTGGAATGAAAGTAAAGTATTGCTGATCATCTCGTTTGTTTTCGCATTTACGCATTGTGCATATTATATGATGCGGATATGGAAAGGGACAACAAAACAAACGAATGACAACGGTTAACTCTGAGGAAAAGAGGTATATAAAACTGTTTTCACCACAGATTACACAGATTATCAAAAACAATGATCTGTGTAATCTGTGGTAGAAAAGTCTTATTCAACCGCTTGTATCACCTGCTTCGCTACTTCAATGCAGTCTCCTTCCGCCTCGGCAGAATAGGGATTGGCAGCTTTCGTCCAAGGTTCCTCTATGGCATAGAAATCAATTTCCGCAGGGGTCTTTCCCTCTATCCGCTGAGAAAGAAAGTCGAAATATAGTTTCCAACGCATGTAATAGAAATCTTTCAGCAAGCCGTTCCACTCTTTGTGAGCATAGTCTCGGAGACCACCGTAATCGGCCGCGTTCCGGTTACCCCAGGTCGTAATCTGTACACGGGCATTCCATTCGTACAATTCCTTTTCTTCGGGTGTATCACCCAACGCACGCGCCTCTTCAATCCACTTTCCTACTCGAAACTCCGGACGGGTTCCCAACAGTTTATCCTGCAACAAAATCAAGTCGAGGAACTTTCCCGATGCCAGTGCAAAGAGTTGTTTATCACCTGCACGATAAGCGGCAGTCACAGCTTTCTGCATCAGACGTCCCTTCTCTGCCAGTGCCTGGCGGACAATATCTACCAGATCGTATTCAAAATTATTGTTACCTTTAAAGCGATCGGCTACGGAAACCATCAGGCGGGCAGCTTCTATCACCTCCTGCGGACGGTAGTAATCTTTCATTTCCGACCAGCTGGACACCTGGTACACATCTTCCGCCGGACGGGCACAAAATACTGATTCGTGTGTCCCCTGCTGGGTCAGGTTCTTCGGCGAGTTATAAATAGAGTTCGCCAGATTGGTCCAGGCAGCCTGTACCACCGGATCATCAACGCCATAACGGGCTTTTACATACTCCTTCAGCCACTCTTCCTTCGTGAACCGGTCGGGACGCCAAGGCAGCTCCATCACCAGCTCGTACATCACCGGATTGTTTTCAATCCCTTCAGGAGTCATTCCCACCCCTTTCAGCGTAGCGCTTGCATGCGGATCGGCTTTGGCAAGATAGAAGTTATCGATCACATTGTCCATCTTTCCGTGCAATCCCACATTGCCACCATAATTCAAAAGCATACAATAGATCCAATCGTGCTGCCCGTATCCGTTCTTGCGATACCACTCGGAAGTAGAATCTCCCCACTGCGGACGGCACTCACTGGTCAGGTCAAGTATCAGCAAATCTCCAGCTTTCAGGTTCTCAATCATCTTGGGACGCGGATTTGCCTGCCAGGCCTGAGCCACCCAGACAGCCTTCGGATTGGCCTTCTTCATAGCTTTCATCACTGCCTTACCGGCTGCATCGAGGTCGACACCTGCAGTGTTTCCCCCTTCGTGAAAGGGGTCCATGGAGTAAAAGTTAGCTTTGCCGTACAGTTTCTCAAGTTCTTTGTAGTAAAGAGAAGAAATCTCCTCGAAACGCGGATCACTCGGTTGCAGGAACGCCGGACGACGGTAGCCGCACCATGTTCCCGGATCGGATACGTTCAGGCCGAGTTTCTCTTTCGCATTATGAGGTACCATGCCGCAATAGCCCGGAAGCACCGGCTCTATACCGTATTCGTGCATACGCTTCAGGATCTTTTTTTGCAAAGCAATCTGCCGGGTATACCAGCTGTCGGGATTGGGACCACCCCAACCTTCCAAGTTATTCATCAGCCACCAGGCAAAAAATCCCGGACCCGAAATGAATTCATTGATCTCTGTCTTGGTATATCCCAACTTATCAAGCACATTGTGCCACACAGCCTCAGCTCCGGTCACCGCCAAAGGAATATTGATGCCGTGCAGAGCCATCCAGTCAATCTCTTTCTCCCATCGGTTCCAATCCCAGAAAGCCATAGAGTAAGAGAAAGTACAATAATTCAGGTCGTAGCGGTAGGGCAATGTTGTTTCCCTGCGTTCTTTCTTTGTCACCGGCGGAAGTACAGCCGGCAGTTTCGCCTGCATTCCGTTCCATGAGAGATGAATACCTGCGTAATACTTCAGATACCAATTCAGCCCGGTGGCAATGCTTACATAGTTATTTCCACGAATAACGACTTTATCACCTTTCTGGTCGAGTTCAAAGAAGTCGGCATCGGACTTCACCTGCTCGATAATAAACTTCTTCGAAGCTCCTTTGTCAATGCGCTCCAACAATCCGGTTACCGGAGAAGCCATTGCCCAAGCGACACAAAGTAAAATTGTTAATAGTATTGATTTACGATTCATAAATAATATGCTTTAATTACAGTTTTATCCCATAATCCATTTCGCCTTCTTGCCCAGCACACGATAGACAGTCCACACAATCAGCCACGAAGCACCGAAGGCAAAAACAGACGCCACTGGTATCTGAATGCCCAGAGGTACACCTAACGCACGTACCAACAGTACGGAAGGGCCGGTAAAGAAATAGTGTATCATATAGATGCCGAAACCACACAAAGTGAGGTTGGCAAGTGCCTTCCTGATCCCCTCCGAACGGAAATTCACCTTCTTGCAAAGCATAAACACGGGAATGGTCATCATCACTACATTCAGGGAACAATAAGTGAAGAAGAGTTCGAGCATCTCGTCGCTAAACTCCGGCAAAGCCGTGACGTAGCGGAAGCCGAAGAAGGTAACGGCATATCCTATTACAAACATCGGCAGACCGATTGCCAGGATCTTACCCAAAGACCAGTCAAGGTTGCGCAGATAGTGTCCCAACAACAGATAGCCATTGAAACCGGCAAAGTAATAAAGCATGCCGAACGCATTCCATGAACAGGTTCCCCAAAGGTATTGTGCCACAAACTGGTTGTAGTATGGCAACAACAGAGTGACAGCCCATGCACCGAGAAACCACAGCTTCGCCTTATCGGATGCTTTCTCCACCCAGGCAGAAAAGACGGGGAGGTAAAGATACAGACCGATCAGCAGGTAAATATACCACATGTGTACATCTACTATGGAGAAATTAAAAGGAATCTGAGCAATGTAGTCCAAAGAGACAGGCAGCGACTGACGCATCACTTCCTCGCCCGAATAAGGGAAAAAGTCTAGAATGACTTCCGGCTTGATGCCCAACACTCCGGTGATCCAGGGAAACAGATTGTAGATAACGGACCAGATCAGAAACGGCCACAGGACGCGCGGAATGCGTTTCTTATAAAAGACAGAGATCTCGCCGCGCACCGGAAGAAGCAGTGCTCCGGTAATCATCACGAACAGGGGGACGCAGGGACGAAGCAAGGCTCCGTAGATGGCACCCCAGAGTTTTATTTCGCCAATATTGGGCGCTGTGCCCGGATAAAAGTTAAAAGGGTCTGTGCAGTGACAACAGACAACGGTAAACATGGCTACGAAGCGGACAACGTCCAGCCAGACAATGTGTTGAGGATTCTTTTGTAGTTCCATCGGTGATTCGTTTTACTGATAATGATCAAGGTATTTATAATGAGAAAGGCATCTGTATAACACAGCATACAGACGCCTCTCACTCGAGTTAAAATGATAAACAACTATTATTAATAGTCACTTACCCATTTCTTATTTGTTGCTGCAAGAACCGCAACGGGGTTTTATCTGCTTAAAGAAGTCGTTACCCTTGTCATCTACAAGAATAAATGCGGGGAAGTCCTCTACTTCGATCTTCCAGATAGCTTCCATACCCAATTCCGGATATTCTACGCATTCGATGCTCTTGATATTGTTCTGGGCAAGGATAGCAGCCGGACCACCGATTGAACCAAGGTAGAAACCGCCATACTTCTTACAAGCATCGGTCACCTGCTGGCTACGGTTACCTTTTGCCAACATAATCATGCTGCCGCCATGGCTCTGGAACAAGTCCACATAGGGGTCCATACGTCCGGCAGTAGTCGGTCCCATCGAACCGCAAGCCATGCCGGCAGGAGTTTTAGCCGGACCGGCATAATAAATCGGATGGTCTTTGATATATTGGGGCAGATCTTCGCCGCGATCCAGACGTTCTTTCAGTTTAGCGTGAGCGATATCACGGCCTACGATGATCGTACCGTTGAGTGACAGACGTGTAGCTACCGGATATTTAGTCAGTTCCTTCAGGATATCCGCCATCGGCTGGTTCAGGTCGATCTTCACTACATCGCCTTCACCTGCACTACGCAGTTCTGCGGGAATCAGACTGCCCGGATTAGAATCGAGTTTTTCAATCCAGATACCGTCTTTATTGATCTTACATTTGATGTTACGGTCGGCAGAACAAGATACACCCAAGCCCACCGGACAAGAAGCTCCGTGACGGGGCAGACGGATGATACGTACATCGTGTGCCAGATATTTACCGCCAAACTGTGCTCCCAAACCGATCTTTTGGGCTTCGGCAAGTACCTCTTTCTCCAGTTCTACGTCACGGAAAGCACGACCATACTCATTACCGGTAGTCGGCAACTCGTCGTAATAGTGGGTAGAAGCCAGTTTCACAGTCAGCAGATTCTTTTCAGCCGAAGTACCGCCGATAACGAATGCAATATGATAAGGAGGACAAGCCGCTGTACCTAGTGTCTTCATCTTCTCAACCAGGAACGGAACCAGAGTGCCCGGATTCAGAATCGCTTTTGTCTCCTGATACAGATAAGTCTTATTGGCAGAACCACCACCCTTGGTCACACACAGGAATTTGTACTCCATGCCTTCCGTAGCCTCGATATCGATCTGGGCCGGCAGATTGCACTTCGTGTTCACCTCGTCGTACATGTTGAGCGGAGCATTCTGTGAATAACGCAGGTTTTCTTCCGTATATGTCTTGTAAACACCCAATGACAAAGCTTCTTCATCGCAATAGCCTGTCCATACCTGCTGTCCTTTTTCACCGTGGATGATAGCCGTACCGGTATCCTGGCAGAAAGGAAGTATACCTTTGGCAGCCACTTCAGCGTTGCGCAGGAAAGTCAATGCCACGTATTTGTCGTTTTCACTTGCTTCCGGGTCGCTCAGAATCTTCGCTACCTGCTCGTTGTGCGCACGGCGAAGCATGAAAGATACGTCGCGGAAAGCAGTATTAGCCATCGCTGTCAGACCTTCTTTCTGTACTTTCAGCACAGGTGTTCCTTCGAACTCGCTTACTGACACATAGTCTTTGGTAAGCAGATAATACTCGGTTTTATCTTCCCCATGTTCGAACATAGGTTGATACTTAAACGGAGGTGTTGCCATATCTCTTAATTTTATTACGTAATGTTAGTTAGTGAGGCAAAGGTAAGAATAGTTTTCCAAAGTATGAATAAAGTGGCAGATTTTGTCAAGAGCGGATTTACTTATTATTAACGTTCGGAAAATGTAAATGTGTCAAAACTCTTTTCACCACGGAGTATCACAAGGTCTTCAACAACTTAAAATCGCTTCTGTGTTACTCTGTGTCCTCTGTAGTGAGTTCTGACACATCCCCCATTCCGGAAGAGAGCCTCTCTTCTGCAAAAATCCCCGGACCTGGAGACACCGAAAGGCAGGGATACGATAGAAGAGGAAGCTTTGCAAGCCTCCTCTTCTATCGCATTCTAATTTGGATCTAAAAATGAATCTGTTGACAAAGATACCACATCGGAGTGCCAAAGCCAAGCATTCCGGTGATTATTTTAATTGTTTGCCCGGTACAACGGATAGGCTGCCTGCAATATCTTGTTCTTCAAAAGCGGTGAATAATCGGGACGCTCGTTCAGGAAGCGTACCACTTCTTCGTAAGCCGATGAACTGAGATGATTGCCCAGCAAAGCTGCCGAATTTTTGAAGAAAATATCTCCGGTGCGTTGTACCTCTTCCAGCACCTCCAGTCCCGGACGAATGTACTTCACCGACTGATCCTCACGCAACGGATGGTTCAGGTATCGAATGACAGCAGTCGTCCAAGGCTCTATCCGGCGGTTTTCTCGCCAGCAGGCTGTTGAACAGAGTATCGAGCGCGCAGTGTCGGATACGGCTGCCCGTGAGATAAAGTCGAACTCAAAACGATCCGGATCGTCAATACGTGCCCGCTGTGTGCGGAGTATCTGTTCGCTCTCCAAAGGCATGCGAATGGCCAGTTCGTAGGCTAAAGTTGTATAATCCTGTCGGTTCAGATGTTTGTCGGACTGCTGTTGCCACAAAATGTAGAGCTTCTTCACCATCGGTTCGGAAATGGCATTCTGCATGAAAAGGCGCATCAATTGTATCCGGCACGAAGGCAACGGATGATTCTGTGTCATCGTATAAATGCGGGCTTCTACTTCTGCCCGGTTTGCCGGAGCTATCTCCCACATGACATTCGCCAGATAACCACTGGCTGTAGAAGCCACCAAAGCGTTCTTCTCGGCCGGAAGCCCTGTTATCAGGCTGTTGACCCAGTCGTCCGCCGAGATGTGTTTGGCCAGATAATTTTCATAGAGCACCATCAGCAGCGATTGGCGGGCCGTATCATCTTCTATCTCCCACCAATGTGCCGCCAGCCAATGCAGAGCAGGCTCGTCGGGCACAAATACCCCATAGCCTCTGCCATCGGTATTGGGCAATACGCGCGAAGGCACAAACGGAAGTTGCATCCGGAACAGGGTATCTGTCATATTCACCCGGATCACCGAATCGCGCTCTCCGCAAAGAGTGACGGCAAAACGTTGCGGCCAGAGCAATCCCCGGTTGTAGGGATCGTGCTGGCGAATTTCCAGTTCTTGCCCATCTGTCCGGAAAGTTAACGTAGGCATCCCTTTCCGGTTCACCCATACATCACTGAAGGCGGCCAGGTCTTCGGCCGTCTTACTGTCCAGAATACGGATCAGGTCGTCCCAGGTGGCATTACCGTACGAGTAGGTCTTCAGGTACTCCTGTATACCACTCCGGAAATTGGCTTCCCCCATCTTGTCGACCAGTTTTTCCATCATCACGGGAGCCTTGTTATAGATGATCTGCCCATAGATCAATCCGGCATTACGCAAGTTATCAAGCGGTTGGCGGATGGCATTCGTCCCCATAGTACGATCCTCGGAAAGTGAAGCTGCCGTAAAGGTCTTGAGTTTATTCTGGGTGTGATTGATCTCCGGAAACAGGGGTTCGACAATCCGGGCTGCAAAATAGTTGGCAAAAACTTCTTTAGTCCATACGTCGTCAAACCAATCCATGGTAACCAAATCGCCAAACCACATGTGCGACGTTTCATGGGCAATCAGCTCAGCCCGATTCAACTCCTCGTCCGGCGTAGGGTGTTCACTCAGGAAAATCCCGTTATCATTATATAAGGTAGCCCCTGTATGTTCCATCCCGCCAAACTGAAAACCGGGCAGAACAATAAAATCGTACTTGGCAAACGGATATGCAATGCCGGTATACTCTTCAAGCCAATGGAGCGATGCCATCACCTGCCCGAAGACAATATCCAACTGGGCTACTTTCTTCGGATCGGTCTCCCGGTAATAAGCAGCGATGGTACGTCCGTCCCGGGTATACTCCCGACGCTCCAACTTTCCGGCTACAAACGAGAACAGGTACGTACTAAGAGGTTCGGTCGGTGCAAAACAGACGGTCTTACGATCGTCGGTTACCGTCTCACTCCGGATGTATGTATTAGAAACAGCTTTCCAGTCTGCGGGAAGTTCAAGCTGTAAAGTGAACTCCGCCTTCAAATTGGGCTGCTCAAAACAGGGGAATACGGTACGGGCACGGTCGGGAACCAGCAATGTGTAGAGGTATTCGTCGTTCCGGTTCAGTGACTGATTGCCGGCGGTGAAACGAATCCGTATTTCATTCGCTCCTTCCACTGTCGACGAAGCAGGCAGAATGATGTGCTCATTCTCAAAACGCACCTTGTCCACCGGCACTCCGTTGGCTATAACCTCTTTGATCTTCTCACGCTCTTCCCGAAAGTCTATCAGGACTTCCTGTCGGGAAGCCAAATCAAAGCGCAAGGTAATATCGCCCTCAATGGCAACCTCTTTCTGTCGCGGGATATTGAAACTAAGTTCATACTTCAGATTCTTAATCTGGGCCTTGCGGTGCCCGGCTAGTTCCCTGGAAACGCCGGCATCATAAAAACGAGGGTTCTTTTCTGCTGCCCGGTTACAACCGGACAGCAGAATGAACCCGATCATTCCAAATAAGATATGTATTTTCATAGTAAATATTATATAACTCGTACCCTCTCTCACGCCAATTGCCCGATGCGGTTAATCAGTTCTTCTCCCAAAGCGGTCTTATCATCAATATGCTTCAGCACGGCGGTAACAAACGGATTACTCTCAAAATCGCCGCGAACCTGACCGAAGTCGAGCTTCATTTCGTCACGTGAACCATCGGCACCAAAGCCCGTCATAGACGAAAGTGAGAACTCCTTGCGCGCATCATCGTATACCATGCGGTCAAGTCCTACCACCGCTTCACGCCAGGCGCGAACGATGGCGATGATATCTTTTGCTGTAATGGTTTCGGGATTCAAGCCATAAAATTCCTGTATCTTATGGTAAGCCCATGTCCATTCGTAAGTATAGTAATTATCGTGCATGGCGGCAAAACAGGCATTCATACTCTTCAGACGGTTAATCTCACCGCTTTCAATGCCGTCTATCAGCTTCTCCACTTCACTTTTGGGAGCAATCAAACCGGCAATATCCACCCATTCGCCTACCCCGATTTCCGTATCCGGCTTCAGACGCCGGCGTATCTCTTCATTATCTTTAAAGTTGATCCCTTCAAGACGCTTGATGATGGAGTTGCCAAGAAACTTATGGATGGCTATCTCGTAATAGCGTATACCGCTATTCAACGAGGAGTTTTTAATTTTGGCACTCTGATAAGAGTAGATTTCCGAAGTCTCGCCCGACACCCTCTTCAACTCTTTCAGGATAGAGCGTCCCTTAAACATCTTCTGAATGGTATACGGACTGAGAAGGTTATAGTTGATATAATCCAAACGGTTCGGGTCTGTACGTTTGTCACGTTTCGGCCACTTTTGGGCATCACGGATGGTACCCACACTACGCAGGTTGACTCCCGGAACCAGATACGTGGTATTCTGTTGCTCAATCAGGTAGGAGAAAGGCAGGTTCGATGTATCGGCATGGTTCACATGACGCCCCATCACCAGCGAAAAGCGCCTACACGGGCCGGCCATAAGATGTATGAATCGGAAGTAGTCTTAGCTCCCCTTTCCAACGTTCCTTGATGAATCGGTCCCAGTTTATACATGTGATTGCTCTGATTCGATCCCGAACCGGCATTCATAAACGAGAACATACCGGCTATCAGTAAGGTCGATTTATGATGGGTGACGGTGTACGGCCCGGCAAAAATAGCACATGCTTCGCCGTTCTCTCCCTGGCAGTTGCTGAAGAACAGCGAGTCGGAAGCGGAATAATTATGCCCCAACTGACAGGCTTGTCCCACAAAACAACGGGTCAGCATGGCCCCGTCGTCGACATGGGAACCGGAGGAAATTATAAAATCATCGCAAATAACGCCGTGTCCGATATGCACCGGGGCAGACTCGTTACTGTTGATGCCCCCATTATACAGACGGCACGTCCCGCAGATCCGGCAGAAATCCCCGATACGCACATTCTTGATAGAACCGGTATTGAGAATCATCACATGGTTGCCGATGGTTCCCACCGCCGAAGCGTGTTTATTGGAATAATAGTCTGTAATCTCTTTCATCCGGCTGATCAGTTCCGGACGATGCCGGTAAAGAGCCAGGATATAGGCTTGATGGGCAGAGAGTTTGTCGTTAATCAGCACTTCACGACCTCCCGTCTCGTTCAGTACGGCAGTTTCTACTCCGTTGCCAAACTGAGTCAAGCCGTCCACCAGGATGATATCTACATTCTCAATGAAAGTATTGTTTCCTATTTCATAGTTGGCAATGTAGTTCTGGATGTTCTCGATACAGCAATTATCACCAACAGTCACATTATGCAGGGTGACATGTCTCAGGCCGGAATGTTTTTTGATTCCACCCGGCAGGATAAAATCCGAATGGAACACTCCCAGTTTCACCTCACCCGAGAAACGGGTGTGATGTACAAATTCGGTTGTGAACTCTTCGGCTACTGTAACCTTATTCCAGTCATCGGCCAGACACGACTGGCTCTTCAACTGAAGCACTTCATCTTCAGTCAGTCTACGGTAAATCTTTCCCATACTCCTCTTGTTACAAACTACAAATTACTCTTCTTCTTCGTAGGTCTGATAAAGAAAGTCATTATAGGGATACTTCTGTACGTGCAATTCTTTCACTCGCTGATAAACCACACTCTTCAGTTCGTCTATATTGATTTTCTCACGGGCGGAGATGAACAGGCAATTGTCCTCCATCTTGGCCATCCACGTTCTCATCAGTTCTTCAAGTGTCAAGTTTTCCTTTGTTTTGGGGGTAAGGTCGTCCGGCGCCTTTTCTACATAAGTATAGGCGTCTATCTTATTGAATATTAAAATCATCGGTTTCCCGCCTCCTCCGATATCGGCCAGCGTTTTGTTCACCACCTCAATCTGTTCTTCAAATCCGGGATGCGAAATATCTACTACATGAACCAACAAGTCGGCCTCACGTACTTCGTCGAGGGTCGACTTAAAGGAATCTACCAAGTCAGTAGGTAACTTACGGATAAACCCAACGGTATCGGAGAGCAAGAAAGGCAGATTATCGATAATCACCTTGCGCACCGTCGTATCGAGTGTGGCAAACAGCTTGTTCTCCGCAAAGACTTCACTCTTGGCCAACAGGTTCATCATGGTCGATTTGCCAACGTTGGTGTAACCCACCAAGGCCACACGGATCATACGCCCGCGGTTCTTGCGCTGGGTAGACTTCTGTTTATCTATTTCAGCAAGGCGTTCTTTAAGCAGCGACATACGGTTCAGGATGATACGGCGGTCCATCTCCAACTGGGTCTCACCCGGACCGCGAAGTCCTACCGAACCGCCTTTACCACTTCCGGAACCACCACCCTGACGCTCAAGGTGAGTCCAAAGGCGTTGCAGACGGGGCAACATATATTTATACTGGGCCAGCTCCACCTGAGTTTTAGCGTTGGCAGTCTGGGCACGCATGGCAAATATATCGAGAATCAGCGAAGTACGGTCCAGTATCTTCACCTTCAGTTCCGCTTCGATGTTACGTATCTGCTTGGCTGAAAGTTCGTCATCAAAAATGACCATTCCCACTTCCCGGTCTTCTTCAGCCTCTATCCTTATATATTCTTTTATTTCTTCCAGTTTTCCTTTCCCTACATAAGTCACTGAGTTAGCCGTCGGCAACTTCTGCGTAAACCTTTTCACTACTTCCGCCCCGGCTGTCTCAGCCAGAAATGCCAGTTCGTCGAGATACTCGTTAGTCTTGCGTTCATCTTGCGTCTGCGTAATGAGACCCACCAGAACAGCTGTTTCGACTTTGGCTTCGGATATTACAAATTCTTTCATTCTACTTTATACCTTATTATAATATGGCGACAAATATAGCTATTTTCGTAACATACTAAAAGAAAAAATCGCCCAAGTGTTTCTACCTGAGCGATTCTTTATTATTTATTGACTATTTATTTATTAATATCTTTATTGAGCAACAACTCAACCTGAGGTATGGGCCAAGTATATTTTTCATCGGACGGACCGACATTGATCGTCTCATTCTCGCCCACTTTAATGAAGTGTTCACCACGTCTCATAATGTCGATACCACGAATGCCCTCACCAATGAACTCAAGGCGCTTCTCATTGTAAATTGCCTCTTTCAGTGCATCACCCGACAGATTATCGATGTTCAACGGATCGGTAGCCGCATCCACCGAGCGGCCTCTGACTTGTTTCAACAGGCTTTTGGCCGTAGCTTCGCCCCCGGCTTTGTTTGCATAACACTCGGCAAGATCCAGCAATGTTTCGGCATAACGGAAGATGGGTACCCACTGCAATTTAGTTTTTGCATCCGTAAACTTCATCAACAAGTCTTTCTCTCCCTTAAAGGCTATGATACGCTTATCGGTAGCCAACGAATAATCAGGTTTTGACATAATCCCGCTCTTTGTATCGATCAGCATAATCTTGCCATCATAATAATATTCTGCCAATGACTGCTGAGTGTTCGGGATATTAGTGTCTGCCATTGGCAAAGAGAAGATGCTCTCCTGACTGAAGTACGGAGCCTTATAAATCAATGTTACGTCTTCCGGCAAACTATATCCGGTCACCAATTCTCCGGCTGTAATGGCTTTGTCCCATTCGTTCATTGCCATATAAACTCTCATCTTAAGCATGTTGGCAGCAGCCTGAGTAGCATGTGTGACCCCTGTATAAGTATTCACTTCGGTATCCAATGCCGAAATGTTCTCCAAGTCAGACAGAATGTGTTCATAAATCTGCTTTACCGTAGAGCGGGGCATATTGTTGTTTTCAGTTCCGGCTTCGGCAGTAAGACGCAACGGAACAGATTTTGCATCGGGATTCACAGAATACGGAGTCGGATACAAATTATTCAGATAGTAGTACGCCAAAGCCCTAACAAACTTAGCTTCCTGCACATAGCGGTCATAATTCTCACCGGCAACTTCCCTGGCACCTTCAAGAGACTGAAGGAAAGTATTTACTTTATTAATGGCCAGATAAGCGTATGTCCAAGTGTCAGCATTCTCTGCATCCGTAATGCCTACATTCATGTTGTAGGTATTGAACAAAGTCACCAGGTTGTTCGAGATATTAATAACATCATCTCCCCTGTTGTCAAACACCAGATAGGACTTACCTCCCATCAAGGACTTAGTCCCCGTGTTCTTGATTGCAGCATACAAGCCGTTCAGAGTTGCCTCGATTCGGGTAGGACTTGTGAAAATATCGTTCTCGTTTACATATAATGGAGGCTCCTGATCGAGGAAGCTGCTGCTGCAACTACCTAAAAGAGAGAAGCACATAATGTCGAAAATAAAATTATCTTTTTCATTGTAGTTTCTTTTATCTGTTACTATAAAACCATATTAGAATGTCAGATTCACACCGATTGTATACGTACGTGCCTGAGGCAACGTATTCTTATCCGTACCACCTGACAAAGTCGCACTCTCTACGTTGGTTAGTGTCTCCGGATCCATACCGCTATAACCTGTAATCACGAACAGGTTCTGAGCCTGGACGTAAAGACGAAGTGCAGAGATTCCCACAGCTTTCGACCAGTTCTTTGTATTGAATGTATAGCCCAGTGACACATTCTTCAAACGTAAATAATCTCCTCTTTCCACTAAGTCGCTGATAGGCAATGCCGAACCATTAGAGTAATTATCACCGTATATCGGCATAGGATACTCTGCATGTGTGCGTTCCGGAGTCCAGTACTTCTTATATACATCTTTAGAGTTGTTCCAGTAACGCATATCGCTCACACTGGCTTTGGTTCCGTTATAAATCTTATTACCTCCCGAGAATTGGAAAAACAGAGAAAGGTCGAAACCTTTATACTTGAAGTTATTGGTCCAGCCACCGTACCAGGTAGGAAGTGTATTTCCACAATCAACAGGTTCAAATTCACCGGCATATTCTGTTCCATCTTCATAGAACCACCCCCCTTTTTCGAACATCAGTAAGGTTCTGTCACCTTCTGGAGTAATAAATACCCTACGCCCCGACTTGGGATCTACTCCGGCAGTTGGGTAGAGATACAGACGTCCGATAGATTTTCCCGGTACAGTGATATTCGTAATCTCTAAACCGCCATTATCCCCTTTCAGAATATTCTCTACACCGTCAGCCAGTGAGATCACCTTGTTCTTGTTAGTCGTAATGTTAAAGCTGGTTTCCCATGTAAACTGACTGTTTCTTATCACATCGGCCGAGACGGTCAGTTCAATACCGCTATTCTTCATCTTTCCGGCATTGGTAGTAATGATATTGCCCGGAATACCTTTGGACGGTGATTGAGGTACATCCAGAATCAAATCGGAAGACTTCGTATAATAGTAGTCAAAGTCCACACTGATTCTATCCAGCAATCGTGCATTGAAACCAATACTATATTTTTCCGAAGATTCCCATTTCAGGTTCGGATCGGCAATCTGAGCCAGGCCATAAGTACCGTTTATACCATAGTTGTAGCTTGAATAGAATGATTTCGAAGCATAATCGTAAATATCAGTGTTACCAACCACACCATAGCTTCCCTTTATCTTCAAGTCGTCGACTACATTACGCAAGGGTTTGAAGAACCCTTCCTCGGATACGCGCCATGCAGCGGAAACACCTCCGAAATTACCCCAACGATTCTTCTCACTCAAAGCGGAATAACCATCGCGACGGTAGTTAAGAGATACAATGTATTTAGAAGCATAATCATAGTTGATACGTCCGAAATAAGAGACCATGGTATTGTTGGACAAGCTACCACCGGCAGTTGCCGAACCAAAAGGACCTTGGAATACAACAAATTTATCATCTTGTAAATCTTTACGCTGTGCGGTCCAACGAGAGTTATTTCTTTCAGACGCTTCCGTACCGGCCAGCAAATTAAAGTTATTCTGTCCTAAAGAGAAATTATAAGTTGCCGTATTAGTCCAAGTCCATCTGTTGTTCTTGGTATTATAGGCATTTGCCAGACCTTTGCTATTTACTCCATCACCATGCAGCGGAGACCAGAAACGCTGTTCCTCAATACGTGCATAGTCCACACCATACTGAGTCTTCAATGACAGCCCCTTCAACGGAGTTGCTTCGGCATAAAATACTCCGATGAAACGGGTTACGTCAGAACTCAATCCATTGCCCAAAGACAAAATGGCAGCCGGATTAGAGAATGTACTGAATACCGTATTCCCTCCATAACCCAAACCTTGAGCCAGATAGTAGGGAGTACCATCTTCATTATACATCGGCAAGTTAGGCGCATTGATCAATGCCAGACGCGGAAATCCTCCTACCGCAAAGTTGGAACCTCTACGGGCAGCATCTACGTAAGATGTCGTTCCGGTTGTCACGTTGGTATTCATTCCAACCTTCAACCAGTCGGTTGCCTGCACGTTAATATTAGCCTTTACTCCCAAACGGTCATATTTATCACCTTTCACAATACCTTCTTGCGTTGTATAGTTACCGGATAGATAATACCGCACTTTATCCGATCCGCCACTTACAGCAACAGAGTGACTCTGTGACAATCCGTTTTGGAAGGCAGCATCTTTCCAGTCAGTATCTACATAGTTACCATTGGCATCTTTCATCATGTTAAACGCTTTGTTACCATAAGGAGAAACATAGCCGGTAGTCAGTGACAATTCATCTGTCCCATAACGGTTCTTTACGGCCAAATTCTTGAAGTCGACATATTCCTGTGCATTCATCATTTCATAGAAATCGGTTGCATTTGAGAAACCGACAAAACCATCATAGCTTACTTTGACTTTACCACTTTGTCCTTGCTTAGTGGTAATCAAGATAACTCCATTCGCAGCACGCGAACCATACAACGCAGCTGCCGCCGCATCCTTCAATACATCCATAGATACAATATCGGCCGGATTAATATCAGCCAGTGCGTTGGCATTAGCCAAATAAGAGAGATTGCCTGATTCGATAGGAACTCCATCGACAACATACAGAGGAGAAGTACCGGAAGTAATCGAGTTCACACCACGTACCCGCACAATCGGGGCCTGCCCTACACCTGCTGACGGAGTGGTGATACTAACACCTGACGCACGTCCCTGAAGCATCTGATCAAAACTTACACTTGGCACATCTTTCAAAGCGTCCGCTCTTACAGTAGATACAGATGCGGTCACCGTACGAGCACTTTGTGTTCCGTAAGCAACTACCACAACCTCGTCAAGTGCTTTTGAGTCTGTTTTTAATATTACTCTAATATTAGGTGCAATTGCTACCTCAGCGGTCTGCATACCAATATATGAAATCTGCAAAGTCTTTGCAGAACTTCAATAATGATCTAACTTCTTTATATAAATCGTATTCTGATAATCAATTAAATAATATAATCTAAAATTTTAAAAGACTTCATATGATACATTATATAGTACTCACAATACCTTGATAACAGTCTAAAGCTCAATGCTATAATGTTTGTTCATTTCAATAATAAATCTACCATTTTTATTCTTCAGATAATTTCAATCTACTTACATGTATATTTCTTGATAAAATTCTAATTGTAGAGAATTTTACCTTTCTTCAATTTTTGCACAAAATACATGTTGAATATTCTCTTAAATATCTTCTAATTTGAGAGGCTCTGTTCTTACTTTGTCCAGCATAATCATATAGATATAAATAATAAGACTACTATATCCAGTTTCAGATATAGTAGTCTTATTATTAAATGGTAAATACAGATTATATTTCCCTTGATTAATATCCTGTATTCTGCTGATCTTTCATTGACGGATTTGCATCAATTTCATCTTGAGGAATTGGTAATAAAGTCTTGTAGAAATCACGATTAAAGCTACGTGCTTCCTCTTTCAATGCTTGTTGCCAGCCTTGGTCTTCTTTCGATGTATAACGAATAACGGTTTCATTATTACGCATTGCATCAAAAAAGCGATGTCCTTCACCTATTAATTCTTTCCTTCTCTCTAATAAAACTCTATCTACTGTAACGGTTGTACCCTTTACTGTTTTATTCGGATTAGCCCGTTTAACAATTGCATCCAAATATTCTACAGCTTTATCATTCTGATTCCCTAGCTTGGCAGCAGCCTCTGCTGCATTTAAATATACCTCAGACAAACGGACTAACGGAACATTATTATAACGTAAATCGCTCAGTCCATCTGCTGGATATTTGTTCAGAAATACAGTATTTGTCCCATATAATTTCTTGAAATCTTTAGTGGTTGGAGCTAAAAACACACCCAAACGTACGTCATCCGGATCTTCATTAAGTAGATCGAAATTTTTTAGTGGCATTATGTCTGCATACCCATCTTCATTATATAAGTAAGCAATACCTTCACGATCTGTCCAGTCTGTGGAACCGGTGATAGCTATTTCAAAAAGCATCTCGTTAGAATGAACTCCACTTATTTTACTCCATGCACCCACATATTCTTCATTCTTCCAAAGTTTATAAGGAGAATTTTTAATGATATCTTCAGCAACATCCAATGATTTTTGATTATCACCTTGAGTTAAGTATACTCTTGATAATAAAGCCTTTGCTGCCCATAAATTAATATATCCCGGGGTAGAAGATTCTGATAGCGCCTTAGAATTTATAGCTTCATTCAAATCTTTAATCACTTGTGTGTAGACCTCAGAAACTGTATTTCTGATTAACTTACTATCTGAACCTAATACTGTGGTAACCACAGGAATACCCAAAGAGTTGGGAGCATCAGGGGCTGTATATGTTTTACCGTATACACGTACCAAATCAAAATGAGCCATAGCCCGAGCAACTTTTGCTTCTGCTGCATATTGGGCAATAATATCCGCAGCCTCTTCTTTATCAGTCAGTTTTCCACTTTCTGCAGCTTCAATAATTCGGTTTGCGCGTCCAATCACAATATAAGGTGTTTGCCAGATACTGGGTGCATTATCAGCTGTTGAATAGGTCATATCATAACATAGCTGAGAACGGCTGCCGGACTTTTCCGTTTGCATATCTTCACCTCGTACCTCACCGTAATAAAACATACGGGCAGCATAATAGTCCTTAAAGTCGGATGTTCCTTTAATTATCTGATACATACCGGCGCGCACAGAAGAAAGGTCAGCACTTGTAGTGACAGCCTCATCTGCTTCGACTTGATCGCCTGGTTCTACATCCAACCAATTGTTTACACACGAAGATAGGCCGATGATTAAAGTAGCACCTATCAATGCTTTATATATTGTACTCTTCATACTTATTTTCTTTTTAGATTATTAAAAACCAATTTCGAGACCAAATGTATATGTTCTTAATGCAGGCATTTCGAAAGTACATAAACCATCTACCGGCATTTCGGGATCAACCAGCAAATCTTTTGATTTCCAAGTCAGCAGATTGTTAGCAGAGAAGTAAACCCTTGCTTTGGAGATACCCATCTTAGACAATAAGCCTTTGGGGGCAGAGAAACCCAATGACAGGTTTTTCAGACGGAGATAGTCAGTGGGCATCAACCAACGTGACGACAGTACACGTGAATTACCGTATTTAAATTTCGGTAATTTAGCATTGTCACCTTCCTGTTTCCACATATCTTCCAATTTATAGTATGAAGGAACTGCGCCATAAGACGTATAAGTACCGCCATTATCGTGTAGCCAAGTTGCATAATCTACTGCCTTCCCTCCTAATGAATAAGTCAGTGTCAGATTAAGGTCAATAAATTTCCATTTTACGAAATTGGTCAATCCTCCCTCTACTTTCGGATCATGATGCCCGACTATTACTTTCTGCGCTTCAGAAGTCAATGTTGTAGTCTCATTGGTTCCATCGTTTTTATAATACATCTCATTACCGGTTTTCGGATCAACTCCTGCATATTCAAACATGTAGTAAGAATAATATGGTTCACCTACTCGATGTATTAATGCGCCATCAATCTCATCTGTCTGAATACCATCCAGTTTGACCAGCTTATTCTTATTATGTCCAATGTTAAAAGTAGTTGTCCAGATCAAGTCCTGAGTCTGCATATTTGTTGATGACAGACTAATTTCAACACCTTTATTCTCTAATGAACCTACATTCTGCAAAGTAGTAGGGGCGAAACTTATTGGATCATAATAGCCTGGAACATACGAAATCCGTTTATTCATTAACAAATCATTTGTTTTACGCGTATAATAATCCAAAGTAAGGCTTAAACGATCCCAAAGGTTAAATCCAACCCAAGATTAAAAGCTTTATTCTTTTCCCATTTCAAATCAGGACTACCAATACCGATAACTCCCATACCTGACTGGCCGTTATAAATTTGTCCGGCTCTATACATATTGATCATATAACTATAAAAAGTACTTGGTTGTGTCCCATTTACGCCATATGACAAACGGAGGTTTACCATCTGTTATTACATTTTATAGACTCTAAAAATGATTCTTGCATAAATCTCCAAGATCCGGATATTGACCAAAAATTTCCCCAACGATTATCCCTTGACAAACGAGAACTTCCATCACGGCGATAACTAACGCCTGCATAGTATGTATTATCAAAATTATAATTTACACGTCCTAAGAAAGAAGTTAAACGAGATTTATCACGGTTACTATTAGAAGATGTTTCTCCTGCATTTGCTATTTCATTTTTATAGCCAGGATACTGAGAACCATGAGTATATACCCACGAGTCTGTGAAGTCTTCAGTTTCAAAACCAAGTAAAGCATCTAAATTATGCTTTTGAGCAAATGTTTTAATATAAGTCAACTGGGTTTGGGTTGTCAATGTTTCCAATGTTCGGTTATAACGTTGGAATACGCCATTGGAGGAACGTCCGTCATTACTACGTGAATCCCACCATACAGACTCTATTGAGGAAGTATAATCAAAGGCTATTTTTTCACGTAGTTTCAACTCATCCCAAAGAGTAACAGTGGCTGCCAAAGTATTGAAAGAACGAGTAATTGCATTACGATCATAATTATATGTCCGAGTTTGCACAGGATTTGCACCATTCGTTAAAGGAAAATTAGAACTAAATGTTCCATCCTCATTATAAGGTACAGTGGAAGGTGATGCAGTCCAAAAAGCATTCATGATAGGACTGGCAAAAGAAGTACCTTCATTAGTCATATTTTGAAGAATACGTGAAAATAAAGTAGAAGCTTCCACTTTTATACGTCCTGTTTCGTGAGAAAGATTTGCATTACCTGTCATGCGCTCTAAGCCGGATCGTGCAGTGATTCCTTCTTGCTTTGCATAAGCCAAAGATGTATAGAATTTGGTTTTTTCTGTTCCTCCCTGGGCACTGATTTCGTAATTTTGGTGACTGCCATTCTTGAATAAGATCTCTTTCCAATTAGTCCAACCATTAACTGGTTTTGCAGCAAAAGCATCAATATCATCTTCCAAGGCAATTTCAGCCTGAGCTGCAGTCATGCCTTCTTCATCCATATAATAGTTTTTCAAACCAAACTTAATCAGTTCACGCCGATCATCTCCATTTAAGGTCGGACGGTAATTAACTGCTATATTGGAAAATCCCCAGTCGCTACGGAAGTTGAACTGAGTCTTTCCTGTAGCTCCCCTTTTAGTGGTGATCACAATAACGCCATTAGCAGCACGTGAACCATATAAAGACGCTGCAGCAGCGTCTTTGATAACTGTTATCGATTCTATATCGTTACTGTTTAAAGTTGCCAATACATTGGTACCGGTACTATTATATCCTTCCCCCGTATTCGGAGTATTAAAAGCACTGATATTCCCTGACTGTACTGGAGTACCATCAATCACATATAAAGGATCATTTCCTGCATTCATGGAGCCCATTCCACGAATACGTACAGATGTAGTAGCTCCCGGTGCTCCTGAAAATGAACTGATTTGTACTCCCGGAATAGAACCTGCAAGTTTATCCTCAATGGCCATAGTCGGTATATCTTGTAACTTTTCTGTAGCCATAGTAGATGCCGCACCCGTAAAAGTTGATTTTTTAAAAGTACCATATCCTGTTACTACTACTTCATCAAGGACTTCAGTGTCTGGTTTTAATATAATTTTCACAACAGGCCTAATTGCTACCTCAGCGGTCTGCATACCAATATATGAAATCTGCAAAGTCTTTGCAGAACTACAATTATATCATAACTTCTTTATTATAAGAGTTTTATAGCAATACCGAGAACTTTTACCTATAATACAATATTAATGATTATATATCTGAATATCAATTACATATTATAAGAGCGCTAGTAATAAAAATCAAATAATCCCTATATCGATCTCCCACTATTGTAAATGTAATCCGCTTATTGTGAATGAAATATAGATTAAAAAGTATACGACTGAAAAAAGAATGTTATACTTAATAGTTCCAAACGAAAAAGAAGTCATAAAGCAGTCTATTATTATTATCTCACATAAATGGCTTAGAGATGAAAAAAGATAATTACTAATTTGATATTTATATAAAAGACAGAGAATACAAACCTAAATTTCTCCATAATGGGATTAATAAGCTTATGTATTTAATAAACAGCCAATTAAATCATTTACATTTTGCATGTAGGAAGTTAGTTTTAACGCAATGTTAAAACTAACTTCCTACATGCAAAGAATTAGTGATTTTCAATTAGAAAACAAGTTCTTTCTAGAAGCGATATTTGAGAACTGTGATTCGTGTTAACAATGTTAATAGTCAATACATTTACGTAAGACTCAAATCTTTGTTACATATAAGATACTTTGCGATTATTTTTAGACTTTTCTAAGTCTCTTACAATAGTTATGTCCATTATATTAGTATAAACCTGTGTTGTTTTCACACTTTTATGTCCCAATAGCTTTTGTACAGTAGTAATATTGACTCCACTGTATATTAATAATGTGGCATTGGTATGGCGAGCGGTATGGAACGAAATACGTTTATTTAGCCCTGATAATTTTGCTATGATCAATAGCTCCTTATTCACATTTGAATTATCTCTAAGCTTAAAAAAATCGGCAAGATCATCTTGATATTTATTCAAGACTTCTATTCCTTTCCCCTCAAATAAAAGATAAAGCGGAAGACGTACTTCCGTGTTCGTTTTCACAGATTTATAAATAAGCCAAGTTTCTTGATGCATTTTCACTATGTTTTCAGGGGATAAGTTGGTGAAGTCAGAATATCGTAATCCTGCATAACAACAAAAGAGGAAAGCATCTTTGGTCTTTTCCAGTTTAGTGAACCGTCCCCCCAATTCCAGACTTTCAATCTTTCCTAATTCCTCCGGAGAGAGGTGAGTATGATTATTCTCAACACTCTTGATCTTATATTTCCGAAAGGCATATTTCTGTATCTCCATATATTCTTTATTTATGGCTACATTAATATGACGCTTTAGATGTTTCATGTGTTTCGCAATTGTATTAGTATGATATCCTTTTTGCTGAAGATAGTGATCAAATGAGGATATAAATTCAAAAGTCAATTCAGAAAATGACACATCCTTCTTATAACTCCTTAATAATTCTAATGTTGAGAGATGATTGCGTTTTGTACTTTCCTTCAATGAAGATTTTGCTATTTCGTTGCGGAAAAATGCAATAAATGAAGTGCTGTCGTCTTGATTTTCCATAGAATTCTTTAATGAATCCAATGAAATCTGTTTCCCCTGTTGCCACAATCCCAACTCTTTCTTCTCTATTTCTGCCATAAACTCGTAAAGCATGTGATTGATAGCATCTGCATTAGGATGGTTCTTAACCATTCTCTTCTTAAAATCCCATTGATCGGGACTCAAGTAAACTTTGGTAGAGAAATATTTCTTTTTTCTGTTTAAATAGGCCTCAACCTGTACTAATGCCATACCCTTTTTATTCAGGCTCTTTTTCCTATTATACACCAAACTGTAAATAATTTTATCCATTTCCTTTATTTTTAATTAATACTATGGACAAATAAGACGTGCTTGGGTACTATATTAGAATTGAATAAGATTTAATATCTGCTAAAACCTGCTATTTTTTATATAGAAATAACTAATTCGACTTTTGAAAAAGTGGCTAATTTATATTTATAAAAACTTCCTTAACAGAAAAACAAGCATTATTTTAGCTCTTATTAAGGCTTAAACACACAAAAATATGCAAAAATGTATATGAATAGTGCCTGCAACATGTTAGCAATATAAACTCCGTTTACGTTTTTTAAGGCGGATTTCTATGTTATTAGACATAAAATCGAGCTTTTAGATAACGATTTGTTATATTTGCAAGGTTTTTTTATAAAAATGATTGTCCGTTTCATATTTCTTAATATATTTGCATTTTGTTAGAGTAAAGAAACAATTAATGTAAAGTTAAACTTTAAGAGAGAATTTATGAAAAGAAAATTAATGCTGTTATTGACTTGCCTTTTTATGGGTATAGGTCTAGTAACTGCCCAAACTCAGAAGGTAACAGGTGTTGTTATTTCTGAAGAAGACGGGCAACCAGTTGTTGGAGCCTCTGTATTGGCTAAAGGCACCACTGTAGGTGTTATTACTGATGTAGATGGTAAATTTACATTATCTGGTATACCAAGTTCTGCAAAGACTTTGCAGATTTCGTACATCGGAATGCAGACTGCTGAGGTAGCAATTAGGCCTGTTGTAGAAAATTATATTAAAACCAGACTACTGAAGCCTTGACGAAGTAGTGACAGGATATGGTACTTTTAAAAATCAACTTTTACGGTGAGGCATCTACTATGGCTACAGAAAAGTTACAAGATATACCGACTTGGCCATTGAGGATAAACTTGCAGGTTCTATTCCGGGAGTACAAATCAGTTCATTTTCAGGCACCGGGAGCTACTACATCTGTACGTATTCGTGGAATGGGCTCCATGAATGCAGAAATGATCCCTTTATGATTGATGAGTGCTCCAGTACAGTCAAGGGGAATATCAGTGCTTTTATACTCGAATACGGGGGAAGGATATAATAGTACCGGTACCAATGTATTGGCAACTTTAAACAGTAACGATATAGAATCGATAACAGTTATCAAAGACGCTGCTGCAGCGTCTTTATATGGTTCATGCTGCTAATGGCGTTATTGTGATCACCACTAAAGGGGAGCTACAGGAAGAGACTCAGTTCAACTTCCGTAGCGACTGGGATTTTCAATATAGCAGTTAATTACCGTCCTACCTTAAATGGAGATGATCGGCGTGAACTGATTAAGTTTGGTTTGAAAAACTATTATATGGATGAAGAAGGCATGACTGCAAGCTCAGGCTGAAATTGCCTTGGAAGATGATATTGATGCTTTTGCTGCAAAACCAGTTAATGGTTGGACTAATTGGAAAGAGATCTTATTCAAGAATGGCAGTCACCAAAATACGAGAATCAGTGCCAGGGAGGAACAGAAAAACCAAATTCTATACATCTTTGAAACGCACAAAGCAAGAAGGAATCACTGCACGATCCGGCTTAGAGCGCATGACAGGTAATGCAAATCTTTCTCACGAAACAGGACGTATAAAAGTGGAAGCTTCTACTTTTTTTTTCGTATTCTTCAAAATATGACTAATGAAGGTACTTCTTTTGCCAGTCCTATCATGAATGCTTTTTGGACTGCATCACCTTCCACTGTACCTTATAATGAGGATGGAACATTTTAGTTCTAATTTTCCTTTAACGAATGGTGCAAATCCTGTGCAAACTCGGACATATAATTATGATCGTAATGCAATTACTCGTTCTTTCAATACTTTGGCAGCCACTGTTACTCTTTGGGATGAGTTGAAACTACGTGAAAAAATAGCCTTTGATTATACTTCCTCAATAGAGTCTGTATGGTGGGATTCACGTAGTAATGACGGACGTTCCTCCAATGGCGTATTCCAACGTTATAACCGAACATTGGAAACATTGACAACCCAAACCCAGTTGACTTATATTAAAACATTTGCTCAAAAGCATAATTTAGATGCTTTACTTGGTTTTGAAACTGAAGACTTCACAGACTCGTGGGTATATACTCATGGTTCTCAGTATCCTGGCTATAAAAATGAAATAGCAAATGCAGGAGAAACATCTTCTAATAGTAACCGTGATAAATCTCGTTTAACTTCTTTCTTAGGACGTGTAAATTATAATTTTGATAATACATACTATGCAGGCGTTAGTTATCGCCGTGATGGAAGTTCTCGTTTGTCAAGGGATAATCGTTGGGGAAATTTTTGGTCAATATCCGGATCTTGGAGATTTATGCAAGAATCATTTTAGAGTCTATAAAAAATGTAATAACAGATGGTAAACTCCGTTTGTCATATGGCGTAAATGGGACACAACCAAGTACTTTTATAGTTATATGATCAATATGTATAGAGCCGGACAAATTTATAACGGCCAGTCAGGTATGGGAGTTATCGGTATTGGTAGTCCTGATTTGAAATGGGAAAAGAATAAAGCTTTTAATCTTGGGTTGGATTTAACCTTTTGGGATCGTTTAAGCCTTACTTTGGATTATTATACGCGTAAAACAAATGATTTGTTAATGAATAAACGGATTTCGTATGTTCCAGGCTATTATGATCCAATAAGTTTCGCCCCTACTACTTTGCAGAATGTAGGTTCATTAGAGAATAAAGGTGTTGAAATTAGTCTGTCATCAACAAATATGCAGACTCAGGACTTGATCTGGACAACTACTTTTAACATTGGACATAATAAGAATAAGCTGGTCAAACTGGATGGTATTCAGACAGATGAGATTGATGGCGCATTAATACATCGAGTAGGTGAACCATATTATTCTTACTACATGTTTGAATATGCAGGAGTTGATCCGAAAACCGGTAATGAGATGTATTATAAAAACGATGGAACCAATGAGACTACAACATTGACTTCTGAAGCGCAGAAAGTAATAGTCGGGCATCATGATCCGAAAGTAGAGGGAGGATTGACCAATTTCGTAAAATGGAAATTTATTGACCTTAATCTGACACTGACTTATTCATTAGGAGGGAAGGCAGTAGATTATGCAACTTGGCTACACGATAATGGCGGTACTTATACGTCTTATGGCGCAGTTCCTTCATACTATAAATTGGAAGATATGTGGAAACAGGAAGGTGACAATGCTAAATTACCGAAATTTAAATACGGTAATTCGTGTACTACTATCGTCACGTTGGTTGATGCCCACTGACTATCTCCGTCTGAAAAACCTGTCATTGGGTTTCTCTGCCCCCAAAGGCTTATTGTCTAAGATGGGTATCTCCAAAGCAAGGGTTTACTTCTCTGCTAACAATCTGCTGACTTGGAAATCAAAGATTTGCTGGTTGATCCCGAAATGCCGGTAGATGGTTTATGTACTTTCAAGAAATGCCTGCATTAAGAACATATACATTTGGTCTCGAAATTGGTTTTTAATAATCTAAAAAGAAAATAAGTATGAAGAGTACAATATATAAAAGCATTGATAGGTGCTACTTTAATCATCGGCCTATCTTCGTTAAAACAATTGGTTGGATGTAGAACCAGGCGATCAAGTCGAAGCAGATGAGGGCTGTCACTACAAGTGCTGACCTTTCTTCTGTGCGCGCGGTATGTATCAGATAATTAAAGGAACATCCGACTTTAAGGACTATTATGCTGCCCGTATGTTTTATTACGGTGAGGTACGAGGTGAAGATATGCAAACGGAAAAGTCCGGCAGCCGTTCTCAGCTATGTTATGATATGACCTATTCAACAGCTGATAATGCACCCAGTATCTGGCAAACACCTTATATTGTGATTGGACGCAAACCGATTATTGAAGCTGCAGAAAGTGGAAAACTGACTGATAAAGAAGAGGCTGCGGATATTATTGCCCAATATGCAGCAGAAGTTGCTCGGGCTGGCTCATACTGATTTGGTACGTGTATACGGTAAACATATACAGCCCTGATGCTCCCAACTCTTTGGGTATTCCTGTGGTTACCACAGTATTAGGTTCAGATAGTAAGTTAATCAGAAATACAGTTTCTGAGGTCTACACACAAGTGATTAAAGATTTGAATGAAGCTATAAATTCTAAGGCGCTATCAGAATCTTCTACCCCGGGATATATTAATTTATGGGCAGCAAAGGCTTTATTATCAAAGTATACTTAACTCAAGGTGATAATCAAAAATCATTGGATGTTGCTGAAGATATCATTAAAAATTCTCCTATAAACTTTGGAAGAATGAAAGAATATGTGGGTGCATGGAGTAAAATAAGTGGAGTTCATTCTAACGAGATGCTTTAAATAGCTATCACCGGTTCCACAGACTGGACAGATCGTGAAGGTATTGCTTACTTATATAATGAAGATGGGTATGCAGACATAATTGCCACTAAAAAATTTCTCGATCTACTTAATGAAGAGATGGATGTACTACGTTTGGGTGTGTTTTTAGCTCCAACCACTAAAGATTTCAAGAAATTATATGGGACAAATACTGTATTTCTGAACAAATATCCAGCAGATGGACTGAGGCGATTTACGTTATAATAATGTTCCGTTAGTCCGTTTGTCTGAGGTATATTTAAATGCAGCAGAGGCTGCTGCCAAGCTAGGGAATCAGAATGATAAAGCTGTAGAATATTTGGATGCAATTGTTAAACGGGCTAATCCGAATAAAACAGTAAAGGGTACAACCGTTACAGTAGATAGAGTTTTATTAGAGAGAAGGAAAGAATTAATAGGTGAAGGACATCGCTTTTTTGATGCAATGCGTAATAATGAAACCGTTATTCGTTATACATCGAAAGAAGACCAAGGCTGGCAACAAGCATTGAAAGAGGAAGCACGTAGCTTTAATCGTGATTTCTACAAGACTTTATTACCAATTCCTCAAGATGAAATTGATGCAAATCCGTCAATGAAAGATCAGCAGAATACAGGATATTAATCAAGGGAAATATAATCTGTATTTACCATTTAATAATAAGACTACTATATCTGAAACTGGATATAGTAGTCTTATTATTTATATCTATATGATTATGCTGGACAAAGTAAGAACAGAGCCTCTCAAATTAGAAGATATTTAAGAGAATATTCAACATGTATTTTGTGCAAAAATTGAAGAAAGGTAAAATTCTCTACAATTAGAAATTTTATCAGAAATATATACATGTAAAATTGAGATATTATCTGAAGAATAAAAATGGTAGATTTATTATTGAAATGAACAAACATTATAGCATTGAGCTTTAGACTGTTATCAAGGTATTGTGAGTACTATATAATGTATCATATGAAGTCTTTTAAAATTTTAGATTATA
>SCPN01000321.1_pt1 | contig 184843 bp, 238 predicted proteins | sample 6106831 | NCBI WGS metagenome assembly SCPN01 (sample SAMN10720447, study PRJNA508395) | human gut metagenome | isolation source: Participant 1, 0 month | reverse complement strand
AAAACGATGGAAGCAATTGAAAATGGTACAGCTGTTTACACACCTCAGGATGACGCGCTTGCAACTCACACCGGAAAGATCCAGAAAGAGATGGGAAGTATCGACTGGTCAAAATGCAGAGGTGATCGAGCGTCTGGTGCGCGGCTTAAATCCGTGGCCGAGTGCATATACAAGGATCGATGACAAAACCTAAAGATCTGCGCAAAAGTCATTTCCCATGAGGTGAAAGCCGCTCGGGATGTATTTTAAAAGTGACAAAGGACGAACTGGAAGTCCAGACGGGGAATGGAGTATTAGCTTTATTAGAGGTACAGTTAGAAGGAAAGAAACGAATGACAACGGATGCCTCTTAAGAGGATACCAGGTGACAGAAGGCAGTTTCTTAAAACGTTGCTGATAAGAAAGGATGATTACTATGCCATATTATTTACGGATTTGACCCAACTTATTTTCTTGTGATTATCGGAGCAGTGATCTGCATGATCGCTTCCGCAAGAGTAAAATCAACTTACAATAAATATTCCCAGTACCGCAGTGCATCGGGAATGACAGGCGCACAGCAACAGAGAATCTTAAATTCCGCAGGAATGTGACGATCCAGCATGTATCCGGAAATCTGACCGACCATTACAATCCGTCTGCAAAGACACTGAATCTGTCCGATTCTGTATACACAATTCCACATCGGTTGCAGCCGTTGAGTTGCAGCACATGAGTGTACATGCAATCCAGCATCAGAACAGCTATTTTCCACTGACACTGCGCACGGCAATTGTCCCGGTAGCCAATCTTGGTTCCACACTTGCATGGCCGTTGATCCTGATCGGATTATTCTTTACAAGAAATACAGGGCAGTTCTGATCAATCTTGGAATCATCTGCTTCTCTTTTGCAGTGATATTCCAGCTTGTGACATTGCCGGTAGAGTTTAATGCATCTGCAAGGGCACTTTTTAGGCGAGCAGGGCATTGATGAGTGACAGTGAGCTCCCATACACGAAAAGTGTTAAAAGCAGCGGCACTGACTTATGTGGCAAGTGGCAGCAGCTATTTTACAGTCTGGTACTGTTATTTGGAGGAAGAGACCGTGACTGATTCTGTCAATACGAGAGAACTGATCCTCGGGATTCTGATGGAAGTGACAAAAGAGGGCAGCTACAGCCATCTTGTGATCCGTTCCGTGCTCGATAAGTATCAGTATCTGGAAAAAAAAGAGCGTGCCTTTATCACGAGAGTGTCTGAGGGAACCATCCAGTACATGATCGAGCTTGACTACATCATCAATCAGTTCTCCAAAGTGAAAGTAAACAAAATGAAACCGGTCATCCGCAATATTCTGCGGATGAGTGTGAAATATATGGATTCCGTGCCGGACTCCGCAGTGGTGAAGCAGTCAAACTGGCAAAGAGAAAAGGGTTTGGCTCTTTGAGCGGGTTCGTGAACGGAAACTGCGCAATATCAGCCGCAATTTAAGCACTATCACTTACCCGGATGAGCAGAAAGACCAGATCCAATATCTGTCTGTGCGTTATTCCATGCCGGAGTGGATTGTGAGACAGTGGATCAACGATTGGCATGGGACGGAAAGCTGGACGTAAGCTTGCAGGAGGCACCGGTTACGATCCGTACCAATCTTTTGAAAATCACGCCGGAAGCGTTGGAAATGCGGTTGAAAGAGGAAGGCGTTACCACAGAGAAAATTGTCTGTGCAGATATGCCGGAATTAAACTATGCATTTGTGATCTCCGGTTTTGACCATCTGAATGCATTGGAGTTTCCGTGAGGGACTCTTTATGTGCAGGATGTGAGCTCCATGATGGTGGCGGAAACGGTTGCTCCAAAGAAGGACAGCTATATCATTGATGTGTGCAGCACCTGGAGGAAAGAGCGTCCATCTGGCAGAAAACTCGGGGAACCGGTATGGTGGAGGAGATCTCACGGAGTATAAGACTGATCTTATAAGACAGAATATCGCAAGACATCAGCTTTCTAATATGCGCAGTACAGATGGATGCAACAGTTTTAGATGAGGCTTCCATTGGAAAAGCAGATGTGGTGATCGCCGATCTTCCGTGTTCAGGGCTTGGCGTCATGCGTAGGAAGACGGATATAAAATATAAGATGACATTACAGACAGAACAGGAACTCGTCTCCTTACAGAGAAATATGTTAGAAACTGTCTGTCAGTATGTAAAGGTGGGAGGAACATTGTTATATTCCACGTGTACAATGGATAAAATGGAAAATGAAGACAATGTCACATGGTTTTTAAAACAGCATCCGCAGTTTGAACTTGTGAAAATGCAGCAGATTTTTCCGCAGAAAACATATGGAGACGGATTTTTTCTGGCAAAATTACAGAAAAAAGCGTGAGAGACTTCCGGAACTTCTGATGAATGAAGGAGAATTATGGATCAAAGGAAAAGACAGATATCAGATCACTGAATCTGAAAGAACTGACTGTGTTCATGGAGCAGCTTGAGAGAAAGCGTTCCGTGCAAAGCAGATTTACCAGTGGCTTCATGGGAAGCAGGCAGCGTCTTTTGAGGAGATGACCAATATCCCAAAGGCGCTGATCGAAAAGTTAAAAGAGAACAGTCATCTGGTCAGCATAAAACAGGAGGCAGTACAGATCTCCAAAATCGACGGAACGAGGAAATACCTGTTTCTGTTAGATGACGGAAATGTCATTGAGAGCGTTTTCATGCGATACAAACATGGCAATTCGGTCTGTATTTCTTCACAGGTGGATGCCGCATGGGTTGCCGATTCTGCGCATCTACCTTGGACGGTCTTGTGAGAGGACTGACCCCATCAGAGATGTTAGACCAGATTTACCAGATTGGAAGAGACACCGGCGAGCGGGTTTCCAATGTGGTCGTGATGGGAACCGGGGAGCCAATGGATAATTTCGATAACCTGTTAAAGTTCATTGAACTTCTGACCGATGAAAATGGATTAAATATCAGCCAGAGAAATGTGACAGTATCCACCTGTGGAATTGTTCCGCGTATGGAACTTGCAGATAAAAAACTACAGATCACGCTAGCATTATCCCTGCATGCATCCACGCAGGAAAAACGGCTGGAATTGATGCCGGTCGCAAATAAATATGAGATCCATGAAGTGATCGATGCCTGCAGATATTATTTTGAGCAGACAGGCAGAAGAATCACATTTGAGTACAGTTTAGTGGGCGGCGTGAATGACACGGACGAGGATGTAAGGAATCTGTGCAGGCTGATCAAAGGCATCAACTGTCATGTAAACCTCATCCCGGTAAATCCGATCAAGGAACGTGACTATGTGCAGCCGGATGTGAGTGACAACGGAATTTAAGAATAAACTGGAAAAGAATGGGATCAACGCAACCATCCGCAGGGAGATGGGAAGAGATATTGACGGAGCCTGTGGACAGCTTCGGAAACGTTATATGGGAAGTTGACTTGTTCTTTACAGTACGTGTGATAAAATAAAGTGCATCGGGCAAAGTCCGCAGAAAACAATGACAGGCGAAGTTAATGAAACATTCCGCATGGAATGCACAGATGTAGCAGTAAGAAAGGCAGGAATTGGTAAATGAAGACGTTTTCCATGACACATATTGGAAGGCGACGTGAGATGAATCAGGATTATATGTATACGTCTGAGAACGCAGTAGGAAAGCTGCCGAACCTTTTTCTGGTTGCGGATGGCATGGGCGGTCACAAAGCAGGTGAGTATGCTTCCAGATTCACAGTAGAAAAGATTGTAGAGACGATTGAAACATCCGGACAGACAGAGCCGGTAGCAGCAATGAAGGAAGCTGTGGAGGCGGCAAACAGAGGTCTTTTGGAAGAGGCGGGCAGGGATGCCGCCAAGGCAGGAATGGGAACTACAGTGGTAGCTGCCAGTGATCGGATATCATCTGCATGTTGCCAATGTAGGGGACAGTCGTTTATACTTAATAAATCACGAAGCTATCAGGCAGATCACAAGGGATCATTCTCTGGTAGAAGAGATGGTCCGTTTAGAGAGATGGATAAAGCGGATGCGAAAGATCATCCGGATAAGAACATCATCACACGGGCGGTGGGCGTTGTTCCCGAGTTGTCCGTGGATTTTTTTGAGGTTGAGTTAAAGCCGGGAGACACAGTTTTAATGTGCTCGGATGGTCTGACGAACATGATCGAGGATGAAGAGATCAAAAAGATCGTGCTCGGACAGAGAGATATTGTTGAGAAAGCAGAAAAATTAATAGATACTGCCAATGAGAATGGCGGAAAAGATAATATTACGGTTGTGTTGATAGAACCATTTTCTGATGAGGTGAAGGAATGTTAACGGAAGGTATGTTTGTTGGAGATCGTTATGAGATCGTAAACAAGATAGGAACTGGCGGAATGTCAGATGTATACAAAGCGAAAGATCATACACTTGGACGTTTTGTAGCGATTAAAGTATTGAAACCGGAATTTTCGGAGGATGTCAATTTTGTGACAAAGTTCCGCACGGAAGCCCAGTCGGCGGCCGGATTAGAACATCCGAATATTGTAAACATCTATGATGTAGGCAGCGAAAATGGCATGCATTACATCGTGATGGGTATGTGGAAGGAATCACTTTAAAACTTATATTGAGAAAAAAGGACAGCTCACATTCAAGGAGGCTGTCAGCATTGCAATCCAGGTGGGAAGAGGTATTGAGGCTGCCCATAACAAAGGCATTATCCACCGGGATATCAAGCCGCAGAACATCATTATCTCCACAGAGGGAAAAGTAAAAGTCACAGACTTTGGTATCGCAAGAGCCGCAACATCCAACACGATCAGTTCCGATGTGATGGGATCTGTTCATTACGCATCCCCGGAGCAGGCGAGAAACGGCTTTGTGGATGGCAAGAGTGACATTTATTCCCTTGGTATCGTAATGTATGAGATGGTGACCGGAAGAGTACCGTTTGACGGAGATACGACCGTTGCGGTGGCGATCCAGCATCTGCAGGAGGAGATCGTTCCACCAAGTGCTTACGCACCAAATCTTCCTATCAGTATGGAAAAGATCATCTTAAAATGTACGCAGAAGAATCCGGACAGACGCTATGAGTCCATGACAGCGCTGCTTGCAGATTTAAGAAAAGCGTTGATCAGCCCAAATGAAGACTTCGTTGTGATCGCACCGGTTTCCCAGGAGAAGACACGTGTGATCGGGGAAGAAGAGATCAATAAGATCAAACAGGAAACAAGCAATATTTATCTCAGCGATGAGGATGTTGTATCACATAATCAGAATCACAGAGACAAATTTGAAAAGCGTGACCGCTTCGAAGAGGATGACGAGGATGACGAAGAGGCATATGATGATGATGATCTCGAAGAGATGAATCCGAAAATGGATAAGGCAATCACAATTATGGGGATTGCTGCCGGTGTCATCATTGTCGCACTGATCATTTTTATTCTGGTAAGCTTCTTCGGAGATTTTAAATTCGGAGGATCTTCCAACAAAGCAAACACTGAGACATCCGAAACCCAGACAGACGGAATCGAAGTGCCGGATCTGAAAGGTCTTACCTTCGATGAGGCAAAAGAACAGCTCAATGCAAAAGGTCTCGGAATCAAGAAGAATGCGGGAACCGTTGCATCTGACCAATATGACGAGGGACAGATTGTAAGCAAGACACCGGATGCACTGACGAAGGCAGAGGCGAACACAACCGTAGAAGTTACCTTAAGCAGCGGAAAAGGAGAAGTTTCCGTTCCTTCCGTGACAGGCATGGATGAGACAACTGCTTACAATACACTGACAAATTCAGGATTTACTCCGGTAAAAGATTATGCATACAGTGCAGATGTCGCACAGGGAAATGTCATTGAACAGAGCCCGAATGCGGGATCACTTGCAAAGGCAGGGGATAATGTCAAGATCGTGATCAGCCGTGGTAAAGAGCAGGCAGAGACAACGAGTGTAGCAGTACCTGGTGTGACAGGACTTACCGAGGATGCAGCAAGATCTGCGATCCAGAATGCAGGCCTTGCCGTTGGTAATGTGTCAAGCGCCTACAGTGACAGCGTGGCAAGCGGACAGATCATTTCCAGAGTCCGGTTGCAGATACAGCAGTGGATGCTGGAACCGCAGTTGATTTTGTGGTAAGTATGGGTGCAGAACCAGCACAGGAAGTAAAGCCTACTACTTATAAGATCAATCTGAACATCAAAAAACCAAATAATGAATCCGTGGCAGCAGCCAATATTTATTTGTATGATGGAGCAGACGGAACAGGTAATATCTTAGAGCAGTGGATGAACCAGTCTATCTCCTTATTCGGGGAGGAAGGTCTCAGCATTTCCAAATCCGGAATGTTAGCATCCAGCGGTTCATTAAAGATTGACTGGCTTGGAGCAGATGGACAGCAGCTTGGATCATCCCAGATCGTGTCTCCAATCTCATTCAAGGCAGAATAATAACAAAAGGTAATATATGCAGGGAAAGATTGTAAAAGGAATTTCCGGGTTCTACTACGTTCATGTAGGAGAGCCCGGAATTTATGAATGTAAGGCAAAAGGTGCGTTCCGCAATCAGAAGATCAAACCGTTGGTCGGAGATGATGTGGAGATTGCGATTGTTGACGAAGAAACAAAAAAAGGAAACATTGAAAAATCCTGCCGCGGAAAAATGAACTGATCCGCCCGGCAGTTGCGAATATCGATCTGGCGCTGATTATTTTGCAGCGGCAAAACCGCAGCCAAACTTTAATCTGTTAGACCGTTTTCTGATCATGATGGAATATCAGGATGTTCCTGTGACAATCTGTTTTAACAAAAAAGATCTGTTAGAAGAACAGGCGATTGAGGAATTTGCGGGTGTATACAAAAAGTGTGGCTATTCCGTACTCTATACCAGTGCGGAAAAAGAAGAGGGGATCCGCGAACTGCATGAACTGTTAGATGGCAGGACAACAGCGGTCGCAGGACCTTCCGGCGTTGGGAAATCATCCCTTGTAAACCGTCTCCAGCCCAATGTGCAGATGGAGACCGGAAGTATCAGCAGAAAGATCGAGCGTGGAAAGCATACGACACGCCATTCGGAGATCATACCGATCGCAGCAGATACATACATTATGGATACACCGGGATTCAGTACGTTATATATTCCGGGATTTGAGAAGGAAGATCTGCAGAATTTTTATCCGGAGTTCAAAGAGTATGAGCCGTATTGCCGGTTCAAGGGATGCAGTCATATCAGCGAGCCGGACTGCGGTGTGAAAGAAGCACTGGCAGAGGGAAAGATCAGCCCGCTGCGCTACGAGAACTATAAGCTGCTCTATGAAGAATTGAAAGATGTAAAAAAATATTAGAAAAGATATTAAAACATCATTTTGCATGAGAATTATGTTTTCAAAATTACTTTGGAGGAAAAAGTTATGAATTGTTTATCACCATCCATTTTATCCGCAGATTTTGCAAATCTGGGAGAACAGGTGAGAATGTTGGATGAGGCAGGCGCACAGTATGTACATATTGATGTGATGGATGGAATGTTTGTGCCAAGCATTTCATTTGGTATGCCGGTCATTAAGAGTATCAGAGAGTGCAGCGATCGTATTTTTGACGTGCATCTGATGATCGAGGAACCGGGAAGATATATTGATGATCTCGCAGAAGTGGGAGCGGATCTCATCACAGTACACGCCGAGGCGTGTAAACACTTAGGACCGCACGATCGAGGCAATCAAAGAAAAGGGACTGCTTGCAGGTGTGGCATTAAATCCGGCAACTCCGTTGTCTGCGATTGAATGGATACTTCCAAAGGTTGACATGGTGCTGATCATGTCTGTTAACCCGGGATTTGGAGGACAGAAGCTGATCCCTTACACCGTTGAAAAAGTCAGGGCGTTAAAGAAAATGATCGACGAGAGGGGACTTAAGACTGACTTCGAGGTAGACGGCGGCGTGAATCTTGAAAATGTGACAGAAGTCATGGATGCCGGTGCCAACATTATCGTGGCTGGCAGTGCAGTGTTCAAGGGCGACATTTCTGAGAATGTGGAACGTTTTTTAGATGTATTAAAGGAGTAGTATGAGACATTGCATCATTGTGGTAGGCGGACATATCAATGACATTTTTGCAAAAGAGTTCATAGAAAAGGAAAGACCGGAGCTTTGCATTGCGGCAGATTCCGGGATGAACTTTTTCTATCGGAATAAGTTGACCCCGGACTGGATCATCGGAGATTTCGATTCAGCATCCAGTGAGGCATTCGATTATTTCAGCGGACAGCCTGATATTTCCTGGATCAGGTTAAATCCGGTCAAAGACGATACGGACACGGAATCGGCGATCCGGAAAGCAATTGCGCTTGGAGCAGAGAAAATTACGCTGCTGGGAGCAACCGGAACAAGAATCGATCATCTGCTTGGAAATATTGAACTTCTGGGGATCGGACTGCAGAATCATATTCCAGTCGAAATTGTGGACGAGAGAAACAGAATCCGCATGATCGGGGCGGGAATCACGCTTGAGAAGGAAAAACAGTTTGGAAAGTTTGTATCCCTGATCCCTTATACGAACATAGTAAAAGGTCTTACGCTGACCGGCTTCAAGTATCCTCTGGATCATTATGATTTCAGGGGCTTCTGTTCGCTCGGTGTGAGCAACGAGATCATTGCGGAGAGTGCACAGATAACATTTGAAGATGGAATCTTGATTGTGATCGAGGCGAGAGACTGATGGCTGATAACAAAATGCCATTTGTTACTTCAAAAGCCTTGAAAAGGACTCCTGCGACGAAAGAAAACAAAGACAGAATTAAATATATGGATTCACACGAGTTCTCATTTAAATTTGACAAAGTTACAGGAAAATTTGTGAATGGTGTGAGTAAAAAAAATGAGTTTTGATAAATTCAAAAAAGAATATATTCCATTAGTAAAGAATTTTGATTGTGGAAATGTTGTTATTAATAATTTTTTGAATAGTGAAAATGCCCTGGATTTTAATCAGGGCATTACTTATGTTTTGTTATCAGATGATAAAGATTTTATTATAGGTTATTTTAATATAAGTGTTGGTCGCATTGACCAGATTGAGAAAGTTATGGATCATACATATTACATACCAATGGGAGGAGCAATAAATATCAATTATCTGGCAGTTGACAAAAGGTTACAACACACATTGCTAGTGCCAGAGGCTAAAATATATTATGGAGATTACATGAGTACATTTGTTCAGGATTCGGATAAGAATTGCAAAAAATTATATAAATGGGTTGATGATATTCTTGAAGGATAGGGCATGTCAGATGGAAATACTTGGTGTGCCCTTTTTTACATTTTTCAGAATGGGGATGATTATATTGTAGGTACTTAAAATTTCAGAATGTTTATGTACCCCCTCTCCTAATAACTATTACACATTTGACATAGGTCCAGTATATATGGATTTATTATATTAGTCTTATGTAGAGCGGAGGAAAGAATATGAGCAATGACCCAAAAGATACGGTGGCAGACTTGTCAAAGCTGGTGCGTAGTCAATCGCAAGCACCAGCAAAAACATCTATACCTACTATTCCAAGAAGTTCCATATCTGCAATGCTTACAAGTTGCAATGAGGGCACTGAATTAATAGGAAATGAGTATTTCACATATAATGGTGAAAATAAAGACTCAAAGAATGATTAAAGATAGAGTGGAAGCATAGAGTCATCATGTTTCCACTTTATTTTGTTATTCTTTTTCCGAATTGTGCCATTCATTCAAAACAGCTTCTACCTGTGCGATTAGCTGTTCCTTATTTGGAATATAAGAAACATAGCGAGAAGCAAAGATATTGTTGGATAGACCACCGAGAGCATATTCAGCAGCTATACTGTCTTTATCCGTACAAAGGATAATACCGATTGGTGGATTATCATGTTCGTCATTCACTTCTGCGGCGTAGTAGTTCAGATACATATTAAGCTGTCCGGCAGCTTCCGGCGTGAGTTTGGTTGTTTTTAACTCAATCAGCACATACGCCCGGAGAATTTTGTTGTAGAAAACCATATCCACATAGTAGTGGGTATTGTTCAATGTAATGCGCTGTTGCGTTCCTACGAACATAAAACCGCGCCCTAATTCCAACAGGAATTTTTCTATTTGTGCGACCAGTGCTTTTTCAAGGTCACTTTCAAGCATAGGCTTGTTTTCTGGCACACCCAGAAATTCAAATACATACGGGTCTTTGATAATATCTAAGGGGGTAGACATTTCAATTCCCTTTTCTGCGAGAGCAAGAACGGTTTCCTTATTCGTTTTTCCCTCTGACAGTAACAAGCGTTCGTAGAGAGAAGTGGAAATCTGCCGTTTTAATTCGCGTATCGACCACCCGGAGTTAATAGTTTCCTTTTCATAAAAACTGCGTTTGTCCGGGTCTGAAATTGTCAACAGCTCACAGTAATGCGACCATGACAATTTAACAGACACTGTCTGTTGAATTTGATAGCTCTGATAGAAGCGCCGCATAAATTGGAGATTAGAAACAGAAAAACCTTTTCCAAATTCTTTTGTCAGCTCCTTAGAAAGCTCCTTTAGAGTCTGCTTTCCATAATCTGCCCGGTCTTTATTTTCCTGTTCATGCTCAACAATAATCTTTCCTACATTCCAGTAGGTAGACAACAATTCAGTATTTACTTGTACCGCCATGCGCTGACGCGCATTTAATAACAATTCTCTGATTTCATTCATCATAGAATTAGTATGTGTCAAATCGCTCAATTTTAACGCCCCTTTCAAGGTAGAGTACAATCAGTATAACATAAAAATTTTTCCGTTTCCATATTGATAAAGTTATTCCCGTGTTGCTTCCTTATTATATTCCGGTTCTTTATCCTGCCGCAAAATGCTGTCAATGTTGCGCTTGATAACAGCATATTCCTTGACTTGCTTTTTCAACTTCCCATAGTCCACACACAGAGTTTCTTTCTGTGCTTGAGCTGCCCATATTCTGCTTGCAGCGAAGTAATGTTCGGGAGCTTCTTTATGCCTGCCGTTTGTAGTGCCTTTGCCGCCTGTTTCAGATTATGGATTTTCGCCCATTGCTCATAGCCTTTGCTTTCCTGTGCCTTGATACAATTTTGAATATAAATCAATAGATTGATACCGCTACGCTGCGGCTTCGGAGCTTTGACAGTGTGGGTGCGCGTTCTGCTGATACGTTCCCGTAACGCTTCCTCTGTGTAATCTACGCCGAGGGTTTTCAGACGGGTAAACCGCTCCTGTCCCGGAGCGCGACAGGAAACATATTTCCCCTGTTTTATTTCATAGCCTGTCACTTATATTGCGTATGCCGTAATAGCTGCGCTTATTGGAATTGTACTTATGGTAGTCAACAAAGTTGACCGCACAAAAATGATATGGTTATGGATATGCCCTTTGTCTATGTGGGTAGTCAAGACGTATTCATGCTGTCCCTTTGTTACCGCGTCGGCAAGCTGTTTTCCGATTGTGTGGGCTTTCTCACAGTCCACCTCTCCCGGTTCAAACGATTGTATCAGATGAAAGGCTAAGTTGTTCCCTTTTGCCGAGCCTGCGACAAAGTATATTCAAACTCAATATCTGCCGTTTCATAGCTGCACCCAAAGGAGGACACAAGCGTTTTCCCGTCTGTCTTATCCGGGTTTTGGATATAATCAAGGGCTTTGCTCAACGTGCTTTTAATAGGCTTAATCTTTGTAACCGCCATATCTCCGCAAGCACCCCTTTATTTCCTCTATGTCCTCTTGGTAGACGCTGCCTGTCGCATTGACACGCTTTGCAATCTGATTGACGTTGACCCGATTTTCTGTATCTCCGCTGTCATGGCTTTTACGTCGCTATGGTCTGTCTGAATGATATACCCGTCAATGGCAATCTTGCGAAGATACGCCGCCATATTTTGGGTAGGGACGAGCTTCATTTTCTGTTCAATCAATGCCCGTTCTTCCTCTGTTACATAGAATTTGATTTGTATTTTTTTTGCGTCCGTTCATGCAATCGTTCCTTTCCATTCCGAGGGTTTGGGACACTTCCCAACAAGCAATTTTTAACCGACGCACCGCAGGGCGGGAGCGAAAATACGGAAAAGGGTACTCTTTTCCTATGCTTGCTAAGAAAGTTTTTATCTTTTGTCCTTATTTCCCTCTACGGAGAAAAACCATTTTGCCGAACTTATGCAAAAAAAAACGCTGCAATCTCAAAAGATTACAACGCTTCCGAAAATCCATATTCAATTTTGCCGGACGTTTTATTTGTCCTCTTTTCGACTTCTGAAATTTCCTTTGCGGTTGCTGTTACAATCCGTATGCCGTTATCGCTCATATCATCAAGCAGAGCGTCGAGCTGCCGCCGCTTTGTATCTTTCCGACGGGCGTATCTAAAAGAAACTGGTCTACGGATATATTGTAACGGAGCATAAGCTCAAAAAGATTTGCAGACTGGGGTGCTGTCCTTTATTCTCAATATTCGCAAGGTAGCGAGGGGAAATATACATTTCATCACTTACCTGTTTGCGGCTTTCCTTGCGTCCTGTCCGCGCAGCTTTTATCGCTTCTCCAAAGGCTTTGAAGTCATATTTTCTACTGGTCTTTTGCCATATTTATTCACCCAGTTACATTTTACTGTTCCCTTCTTCTTGGATATGTCTATACAGTTTAATCAGTTAGCCAAAATAATTCTCAACAATTTACAGAAAGAACCTTTCATTTATTCGGCTGACCGTATATAATTATAGCTGATAAAGTTTTAAGAAAGGGTGAATGAAGATGTTAGAGTATATTTCTGCCCCGGAAGCAGCGAAGAAATGGGGCATTTCGGAAAGGCGGGTACAGAAGCTATGTGAAGAAAACCGCATACCCGGTGTGGCAAAATTCAGCCGTATGTGGCTGATACCAAAGGACGCGGAAAAACCCACTGACGGAAGATACAAGAAACGGGGTGATCGTGTTGATAAGAATAGCAATATGTGATGATGAAATCGGTACTTGCTCTGATATTGAAAACATGATTTTAAATTATGCTAAACTTCAAGCATTGCAGATAGACACAGAAGTATTCTATTCGGGAGAAACTTTGTTCAAAACGATAGAAAACAAAGATAAATATGGGTTAATATTTCTGGATATTCAACTTTTGCAGCTTGACGGTGTTCAAGTCGGAAAGCAGATAAGAGAACGACTTGGAAATGAAAAAATCAGTATTGTATATATTTCTTCTAAAGAAACTTATGCAATGAGTTTGTTTCAAGTTAGACCGCTTGATTTCCTCATAAAACCCATTACACAAAAAACCGTCAATGAAACCATAGATAAATACATACGTCTGAATAATCTTATGAAGAATGATTTTTTCTTTCACATAGGGAAATCAATACAACGGCTATATTTAGATGAAATTTTCTATTTTGCCTGTAATGGAAAGAAGATAGAAATACATACCGACGCAGGTGTAACAACCTTTTATGGAACCATGCAGGAAGTAGCAGAGCAAGTGGACGGAAAAGGATTTTGGACAATCCATAAATCATATATTGTAAATTCTTCCTATGTTTCCATTTACAAATATGACGCTGTTCAAATGACAGACGGTACTATTTTACCAATAAGCCAAAAATATAGAAAACTTATGAAATCTTGTCTGACGGAACTTTATCGAAAGGAGTGAGTTTATTGTTATTATGTTATATTGCTATTTTTATGATTGATGCAGTACATATTTTACTGCTTATGCGTTTTTGCACAAACTGTATTGGAAAGCACCGGGTTAATAAAAAAATAGTGGGAATTATTTTTGCCGCCTTTTTTATTGTTAGCTGTTATTTAAGGCTTATGCCTGTTTCAAAAAAATTTTCTGCTGCAAATACAATTCTGTTTGTATTTGAAATTCTATTCTTACTTGTTGTGGTATTTCTTTTTCAAGGAAAGATTGCTGTACGTCTTGCTGTTGCCCTGCTATTGCCTGTCATATATTGGGGATTAAACTGGATTATTTTAAAAACCTGCTTCCATGACACATTTGTAGAAAACAAACAATGCTTAGTCAGCACAGGAATAGCAATCGTGATATTTTCCATTCTTGAGTTTGCATTAGAAAAATGGAAAAAATCAAAAAGAGAGCAGGAACGGGAAATATTAGAACAGGAAATCCGTATGTATGAAAACCAATTTGAAATAATACAGCAATCACAGATAAATACACGTTCTCTGAAGCACGATATGAAACATCATATAAAAATGCTGTCTGATTTAATATCTTCCGGGGATAAGGATGCTGCCCTTAAATATCTTTCGGATATGGGAGATTTCATGGATCACACAGAGAAATTTGTATCGTCCGGCAATGAACGTATTGACAGCATTTTAAATTATTATATCGAAAAAGCGAAAAATACGGATATTCATGTATCTTGGAAAATCCAAATACCAGAGCAGATTGAAATTTCAACATTTGACACCAATGTGATTTTAAGCAATCTGCTGGATAATGCGCTGAACGCATTATCAGATATACCAAATCCGACTTTGGAAATTTTTATGAAATATGACCGTGGGATTCTTTATATCAATATTCAAAATAATTGCAATCACGAACAACCCTCTATACATGCCATACTTTCTGCTTTTGAGCCAGAAAATGAACATGGATATGGCTTAAAAAATGTACAGCGCATTGTCGAAAAATATCATGGTAATCTATCTACCGAATGTGTAAATGATGTTTTCAATGCAAGCATTCTGCTGTTTCTATCCAACATAGAAAAAAGTGAATAGAATCCTAAACTATATCAAAGTCCGTCACTTCTGTTTTGAAGCGGCGGACTTTTTAATTTTTCCTTTCAACCGTGCAATTTTTCCAACCAGCCGTCTATCCTGTTTAAGTCTGCTATTATGGCATTAGATAGGAGGATAACAGTATGCAAGAAGAAAAGATACGGTATTATTTTGTTGACGGGATAAGGGGCGTTGCTATTATCAATATGGTTATATTTCATTTTTTATACGATGTGTATATTGTGTATGAAAAATCTCCAACATGGTATAGCCTTCCGGCAATCCATATCTGGCAACAGGCGATATGCTGCACATTCATTTTTATTTCTGGTTTTGTATGGGTATGGGGAAAAGAAAAGAATTTACGGCGTGGAATCATATTTAATCTTTTGGGGCTGCTGATTTCAATTATTACATTAGTAGCCATTCCCGCGCAAATAATTTGGTTTGGAATATTAAATTTTATGGGTTGTGCAATCCTTCTTACGCTTCCTTTAGAAAAACTATTAAAGAAAATCCCTGCTATCTATGGAATGGCAATCTGCTTTTGCTGTTCCTGCTTTGCAAACAAATACAATTTGGTCAAATTGGAATAACCGGTTTGCTACAAATTCAAGTTCCAAATCTATTATACAATATAAAATACTTACACCGTTAGGCTTTCCGCATGAGGGGTTTCATTCAAGTGACTACTTTCCTATTTTTCCGTGGATATTTTTATATTTATGCGGGTTTTATTTTAATCAGATATTCATGAAACATTATACATGGCAAAATACGCCCAGCGTAAATTACCCTGCTTATCGGTTTTAGGAAGCAAAACAATCTGGATATATCTGCTTCATCAGCCATTCAGTATGTTAATTTGCTTATTGGTTTTCATTAAAGGAGGACATTAAAATGCTTTTAAACGTAGTGGAAATTGAAAATATTACGGAACAAGAAACAATCTAAAAAAAGCACTTGATCGAGTAAGTTTCTCTGTAAACTCAGGAGATTTTGTTAGTATTATGGGAGCGTCCGGCTCCGGCAAAACAACTCTATTAAATTGTATTTCAACAATAGACAGCGTAAGTAGCGGTCATATATATTTGGGTGAACAGGATTTGACAACTATTTCGTCCGCTAAAATGGCAGCGTTTCGGCGTGAAAATCTTGGCTTTATTTTTCAAGATTTTAATTTGTTGGAACCATTGACTATTGAGGAAAACATCTCTCTTCCTCTGTCAATAAAGGGGATTCCGGGGAAAGAAATAGAAAAAATTGTCAAACGACTTATGCAACGGCTGAACATTAGTGATATAGCTGGTAAATTACCCGCCCATGTGTCGGGAGGGCAAAAACAAAGGTGTGCTTGTGCAAGGGCTTTTGTAAACAATCCCAAATTGATATTAGCAGATGAACCGACAGGAGCTTTAGATTCGGCGTCCGCAAAGCAGCTTTTAAGTATGCTTGCGGAATTGAACGAACAGGATAGAAGTACAATCCTTATGGTAACACACGATCCCTTTTCAGCAAGTTTTGGAAATCGTGTCCTTTTCATAAAGGACGGAAACCTAAAAAAGGAAATTGATAAGGGGCAGCACAATAGAAATGACTTTTATCAGACAATTCTTTCTGAAATATCTGCATTTGGAGGTGAATAACTATGCCTAAGAAATTATCATTACAAAATGCAAAAAAACAGGTTGTTGAATATATGATTTATATAATCACTATGGTCATTACGGTTGCATTGCTATTATCATTTAATATGATTATATTTTCGGAGGAAATAGCTGCTATCATAAATGAGAAATCAATACTTCCGCTAATTCTTATTACCGTAAGTGTTCTTGTTGTGCTTGTGATAAGTGCATTGGTAAAACATATTACCGTGTTTATGGTGAGGAAAAGAAGCCGTGAATTTGGTTTATATATGCTATTAGGTGTTGAAAATAATGATATTGCAAAAATGTTCATGTTTGAAAATTATTTTATTTATGTATTTGTCTTAATTATCGGGGTTTTTATAGGCACGCTGTTTTACCAGATATTAAAAGCTGTAATTTGTCAAATGTATGCGACAATATACTATTTTAACTTTGAATTTTCATCAAAAGCAATCATATTAACTTTAGTATATATGGGAGCTATTTTTTCTTTTGTTTCCATTAGCACAAGTCGTAGTATCCGTAAGTTCAATGTACGAGATTTGTTATACTTAGACAATGATAATTCTGATAATAGAGAAAAGAAATATGGCTTGTCCGCAACTCTGATTCCTCTGCTTTTAGGAATAATTGGGATTGCGATTATTACAATGTCTGCTTTTAAGAATATGCCGGACGGATCAATGCTTTTTTCTCTTGTTCTTCTTTCGACGGCAACATACGGCTTATTTGCTGTTTTGCTGAACCATTTCACTTCCCGCTTAAAAAATAACAAGTGGAAATATACAAATATAAGGGTGTTTGTTTATCGGCAGTTTACTACTAAACTGCGCTCCATGTTTTTTTTGATGATAGGAGCTTCAATTCTAATAACAGTTGCATTATTGTCGATTAACTGGGGAGTTTATTTTACCACTATGGTAGAAAAACGCGTTGACGCTGTTGCTTTTGATATAGCCCTTTTTTCAAACGAGGAAAATACAGATTTTTCTAAATATCTATCTTATCTAAAAGAAAATAATCTTTTGGATAGCAGTTATGAGTATACCTTATATACAAATAAAGATAATTCCTTTTATCAAGAAACATTAAGGGCAGTGCAGGGGAAATTTGGTTTTTCTATATCGAGCGAAACAACAGATACTTTTATGTGTATAAGTGATTACAATAATTTGCGAGATATGCTGGGATTATCCAGCGTCGTGCTTGATAGGAATACTTATATCATACATTGCACTGTTCCCAATATAGCTCCTTTTGAAAAATATACCGAAGAACACACACAGCTTTTGATTGGTGACACAATTTGTCACTTCGGAGGTATATACAGTGAAGATTTTATGCAACAGGAGTCATGTGGAAATGGAAACGGATTTTTAATCATTGTTCCCGATAAAGTTAGTGAAGTTTTGTACGAGCAGAAAAATGTACTTGTGGTAAAGACACTTTCTTCTTTGTCGTTAACGCATATTGAGGATTTAAATCATATAGACAAAAATGTGCTGATACTTTCAAAAACAGGAGTTCGTAATCAGTCTGCTTCTATGGCTGTTTATACTGTCCTGCCATTATTCTATTTTGCATTTGTATCTGCTGCCATTGCCTGTACTCTTTTATCAGTTCAAATTTTAAGCTGGGCAAACAAGGAAAGAAAAGATTATCTTACTCTGGATTATATTGGTGTCGCAAATCATCAGAAAAAAACTTTGTTGAAAAAGCAGTTGTTTCTTTTATATTTCGTGCCTGTTGTTCCGGCGACTTTAGTTAATTTGTTTTTATTTCCGGTAATGACAGGCAGCATAGTAAATGACGTTAATGGAGTTTTGCAGATAGCTTCTATCATATCTGGAATACAGCAAACAGTCCTTACCGTATGTTTGCTATTAGTAGTCTACTTTTTCTACTATGTGGCAACATATATGATCTACAAGAGAACAATTATACCTAAAAAATGATAATAGATAATTTCTAAAATAATCTGCCGGACGACGGCAAAGAAAAAAAGCCGTCGCAGAGCAGCCATATTTTCACGCGCCTATTCTATTTCGGCGGCTTTGATTTTCAGAGCCGCCGTTTCTTTTTGTCTGTACGACGACCCTTAACCATGTAGACATGGCGGCTTTAGGAGGTAGCCGCCATGAGTTATAAACCACAACAACAAATTCTTACATTCTTTGATTTATCAAAAAAAGCCCGACCGCCACCGGGGATATTCCTACCCTTAGATATGAACTATTAAATCATCTAAATACTTTTTATTATTCCTATGCGCCTGTCCGCGTTTTTTTGCGGACGGGCGCATTTTGTATGCTTAAAAAAATTTTTGAAAAAATTTCCGAAAATATTTGGCATTTTTTCAAAGCTCCGTATTACCCCGCGAAAAGGGGGAAGCACCACCAACTTTCAACGAGAAAGGAGGTGAGAATGTGGAACCTAATAGCAGGGAGTTTTATAAGCAATGTTCTTTTCAGAAGTATTGCAATGCGGTATTGCACAATGAAGCGTGCGACGCTCATAGAGAGCTTCGTACACATAAGGCAAAGGAAGTAACCTTTTCCGACATGACCTTAGATGAAGCGCGACAGCTACATACCTTTGATGAATATTTCAAACGGGAAACTGCTGAAACCGTCTTTGAAAAAGCCGGAAAGAAAATCACGCCGAAGTTGCTTCTTGAAGCAATCCGTACTTTGCCGGAAGAAAAGCGCAAAGCCATATTGCTGTATTATTTCGAGGGAATGAGCGATACAGAAATTGCAGAGTTGCTCAATACACCGAGAAGTACAATACAGTACAGACGGACAAGCTCTTTTGAACAATTAAGAAAATATTTGGAGGAAAATGCTGATGAATGGGACGAATGGTAATCAACCCGGCTACCCTGAAAATGCCCTTGTTCCTTATCCTGTCATTGTGGCAGCGACAAAGGGCGACCCGGACGCTATGAAAATGGTCTTGCAGCATTTCAGCGGTTATATAGCCCGTTTATCCATGCGAAAGTTATATGACGAGCGTGGAAATGTTTATTTTGGTATAGACAACGACATTCGGGAACGGCTGCAAGCCAAACTGATGATGGCTGTCCTCAATTTTAGAACAGAGAAATAACCGCAATCGGCGGTGGAACGTCTTTACTCCCCCTTTTCCGTTCCGCTGCTGACGCGGCAGCACAGCCATTTTGAACCTTGACAAAGAAAGCGGCGCAATAGAACGGCGACGCAGCATAAGGCAAATCGGATACATTCGATATATGGGGAGCCGTTGGGCTGATACGCCATGACCGAAAGGAGGGACAAAACGAGCGAGAATTATCAGCGTTCCAAAGCAGACTTAGCAACTCTGCCGCCATAATCCATATATCGGTATAATGATACTCCTTTACCGCCGTAGTCCGAGCGTTAGAAGCGTCGCAGGCAACGGGTAGAGCTGCATGAGAACCATGCGGAAGTGAAATTCTTGTGAGGTTTGCTAAGACCGTCTGACGAGCCTATTTTTTGTTAAATTGAAAAAAGATAGGGGGAAATTCTAATGAATAAATCAAATAGCAGTGAAGAAAAAGAACTGCCTTTATATAAGGAAACAGAAGTAAGAGTACCTATCCATTTGAAAATAACATTAACAATAAGGGAAGCCGCTGAATATAGCAACATAGGTATCAATAAGATTGATTCTATGTTAAAACAGCCAAACTGCCCTTTTGTTTTATATGTTGGAACACGAAAGTTAGTGAAGCGTAAAGAATTTGAGGAATACATTCGCCGAGAATTGATTATATAGCCTTTAATAGCTGAAATATTTGTCTGTTAAGCAGAAAACCTAATTCATTTATTTCAAGAATGCTTTAATAGCTGAAATATTTGTCTGTTAAGCTTGAAAAAACGGAGTCCTTGTGATATACTCTATATTTGCGTTGGACTCTTTTTTTACGTGAAAGGAGTCCGTCATGGGAAAAAATTTAAAAGGCAAAGAGTGTGGAAAAGGTATTTGTCAAAGAAAGGACGGTTTGTATTTCGCAAGATTTTATGCTAAAAATGGTACGCGTCAAAATGGATATTTCAAAACGCTGCCAGAAGCAAAAAAATGGCTTGCTGACGCAAAGTATGAAGATACACATAATCTAATCGTTACTGCGCCTGATATGACAGTAGACAAATGGTTCAATTATTGGATTGATAATATCATTTGTGACCTTGCGCCAAACACGATTAGAAATTATCGTGAGCGTTACGAAAGAAATATTCAACCATTGATAGGAACTATGTGTATAGCTGATGTAAAACCTATGCACTGTAAAGCTGTCTTAAATCGAATGGAAACAGAATATGCAGGCTCAACAATCCGGCAGACCTATATTTCAATGGGAACTATGTTGAAATCAGCAGTTATGAATGATATTATCGCAAAGCACCCGATGAATGGTGTTCGATATACGAAACCAGTCCGGGCAGTAGATGATATTAAATACTTAACCGTTGAGGAACAGGAAAAGTTTCTTGAAGCCGCAGAGCGTTCTCATAATTATAGACAGTATGCTTTGTTATTAGAAACGGGTTTGAGAACGGCTGAATTGATTGGTCTGACATGGGACGCTATTGATTGGAAAAAACGTACTTTAACTGTAAATAAGAGTTTAGAGTATCGACACAGCCGGAGATATTGGCGTGCCGGTCCGCCTAAAACAAAAAGTTATCGTACTATTCCGCTTACAGAACGCGCATATACAATCCTAAAAAGTTGTTATGATGAAAAAGATACCCGGAAAGAGTCTGAAATGCTTTCACAGATTTTGGAGTACACAGACAGCAGAACGGGAGAAAAGAAATGTCTTGTCATGCGGGATTTGGTATTTATCAACTGGCGAACAGGAGAACCTGCTAAAAACAGTTCCTACGATACACATTTATATAAATTGTGTGATGAAGCTGGTATTAAGCGTTTTTGTATGCACGCCTTACGACACACTTATGCTACACGCGCGATTGAACGCGGCGTACAACCTAAAGTTTTACAGCAACTATTAGGACACGCAAGTATTAAAACAACAATGGACAGGTATGTCCATGTTACGGACGAGTCCCTTGCAAAAGCTGTTCAGCAATTTGAAGCAGCTACACCCACAGTTGAAAAAAGGGTGTAAAAAGGGTGTAATAAAAATATAGAGAAAGGCGAAAACCCGCATAAATAAAGGGTTTTCGGACAGGTAAAGATAAAAATGAAACTAGGAATCGTCGGACTTCCAAACGTTGGAAAGTCCACATTATTTAATTCCCTGACCAAAGCAGGTGCTTTATCCGCAAATTATCCATTCGCAACGATTGATCCGAACGTCGGAATCGTTTCCGTACCGGATGAGAGAATCGTAAAACTCGGTGAGCTTTATCATACGAAGAAGGTAACACCGGCTACCATCGAATTTGTAGATATTGCAGGACTTGTAAAGGGAGCCAGCAAGGGCGAGGGACTTGGAAACCAGTTCCTTGCAAATATCCGTGAGGTAGATGCTATCGTACATGTGGTACGCTGTTTTGAGGATACCAATATTATCCATGTGGACGGATCTATCGATCCTGCAAGAGATATTGAGACGATCAATCTGGAACTGATTTTTTCTGATATTGAGATTCTTGACAGAAGAATTGCAAAGATTTCCAAACAGGCAAGAATGGACAAGACACTTGCAAAAGAACTGGAACTTGTAGAGGCAATCAAGGCACATCTGGAAGCAGGTAAGATGGCAAGATCTTTTGAAGTACCGGATGATGAAGACGCGCAGATCTGGTTCAGGGGTTATAACCTTCTGACTGCAAAACCGACCATTTACGCAGCAAATGTTGCAGAGGATGACCTTGCGGATGACGGGGCATCCAACCCACATGTTGCAAAAGTAAGAGAGATGGCAAAGGAAGAGGGCGCAGAAGTATTTGTGATCTGTGCACAGATTGAACAGGAACTTGCAGAACTCGATGAAGATGAGAAAAAGGAATATTTAGATGACCTTGGAGTGACCTCCAGCGGACTTGATAAACTGGTAGCAGCAAGCTACAGCCTGCTTGGACTGATCAGTTTCCTTACTGCAGGAGAGGATGAGTGCCGTGCATGGACGATCAGGAAAGGCACAAAAGCACCACAGGCAGCAGGTAAGATCCATACAGACTTTGAGCGTGGATTTATCAAGGCTGAGGTTGTAAATTATCAGGATCTTTTAGATAATGGAAGCCTTGCAGCAGCCCGTGAAAAAGGAATTGTCGGCATGGAAGGAAAAGAGTACGTGGTCAAAGACGGAGACGTTATTTTATTCCGCTTTAATGTATAAGAGATAAAAAAACGCATATCATTTTTCGAGGGAATGTTTCGGAGAATGGTATGCGCTTTTGTGACTTGACAGAAAAAGAAGTGATAAACGTCTGTGACTGCAAATGCCTTGGAAATGTCCATGATCTTGATATTGACGAATGTGATGGAAGGATACGGGCGTTGATCGTTCCGGGACCCGGAAAATGGTTTGGCTGTTTTTGCAGGGAGTTCGAATTGTTTATTCCGTGGTGTAAGATCGTCAGGATCGGACCGGATATTATTTTAGTTGATATTGATGAGAAAGAGGCAAAACACAAGGTTTAAAGAGAAGAAAACAGGAGAGACAATGTTAGATCAGAGTGTATTTACAGAGACAATCCATGAGGTGGCAGAGATTATCCGCACTTCTGCGACACCGTTATCAAAAGAAGAGATCTTAAGCTATTTCAAAGAGATGGAGTTGAACGAACAGCAGGAAAACATGGTTTTAGAGTTTCTGCTGACACCACATGAGGAGGAAGAAGCGGAAGAGGAAACTGAAGAGGCCGAAGGCGGAGAGCAGGAAGCAGCAGACTGGCAGGAAACGTCAGATGCATCTGTGCTGGCACAGAATGATCCTGGCAAAAAAGAGGAAAAAAACGCAGAGCCGGATGTTTTACCGGAAACTAAGGTATTTCAGATGTATCTGGAGGAGATCAGCAGTCTTCCGGTATATTCCGGGAAGAAGCAGGAAGAAATGTATCAGAAACTTTTAGCAGGGGATGAGTCCGTGATCAATCCAATCTCTGACAGCTGGATGATAAAGGTGTTAGAAACCGCCAGAAAGCTTGCAGTGACCTCAGAAGGCTTTGAGGATGTCATTCAGGAAGGAAATATGGCACTTTTTTTAAAACTGACAGAACTTTGCGGATGTGAGGAAAAAACAGATGTTGAGGCAGAATTACAGGGCGCAGTGGAGACAGCCATGAAATCATCCATTCTTGCGGAAGAAGGCGAGGATGAGGATGAGAAGGCTATGGTCGGCAAGCTGGCATTAGTCAACGAGGCTAAGAAGTATCTTGCAGAGGAGAAAGGCAGGAAGCAACTGTACAGGAACTTGCAGCATATACACAGTTGACAGAAGAGGAACTTTCTGATATCCTCTTATTGATCCAGAAAGCGGATCAGAAGGACAAATAGCATATAGAATCCAAAACCAATATTGGAGTGGACTTTTCTGGAGCAAAAGGCTCTATTTTTCGCCACACGACTGAATTGAACAGTTGTGTGGCATTTTTTTGCGCTAAAACAGATATTTCAGCGTATGTGAGTAAGATTGATTGACAGAAAGAAAACAGAGGAGAAAAAGAAAAGATGGATCAGGAATTTATGAAAGAAAAACCGGTGATGCCGTTGGTGATCTCCATGGCACTACCGATGACATTTTCCATGTTAGTGAATGCATTATATAATATCATAGACAGCTACTTTGTGGCGCAGATCAGTGAGGATGCGATGACAGCGTTATCGTTAGTATTTCCGTTACAGAATCTGGTCAATGCAGTGGTCATTGGTTTTGCTATCGGAATGAATGCTACGATGGCTTATTATCTTGGGGCACAGAAACAGCAGCTGGCAGATAAAACAGCATCGCTTGGCATGTTATTGAATATGCTGCATGGTCTGGTGCTGGCTGCCATCTGTATTGCAGTGATGCCAGCCTTTTTAGGGATGTTTACAAAACAGGTCGGAATTATCGGAATGGGGGTACAGTACTCGGATATTGTATTTTTATTTGCAGTGCCAAATGCGGCAGCGCTTTGTTTTGAAAAAATATTTCAGGCAGTTGGACGCATGAAAACATCTATGTTTTGTATGCTGCTTGGCTGTGTGACCAATATTGTGCTTGATCCACTGCTGATTTTTGGAATTGGGATTTTTCCTGCAATGGGAATCCGGGGAGCGGCACTTGCAACCGGAATCGGACAGATCGTGTCACTGGCAGGGTATCTGACCGCATATTACTGGAAACCGATTCCTGCCAAAGTGAAGGTCAGAAATATGAAGCCGGAGAAGCAGCTTTGCAAAAAAGTGTATTCTATCGGAATCCCTGCAACGTTAAGCCTTGCGCTGCCTTCAGTCCAGGTGTCTGCATTAAATGCGATACTGGCTGTTTATTCTGCAAGTTATGTTCTTGTATTGGGTGCTTATTTCAAATTACAGACATTTTTGTATCTGACTGGAAATGGTGTGGTACAGGGGATGCGTCCATTGATTGGATACAATTATGGAGCAGGAGAGTCAAAGAGAGTGAAAGAGATTTTTCGGTCAGCATTGTTCCTGATCGTAATAGTGATGGTGATCGGTACGATTCTCTGTATGGCAGTGCCACAGGCGCTGATCGGTCTGTTTACAGGAAATCCTGAGACAATCCGGCTAGGCAGGGAGGCACTCAGGCTCATCAGTATAGGATTTATCGTGTCATCGGTTTCCGTCACGGTATCCGGCGCTTTGGAGGGGCTTGGAAAGGGAAGGAATCGTTAGTCATTTCATTACTGCGTTATATCGTGGTGATTTTGCCGCTGGCATTTATTTTAAGCCGCCTTTTCAGGCGGCTGGTGTATGGCACGCGTTCTGGATCACGGAATTTGTTTCAGCAGTGATCTCATGGATCATATGCAAAAAAGAGATTTTTCAGTGAGGCACATCCAGCAATGTTTCAAACTGGTCGATCGGAACAGGTTTGGAATAAAAATAACCCTGATACCAGGTCGCACCAAATTGATGAATGTAGTCGCTTACCTCCTGATTTTCAATTCCCTCGATACAGGTTTCGGTATTGGTACGGTTTGCGTAATCAACGATCGACTGTACCATAGCCTGATTCTGTGGCTTTTGTTCAATATCTTTGATAAAACTCATATCGACTTTCAGCTCATCAACAGGTAATTCCAATGCAAGGCTTAGGGAGCTGTTACCGGTTCCAAAATCATCCAGTGCAATTTTAATCCCCTTTGAGTGAAAGAAATTGACTTCATTTTTCAGAAAAGTCACATCGAGATCCCGGCAGCGCTCAGTCAGTTCCAGACACAATTCCTCCGGTCTGGCTCCGGTTTATTTTAAAATCGTCATGACAGAGTCACGAAATTCTTTTCGCGACAATTGAGCGGCAGAGATGTTGACGTTTACGAAAAAGTGTGGGATCTTATCACGGATCCTGCCGATATCCTTTAATGCGGTGCGTAAGATCCAGTTGCCGAGGTCAAAGATACATGGATCTTCCTCTAGCCACTCCAGAAATATTCCTGGAGATGAGACCGTAGGGTTCTAATTCCCATCGTATCAGTGCTTCCATGCCACGGATCTTTCCGGTCTTTGTGTCTGCTATCGGCTGGTAGAACAGGCGGAATCCCTCAAAATGGCTGGTCGCACACTGGTGGATCAGACCGATCAGCTCAAACTGTTTTTCGTTGTTGCCACAGATCTCATCGTTAAAAATGACGAGATCGCCATGATGTTCATAGCGTGAATGATTCTGCGCATAGGTCAGACGGCTGCGGACAGCATTCGTTTCTTTCATATAGGGTTCTAAGAAACTGGCCCCTGCAGAGATCTTGATCGGAATCCGTTTTCCGTTCACTGCAATGGTGTTTGCCAGTGTATCCTCGATGAAAGCGAAAATGCTATGGAGCTCTGTTTTGGATACTTTGTCGAAAACAAGCACAAATTTCGCACCGGACAGGCGGTAGGCATAACCGATATTGCGTACCATGTGTAAAAGGCTTTGTGCCACTTTGTTCAGAATCTTATCTGCAAAAGCTGCCCCATACATGACATTGATATGGCTGAACTGATCCAGCCCGATCTTTAAGAGTGCGGCAGGACGTGTGTTATCAAGTAATTGGGTGATACAGCGGTTCAGTGCCGGTTCCGTATAGAGACCTGTGACAGAGTCCACTTCATCAGAAATTCCATAATTATCATAGCGGATAATGATGATAAAAGGCTGCTTTTGTTCATCATAAAGTACACGCGCCATGGCGTTGAAACGGTTGTAGGAATCGCCATCCTGAATCCGGTATTCCCATGCGGTATCCAGATTTTTACCGTCAACCCGTTCTTTAAAACCACGTTTGAAAGTGGCAACATCATCAGGATGGATCTTCCGGTTTGCCTTTTCCATGCTGCGGATCGTATAATTTTCTTTCATGCCAAAATAATCCATCGCCCGTTCGGACCACCAGGTGATTCCGGTCCGAAGGTTTGTGATGGAAAGATATGATTTTTTGGAAAGAGAGGCGATCGCTTTTATCATATCTGGAAAAAGCCGGTCGATCTCTTCCCAGAAAATCTGTTCATGATTGTCAGTTTTATCGTTTTTCATTCATTTTCCCCGATTGACATACGCACGCATGTCTGTTCACAATGTACACGTAATCAATAACTAATAAAGCTGTTTATGATTATAGCATAAAACAAATTAAATTTCGAGTTTTTTCGTATTAATTCAAAGTATCTTTTTTCAGGTTCTTATTTGCAGTTGAGAGCATGAGTTTAATACGGTTCAACTGGTTTACTTCACTTGCACCCGGATCGTAGTCGATCGCAACAATGTTGGAATCCGGATAGCGGTGCCGTAATTCCTTGATAACACCTTTTCCTACAACATGGTTCGGCAGGCAGGCAAATGGCTGCGTGCAGACAATGTTCGGAGTGCCGGTATGGATCAGCTCTAACATCTCACCGGTTAAGAACCATCCTTCACCGGTCTGGTTACCTTCGGATACGATATCCCTTGCGTATTTTGCAAGATCCTCAATGTGTGCAGGTGGAGTAAAATGTTTACTCTTCTTAAATTCATCAACCGCAGCAGAGCGCAGCCATCAAAGAACTTGATACCAAGGCGTCCGATACGTTTGGATTTCTGGCTGAAACCAAGGTTATCTGCCTTAAAGCCTGTGTTGTAGAAGCAGTAAAGCAGGAAGTCGGTAAGGTCAGGAACAACAGCTTCTGCACCTTCGGATTCTAACAGGTCTACCAGATAGTTGTTGGCAGCCGGATGGAATTTCACCAAAATCTCACCGACTATGCCGACACGCGGCTTTTTAATATCAAGACGCGGGAGATTGTCAAAGTCACGGATGATCTCACGGCACATCTGCTTGTATTTTTTATGGGATAAAATCTTATCTTGTGTAATAAATGCAATGATCTTCTTTCCATTTTCATGGAGTTCGTTGGCAGAACCGGAACTGCTTCATAAGGTCTTGTGGCGTATAAACAGCGAAGGAAAATATCACCAAATTCCAGAGCGTAAAGTCCGTGCTGGATAAGCTTTGGAGTGAAAGTGAATCCCTGGGTTGCTCTCTAAACCGCTCAAGTTGATGGAGATAACCGGAACATTCGGTAGCCCTTTTCCAGAGCACGGCGGATGAATCCGATGTAGTTACTTGCACGGCATCCGCCACCGGTCTGGGAGATTAAAATCGCAGTCTTATTCATATCGTATTTGCCGGATTTTACGGCAGCCATCAACTGGCCGACAACGATCAGGGACGGATAACAGGCATCGTTATTGACGAATTTTAATCCGACATCGACACATTCCCTTGCAGGAACATCTGGTACGACCAGATTGTATCCGGCAGCATTGAAAGCCGGCTCTAATAATTCAAAATGAATTGGTGACATCTGCGGGCAGAGAATCGTGTAGTTTCACGCATCTCCTTCGTAAATACCACACGCTCATAACTTGCAGGCACGATCGTTCTTTTGGTCTGCTTTTTCTCGCGGACGCGGATCGCAGCGATCAGTGAACGGATACGGATTCTGGCAGCACCTAAGTTGTTGACCTCATCGATCTTCAGACAGGTGTAGATTTTGCCTGATCTGGTCAGAATATCGTTGACCTGATCGGTGGTAACGGCGTCAAGACCACATCCGAAGGAGTTGAACTGGATCAGGTCTAAGTCATCTCTTGTCTTTACAAAGTTTGCAGCCGCATACAGGCGGGAGTGGTACATCCACTGATCCATAACGATCAACGGACGCTCCGGCTGATGCAGATGGGAGACAGAGTCTTCTGTTAAAACGGCGATTCCATAAGAAGTGATAAGCTCCGGAATACCGTGGTTGATCTCCGGGTCAACGTGGTATGGACGTCCGGCGAGAACGATACCGCGTCTTCCGGTCTCTTCCATATATTTTAATACTTCTTCACCTTTTTTCTGCATTTCCATGCGGATAACAGCTAATTCCTTCCAGCCTTCGGAAACTGCATCACGGATCTCCGCTTCGGAAATGCCGAATTCAGAAGAACCAAATACCTTGATGAGCTGGGAGGATAAGGTGTCCTCATTTGTGAATGCCATAAATGGATTTAAGAACTTCACCTGACCGGAAGTGATCTCATCCACATTGTTTTTAATATTCTCTGCGTAAGAAGTAACGATCGGGCAGTTGTAGTGGTTGTTAGAATCCGGGAACTCATTTCTCTCGTATGGGATACACGGGTAGAAAATGAAATCCACATTCTGATGGATCAGCCAGGTCACATGTCCGTGCGCAAGTTTTGCAGGGTAACATTCGGATTCGGATGGGATCGAATCGATACCAAGCTCGTAAATCTTACGTGTGGAGGACGGAGAGTACCACGGAGAAACCTAGTTTTGAAAAGACTGCCCAGAATGGGTAGTTCTCATACATACACACGTGGGATGCCGACGGTACCGCGGGCTGCTTCCTCTGCACTTAATGGTTCATAGTCAAAAATACGTTTGTTCTTATATTCAAAAAGGTTTGGAATGTTGTCTTTGTTCTTCTCTTTTCCAAGACCACGCTCACAGCGGTTGCCGGTAATATACTGACGGTTGCCGGAGAAACGGTTGATGGTTAAGAGACAGTGGTTCGTACATCCCTGACATCTTGCAAGCTTCGTGTCAAAAGTCAGTGCATTGATCTCGTCGATGGAGAGCATGGAGGTCTGATAACCTTCCTCATGGCGTTCCCTTGCGATCAGGGCAGCACCGAAAGCTCCCATAATACCGGCAATATCCGGACGGATACACTGGACACCGGCAATTTTTTCAAAACTTCGTAAAACGGCATCGTTGTAGAACGTTCCACCCTGTACCACAATGTTCTGACCAAGATCTTTTGCATCGGAAAGCTTGATTACCTTATATAGAGCATTCTTGATGACTGAGTAGGCAAGACCGGCAGAAATATCAGCGACGGATGCGCCCTCTTTCTGAGCCTGTTTTACTTTCGAGTTCATGAATACTGTACAGCGGGTTCCAAGATCGATCGGATTTTTGGCAAAAAGAGCTTCTCTGGCAAAGTCCTGCACAGAGAAATTCAAGGATTTTGCAAATGTCTCAATGAAAGAACCACAACCGGAAGAACAGGCTTCATTTAACTGGACACTGTCAACGGTCTGGTTTTTGATCTTAATGCATTTCATATCCTGACCACCAATGTCGAGAATACAGTCGACTTCCGGATCGAAGAATGCTGCGGCATAAAAATGTGCGACAGTTTCTACTTCGCCGTCATCTAATTTCAGAGCAGCCTTCTGTAACGCCTCACCATATCCGGTGGAGCAGGAGTGTACAATGTGTGCCTTTTCCGGCAGTTTGGAATAAATACCTTTGATCGCACGGATCGCAGTAGAAGCGGGCTTCCGTTATTATTGCTGTAGAAGGAGTAAAGCAGAGAACCATCCTCACCGATCAGGGCAACTTTCGTTGTGGTGGAACCTGCATCGATACCAAGGTAGCAGTTTCCTTCGTAAGAAGCCAGATCTGCGGACTTTACATGATGTCCGTCGTGGCGTGTGCGGAAAGCATCGTATTCTGCCTGATCTTTGAATAAAGGATCAAGTCTTGCAACTTCAAATTCCATATGGATATCGGACTGAAGTTTTGTATGTAATCCTGCTAAAGTAGTTACTTTGTCCTCTTTATAGTTCAGTGCAGAACCGATCGCTGCAAAAAGATGGGAATTCAAAGGAGTGATCGCATGCTCCTCGTCTAAGTTTAAGGTACGGATGAATGCAGCCTTTAACTCGGATAAAAAGTGCAGGGGACCTCCTAAGAAAGCAACGTGTCCACGGATCGGTTTGCCGCAGGCAAGACCGCTGATCGTCTGGTTGACAACTGCCTGGAAAATGGAAGCGGATAAGTCTTCCCTGGTTGCACCTTCGTTGATCAGAGGCTGGATATCTGTCTTGGCAAACACACCGCATCTGGCGGCGATCGGATAAATTGCCTTATAATTCTTTGCGTATTCGTTCAGCCCGCTCGCATCTGTCTGGATGAGGGATGCCATCTGGTCGATAAAAGAACCTGTACCACCGGCACAGATACCGTTCATACGCTGTTCTACATTACCGCCCTCGAAATAAATGATCTTCGCATCCTCACCGCCAAGCTCGATGGCAACATCGGTCTGCGGTGCATAGTGCTGTAAAGCAGTGGATACGGAGATGACCTCCTGGACAAACGGCACGTCTAAATGTTTTGCAAGGGTGAGACCACCGGAACCGGTGATCATCGGGGCAATCTGCATATCCCCGAGCTGTTTATAAGCTTTTTCCACCAGCAGGGAGAGAGTTTCACGGATATTGGCGAAATGTCTCTCGTAATCGGAGAATAACAGGTTGTCATTCTCATCCAGCACAGCTACTTTGACTGTCGTGGAACCAATATCAATACCAAGTTTATGAAGTGTATTGTTACTCATATCTTTCCTCCAAATTATCTCTTGTAAATCAGATCTATCAATAGTCTATGTTCACTATTTCTTCCTATTATATATATGTGCTCAAAAACCAAGCAATGTACATTATACGACAGGAAAAAACAAAAAACAATGACAAAATAATCTGAAAAATCTAAACTTTTTATGAAGAAATTTAGCGCCGATTGACAAAGGTTTCCTGCATAGATATACTTTAGCTAGATTGTTTGAAAAAGAAGACAGTCCAAAGAGTATTTGAAAAAAAGGAGCAGCAATATGAACTGGTTAAATAAACTGGAGCGTAAATTTGGAAGATATGCGGTACCGAATCTGATCGTGTATCTGATCGGAGCATATTCCGTTGGATTTGTATTGAACATGGTGGCACCGAATATATTGGGATTCTTGAATTTCCAGCCTTATTACATTTTACACGGACAGATCTGGAGACTTATCACATGGATTTTAATGCCGACAGACAGCAATATCATTTTTCTGTTGATCATGATGATGTTTTATTATCAGCTTGGAACTGCGTTGGAGCGCGCGTGGGGAACTTTCCGCTTTAATGCCTATATCATCGGCGGAATCCTGTTGACAGAAGTGGGCAGCCTTTTGGCGTATGGTCTGATCTATCTGTTTATGGGCGGCAATTTTGCATACACTGCAAGCACAATGATGGGACAGATGATCAGTACTTCCTATATTAATATGTCCATATTCCTTGCATTTGCTACCTTATATCCGGATATGCAGGTATTACTGTACTTTATCATTCCGATAAAAATGAAATGGATGGCAGCCGTATATGTTGTTATCATGGTATTCAGCGTGTGGGATACCTATCATGCGATTTATGCATATACCCAGTCTGCATCCACTGCATTATGGTATGCAGGGATCATGCTGTTATGTATTGTGATGTCACTGTTAAATTATCTCATCTTCTTCCTTTCCACGAGGAATCTGAGCCGGTATACCCCACATGAGGTGCATCGCAGGCAGCAGTTTAAGGCACAGATGAGAGAGCCGCGACCTGGTTCCGGTATTGCAAAACACAAATGTGCGGTCTGCGGACGGACAGAGCTGGATGATCCAAATTTACAGTTCCGTTTCTGTTCGAAGTGCGAGGGCAATTATGAGTATTGTCAGGATCACCTGTTTACACATCAGCACATCCGAAGAGTATAAGAACAAAGATACAGTCTTTTTCCAGATGACGGAGAAAGAATTATTATGAGCATGGATTTATCCATATTTCATAACCTTTCGATATTGTTCAAATAGTGCAGTTTTTTGTGGTAAACTTCTAAAACCAACATAGAAGTACCACATTCGGAACAACAAAGAGGGTCGCATCCGAAAGAGAGCAGAATGGAGTGCTGCCAATCCTGAATAGAACGCAGGAAACGTTGTTTTTTAGCAGAAATACATTTACGAAGTTTCTTTTCCTGTTTGTGATGTTTTGCATATATCCCATAGTAGCGAAGCATTTTGAAATGTTTTTCAGGGATGTGGACAATCAGTTTCTGGATGAAGTCCAAAGCAGGAATAGTTTCAGTAACAGTTTTGTTGTTTTCGTGTCTGGTGTACATTTCATTTTTAACTTTACGAAAAGATGGACCAATGGATATGAGGATTCCATTTCACAATGGCGATGAACACAAGAAACAAGCTTACAGGACATATGAAAAGAACGAAGCTGGTTGTATTTGTTTCCACAGGAAGGGCAAAAACGGCTTTTACAGCGAAAGGGAACAAATTTAAGATTTCCACAGTGAGGACAGCCATACATGGCACCAACGTGAGAAGAATCACCACAATGAATCATCTTGTTGACATTTTCGATAACAGAAGGACGAGGATGAAGTTTGTAAATGATAGGTTCATAATCAGTAAAGATAGATTGTAATATATTCATAATAGAATTTTACAATAAAGAGAGACAAAGGAAACCCCCTTCCCCTCATGAATGAGGGGTCAGGGGAGCTGAGAGTGTCGAAGACACTTTTTTATGGATTCCTGACATATCTGTCCGTTATCGTGGCGGTTGTCATGACTTACTTTTTAAAGAAAACAAGAAAAGGACTGAACTTAAGAGCGGTCGGCGAAAGCCCGGCAACAGCGGATGCAGCAGGTATCAATGTCTCAAAGTACAAATATGCTGCCACAGTGACCGGCGCAGCAATCGCAGGTCTTGGCGGACTTTATTTTGTTATGGAATATCTGGGTGGTACCTGGTCGAACAATGGATTCGGTGACAGAGGATGGCTTGCGATCGCACTGGTGATCCTGGCATTGTGGAATCCGGATCATGCGATCTGGGGATCTTTTGTGTTTGGTGGATTATATATTTTATATATCTATCTTCCGGGATTGAACAGGGCAACGCAGGAGCTTGTAAAAATGCTTCCGTATGTTGTGACGATTATCGTCCTGATCATCACAAGTAAGAGAAATAAACAGGAAAATCAGCCGCCGGCAAGCCTTGGAGAGGCATATTTCAGGGAAGACCGGTAAAAGGCATGAAAAGGAAGCGAAGCTGCTTGAGTGCAGCCGCTTCTTTTTTGTTTTGTAAATAGCTGGAAAACAGTGAAAAGTATGCTATAATAAAGAATGCCGAGCGATTTTATGCTTGCGTCTGAATCATACATCATGTAATATGTTAGATAGACTTCATTTTTAAAACAAGGAGGAAATTATGGAAAACGAGACTGTCTCTAAGAATTTTATTGAGCAGATGATTGATAAAGATATCGAGGAGGGATACTGCCATGAGGTTCATACCAGATTCCCACCGGAACCAAACGGTTACCTTCATATTGGACATGCAAAGTCCATTCTTTTAAACTACGGGCTGGCACAGAAGTACGGCGGAAAGTTCAATCTTCGTTTTGATGATACAAACCCGACCAAGGAGAAAACAGAATTTGTAGAGGCGATCCAGTCTGATATTGAATGGCTTGGCGCTGACTGGGAGGGAAGACTGTTCTTTGCATCGGATTATTTCGAACAGATGTATGAAGGAGCTGTAAAGCTGATCAAAAGGGAAAAGCTTACGTATCAGACCTTTCCGCAGAACAGATCCGTGAATACAGAGGAACTTTGACAGAACCGGAAAGAAGATCCATACAGCACACGTTCTGTAGAAGAGAATCTGGCATTATTTGAAGATATGAAGAATGGTAAGTTCGCCGATGGAGAAAAAGTACTCCGTGCAAGGATCGACATGGCATCTTCCAATATTAATATGAGAGATCCGGTTATCTATCGTGTGGCACATATGACACACCACAGAACAGGCGACAAATGGTGCATCTATCCAATGTATGACTATGCACATCCAATCGAGGATGCGATCGAGGGAATTACCCATTCTATCTGTACTCTGGAGTTCGAAGACCACAGACCATTATATAACTGGGTAGTGGAAGAAGTTGGCAAAGATATGATCCCAAATAAGGATGAGATGCCGCCAAGACAGATTGAGTTTGCAAAATTATACCTCACAAATGTAGTAACCGGAAAGCGTTACATCAAGCGTCTTGTAGAAGAAGGCATCGTTGACGGATGGGATGATCCTCGTCTGGTTTCGATCGCAGCACTCAGAAGAAGAGGATTTACACCGGAATCCATTAAGATGTTCGTAGATCTCTGCGGAATCTCCAAAGCAAACAGTTCTGTCGATTATGCAATGCTTGAGTACTGTATCCGTGAGGATTTAAAATTAAAGAAACCGCGTATGATGGCAATCCTTGATCCGGTCAAGGTAGTGATCGATAACTATCCGGAAGGACAGATAGAATATCTGGATGTTGTGAATAACCTTGAAAACGAAGAACTTGGAAGCAGAAAAGTGCCATTTGGAAGGGAAATCTACATTGACCGTGAGGACTTTATGGAAGAGCCGCCAAAGAAATATTTCCGTATGTTCCCGGGAAATGAAGTCCGTCTTATGAACGCATACTTTGTAACATGCAACAGCTTCGTGAAAGATGAGAACGGTAAAGTGACAGAGATCCACTGTACCTACGATCCGGCTTCCCGCGGAGGAAACAGCCCGGATGGACGTAAAGTAAAAGGAACGATCCAGTGGGTATCTGCTGAGAAGAATGTAAAAGCAGAGATCCGGTTGTATGAAAATATTGTGGATGAAGAGAAGGGTGTATACAATGAGGACGGAAGCCTGAACCTGAATCCAAACTCACTGACAGTATTAAAGGACTGTTATGTAGAGGAGAATCTTGCAGACGCAAAGGCTTATGACAGCTTCCAGTTTGTGCGTCAGGGATTCTTCTGTGTAGATGCAAAAGATTCTACACCGGAACATCTCGTATTTAACAGGATCGTTTCGCTGAAGAGTTCATTTAAATTACCGTCAAATAACTAATTTACGATCAAGAAAAGCAGTCAATATTGGAGGAACGTATATGAATTTATTCAAGGGACTAGAAAAGTTCGGTCTGAAGACAGAGGGTACAGAAAATCTGTTTGAAGAAGAAAAAAGGACCAATGCATCAACAGAGCAGGGAGAGGCAAAAGAAGAAATACCTTCTGAGGAATCATTTCTGTTAGAAAAATCAGTGCGCTGCACTGTGTGCGATAAAGTGTTCAAAACAAAAATGATCAAAAACGGAAGAGTGAAACGTCTCGAACCGGATTTTGATCTGAGACCAAGATTTATGTATATTGATACTTTAAAATATGATGTTGCATCATGTCCAAACTGCGGTTATACAGCAATGAACCGCTACTTTGAACATCTGTCATCGGTCCAGATCAAACTGATCAAAGAGAAAATATGTGCAAATTTTAAGCCGACTGGTGAAGAACCGGCGGTATATGATTATGATACGGCAATTAACCGTTACAAACTCGCACTGTTTAATACTCTGGTAAAAAAAGGAAAAGCAAGTGAGAAGGCATATACCTGTCTTAAGATTTCATGGCTCTATCGTGGAAAGTTAGAGGGCATGGATGAGAAGGATGCTTCGCTGGAACAGGAACGCAGGGAGTGTCTGGAGCAGCAGGAGGCATTTTATAATCAGGCTTATGAAGGCTTTTTAAAAGCAGTATCAACAGAGATGTTTCCAATGTGCGGCATGGATCAGACAACAGTAGATTACCTGTTAGCTGTTATGTCAAAGCATTTCAAACGTTACGATACTGCGTCCAAATGTATTTCCAGGATCTTGTCTACAAGCTCTGCTTCTAAGAAGATGAAGGATCGTGCATTCGATCTGAAAGAGGAGATCATCCGGGAAATTAAGACTTCCAAAGCGTAAAAGGCGGCAGGGGATACCAGACATCAGAATTGGCAAAGAGTAAGAGGATTGCAATGAACGAGATTATGATTGATCTGCAGGGGGGCGCGAAAGCGCCCCTTTATGAAAAAATATATGAATATATAAAAAATGAGATTGTTGACGGTAAGATTTCCAAAGGGGAAAAATTACCGTCAACCCGTTTATTGGCAAAAAATCTGTCTGTGAGCCGCAGCACGGCGGAACTGGCATACGATCAGCTTTTGGCAGAAGGGTATATTGAGGCAGAACCATACCGGGGATATTTTGTCTGTGATATTGAGGCGCTGTATCAGTTAGAACAGCGGAATCACATGCAGGAAAAACTGCAGGCAGGGCAAAGCTGGCAACTGGGATGGAAAACTGAGACAGAAAAAAAAGTTGAAAATTTGACTGCAGAGATTTCATTAAAACATGGAGCAGGATCTTCAAAACAGAAGGAAATTGATTTTTCCCCTTACACGATTGATACGCAGAATTTTCCGTACAATGTCTGGCGGAAACTGCATAAAAAGGTCCTGCTTGATGACAGGGAAGAAATTCTTTTGTCGGGAGATGGACAGGGAGATTATGAACTCCGCGTGGCAATTGCAGATTATCTTCATCAGGCAAGAGGTGTGAATTGTGCCGCAGAACAGATCGTAATCGGCGCAGGTAATGAATATTTAGAACTTCTGCTTGCGCAGGTGTTAGGAGAAAAGAAGACCGTACTGATGGATGATCCGACTTATCTGCAGGCGTACCGCACTTTTTCCAATATGGGTTATCTGGTGAAAAATATTCCGGCAGAGCAGGGGAGTATGCCGATCGAGGCGGTGCGCAGGGAAAACGCAGATATCTTATATGTTATGCCATCACACCAGTTTCCTTTGGGAACAGTCATGCCTTTAAAACAGCGGCTGGAACTTTTGAAATGGGCATCGGAGAAAGAAGGCAGATATCTGATCGAGGATGATCATGACAGTGAGTACCGTTATAAAGGAAAGCCGATTCCGTCACTGCAGAGTATCGATCACGAGGAAAAGGTGATATATCTGGGTACTTTTTCAAAAAGTATTGCGCCGTCCCTGCGAATCAGCTACATGGTTCTTCCGTTGCATTTGTTAAAAAAATATCAGGAATCATGCAGCTTCTATTCCACAACCGTTTCGAAGATTCAGCAGGAAGTATTGCGGGAATTCATCCAGGGAGGATACTTTGGCAGACATTTAAATAAAATGCGTGGAATTTATAAAAACAAGCATGATTTTTTAGTTGGCGAATTGAAGAAAAAAAACTGGGTGGAGAATATTGCAGGGGATAACGCAGGACTGCATGTGCTTGTGCAGGTGAATACAACGCTTACAGAGGAAGAAATCTGTAAAAAAGCCGCAGAGTGCGGAATCCGCCTTATGGGTATCAGAGAGCATTATATTCACACACCGCCGGAGGGAAGACCGGTACTCTTGTTAGGATATGGAAAACCGGACGAACAGGAAATACAAAAGGGCTGGAAGTGCTTGAAAGCATTGTTCTGGAAAATAGAATTCCCCTGCCACTTAGGTAGCAGAGGAATTGATAATAAATGTTAATCGTTTCCTGCTTTAACAGAATTTAGGAAAAGAGTAGACGGCGTGTTATTCATAGCTTACAAAGAAGGGAAGAAAAATTGGAAGACTTCTATTTTAATAGAAAAAAAAGTGAAATACCGTTTGTCAGATAGAAATTCCTGACAGCCGGTATTATGATTTGCAAAGGATTATATGTGTTGATGAAGGAATTAAGTATTAATTAGTGCGTATTACTTAAAACAACATTGCAGTTAAATTCGGTTTGCGAGTAGCTGATTTTAAGAAACCTTCATATTTCTTAACACTATTTTCAACATTGTAAAGACCAGTTCCATAGTCTTTAGAAGAGAATGTTCCGCATTTTGTGTATGAATTGCAACTATTTTTGACGTTGATTATAACAAAGTTATTATGGGAACTAACTATTACTGATACTTCTTTATTGGTTTTGCAAAGAGCACTAGCAGATAAGGCGTTTTCAAGCAAATTTGAAAATATAGTTGTGATGTCAATGTCATCCATAAATCTAAAATCAGTTTGTTCAACGGTACATTTATACAGAATGCCGTGTTGTTCTGCAAAATCTTTTTTTCGTTCAGTATAAGATTTAGAACTGTATTATTGCTGTATGGGAATAATACAAAATCTGATATAAGTCTATCCATTGCTTTGATATAGTTATCTGCTTTTTCAAATTCATTGCTTTTATATAGTTGCTCTATCGTATTAACATGCTTATCTATGTCATGTATCATTTGTAACGATTTCTGATAGTTTGCGTCTAATTGTTTATAATATTTAAGTTGTAAGTTTGCTTGCTGCTCTGATCGGGCTATTTTAGACTTTAATTTTTGATTTTCAATAATGTATTCAAGTAGCCACATAATATGAAGATTAATAAATACGGTAATTATAATTGTTAAATATCCTATATATTTGTCAGACTCCGGTATTGTAACAGAATAACCTATTTTAGCGTTTAAGCAAATGTTTACTATACTACAGAATGATAATAAAATATATAAAATCAATTGTTTCATAGGAAGTACACTATGCTGTTTTGACAAATAACGATTCTTGGTTACCTGGTATAAACATATAATTAATAATTTTGAAATAGCCATTTTAAAAACGGAATGTGCTGGTTCGCATAATGGAAACTTAATAAAAATCAAAAACAATTCATATAGAGCGACCCCTATTGTTTCAAAAAAAGTTAAAAGAAATATGAAAAAGTATAAATCCAGGAGTAAAGTTTTCTTTGAACTCCATGGATCATAAAATAGTAAGCATATAACAGGTGTAAGAATGATAATCCAACTTGCAAAATTTAAAATAGGGTAATTAAAAAGATTTATAATTCCAATTAAGACTCCGACGGAAATGGTAACTATATTATAAATCCATTTTTTTGAATATGTAGAGTTAAAATTTATTTTAAAATGATCAAAAATTAGTTGTGCAGAAACATAACAATTAATTACAGAAACAAAGTAAATGATATAAGTATTCATAAAAGGATCTCCCTTTATAGTATTAACATTTTTTCTAAATAATTGTTTAGAGCATTTCTGAATAGTACGGCACGTTTTTGAGACAAAGGAATCCTTATCCCATTGGTCATTAATAATTCGTAGTTTTTTATATCTTTTACATATTTTAAATTAACTACAAAACTTTGATGTGGCATAAAAAAGTTATAACTCGCCATGTCAATATCTATCTTTCCGATTTTTTCATTAAAATGATAATCACCGCTTTTACTGCATATCTTGACATATCGTTTCTTTATATATTCAAAAAAATATATATCATCTATATTAAATTCGGTCAATCCTTGCTCATAAGTTATGAAACGCGCAATATAAAGGGGATCATTATTTTGTGATTCATAAATAAGAATGTCATTAAGTTGTTTATAAATGATTTTTTTTGAAATTGGCTTAGTAAGGAATGCAAAAGAATGTACATTATTATGTGCCGTTTCATGATATTGTTTATAATTTGTAATATAAATTATATATGTAAATGCATTCAATTTTCGGAGTTGAGTACCTATATCTATGCCGTTTTCTGTTTGTAAAATAATGTCCAAGAAGATAACGTTATATTTTAGTGATGTTTCTAACAATTTTTTGCCGGAATCATATAAATCAACGGATATGGATATATTATTTTCGGTGGCAAATTCTTCTATGCATTTTTGAATTGAACTGAGTACAATCTTGTCATCATCACAAATAGCAACAGTAAACATTTTTACCTCTTTTATTATATTTGTAGTAGGAAGCAACTAATCTAATACAAATTATAACATATATCGTGAGAATACACTATGAAATAGTTGCGTATGTTAGGGCGAAAAACTGTATATCGGGGCATACTTATTGTTTTTATTCAAAACTCTTTTATAATATAAAAAAATTAGGAGGTAGCTTAACTTGGTTAATCTTTTTGTAGACGGTTTTATAGAACAACAGAATATTGAATTTTGAGGAGGATTTGTATGAAAATAAAAGGGTTATTAATAATTGTAATATGTATGATAGGTCTATTGGGATGTACTTCAAAAGGATTTGATATTGAAAGAGTATATCAATTTGTTGAGATACAGTCATCAAATGGTAAAGAGATAGGAACTATAGTGAATTCGGATGATTTAGAATTTTTTTTTGAGGAAATGAAATTTCAAGAATGGAAATATATTGAAGAAAAAGAAGATTTTGGTAAATGTATTTACAAATTTATAGCTTATGAATTTGTAAAGATGATAGAAGAGTACTATATTAGGGAAGACCCATATGAGTTATATAAAGTAGATGACAACTATTATATTATTCAAGATAGTGATGTTATTTCCATTCCAAAAAGCGCGGGGCAATTTTTGAATTCAATTGAAAATAAAATTACAATAACTCAACCTATATCAGAAGATATTCTGGATAATTGGGAAAATAGAATTGTCAATAATACGGATAGTAGTTATGGAACAAAGAAAAAAACATATAATGATGAAACAATTGTTTCTAAAATCACTAAAATAGTTATAAGTGATGAAGATGAATTAGATATAAAAATAGATAACAAGGAAGAGATAACGGCATTCATTGAAGGCTTAGATACAGATAGTTGGAGTTCAATAGATGATATACCAAACGATGCGATTTTAAGGCGTAATATATCAGCATATTCGTTTAGGAGAAGAACTAAAGAAAAGGTTTTGACCACAATGTATACGATTATGTTATATGAAGCATCTAATAATGAATATTTTATAAGTGAGACTATTCCAGATAATGGTACACAGGACGGAGATTATATTGAATATTATACTATTCCCAAAAGCGTAGCAGATTTTATTTTACAAACTGAATAATAGATAAGCGTTTAAAAAAGGAGATAGCCGTTGTGGCTATCTCCTTTTATTGTTAGGGCAAGGCCCTGTTTCCAGGATGGAGTTTTTCGTGTTCCGAAAAATGGAATGCTGGAAACAAATAAACCACTTGCTATGCGAGTGGTTGGAAATGCTTTAGCTTACAGAAAAAACCTCCAATGCTATAATGCAGGTTCGCCAACCGCATTACAAGCAGAGGAGGTATCCATATGGATATAAATAGTTTAGCACACACGAAAGTACAGTTTACAAGGGACTACACAGGGTAACGGTCTGACGGGAGGTGTGCCGCCCGTCAGATTTTCCATGTGATGTTCAAGCTGTCACTTGTAGCGGCAACGGTGGTAATCATCAAATCCACCACACGCCGCTTGTCATCAAAGGATACATTGTCCCATGTGTCGAGGTAGCCGGAAATCTGGCTGACCTGTTCCGGGCTGATGGCTTCCACCGTCAACTCCGCTATCCTCGCCAGAAGTTCCTGCTTGCGTCCGTCCAGTTCCGCTATCTTCACATTCACATAGGAGAGCAGAACATTGTTTGCCCGTCAGACTGTCCACCAGCTTTTCAATCTCGCTGTCCACATGGAAGTTCCACTTGCAGGGCGGCGATTTTCGGGTTTGCCTTTGCCGCTTTTTTTCTGCCCGTCAGCGTTTTGTAGCTTGCCAGCTTCTTCACCATCTGCTGATAAACAACCGCTTCCAGCTCCGAAGTGATGATTTTCCCGCACCCGGCACAGCTTTTATTGTCCAGCCGCTTTGTGCAGCGGAGATATTGCTTTCCACAGGTTGTTAATGCTCATAAGGGCATACCCGCAGTTTCCGCACTTGATTTCTTCCCGCCAGCCATGTATGGGTGGCTTTCCGGGCAGACTGGATTTTCATGTTGTTCATCAGCTTCTTGCGGCAGGTCAGCCAGATGTCGGAGGGGACAATGCCCTCATGGGGAGCCAGCACCAGCATTTGGTCTTTCAAGTCGTTCTTTTTGCTGGGCTTCACATCCCGCCCTTGATACAGATAGCAGCCATTCATGCCGGTAAAATCGGCAGCGTCATTGACAATGATTGTCCCTTGACTTTTGAAAAATTCGTACACATCAAGGTCTGCCTGCACATAGACAGGATTGCGTAACATCTGCGCCAGCGTGGGGCGTATTAGTTCCTTGCCGTTGAATAAAATTCCCTGTTCGGCAAAGTACCGGGTAATGTCCCCGTAGGAGGTTGTGGGCTGGGCGTACATCTCAAACATCAGCCGGATATTTGCCGCGTCGTCCGGGTTCACCACCAGCTTTTTTGTGTTGATACCGTCCATCTTGATCGGCTCGGTATGGAAGCCGTAGGGGCTTTCCACCCATCTTGAAGCCTCGCTGGCTGCGGAATAATAAGCGTCCGTCACCCGCTTCTGTATCGTTTCCCGTTCAAGCTGGGCGACACGATACAGATATTCAGCATCGCCCGCCCCATCAGGGGTGGAGGTATCAAACTTTTCCGTAGAGGACACAAACTCTACATTGTACTGTTGAAACAGCTCCATCATGTTAGCAAAGTCCAGAATGGAACGGCTGATACGGTCGAGCTTGTAAACCACGACTTTTGCAATCAAGCCCTTGATGTCCCGCACCAGTTCTTGAAACTTTGGACGGTCTGTATTCTTGCCGCTGTACCCCTTGTCTGTGTATTCCTTGCAGTTACCGCCTTTCAATTCATATTTGCAAAATTCAATCTGGCTTTCAATGGAAATGCTGTCCTTTTGTCCACCGATTGTCTTGCATAGATTGCGTCTATTCGATTATTCATATTGTCGCTCCTTTTCTTAAAAGAAACGGAGCTGCTGACACCTTTATTATACCGTCAGCAGCCCGCAAATCAACGATGGCTTCGGAAAATCTTATGCTCCGGCTTCCTCACTCTGCCGTTTGTCGGCACTTGCGGAACACCTCATAAAGCTGCTGTTCCAGCTCCCGGCGTTTTGCCGCTTCCTGCTCCAGCGTGAACACCGGAGAGATTTTCCAGCGTGATTTCCTTTCCTGAAAGTCACGACTTCGGTTTCTTTCTTGTATCTGATATGCTCCATAGTACCTCCGTATTTAATTTTCAAAGTGCAGTGCCGCCATGCTGCGGCGTGAAATGTTTTCTGCCATCAATCACCGTTCCCTTGTGTGCCGCTGCTGCCGTTTCAGTTCTGCCAGCACCTCCGGTGGGATGCGGTCTACCAGCCGCTGAATGTCTTTCAGCTCGCTTTCCAGCTTTGCCCGTTCCATCGTATCTTTCATCTTGCCTTTTTCGCTGGCTTTGGCTTCCAACTGTTCATTTTCTGCTAAAAGGTCGTTTATTGTAACCTTGTATTTTTTGAGCTGACCGGAGAAGTTCTCCATCTGCGGAAACCATTTTTTCAGCAGGGAGAGGGCTTCCTCTTTTTTCTTTCCGGCGTTGAACGGGGTAATATCGCCCAGCGTGGCTTCAATGGCTCTTGCCTGTTTGGAGAGATTGACCGCCTGCTTGAACAGACGGGTGGGGATATGCTTCCTGCCTGTCTTGCTGGCACTTTCCCCACGCTCCAAGTCGGGATATTTCTCCACCATATAGGCGTGAAAATCGTCCTGCCATTTTGTGAGGTTGGCTCTATTCCCTATAATCTCCTTTGCACACAGGCGGTTGTCCTCTGTCAGAGGGACAAAGACCAAATGCAGGTGGGGCGTTTTCTCGTCCATGTGTACCACCGCCGACACGATATTTTCTTTCCCTACACGCCCGATTAAGAAATCAGCCGCCCTCTGGAAAAATTCCTGTATCTCCTTTGGGGACTTCTTCTTGAAAAAATTCCGGGCTGGCGGTAATCAGCGTATCCACAAAACGGGTGCTGTCCCTGCGGGTGCGGCAGCCAGCTTGTTCAATGCGGCTTTGAATGAAGTGGTAATAGCGTCCCTCCGGCTTGACGATATGGAAATTGTACTTGCTCCGGCTGGCGTCAATGTCGGGATTGCTGGCGTACTGTTCCTTTTGCCGTTCGTGATGGGCTTCCAGCGGTCTTGCCGGATTGCCCTTGTGTTTTTCAAATCGCAAAATTGCGTGTTGTGCCATGAAACTCCTTTCCCCATTCCGTTCCTTTCCGGGACTTTTCCACAGGAAAATCCCGCAGAAAATATCTCGGATCGGATAGGAATGGATAAGATATAAATAAAATCGTTTTAATCTCTGTATTTCTATATACCGTCCGGTTTTCGTACTTCAAGAGGATTGATTATCGTACTTGTGGAGTGCGGTTTTCAGTTCTCCGGCGTTCCATAACCGTATTTCTTGAAGTCGGTGTTTGGAACCGCTTCGTAGGATTTTGGGTAAATGCGATTGGGTTTTCCACAGCCCTGCTTCTGGATCTCCACCAATCCGGCGTATTGCAGTTCCCGCAGGGTGTTGACCGCCTTCTGCCGCCCGCAGTGGAGCAGCTCCACTACCTCGTTGATGGGATAGTAGAGGTAAATCCGCCCGTATTCGTCCACCCACCCGTTTTTCCGGGACAGGTCTGTCCGGCGCAGGATAAAGGAATACAGCACCTTTGCTTCGTTGGACAGGGGTGTGAATGTGGGGGCTTCAAAAAGGAAATTGGGAAGCCGGGTAAAGCTGGCCGCCTTTTCCGGCTGATGGATATAAATGGTGTTTGTCATATCGTGTTTGTGGACGGTTAGAAGCCTGTTTCCGGGGGCAGACGGTAGTTTCTATTGCCTGCTCCTGTTCTGTGCTTGCAAAGCCTTGTAAATCAAGGACTTTTCAGCTCCTAACTGTCCACACAAGACCTCCTTTTCCGTTCACTTTCTGTTTTCTGCCGCCTGTGAACTCTGGCGGCACAGTCGGGACAGTATTTCGCCCGGTTGGACTTTGGGACGAACACTCTGCCGCAGACCGCACAGCGTTTTAGCTCCTTATTCCGGAAAATCTCTGCTTCCAGCGTTCCGATTTGCGGCAAGACCGACCAGCGGAACCACTTACAGCAGACCGAGAAAGAAATAGTTTGGGGACAGGTGTGGGTGTCCCCATCGTCAAGGAGCATACAGTTCCCGTCCTCATAACAGCAGCACTCCCGGCGGATCAGGGCGTTTGCCTGTTTCCTCTGTGCCGGTGTCATGCGGTAAAGGGAACCATCCTGCCTGCGCTCTATGGGCGGCAGTCGTTTATATGGATTCTCTCTCATGTGTTCCCTCCATTTTTCCTTTGCCGTTCTCCCCGAAAAAGCTTCCTGCCCCATTTCTGCGGCGTGTTCCGGCGTTGGCACGCTCCCCGGACTTCGGGACATTTTGTCCCGAAGTGGCTCGTTGCGGTGCTTCCCCTGCCTGGGTATTCCTTTTCGGACGGTCATTCATTTTTCAAGGTGCAGCTCATCGATGAACTACCCTAAGTCTACACCTAAAAGACCGCCCGCCCCGTATATCCATAAGGTCGGAAATCAGCTCGGAAAACTCTCTATTTCCACGCTCTCGGAATTGTGGTAAAATGAAAGTACTTGGATGGCAATTAAAGTTTGAAAGTGGCGATATGATTTCAACGAAAAATTTGTCTGGATTACCTGATGTAAATCGCCTAAAGGCTTTCTGCAAAGGGCTTGCAGCTTTGGACATCATCATGTTAGAGAAGGAATGGAGTTTCATCCGTCACTATACATACAATCCCATATGGAGAGAGGGAAAAGAAACATTTTGGGCTACCGATGGCAGTGAGCAAAGCATGATTATCATGTTCACATCTGAAGGCTGTGTTATCAATGGTGTAGATTCTGAACTTTACGATTGGGAAGAAAAACTCCCTCGGATAGAGGATTTGACAAATGGGATGCCTTCCGCTGCAAAAGCTCATGAATAGAGAAGTCAAAAGATGAAAGCACTTTTTCGTCTGGACGGAAGATGGCGTTGTTTGGCACTGTAATCCTATGGCTGGTGAGGACGCTTCCAAGGATTTACTCTCTATGATTGATGGTAATCCGCAGACCTATGTGGAATACGGGAAGTGGTTTTATCCCGCCGACCTGCCTTTGGAAGTTGTGCGCCAGCTTGCAGACGGGGTGCCGGTGACAAAAGAGATGATTGTTGCATTAAACCCCAAGCGTAGTGAATGGGACGAGATTAAGGCAGAATTAGATGAAATCGGGTATCTGAACAAACTTTGATATAACAGGTAACATAAACAGACAAGGAGGGGGAGTGCATGGAACTATCCATACAAGAACGATTGAAAGACCTGCGTGTGGAGCGTGGGTTGACGCTGGAACAGCTTGCGGAGCAGACGCACCTCTCCAAGTCTGCGTTGGGCAGTTATGAGGGGGATAATTTCAAGGACATCAGCCATTATGCCCTTATTGAGTTGGCAAAGTTTTATGAAGTGACTGTTGATTATCTGCTGGGGCGTTCTCAAACAAAAAATCACCCAAACGCCGATCTTGCAGACCTGCGTTTGAGCGATGATATGATTGAACTATTGAAAAGTGGGCGGGTGGATAATTCCCTCTTGTGTGAGCTGGCGGCACACCCGGATTTCCCCCGGCTCATGGCTGACCTTGAAATCTATGTAAACGGTATCGCTGGCAAACAGGTGCAGAGTGCAAACGCCATTGTAGACGCTGTGAGTACAACCATTATGAAGCAGCACAATCCCGGCTTGACCGACCCGCAGTTAAGACAGCTTATCGCCGCCCATATTGATGATGATAGCTTTTTGCCGCTATGTGATACAGCAGGACATAAACAAGATAGCTCTTGACCTGCGGGAAGCCCATAAGGACGATTTTTTCAGCGTTCCGGAGGACAACCCGCTGGAAGATTTCTTGCAGACCGTTGACGAAGCTGCCAGCCCAGACAGCGACCCGGAGCAAGCTGCTTTGGCGTTCATTTGCAAGCGGCTCAAATTGAATTTGAAGAAGCTATCTGAAGAAGAAAAGAAGTGGCTGAAAAAGATTGCACAGAAGTCGGACTTGCTGAAAAATCCAAAGCCCCAGCGGGGGAGAAAATAGAGAACGAGAAATTGGAGGGAGTAAAGGTGCAGGAGGCAATTATAAAATTGAAACTTCTCGGTCAAATGCCAGACGCAGTGAAAGATGACCCTACAGAAGAAACCATCAACATGTATGACGAATTGCTCTCCAATGTAAAAACGCCATTGACAAGAGAAGAAGTAGGCGTATTGATTGACATTTTCCCCGAAGGTGGAATGTATGGAGTAGAGTGGGATTTGCTAAAGTTGGTAGAGTCTTATTTGATAGAAGCACCATCAAGTGAAGAGTATCGAAAATTGATTACTGCTTGTCCAAGTGAAGAATGGCGAGAAACTATGCAAGCCCGTTTAGATAATTGGAAAAACAACAAACAATAACTTGTTGGGGAGATAGCAAAGCCAGTCGAGCCAGTCAACGGTCAAGATGAACGGCGCATTTCATGCGCCGCCGTTGACCACCGCCCGTCTTTGCTAATGGGCAATCAAGGCGGGAAAGCCCTAAAATGGCTTCCCGCCCATTTCTAAGAACTGATAAGTCAGATTTGCTGAAAATCCAAATCCACAGCAGGGACGGAAGTAGAGAACAATAAATAAGAATTTACAGGAGGAAAATCAATGGAGAACTTGATTAAGTTTTTAGAAGATAAGATAACGGATAAAATGTCTGTGGAAGAAATAGTTGATGTTTTTGAGCAGATGTGCAGCACACCGCTTGAAGAAGATATGGTTTTATTTGAAACCGGAACATTTACTGCTTTTTCAAAAGAACCATTTTTCAAATTTCATTAGTTCGACAGTTTTCAAATGATGATGAAGAGTTTTATCAAATCCATGTAGTCATCTTGTATAAGCCAACCGCTGAAAATAAAATTTTCAGCGAAACAACATGGGACGAAGATTTAGACGAAAATATATTTGACTATATCAGAAAATCAGCGTCGTTTGCTTATGCAAGAAATCATGAATACATCGAGGTAAAAATATATATGGACGAAACTTAACTTCTCATTTATCAGGGAGATAGCAAAGCCCTAAAATGGCTTCCCCCCATTTCAATTTTGGGAGAAAAATCTGTTTGCTTTTGTGAGTGTGTCCACAAGTTCGGGACATTTTGTCCCGAAGTCCGGCGTGGGACGAGGAACGGGGGCTTTCATATACGCCCTGTCTGCTGACGAAACCAGCCCTGCGCTTGCGGCTCCACGACACGCAATCACAGCCCTGTTTTCCTGCTGCTTCAAATGCCCTTGCCCGACCCGGCGGCAACCTCATTTTCGCAGCAACGCCGACAGAGCGTATAACACACTACACTTTGCAAGCAAAGTCGTGTGCCAAGGGGCAAGCCCCTTTGGAAACCCCGGACAACAAAACAGGCTGAATATCTCGCACTTTTTCGGTGCTTGATACTCAGCCTTTATTTGTTGTCAGCAGCCCCCGTTTCGTGGTCTGCGTGTAGTTCCTTGTAAACTGACCTAAATGGAATTGTAAGTATCACATTGTTATTTGCACCAAAGTATCGCAGAAAACTAATATATGGACAGTTAAAACGTGATATAGCTAATATATTAAGCATGTTATGTAAAAGAAAAGGTGCAAAAATTGTCGAAGCAGAAGTATGCCCGGATCACATACATATGTTAGTAGAGATTCCACCAAGCATAAGTGTGTCAGGTTTCGTAGGGTATTTAAAAGGAAAAAGTACGCTAATGATATTTGAAAGACATGCGAATTTAAAATATAAGTATGGAAACAGGCATTTCTGGTGCAGAGGATATTACGTAGATACAGTAGGCAAAAATGCAAAGAAAATACAGGAATATATTCAAAATCAGTTAAAAGAAGATTTGGAATATGATCAAATGACTCTGAAAGAGTATATTGACCCGTTCACGGGTGAGCCAGTAAAAACAAACAGACAGAATAAGCCCAAGGGGCTTAGTAGGTAAATGACGTTGCGGCTGGCGAACCATTCGATGAGTCTTTAGACTCCAGAGCCGGTAATAAGCCCTTATAGGGCGTGAGCAAACCAACGGCTAAGCCGGTGGTTATGATTACCCACCAGCAAGGACGAGGGCACTGAAAAAGTAGATTATACCGTCTATATTTGGTACAATGTATCTATCAAATATAGGCGGTGTTTTTATGATCGAACAACAGCAGAAATTGGTGCTAAGTCCATACATGGAAATATATGAATTAGTAATCCCGAAAGATAATCTTCTCCGACAGATAAAAGAATTGGTTGATTTTAGCTTTATTTATGATGAATTGCTTGCTAATTATTGTCTGGATAACGGACGAAATGCAGTTCCACCTATCCGAATGTTTAAATATCTGCTTTTAAAATCAATTTATGATTTATCAGATGTTGATGTGGTTGAACGTTCTAAATACGATATGTCTTTTAAATATTTTTTTGGACATGGCTCCAGAAGATGAAGTTATAAATCCAAGTTCATTGACAAAATTTCGGAAGCTGCGTTTAAAGGATATGAATCTTTTGGATATGCTGATTGCCAAAACAGTTCAGTTAGCATTAGAAAAAGGAATTATAAAGTCAAAATCCATTATTGTGGATGCTACGCATACAAAATCAAGATACAATCAAAAGACACCACGTCAAGTACTCCAGGAACAATCAAAAAAACTGCGTCGTAGCATCTATGAGATTGATGAAACAATGAAAGAAAAATTTCCTGATAAAAACACAGAGGATTCTTTAGAAAAAGAACTAAAATACTGTAAACAGCTTATTGATGTTGTAAAAGGAAATGAAGAAATTTGTAGTTATCCAAAAGTGCAGGAAAAATTAAATCTACTAGAAGAATCTGTCACTGATGACATGGAACATTTAGAAACTTCAAAGGATGAAGATGCAAAAACTGGTCATAAGACAGCCGACACTTCATTCTTTTTGGATATAAAACACACATAGCAATGACAGAAGAACGGATCATCACAGCTGCCACAATCACCAGCGGCGAAAAAACAGATGGCAAAGAACTGCCAAAACTTGTACAAAAAAGTAAAGCTGCTGGGATACAGATTGAATCAGTCATTGGAGATATGGCTTATTCTGAAAAGAAAAATATCGAGGCAGCAAAAGAATGTGGTTATGAATTGATAGCAAAATTAAATCCGGTTATTACACAAGGTAACCGAAGAAAGGAAGATGAGTTTGAATTTAATAAAGATGCCGGAATGTATCAGTGTAAAGCCGGACATTTAGCCATTCATAAATATTTCGATAAAAGGAAAAAAGATAAAAACAAAAACCCACGTATGGTCTATTTTTTTGATATTGAAAAATGTAAATGTTGTCCGTATCGTGATGGCTGTTACAAAGAAGGAGCCAAAAAGAAAACATACACAGAAACAATCATTTGCGATTCCCACAGTGAACAGGTTAAATTTCAGGAAACTGAACATTTCAAAGAAAAAATGCGGGAACGCTATAAAATAGAAGCTAAGAACAGCGAACTGAAACATCGGCATGGTTATGACGTAGCGTCATCATCAGGTCTTATTTGTATGGAAATGCAAGGAGCAATGACGATCTTTGCAGTAAATCTTAAGAGAATAATTAAATTAATGAATGAGAAAATAAGAACTTTGTCCGAAAAAAACAAGCAATTTATATTTCGCCTAACAAAAAATCCACCAGAATCATAAAAACTCTGATGGATTTTTTCTTTTTTATTAAAATCAAAATAAAAATGGTATGTTTTTCAGTGCCCTCTCTGAATAATGGCAGAGGGCGGCAGCATTTTGTGCTGTCGCCCTCTTGATTACCGAACAGCAAAGACGGGCGGGGCTGTCAACGGCGGCGCATTTGCGCCGTTCATCTTGACCGTTGACAGGCTCGGCTGGGTTTGCTACAAATTCTATCTCTTTATGATTTGTCGGAAAAACTTCTTACCCAAACAAAAACTACAATCGCGGTTGCAATGAGTAATTCCGCAAGAATTACAGAAGCATTCCATATTTCAAAATAGAAATGCCCAATGAAATAGACCGCAAAAAAAATCAAATAAATTCCAATCGAATACATAATATTTTTGGAAATTTGAGTGCGTTTCTGTTCCCTAACTAACATCTGTTTCTGTTGTTGTTCCAGAATTTCTGTTTTAACCGATAATTCATCTATCTCTGATGGTTTTAACAGATAATCCACGGTAACATCGAATGCTTTGCTTAGTTCAACAATCTTTTCTACTTCGGGTATGACCTGCCCACTTTCCCATTTTGAAATAGATTGTCTTGAAACATTAAGCTGCTCAGCCAGTTGTTCCTGTGTTAATTCTCTACTTTTGCGTAGTGTTATAAGTTTTTCTGCGAACTCCATATGTGTTCCTCCTTTTGATTTTGTGTATAAATCTTATCAAAATACTCATTTGCACTCTAGCAAGTAAGCTATACAATTACATGACAAACGGTAGAGTTTAAGTGCTTTCTTGTATATCTTGATTGTCATTCTACTTTATATGCCTATTTTAGCATAGAAAAAACGTTTTCTCTATTACTCCATTATTTTACGGAATAGTGGGCTGTCTTTCTTTATTTTAGTTGTGTTACTTTATCACACATGAGCATTATCCGCGGAAATAAAGAAGAATATTGGATAACACATAGAAAGAATGCTTGTGAAATATGGAAAGATGGGAAAACAACAACAGGAATATTAAAATACGTATACGATCAACTAAATGACGATGACATTGATATGTTTGAAGCTATGCCAATAGAAATGACACTAAAATATGATGGATTGCCACGATTTACAATCTGCCATGGTTCTCCTTTCAAGGTCAATCAAAGCATGCGTCCAGACTATGAGTATATTGATAATTTGCTTGAGAATATGCCGAGCAATCTGATAATATGTGGTCACTTTCATATTCAGACTGATTATGTTAGAAACGATGTTCGAGTAATCAATCCCGGTGCTGTAGGAGTGGCGTTACATAGTAATAGTTTAGCTCAATTCATGACACTTACTGGAAAGGACGGACATTGGGAACCTCAGTTTTTTTCTGTAGGCTATGACGTAGATAAGGTTATTGATGAAATGGAGAAAGAACGATTGGATTTTAAAGCCCCTGGTTGGTTTAGAATGACAAAAAATCTGTTAACTACTGGCGAAAAATCAATAGTTAACTTTATTTCAGAGGTGCAACAAGTTTATTACAAGGAGACAGGGATATCAGATTATAGATTAATTCCAGAAGCATTTTGGGATAAAACCCTGACTCGACTTGGAATATAATGAATAACAGATTCCAGTTTTTGAAACTGAATAATAGGAAACTGTGAAATGGTAAGAGAAATGCTTCCTCTTGCAGAAATATATGTGTATGAAGATGACTATACAGGGGAAAAAGAATTTGTAATGGTGTGGAGGCGTTAATTTCCCATTTATAAATATGTCCTCTGTTTTTTGATTACCTTGACAATACCAAAAGCAGATTTCACAAGTTATCTTCAGTGTAAATGAAATAAAAATGGTACAGACAAATACGATTTCCTTTGTGAGTTCTGCGAACAGGAACATCATATTTTGTCTGTACCATTTTTATTTTTAAGATTTAGTTATTCTTGTTGTTTTCTTTCTGCAGCTCAAGCATCTTCATTGCGCGGACTTTTAATGGAAGTCCGAATAATGTGATGAATCCGTCTGCATCGTGATGGTCGTAAAGATCACCTGTTGTGAAGCTTGCGAGGGATTCACTGTAGAGAGAGTATGGGGAAGTAGTTCCGGCTTTGATGATGTTTCCTTTGTAAAGCTTGAATTTTACCTCACCGGTCACATATTCCTGTGTGGACTCTACGAAAGCCTGTACTGCCTCACGGAGTGGTGTGAACCATTTTCCTTCGTATACGATCTGGGCGAGCTTGTTACCCATATCTTTTTTCACTTCCATGGTAGCGCGGTCGAGAACGAGTTCCTCTAACTGCTCATGAGCTTCCATAAGGATGGTTCCACCAGGAGTCTCATAAACACCGCGGGATTTCATGCCGACGACACGGTTCTCTACGATATCAATAATACCGATACCATGTTTTCCACCGAGTGTATTTAATTCACGGATGATATCAGAAACTTTCATTTTCTTTCCGTTGACGGAAACAGGAACACCCTTTTCAAATGTCATTGTGACATATTCACCCTCGTCCGGAGCTTTCTCAGGTGGAGTAGTCAAAACTAAAAGATGTTCGTAATTTGGCTCTAAGGATGGATCTTCCAACTCAAGACCTTCATGGCTGATGTGCCATAAGTTACGGTCACGGCTGTAGCTGGAATCTACAGAGAATGGAAGATGGATGCCATGTGCCGTACAGAAATCGATCTCATCCTGACGGGACTGTAATTTCCAGTTGCTGTCACGCCATGGGGCGATGATATTTAAGTCCGGAGCAAGTGCTTTGATACTTAACTCGAAACGGATCTGGTCGTTACCTTTTCCGGTAGCACCGTGGCAGATCGCTGTAGCACCTTCTTTTCTTGCAATCTCAACTAATTTCTTGGCGATTCCCGGACGGGCCATGGAAGTACCTAATAAATATTTGTTTTCGTATACAGCGTTTGCCTGTACGCATGGAACAATGTAATCATCACAGAATTCATCTACGATGTCCTCGATGTATAATTTGGAAGCACCGCTTAATTTGGCTCTTTCGTCAAGTCCGTTTAATTCTTCTTCCTGTCCGCAGTCTACACAGCAGCAGATAACTTCATAACCATAAGTTTCTTTTAACCATGGGATAATGGCTGTGGTATCAAGACCACCGGAGTACGCTAAAATAACTTTTTCTTTCATGAGAGTGAATCCTTTCTGTCGTATATTCTTTTTATCATGTAAACCGTTCTTTCATGCATGACAATGAGTCTGCCACGAAACGATTTCTTCTGAAACCTAATATATACTATGTGGACAGGAAATGCAAGTGAAAAAATATACATAATTTAATAATAAAAATGCATAAAAGTATGCAATAACAACAGAAGTTTATACAGTAACATTTATATAAATTAAGGTAAGAAAATTGTAAAACCAAGAAAAATAAGAAAAAACACTAAAAATAGTGTTGCATAAAAATAATAATGAATGTATAATTATGCAATAGCGATTGAAAACCGGGAAACAAAAAATACTTTACTATCCTAAAGAGCTGTACTATGATAGAAACGAATTAGAGTGGTAAAGTGTAAAAAGAGAAAACCCTTCGGGGAGATTGGAGAATAGATTATGGTAAAAGTTGGGATTATTGGAGCAACCGGCTATGCAGGAAACGAGCTTGTCCGGTTATTGATGGGACACAAAGATGTGGAGATCATGTGGTACGGTTCCAGAAGCTACATAGATAAGAAATATGCAGAAGTTTATCAGAATATGTTTGAGATTGTAGAGGATACCTGTCTCGATGATAATATGGAAGAACTTGCTTCCAGGGTGGACGTGATCTTTACCGCAACGCCACAGGGATTTCTGGCAGGTGTCCTGACAGAGGAGATCTTATCCAGAGTAAAAATTATCGATCTGAGTGCGGATTTCCGTATTAAAAGATGTCAAGACCTATGAGAAATGGTACAAGATCGAACACAAGAGTCCACAATTTATTGAGGAAGCTGTGTATGGACTCTGCGAGATCAACCGCGACAAGGTAAAAGGTGCAAGACTGATCGCAAACCCGGGATGTTACACAACCTGTTCTATTTTAACGGCATATCCACTCGTAAAAGAGGGACTGATCGATCCGGACACCCTGATCATTGATGCAAAATCAGGAACATCCGGAGCCGGAAGAGGTGCAAAACTTCCTAATCTGTTTTGCGAGGTGAATGAGAATATGAAAGCTTATGGTGTGACGAACCACAGACACACACCGGAGATAGAAGAACAGCTCGGCTATGCGGCAGGAAAAGAGATCATGGTCAATTTTACCCCACATCTCGTACCGATGAACCGGGGAATCCTTGCAACAGAATATGCAACGTTAAATAAGAAAGCAGACGGCACGCTTCCAACATACGAGGAAGTGAAAGCTGTTTACGATAAATATTATAAGAACGAAAAATTTGTCCGTGTACTGGAAAAAGATATCTGCCCGGAAACAAAATGGGTAGAGGGAAGCAATTACGTGGATGTGAACTTCAAAATTGATGAGAGAACCGGAAGAATCGTCATGATGGGAGCACTTGATAACCTTGTCAAAAGGTGCAGCCGGCCAGGCAGTGCAGAATATGAACCTCTTATTTGACTTCGATGAGGCGGAAGGATTAAATCTTGTTCCGATGTTCCCATAAGAGGCTGCGGAGCAGCCATCCGGCCAAGATGAACAGCATGCGAAGCCGTTTTATAGAAAACTGCCCCGGAGAGGCAGACAGCAAGGAAGATGAAAAATAACATGAATGATACAAATTTAACGATCCGTCCCATGACAATAGATGATTTTGAGCAGGTACACAGCCTCTGGATGGAGATCCACGGCTTCGGTATCCGCAGTATCGATGATTCGAAAGAGGGTGTGGAGCGTTTTATCCGCAGAAATCCGGCTACGAGCATGGTGGCAGTCTGTGATGGAAAAATCGTCGGTGCAATCCTCTGCGGGCATGACGGCAGAAGAGCAGGACTTTATCATGTCTGTGTACAGGAAAATTACAGAAAACACGGAATCGGGCAGAAACTGGTGGAGCGGTGTCTGGCAGCATTGAAAGCAGAAAAAATTTCCAAAGTCAATCTGATCGCCTTCAAGCAGAACGAGATTGGCAACCGCTTCTGGCAGAGCCTCGGCTGGAAATACTGCGACAACGTGAATTATTATGAGTATGTGCTGAATGAAGAGAATATTACCGTGTTTAATCCGTAGAAAGCATTAATATAGACAATTGCGAAACTCATAAAAATCTAAATTGAATTGTGAAAAATTAACAAAAGACATGAAAGACATGTCGAAAGAACAAATAATCATAGGAGATAAATCATGAAACAGATCACAGGCGGTGTGACCGCAGCAAAAGGTTTTCAGGCAGCAAGTACAGCAGCAGGAATCAAATACAAAGACAGAAAAGATATGGCAATGATCTACAGTGAAGTTCCGTGTAAGGCAGCAGGAACCTTTACGACTAATATCGTAAAAGCAGCTCCGGTCAAATGGGATCACAATGTGGTATACAACAGCAAAGCAGCACAGGCGGTTGTCATCAATGCAGGAATTGCCAATGCCTGCACCGGAGAGGAAGGCATGGGCTACTGTAAGCAGACAGCTGAGAAAGTAGAAAAAGTATTAGGCATTGCAGCAGACGAGGTGTTGGTTGCATCTACCGGAGTTATCGGCATGCAGCTCCCAATCGACCGTATCTGTAATGGGATCGATGCTATGGTGCCACAGTTAAAAGGAGATACCGGGAGCGGAACCGAGGCTTCCAAAGCGATCATGACCACAGATACAAAAAACAAAGAGGTGGCAGTGACCATCGAACTTGGTGGAAAAACGGTAACGATCGGAGGCATGTGCAAAGGCTCCGGCATGATCCATCCGAATATGTGTACGATGCTTAGCTTTGTCACAACAGATGCGGCAATCTCCAAAGAGTTATTGCAGGAGGCATTGAGCGCTGATGTGCAGGACACCTACAATATGATTTCTGTTGACGGTGACACTTCCACGAATGATACCTGTCTGTTACTTGCAAACGGGCTGGCAGAAAACCCGGAGATCACAGAGAAAAATGCAGATTATGAGGAATTCTGCAAGGCACTGAACTTTGTCAATGAGACGCTGGCAAAGAAATGGCAGGCGACGGCGAGGGCGCAACCGCATTGTTTGAGGTGAAGATCATCGGTGCCGAGAGCAAAGAACAGGCGAAAGTTTTAAGTAAGTCTGTCATTACCTCAAGTCTCACCAAAGCAGCGATTTACGGACATGACGCAAACTGGGGACGAATCCTCTGTGCAATGGGTTATTCCGGTGCAACGTTTGACCCGGAAAAGTAGATTTATTCTTTGAGAGTGCCGCAGGAAAATGCAGATCATCAAAACGGTGTTGCGGTGGATTACAGCGAGGAGGAGGCAACCAGAATCCTGTCCGAGCCTGCCGTTACTGCAATCGCAGATGTCAAAATGGGCAATGCATCCGCTACCGCATGGGGCTGTGACCTGACCTATGACTATGTAAAAATCAATGCGGATTACCGTTCTTAGGGGATAGAAAAATGGAAGAAAAAACATGAACGAACTTTTGAAAAAGCGGAGGTGCTGATCGAGGCACTTCCATATATCCAGCGCTTTAACCGTAAGATCATCGTTGTCAAATACGGCGGAAGTGCCATGGTGGACGAGGAATTAAAGCAGCACGTCATTCAGGATGTCACTTTATTAAAGCTTGTTGGTTTCAAGCCGATCATCGTGCACGGCGGCGGCAAAGAGATCAGCAGATGGGTAGAGAAAGCCGGCATGGAACCGGAGTTTGTCAACGGACTGCGCAAGACAGACGAGGCGACGATGGAAATTGCGGAGATGGTATTAAATAAAGTGAACAAATCTCTTGTAAAACTGGTGCAGGAGCTGGGTGTAAATGCTGTCGGTATCAGCGGAAAAGACGGCGGAATGTTAAAGGTGGAGAAAAAATATTCCAACGGACAGGATATCGGTTACGTCGGCGAGATCACACAGGTCAACCCGCAGATTTTATATGATCTTCTGGAAAAAGATTTTCTTCCGATCGTCTGTCCAATCGGCATGGATGAAAACTATGACAGCTACAACATCAATGCAGATGATGCAGCATGCGCGATTGCGAGAGCAGTCCACGCAGAGAAATTAGCATTTTTAACCGATATCGAGGGTGTATACAAAGATCCGAAAGATCCTTCCACGCTGATCTCGGAACTGCCAATCTCAGAGGCGAAAAAACTGATCGAAGACGGATACATCGGCGGCGGAATGCTTCCGAAATTAAACAACTGTATTGATGCGATCGAAAACGGAGTTTCCAGAGTGCATATTTTAGATGGACGTATCGCACACTGTCTATTGTTGGAAATCTTTACCAACAAAGGAATTGGAACTGCAATCTTAGGGGATAAGGAGACAAAGTATTATCATGAATAAACAGGATTACATTGATGGAGCAGAGAGTGCGCTTCTTCATACATATAATCGTTTTCCACTGGTCATTGATCATGGGGATGGTGTGTATCTTTATGATACAGACGGAAAAGAGTATCTGGATTTTGCAGCAGGAATCGCCGTGCAGGCATTTGGCTACAACAACAAAGAGTATAACGACGCACTGAAAGCGCAGATCGATAAAGTGATGCACACATCCAATCTGTACTATAATGTCCCGATCATGAATGCGGCAAAAAGGGTATTAAAAGCAAGCCAGATGAATCGTGTTTTCTTTACCAACAGCGGTACAGAGGCAATCGAGGGTGCAATCAAAGCGGCAAAAAAATATGCTTACACCAGAGACGGACATGCAGGACATGAGATCATTGCAATGAACCATTCCTTTCATGGAAGAAGTATCGGAGCATTGTCTGTGACAGGCAATAAACATTATCAGGAACCGTTTGAACCACTGCTTCCCGGAGTAAAATTTGCAGATTTTAATGATCTTGACAGCGTAAAAGCTTTGATTAATGACAAAACCTGTGCTATTATTTTTGAGACAGTACAAGGTGAAGGTGGAATTTACCCTGCAACAGAAGCATTTATAAAGGGTGTGCGTGCACTTTGCGATGAGCATGACATTCTTTTAATTTTAGATGAGATCCAGTGCGGTATGGGAAGAACCGGAGAAATGTTCGCATGGCAGCATTATGGTGTGAAGCCGGATATTATGACGAGTGCCAAGGCACTTGGCTGTGGTGTCCCGGTCGGCGCTTTCCTTATGACAGAGAGAGTCGCAGAGAAATCTCTGGCACCGGGAGATCACGGTACGACCTATGGAGGCAATCCATTTGTCGGGGCAGCTGTAGACAAAGTACTTGAGATGATGGAGCGCGACCATATCACAGAGCATGTGAAAAAGGTCGCACCGTATCTGGAGAAAAAATTAGATGAACTGGTTGCAAAGTATGATTTCCTGACCGAGCGAAGAGGTATGGGACTCATGCAGGGTGTTGTCTGTGAAAAACCGGTAGGCCAGATTGCAGCAAAAGCATTGGAGGCAGGACTGATCGTGATCACAGCAGGTTCGAATGTACTTCGTTTTGTACCGCCACTTATCATTGAAGAAAAAGATGTGGATGAGATGATATCCAGGCTGGAGAGTATTTTATAATGAAAGTAGTACAGAAGAGAATGATCGCAGCAGGCTGTATCTGCGTGCTGCTGATCGGCGGTGCCGTTGTTGTATCAAGACACAGCACTTATGAACAGAAAGAAAAAGAAACGGAAAATGGAACAGAGACAGCATCAGTTAGCAGGGTGGTAAAACAGCCTGCTGATTTGACGTTCTGGTATAGCGATGAAAGCTATCAGGAATTTTTTGAGAAGGCGGCAGAAGAATATTATGAGGATACCGGTATTGTTGTGGATGTAGAGTATCAGGACAGCATGGATTACATGGATGCAGTATACACGGTGACAATGCAGGGGGAAGCATTTCCGGATCTTTACATGATCGGAAGCGATGAGTTAGAGGAAGCATACCTTTACGGACTTGCAGCAGAAAACACGGCATCTGATATTTATGAGAGCACCGTGGCAGCGAATGCAGTGACAGCGTCCACTTATAAAGAGAAAATGTATGCGTATCCATTAAGTTATAATACCTGTCTGTTTGTCTATAAAAATGGTTATTTTGAGACGGAACCGGAGACATTGCAGGCGATCATTGATTATTCCATCGACAATGAGCCACCGGAAAATGTGCAGTATCTGTTAGAGTGGGATGTGAATGATGCGTTTTATGATTTTCCATTTATATCGAACAGTGTCAGCTTTGTAAAAGATGAAGTGGAAACGATGCAGGTGAATTATGATGAGAATCTGTATAACGAAGATCTGGAATTTTTCTCGCAGATCCTCGAATCATTTTCCATTGATGCGGCGACAGTCACGGAGGAGAGCGTGATCTCGGATTTTAATGAGGGAAAAACCATCTGTGCGATCGTGGACTCGGATTCCCTTGCAAAACTCGAAGGAACAGATCATGAGATCCGGGAGCTTCTGGCATTGAATGACACGTTGCAGACATCTTCCGCAGCGTTGACAGATCTTGTGGTTGTGAATGATTTCTCGGAGAAAAAGGAAAAAGCGGCTGATTTTGCAGAGTATGTAACACTTACCATGTCAGGAGAACTTCATGGACTTGGCGGTCATTATTCCGTAAAATTATCAGAGGACGCGGACGAGAGGGAACAAACTGCCTATCAGGCATATGAAAATGCGATTCCGGTACCGGATTCACAGGATGCAAAAGAATTTTGGGTAACATTAAAAGAAACAATATCTCAATATTTTTAAAAAAATGGATATAATATATTTAATAGTCTTGTCATATTTGTAAAATTTCGTTAAAATATATACATCAGGCGTTGAGGGCTCTTTCATCCATCTGTGATGATGCATTCGGTGGAGAAGGAGAATGCTATGAATCGAAAGAGGAAAGTATTCCTGGTAATCATATTCTGCATGGGAGTATTCTGTGGATGTGGTTCCAGGAATAATGTGTATTTGGAGACAATACAGACAGAGACAGATGAAGTGCCGCAGACAGAGGAGAAAGACTGCCAGGAAGAGATGGGCAGTTGTATGGTGTATGTTTGCGGGGCAGTAGAAAATCCGGGAGTGTATGAGCTGCCGGAGAACAGCCGTGTTTATGAAGCAGTAGCGATGGCTGGCGGGATGACAGAGGATGCCGGGATGGAAGCGGTAAATCAGGCAGAGTTTGTCACGGACGGACAGATGTTAAGAATTCCGACCATGGAAGAAGTGGCGGCTGCACAGGAAGAATCCGAGAGCAATGTGGATGATGGCTTACTGGACATTAACCGGGCAAGTGTTGCAGATTTTATGACGCTTCCGGGAATCGGGCAGTCAAAAGCAGAGGCATTGTTTCAGTACCGGGAAGCACACGGCAGATTTTCTTCTATTGAGGAGATCATGAATGTGGATGGAATCAAAGAAGGAGTTTTTAACAAAATAAAGGATAGTATAAAGGTGTAAAAATGGCAAAAAAGGTTCTTGTTGTTGATGATGAAAAATTGATCGTAAAAGGTATCCGTTTCAGTTTAGAGCAGGATGGAATGGAAGTGGACTGTGCATATGACGGGGAAGAGGCACTGAAAATGGCAACAGAGAATCATTATGATATGATTCTTTTGGATATCATGCTTCCGAAGATGGATGGATTTGAAGTATGCCAGCACATCCGCGAATTCTCTGATATGCCAATCGTGATGCTGACTGCAAAAGGCGATGACATGGATAAGATCCTCGGTCTGGAATACGGAGCAGATGATTATATCACAAAGCCGTTCAACATCCTGGAAGTCAAAGCAAGAATCAAGGCAATTATGCGGAGAACCGCAGGAAGCCAGCCGAAGAAAGAGGATTCCAAGGTCATTGAAGCGGGTGATCTTCGTCTGGATTGCGAGAGCAGAAGATTGTTTATCCTGAATAAAGAAGTGAATCTGACTGCAAAAGAGTTTGATCTCTTAGAACTTTTGGTCAATAATCCGAATAAAGTATACAGCAGGGAGAATCTGCTCAATCTTGTATGGGGTTACGAGTATCCGGGGGATGTCAGAACTGTGGATGTGCATGTCAGACGTCTCAGAGAGAAGATCGAAAAGAATCCAAGCGAGCCAAAGTATGTTCATACCAAGTGGGGTGTGGGATACTACTATTACCAGAATTAGTCAGGGTGCGAAAGAATGTCCAGATTTAAAAATGTTATTAATTTTTTTAAAAGTCTGAAATTCAGACTGATACTTTTCTTAATCCTTTTTGGAATTGTACCGGGAATCGTTTTAAAAGTTGGAATTGTAAAGACATATGAGGACCGGTCTGTTTCAATCAAGACAAGTGAGATCTTAAGCCAGGCAAAAATCCTGGCGAATCAGATTGTTTCCAATGATTATCTGAATTATCCAAACTCAACGATTATCAATGCAGAATTAGATCAGTTATCGAATATTTATGATGGCCGTGTCATGGTGATCGATAATGAGTTTCACATTATCAAGGATACGTATGATCTTGACACGAATAAGACGATCATTTCCAAAGAGGTAATTGAGAGTTATTACGGCCAGGAAATCAAAAAATATGACGCGGAAAACCGCTATATTGAACTGACCGTTCCATTGAGCAGACCGGTGGAACAGACCGGGGCAACAGAGGTTTTAGGTGTTATGTTAGTCAGTGTGTCGACGGACAGCATTAACCTCAATATGGAGTATCTGGCGAGAAACGCCTATGTGATCCAGTTGATCTGTGCTGTGGCGGCAGTTTTCCTTGCAGTGATCTTAAGTATCCAGTTGGTAAAAGCCTTTCCATAAGATGTCAAAGTCTATCGATGAGATCAAAACCGGATATGGGGAAGATGCGCTGTCTGTGAATGATTACACGGAAACAATTGAAATCTGTAAAAAGTTTAATGAGATGTTAGGCAGAATGAAAGTGCTGGATGATTCCAGACAGGAATTTGTATCCAATGTGTCTCATGAGTTAAAAACACCGCTGACATCCATGAAAGTTCTGGCAGATTCTCTTAACAGCATGGAAGATGCGCCAATCGAACTTTACAAAGAGTTTATGGGCGATATCGGAAATGAGATCGACCGTGAGACGAAGATCATCAACGACCTTCTATCTCTGGTGAAAATGGATAAATCCGCGGCAGACTTAAATGTTACCAATATGAACATCAATGAGCTGCTGGAGCAGATTTTGAAGCGGTTAAACCCGATTGCGGAGAAACAGAATGTGGAACTTGTGTTAGAAAGCTTCCGCCCGGTGTCCGCGGATGTGGATGAGGTGAAGATCACACTTGCATTTACGAATCTGATCGAGAATGCGATCAAATATAATAAACCGGGTGGATGGGTGCATGTCACACTGAACGCGGATCACCAGTATTTCTATCTGAAGGTCGAGGATTCGGGTATCGGTATTCCGGAGGACTCCTTAGAGCATATTTATGAACGTTTTTACCGCGTGGACAAGTCCCACTCAAGAGAGATCGGTGGAACCGGTCTTGGGCTTGCAATCACCCGCAATGCAGTGCTGATGCACCGCGGTGCGATCAAAGTGTTCAGTACAGAGGAGAGGGAACCATTTTCAATGTCCGTATTCCTTTGAATTACATCGCGTAGTGCGATATGTGACAGCAGATTTTGGTAATGGAGCAAAAAGTAATGAGAAAAAAAATAGTCTTTCTTCTGGCATTTCTGTGCATGCTTTTACTGGCGGGGTGCTCGAATGGAAAAGAGACAAGTAAATACAACATCGAATATCTGAATAAAGATAAAACCGGGATTGCCGAGATGCCTTATGATGCGTCCGCAACAACGACAGATGCGTTGATCGAAGAATTTTTTGCAGCCTTAAGTTCTGATCCGGATAATGTGGAATACCGTAAACCGATCCCAAATGATGTGGAGATCACAAAGTATTCGCTGGACGGAGCACTTCTCACTATCTATTTTGATGTAGATTATCTGAATATGAAAGAAGTGGAAGAGGTTTTGTGCAGGGCGGCAGTGGTACGCACGATGACACAGATTTCCGGGATCGACTGTGTGTCCTTTTATGTGGATGAAAAGCCGCTGACGGACGTGAACGGTAAAATGGTCGGAACGATGTACGCAGAAAGTTTTGTGGAGAATCCCGGAGAACAGATCAATACGATCCAGAATACGAATCTCACACTTTATTTTTCCAATCAGGCGGGAGACGGACTCGTGAAAGAGACAAGACGGGTTCACTATAGCAGTAATATCTCATTGGAAAAACTGATCATGGAGCAGCTTCTCGAAGGGCCGGAATCGAAGAATGCCAGGTCTGCAATTCCTTCGGGAACCAAATTAATGAGCGTATCGCTTGTGGATGGGGTATGCTATGTCAGCTTTGATGAGAACTTTAAGAATCAGGATTATTCAGTGAATGAAGCCATTGTGATTTATTCTATTGTGGATTCATTGTCAGAGTTATCCTCCATCAGTAAAGTGCAGATTTCCGTGAATGGCGATACAAGCGGTGTATATCGGGACAGTTTTAAACTTGCAGATATGTATGACAGGAATCTGGATTATATCGCCAAAACAACGGAAACGGATACAGAGGTTGTGGAGGAGACAGAAACGGAGGAACAGTAATTATTGTTTAAACGGCCATTATGTGAAATGGCATCTGGATTGATTCTTGGAATTTTGTTTATGAGGTATCAAAAATGGTATCTGGCAGCAGTTGCTGCCGGAATACTGTTTGGAATTGTATGGAATTTATGGCACAATACGATCCGTAACTGTAGTGAGAAAGACAGTATGGCAAATGCCAGAGCGTGGATATACCCAGCCTTTCGTGTGGGATGTTTTCTGGCATTTTTTTTGGCAGGGATATTTCATTTTGCAGAAAATGAGGCATTCCGTCAGAACTATATGTCAAAACTACAGGATGGAATGCAGGTGACTGTGCAGGGAAAACTATGCAGCAAACAGTTAAAAAACGGACAATATTCCTATTATTTAGATCATTGTTATCTATCTATCGGGCAGGAGATACTGCCATGCAATCAAATTCTTTTTTATCAGACTTCCGATGATGATTCCATCGGGCAAACCCTTATTGTAACAGGAACGGTTGAATTGTGGAAAAGTATCCAACATGGAAATTTTGAAAATTTTTATGAAAAGTTCACCGATTGATGGTAATTTTACGGAGCAAATGGATTCGGTGAATAAGAAGCATCGATTTTGCAATTGAAGAAGGAGTTTTCCGGTATGTTTACGGAGCAGAGAAAATCTTCTGGACGCAGAGGTGAAGCAGCGACATTTTAAGCGGCGTATCCGGCTGATATTCCACATCAGATTGCTGGTCCACGGAGATAAAAACGCTCGGGGAAAAATCTTATGGACATCCGGGTGGGAAGCAGATGTATCAGGAGAGCGGAATTTGCATGTATGGACAATGGATTGCGGACTGCATACGCATCTGTGATGGGATGGGACTTTATAAATTGCTTCGGAAAATAAAATGCTCTTATGTGGGTGTTATTTAATTGCGGTCATGAGCGGTCTGGAATGATTTGTGGATTTGGAACATTGAGAATAGGCTTTTGCAATTACTGAAAGGTATTGAAGGAGCTTTAAGTAATATCATTGTCTGCTCTGTTACTGTTACCATTGAGGATTGTTATGGACACCCTTATCTGCTCTGGTATGCAGGATTTTGCTGTTATTGGGTGTCTTGGGATAGTTACTGTTGGGATAGAGAGGGGATTCTGAAAGCAAATCGCACTTTCTTTTATACATGACCAATATCTTCAGTTTAAGGGCATAAATACTGAAAACGATAATCGTCAGATTGTTATTTATGCCAGAGTATCTACAAGAAACCAAAAAGATGATTTGGTCAAGTGCTTTTATCAGTTTTGTGCTAAAGGATCATTGAGATAATGTATTGAAGATTATCTTGGGCTTCTACAACGGCAAAAGTGGGTCAATTATTAGATGAAGTAATGGAACAAAAAATCAAAACTATCATAGTTACACATAAAGATAGATTTGTCAGATTTGGCTATTATTGGTTTGAAAAATTCTGTATGAAGTTTACAACCGGGGTGAATAATGGAACTATCACCGCAAGAAGAACTTGTACAGGATATTGTTACTTCACGTTTTTTCTGTAGATTGTACGGTCTTCGTAAGTATAAAAAACAAATAGAAGGGGATGAGAAAATTGCTAAAGAGCTTCAAAACGGAAATAAATCCGACAGTCGAGCAAAAAATCAAGATTAACAAGACTATCGGCACTTGTAGATATGTTTACAACTTCTATCTCGGTCACAACAAAGCTTTATACGATAAAGGTGAAAAGTTTATGACTGGCAAGAGTTTTAGCGTATGGCTCAATAATGAGTACATTCCTAATAATCCTGAAAAAGTATGGATGAAAGAAGCGTATTCAAAAGCTGTAAAAAAGTCTATTGAAGATGGATGTACTGCATTTACAAGATTTTTTAAACATCAAAGTGCTTTTCCTAATTTCAAAAAGAAAGGTAAATCTGATGTAAAAATGTATTTCGTAAAGAATAATCCTAAAGATTGCAGATGCGAGAGACATAGGTTGAACATACCCACTTTAGGCTGGGTACGCATGAAAGAAAAAGGCTATATACCAACAACTAAAGGCGGATGGAAAATCAAAAGCGGTACAGTATCCATCAAAGCAGGCAAATATTATGTGTCAGTTCTTGTGGAAATTCCCGACGCTAAGATTGCTGATAATAGCAATGACGGTATAGGAATTGACCTGGGTTTGAAAGACTTGGCGATTGTTTCTAATGGTAAAACTTATAAAAATATCAATAAGTCAGCAAGAGTTAAAAAATTGGAAAAGAAACTTTGCAGAGAACAAAGATGTCCTCTCACGCAAGTATGAGAATTTAAAGAAAGGAGAGTCCGCTCAAAAGAATATACAAAAGCAAAAGCTCAAAGTGCAAAGACTTCATCATAAAATAGATAATATCCGTACTGACTATATCAATAAATCAATAGCAGAGGATAGTGAAAGCCAAGCCATCTTATATAACGATTGAAGATTTGAATGTATCCGGAATGATGAAGAACAGACATCTATCAAAAGCCGTTGCATCACAAAAGTTCTATAAATTTAGAACTTCGCTTAAAGCGAAGTGTGATGAAAATGGTATTGAATTAAGAGTCGTAGACAGATGGTATCCATCATCCAAAATATGTCACTGTTGTGGTGCTATCAAGAAAGATTTGAAGCTTTCAGATAGAATATACCGTTGTGATTGTGGCTATGTCGAGGATAGGGATTTTAATGCTGCTCTTAATCTAAAAGATGCTTTAACTTACGAGGTTGCATAATGAAAGCAAACGTAAGTATGTACTGTGGGCTATCGCAGGAATTTACGACTGTGGAGTGTACAAGAACTTGTGAGTAGCGTATTGTTTACAATAATCGCCAAAGCATACACATTGAAGCAGTAAGAAGTATCCGCAAGGACTTCAATTTCTCGATGTGTTTGAGTCTATTTCAACACATTTTGAGTGGCAGAAACATATGTTAGTATGTGACTATATGGTAGAACAAATTGATGGTGACTATGCACATTTAAGAAGGGTAGACGAGCCGGACGGCGAGCTGAAACTGGTGGCAAGAGCGCTGCTCCCAATGGAGATCACAGAGGGAAGCAGATTACATTATGAACTGATGCAGTACACTTTGATTGGATAACAGGCGACAATGAAAACGATTGATGAAGATATTAAGAGTGGACAATTTAAAAAGATATATCTGCTCTACGGCGACGAGGCGTACCTGAAAAAACAGTACAAAGACAAGCTGAAAAAAGCGTTGGTGCAGCCCGATGATACGATGAATTTTACTGCGTATGAGGGAAAAGACACAAATCCGAAAGAGGTGATCGACCTGTCGGAAACCCTTCCTTTTTTTGCCGACCGGAGAGTGATCCTGATTGAAAACAGCGGCTTTTTTAAGGGCAGTTGTGAGGAGCTGGCAGAGTATATGCCGCAGGTTCCGGATACGACACTGTTTCTTTTTGTGGAGGAGGAAGTGGACAAGCGCTCGAAGCTCTATAAGGCAGTGAAAAATGTAGGAAAGATTGTGGAGTTTACAATACAGACAGAGGAACTTCTGACACGCTGGATCTTGACACGTCTGAAAAAAGAGGGGAAGAATATCACAGGTTCTGTCATGCAGCTTTTTTTGAGCAAAACCGGAACGGATATGGGCAATATTGACCGCGAGCTGGAAAAATTGATCTGCTACTGTATGGATAAGGATGTCATCGAGGCGAAGGATGTGGAGGCAGTGACGACAGAGCAGACTACGAATAAAATTTTTGAGATGGTCAATGCGATCGCGGAGCATAATCAGAAGAAAGCGCTGGATCTGTATTATGACCTGCTGACATTAAAAGAACCGTCCATGCGGATTATGTATCTGATCTCCAGACAGTTTCAGATCCTGTTGAATGTCAAGGATATGTCGCAAAAGGGATTTGATAACAATACGATGGCACAGAAAGCAGGAATCCCGCCGTTTGCAGTGCGGAGAAATGTGACGCAGGCAAAAGGATTTACGATGCAGCAGTTAAAGCAGGCAATCCGGGATGGCGTGGATTTTGAGGAAGCGGTAAAGACCGGCCGAATGAACGACCAGATGGCAGTGGAACTGTTTTTAATGAAATACAGCAAATAAAAAAATCACCAGTATGACGGTACTGGTGATTTTTGAATTCGCGAATTTTAATTTATCTTCTATTAAGCCATTGCGTTAACAAGCTTTGTTAAACGGGAAACTTTTCTAGCAGAATTGTTTTTGTGATAAACACCTTTAGAAGCAGCGCTCTCGATAGTAGAAATTGCAACTGTTAATGCAGCTTTTGCAGCTTCCTTATCGTTTGCAGCAACAGCAGCCTCAACTTTCTTGGTTACTGTTTTCACTTCAGATCTGATAGATTTGTTTCTAGCAGCTTTTGTTTCAGTTACTAAAATTCTCTTCTTTGCAGATTTAATGTTAGCCAATCTGTACACCTCCAATTTTTTTATGATTGTAATTGTTCATGATTGTTACATTAAAGCCGGACACGGACAGTTCAATGTAAACATACTAGAGTAGTATAGGACATTTCTATAATGCTGTCAATATATAAAATGACATTTTTTGGCAAATTTTTTGAATACCTTTTTCTAAATTTCAAGGCGATCTGAAGGTGAGGGCAAATTCCTAAAAAGCTGTGGATAAATTTTTAGGGCAGGGACATACTAAGTAAAATGAGCGGGAACTCGTTACAGAAAGAGATAAGTTGGGAACAGTAACGAAAATCCACAGAATGAGAAAAGAGGAGAAGTGCATATGTACCAGATCAGAACAGACCTTGCATTGGAGACGCAGGAAAAAATGCAGGAAGATAAGGTGGAACTGAAAGGCGTCCGTTTTTCGGAGGAGCATGTCAGTAAAAATCTGACCATCAGCACAGTGGTGATCGAGACGGAGAATGGTGCAAAAGCCATGGAGAAACCCAAAGGTACTTATATCACGATCGAGGCATCGAATATGGATGAGGAGGACGAAGATTATCACAGAGAGATCTCAGAGCAGCTTGCCAGAGTGTTAAAGCAGCTGATCGACGTAAAAAAAGAGGATGTCTCCGTACTGATCGTCGGGCTTGGAAACCGGGCAGTAACGCCGGATGCATTGGGACCAAGAGTGGTGGATAATCTCTACATTACGAGACATATTATCAATGAATACGGAAAATATGCGTTTGGAAAAGAGCATGTCAATCGCGTGAGCAGTATTGTTCCGGGTGTAATGGCACAGACAGGCATGGAATCTATGGAGATCGTGAATGGAATTGTGAAGGAGACAAAACCGGATGTTGTGATCGCAATTGATGCGCTTGCAGCAAGAAATACCAAGCGTCTCAACCGGACCATTCAGGTGACGGACACCGGGATCAATCCGGGAAGCGGTGTCGGCAATCACAGACACGGGTTAAATGAGAAAAGCATTGGTGTTCCAGTTATTGCAATCGGGGTTCCAACGGTCGTTGACGCTGCCACTATAGTAAATGATACGATGTTTAATCTGATCACGGCGATGAATCAGAGCAGCGAACTTAAGACGCTTGGCAACACTCTTGGAGAACTCAATGAGACAGAGAAATATGAATTGATCCGGGAGCTGTTGTCTCCGAATCTGAACACCATGTTTGTGACACCAAAAGATATTGATGAATCTGTCAAAAGATTAAGTTTTACTATATCAGAGGGGTTAAATATCGCTTTGATCGATCACAACATTTTGCATAATGAATGGAAACTGGCATAAGTTGTATTATGTATTTTCATGGTTATAGAAGTTATCAAAAAAGATTGAAAAATAAATATGGAAAATATCTGATGGGAATGCTGGTAGTTACAGCACTTGTAACATTTTGTACAGCGGCAGGAGCTTTGGAGTATCGGGAAAAAGCAGCAGTAAAATGGCAGGGACGGCAGTGGTGGATGTGCTGGCACCGGGCTTCACTATGAAGAGAAGGAAAACGGTAACCATTTTCTTGCTAAAGTGGAGAAAATATTATTTCCAATTGCAGATTATACGGTTCAGATAAAATCCTATGAAACGGATGCAGAGAGCACGCTTTCCTATGAGATGATCCTTGCGATGGAAGCGTTGGACGAGAACTACGTGGATGAGAACGGACAGGTTGTGATGCAAAATAATGGTGGTACAGACAGTCCACAGCCGGCTGACGGCACACAGAACGCTGATAATCCACAGGCAGCAGACGGTGCACAGAACGCCGATAATTCGCAGGCAGCTGCAACTGCACAGAACCCGGATACCTCACAGGAAACATCCGATTCCGCAGGGCAGGCATCTCACAGTTGCGCAGCCCGTGACAGCAACACAGAAGGCAGTCGAATATTCTCTGGAGAAATTAAATGATTTTGATTACCTTGTGCAGAATTTTATCAGGTAGACAGTACTACAACTGTAAAAGTGATCAGTTAAATGTGGCAGCACTCACTGGAAAAAAATGAAAATCGCACATGATGCGGGCACACCGCAGATCTTAATTTATCATACCCATTCACTGGAAGGGTATGCGGATTCTATTCCCGGGAGACCGCTCGACTACGGTTGTGGGCGTTGGGGATTATCTGACAGAATTGCTGACGCAGCAATACGGATACAATGTCATACACGACACCGGGGAATATGATACCATCCGTGATAAAGCGTATTCCAAAGCAGCACCGGCATTAGAGCAGATACTGGCAGACAATCCGAGGCATTGACGTGGTCATAGATCTGCACCGGGATGGCGTGGGGGAGAACACAAGGCTTGTCACGAATGTGAATGGAACGGATATGGCAAAAGTAATGTTTTTTAACGGATTGAGCAGAACGACCAAACTGGGGGATATCGCCTATCTGTACAATCCATACATAGCGGATAATCTGGCATTCTCGTTTCAGATGCAGCTTGCCGCCGCAGAATACTACCCAGGATACACAAGAAAAATTTACCTCAAAGGTTACCGCTTCAACATGCATTACTGTCCGAAAACACTGCTCTCGAGGTCGGGGCGCAGACCAACACCGTGCAGGAGGCAAAAAACGCCATGGTTCCGCTCGCAGACATCCTGAACAAAGTACTTTCCGAATAACTGAAAGCATTGTCCCGGCTGTCCAGTCTGGCAGTCTGCCGGATTTTCGTAACTAAGAGATGATGGAAAGGAAGCGGGGCGCAGAATGAAACTTTCGTGAAAAATTGCGTAAATTTATCAATGTTTCTTTTTTGACTGCTGGTTTATGTACATTCATCAATGAACAGTCCACGCAATATGTCCGTTTCAGACACACACTCGTTAGCTTTCTCTAGTGTGCGTAAATGCCAGAATCAGCATCGTTTATTGCAGGGCAAAAATCAAAAGGAAAACCGGGTGATTTTTGCCCTGCTTCTCTGCTGATCTTCTGGCATGTAACGCACACACGAGAAACCTAAGACGAGTGTGTGTCATGAAACGGACATATTGTGCGGACTGTCCATTGCTGAATGAATATAAACAATGAGAGCAGTCAAAAAGGAAATATTGATAAATAAGCAATTTGAACAAGTTTCATTCTGCGCCCCGCTTCCTTTCCGTCATCTCAGTTATGAAAATCCGGCAGACTGCCAGACCGGACAGCCGGGGCTGCGCTTCCACCTATCCGGAAATTACAGATTCAGGTGGTATTTCTGCATCCAGTAGTTGATCTGGATGAAGTAGGCGAGCAGCTGCGGTCCTGCCATGAGCTGTCCGAACCACGGCTTTCCGTATTCGGTCGGTGCCTCTAGGAAGGTTTCGAGTTTTTTTGTGTCGATGAAGGTCTTGACCGGTGCATCCGGCTGGTCAAGGATGTGCTGCATTTCTGCAATCAGAAGTTTCTCATAGCCGGGATGATAGGTTTTCGGGTAAGGGCTCTTTTTCCGGTGCAAAAGCTCCTCCGGGAAGCAGGTCTTTACATGCGTCACGGAGCAGTGCTTTCTCGACACCGTTCTGGTATTTCATTTCCCACGGAACATTAAACAACGTACTCGATGATGCGGTGGTCGGCAAATGGAACACGGGCTTCTAGACCGGAGTACATACTTGTGCGGTCCATGCGGTCGAGCAGTGTCTGCATAAACCATTTGATGTTCAGATAAGCGATATTATAGCGTTTCCGCTCGGTTTCCGTCTCGTCTGAAAGGTGTGGTGCCTGGTTTAAAGAAGTCTGGTAACGGTCGTGGGAGTAGGCGGCAAGATCGAGATCTTTTATGAAGGAGTCTTTAAGAAACAGCGTTCGCACAGACATATCCGCGGACCACGGAAAGCCATCTCTGGATAAAAGATCTTCCCGGTAAAACCACGGATATCCGCCGAAAATCTCATCGGCACATTCACCGGTCAGTGCGACCTTATTGTGTTTTTTTACAAGGGAACAGAAGTAGAGCAGTGAGGAGTCCACGTCTGTCATACCCGGAAAATCTTTTGCGTCGACGGCATCTCTGAGTGCGGAAAAGAGCGTGTTTTCATCGCATTCCAGATACGTGTGATTTGTGTGATAGTGATCTAACATGATCCTGACATAAGGAAGATCACGCTCCGGTTGAAAGGCGTTGGATTTAAAATAAATGTCATTGTCCTTAAAATCAAAGGAAAAAGTATTTAAGGTTTCACCGTGTTTTTCCATGTAACGGCAGGCAATCGCGGTGACAATGCTTGAGTCAATGCCGCCGGACAAAAACGTGCACACCGGAACATCGGATACCATCTGTCTGGTCACGGAATCGCGCAGAAGAAAAGAGACAGTTTCCACTGTCTGTTCATAGGAATCGGTATGCGGGGCGCGGAACAGATCCCAGTAAGTGTGATCGGACATCGTATTTTCAGAAAAAATGAGATAATGTCCGGGAAGCACTTCGTTTACATCGTCAAAAATTCCATTTCCCATAGGTCCGGGCAGGTCCGATCGCGAGAACTTCGCGCATGCCATCCATAGAAAGCCTCGGAGTGAATCCCGGAAAACAAAAAAGTGCCTTTGGCTCAGAGGCAAACAGGAGCTGTCCGGATACAAACGAGTAAAAAAGCGGTTTGATTCCTACGCGGTCGCGGTATAAGAGAAGTTGTTTTTTGCTGTCATCCCAGATGGCAAAGGCAAAAATTCCATTCAGTTTCCGGACAAAATTGGCACCGTACTGCATATAGGCATAAAGAATGACTTCGGTGTCCGTAGTCGTCGAAAATTCATAGCCGGACTGCCGCAGATCGCGGGCGAGTTCCCCGGTGTTATATAATTCGCCATTGTATACAATCGCGTATTCCTTTCCGTTCTTTTGGCGTATAATCGGCTGTTTCCCGGTGACAATGTCGCGGATGCTTAAACGCGCATGGGAGAGACCGGCCATATCTGACAGATAGATCCCGGACTCATCATTTCCACGGTGCGCAAGACATTCGTGCATGGAAACCAGTACAGACGTCCATTTTTCTTTCTGTTGTTGATAATTTCCTTCTGCGTTATAAAAACCTGCAATTCCACACATATATTTTTCCTTACATTCTGATCGCATTCTATTTTGGTTTAGTTTATGCTAAGGGGATGGATTCATGCATAGAATAGAGAAAAAAACGGAAAAGCGCATGAAGGAAAACTGTGGAAAGATAGAAAATATACTAAATCTGGCATTGGATGCCACGCGGGAGGAGCGGGAAAAGTCCCTGAATCTGGATGTAGGATATGATGTTGCAGATGATAGCTGGGAGGTGATCGTAAAATTTTTTGGAACGACAGAGGAACTGCGGCAGAAGCTGTCGGAGCGTTTCCCCAAGGAGCAGGCCAGGATTGGAATTTATGATCTCACAAATGAATATGCTATTCTAAGGATTCCGCAGCCGTTGGTAGAGCTTGTCGCATCCATGCCTGAAATTGAGTATATGGAGAAACCAAAACGACTTTTTTTTGCAGTGGAAAACGGAAAAAGAAGTTCCTGCATCAATCCGCTGCAGACCGGGCAGGGTACAAGTCCGACAAGTAATCTGACAGGAAAAGAGGTGCTTGTGGCAGTCATTGACTCCGGAATTGACTATGCGCATCCGGATTTTTGCAACAGTGACGGAACGACAAGAATTGCTGTGCTGTGGGATCAGACGCTTGACACGGTCTACGAGCGTGAGACGATTAATCTGGCGTTAAGGCAGGAGAGTGAGCAGGAGCAGTACGCAATCTGCCCGAGCAGGGATGCATCCGGGCATGGTACGCATGTTGCAGGCATTGCGGCAGGAAATGGCAGGGCTTCCAATGGGCGGTACCGTGGCGTGGCATATGAGAGTGAACTGATCGTTGTGAAACTTGGTGTGCCGAGAGAGACTTCGTTTCCGAAAACAACGGAACTGATGAGTGCTGTGGATTTCTGTATTGCGAGAGCAAGGCAGTATGGAAAACCAATTGCATTAAACCTAAGCTTTGGCAATAATTACGGTTCCCATTCCGGGAATTCACTGATAGAGACCTATCTGGATGACATGGCGAATTACTGGAAAACGTCTATTGTGATCGGCAGTGGCAATGAAGGGAGTGCAGCAGTCCATACGGCGGGAAAACTGACGCTGAATGAGGAGCAGGAGGTTGAGATCGCGGTGAGCGCGTATGAGGCATCCTTAAATTTGCAGATCTGGAAAAATTATGTGGATGAGATCGGTGTCTCTGTGATCCATCCGGGCGGAACTGCGATCGGACCATTGCAGCGGATACAGGGAACCCAGAGATTTCAGTTAGGAGAAACAAACCTTCTGGTGTATTATGGAGAACCAAGTCCGTACAATCCCTACCAGGAAATTTATCTGGATTTTATCCCAGTGGGCAGTTACATTGACGATGGAATCTGGAAGATCAGGCTCACTCCCATCCGGATTACAGACGGCGCGTTTGACATGTGGCTTCCGGCAGGAAATGTGTTAAACAGCGGAACGGGATTTTTAAATCCGGTGGAGGAGACAACTCTCACGATTCCCTCTACAGCGACGAAAGTGATCACTGTCGGGGCATACGATGCGAGATTTGACCAGGCAGCTGCATTTTCCGGGAGAGGTTATACGAGGGCAACCAATCAGGTAAAGCCCGATCTTGTGGCTCCGGGGGTGGAGATCATGTCCTGCGCACCGGGCGGCGGCTATCAGGTGCGTACCGGGACTTCCATGGCGACACCGTTTGTGACCGGAAGCGCAGCACTTTTGATGCAGTGGGGCATTACAGATGGTAACGATGCCTATCTATATGGAGAAAAAATGAAAGCTTACCTGATCCGTGGGGCGCGCAAACTGCCGGGTTTTACAGCTTATCCGAATCCGGTATTAGGCTGGGGAGCACTGTGTACAGCAGACAGTATACCATGAAAATACCGTAAGAACGCTGCCGGAACGGAGTCTGTGTAAACAGCAGCCCGTAAAGCGTTAAAAAACAGAAAAATTAAAAAAAGTATTCACAGAAATATAACGTTTTGTGCTATACTTTACCATATGTAGTGGAGATTAAGGTATCAGGGTACTTATCGTTGGACAGAAAAGGATCAGAAGTACCTGATAATTACAGGCGTGGGATAATTACAGGAGTATGAGGGACAGAAGATGACTAATTTTGGGGAACATTATAATGAGGAATTAGCGCAGCAGGAGAGCGAGATCAATAAGAGAACCCTGTGGGAGATGGTCGGAGCGTTTATTGTTTTGACGGCGGTCTGGGGGCTGGCGTTTGGACGTTTTCCGACAGTAAACGCAATTGTGTTCAGTGTGACGTATGCAATTTCCACAGGTTTTTTTATATTGCGTCTGTGATCTTATTTTTTAAAGCAGATCCATCGGATGAGCGCATGAAAAATTTTTTTTTGTGACCGGCATCTGCATAATTTCAGCAGCAATGAACCTTATGTTCAGTTACCATATGGTTCTGGTGTATGTATTCCCACTCATCGTGGCAGTTCAGTATAAAGAGAAATCCGTGTTATGGCTGTCATATGCACTGGAAGTTTTTCTGCTTCCGGTCAGCATGATCGTGGGATTTTATTATGGGATCTGTGATCTGAACCTGCTGCTGCAGGGAAATCATACAAGAACATGGTATTTGTCTGAACTGGCAGATGGATTTGCGAAGCTCCCTTTTTCAAAGATGCCGGTTGTGGTCATTATAGTTTACGGGATATTACCGCAGCTTTTGATCCTATTTGTGTTCGTGATGATCATCCAGCATACCATTGGCAGCATGCGGGAGGATGCTTACAGGATTGCGGAACTTACCTACCGCAAGGAGGTTGATTCTGCAACAAGGCTTTATAATAAGAATAAATATGAAGATATGCTTGCCAATTACTATACGATGGTGGAACGTGTCGCCGTGGTTTTGTGGGATATCAATAATCTGAAAGAGATCAACGACCGCATGGGACATGGCATGGGAGATAAACTGATCGAGACAATGTCCGGTGCGATCTATGCGCAGACAGATAGCCGGAAAAAGGCATATCGTATCGGTGGTGATGAGTTTGTCATGCTCATCGAGAATCCGGAGAAACAGGAGGCAGAGCAGATCATCCAGAATGTCAGGGACAAACTTGCAAGACACAGGGAAGAAGGCGGTCTCAAGGGTTTCGAGTGCAACCGGTACAGCGGAGGGAAACGGAATCGATATCTTAAAAATAGTACATGACGCGGATGAACGGATGTATGAGGATAAGAAGAGAGGAAAGGAGAGCCGCGAATATGCTATGTTTTATAGTGAATGAGCATTCCAGAAGCGGTAAAGGCGCAAAGATCTGGAAAGAAGCGGAAGCAGTTTTAAAAAAGAAAAACATTGCTTACGAATCATACGTCACCCAATATGAGGGGCATGCCTTTTCACTGGCACATGACATCTGTGAATGTGGAGCGGATGACATTCAACTTGTCGTGGTAGGTGGTGATGGGACCGCAAATGAAGTCATCAACGGAATGACGCATTTTGAGAAGGTACGCTTTGGTGTGATCCCGACCGGTTCCGGCAACGACCTCGCAAGGGGACTTGGGATTACGGGAACGCCTACAGAGGTGATCGGGCATATTTTAAGCTGCAGAGAAGATTATGTGATGGATCTGGGACAGGTGAGCTGGAACGGCTGTGAGAAGCCGAGATTATTTGCAATCAGTGCCGGTGGCAGGACTGGATGCATTAGTCTGCAAGAAGGCTTTGAAGTCAAAGGTAAAAGACGCTTTGAATAAGCTGCATCTCGGAAAGCTTACCTATCTGTTTCTGACGGTACAGTCGTTATTTACCATGCAGACAACAGATGCAGGTGCAGTTTTTTGATGGAAAAGGACAGAAAAACCATAAGAAAATGATTTTCGCTGCGGCAATGAATTTCCGGGCTGAGGGCGGCGGTGTGCCGATGGCACCGGGGGCAGATGCGCAGGACGGAAAGCTTTCGGTGTGTATGGCGTGGGGAATCCCGAAATGGCGCACTTTTTTATGTCTGCCATTGCTTGTGACAGCCAATCATCTGCGGATCAGAGGGTTTGAGGTGACAAACTGTAAGGAATATGATCTGAAGCTGAAAACACCTATGGTACTTCATGCAGACGGAGAGTACTGTGGGGATGTCACAGAGATGCACTTTCAATGTCTGCCCAAAAAACTGCATGTGATGTGGTGATCGAATAAATACGAATAAAACAAAAATTCCCTTCATACAATGTGATAACATATGGAGGGAATTTTTTTATGGACAATTATAGCGGAAATAAAGAGTATAACATTTACAGGGATATCAGAAATCGTACCAACGGGGAGATTTACCTCGGGATCGTAGGCCCGGTGCGCACCGGAAAATCCACCTTCATCAAACGGTTTATGGAGTTGATGGTACTTCCTTTTATGGAAGGAGAAGCAGAAAAAGAGAGAGCCATGGATGAACTTCCGCAGGCGGCAGCCGGAAAAACCATTATGACGACGGAACCAAAATTCATTCCACAGCAGGCGGCGGAGATCCGGCTCTCTGATTTTAAGACGGAAGAAGAGCCATTAAAGCTGCGTGTAAGACTGATCGACTGTGTCGGTTTTCTGGCGGACGGGGCAGTGGGACATATGGAAGGAAATGGAAGCAGAATGGTAAAGACACCGTGGTCAGACCAGGAAATCCCATTTGCGGAGGCAGCATCGATCGGAACCGAGAAGGTCATCAGAGACCATGCGACGATCGGCATTGTAGTGACGACCGACGGAACAATCGGAGAACTGGCACGGGAAAATTACATAAATGCAGAAGAGAGAACCGTTCAGGAACTGAAAAATATCGGAAAGCCGTTTGTGATCCTGTTAAATTCGGCAAAACCTTATGCGCAGGAGACAATAAAACTTGCGTCGGAGATGGAAAAAATATCAGACAACGGCTGTGCCGGTCAACTGTGAGCAGCTGCGCAGAGAGGATGTCTTAAAATTTTAGAGAGTGTGCTGTATGAATTTCCGATTGAACGGGTGGAATTTTTATCCCGAAATGGACGGAAATGCTCTCCGCTGATCATCCGGTAAAAGTGAGATCATTGCACAGGCATCGGATATTTTAAGTCATATGGAGTGCACGAAAGACGTTTACCAGCAGCAGTCAGAACCGGGAGACTGCATTTCAAAGATAAAAATGGATGAGATGGATCTCGCCTGCGGCTGTGTGAAAATACAGATGGAGGTTGCAGAGCCGTATTACTATGAAAATATGAGTGAACTTGCAGGAGTTCCTATCCATGGTGAGTATGAACTGATCTCGATGATCCGCGAGATGGCGGCGAGGAAAGAATCTTATGAGAAAGTCGCAGGGGCTTTTGAGGAAGTGCAGATGAAAGGATATGGTGTTGTGAATCCGGGGTTAAAGGACATTGAACTTGCGGAGCCGGAACTGATCCACCATGGAAACAAGTTTGGTGTAAAAATTAAGGCAGTTTCCCCATCCATCCATATGATCCGTGCCAATATTGAGACTGAAATCGCACCGATCGTGGGAAGTGAAGATCAGGCGAATGACCTGATCCGTTACATCCGGGAGGGACAGCAGAGTGAGGAGGGTGTCTGGGAAACTAATATTTTCGGTAAATCGATCGGTGAGCTGATGGAGGACGGAATCCGGAATAAAATTGCCATGATGGACGATGAATGCCAGCTGAAATTACAGGATACCATGCAGAAAATCGTGAATGATAATAACGGTGGAATGGTTTGCATTATCCTGTGAAATTTGGTAAGATTTAAGAATAACGAGCAGTGTTTATCGTCGGGAAAATCATAGATTTTTCCGGCGCACACTGCAATTTATGACGATCGGATGTCCAAAGTGGGGCATTCTGCTGCAGGATACAGGCAGTGATAAAAGTGGGGGATCGGTATGAACATTCGTTTTTATCATGCAAAAATATTATTGACGAAAGCAGATCACACCTTTGAGGTGACGGAGGGGGAACTCTGGGTAAGAGGAGACCATATCTGTTATATCGGGGATGGCACAGATACTTCTGCTGTCTGCAAAGAAGATGATATCATTATCTGGGACCGGGAGATCGATGCGAAGGGAAATCTTTTAATGCCGGGATTTAAGAATGCACATACGCATACGCCGATGACATTTTTACGATCTTTTGCAGATGATCTTCCACTGCAGGAATGGCTGCAGCAGAAAGTGTTCCCAAACGAGGCAAGGCTGAAAGGGGAGGATACTTACTGGCTTGCAATCCTCGGAATTATGGAGTACCTGACGAGTGGTATCACCTCAAATTTTGATATGTACATTATGCAGGACTATCATATCAATGCCTATGTGGATACAGGTTTCCGGACTGTTTTTACCAGTGGATTGAACAATTTTACCGACAGTCTGGAAGTGCTGGAGGAGAATTATTTAAGAATCAACGGGCTGAGTGATCTCACTTCCTATGTGCCGGGATTTCATGCAGAATACACAACATCGCGTCCACTGCTTGAGGGGGTTGCCAAGATTGCGGACAAGTATCACGCACCGGTCTGGACGCACAATTCTGAGACAGAGCGCGAGGTGGCAGAGTGTAAGGCACGCTGGGGAATGACACCAATGCAGTTTACAGAAAGTCTGGGGCTGTATGAACATGGCGGCGGCGGTTATCACTGTGTCTGGCTGGAGGAGAAAGATATTGAGATATTGAAAAAACATCACATGTCGGTAGTGACGAACCCTGGTTCGAACACAAAGCTTGCTTCCGGTATCTGCCCGGTCAAAAGACTGCTGGATGAGGGGATCAATCTTGCGATCGGTACGGATGGACCGGCGAGCAACAACTGTCTGGACATGTTCCGGGAGATGTTTCTTGTGACAGGACTGGCAAAACTAAGGGAACGGGACGCTTCCTGCATGCCGGCGGAGGAGGTGCTTTATATGGCGACCGCCGGAGGCGCGTATGCGATGGGACTGCCGGATTGTGACTGTCTTGCAGCCGGGAAAAAGGCAGACCTTGTCATGATCGATCTGCAGCAGCCGAATATGCAGCCGGAGAACAACCTTGTGAAAAATCTGGTTTACAGCGGCAGCAAGCAGAATGTGAAACTGACGATGGTAAACGGAAAAGTACTTTACGAGGATGGAACATTTCTCATCGGAACTGATCCGGCAGAAATATATACAAAAGCAAATGAGATAATTGGAAGGATGAAGGAATGCAGGTAATATTTATACATCACAGCTGCTTTTTAGTGGAAGTGGATGAGAAGGTTTTGATTTTTGACTGGTTTGCGGGAGACCGGGTGAACGGCTATACGTTCCGTGGACAGATCCCGGAGTATGAGCCGGATACCCCGGTTTATGTGTTTGCAAGCCACAAGCACAGAGATCATTTTGACATGGATGTGCTCCACTGGGCAGAGCGTTACAGCAACATACATTATATTTTCTTCAAAAGACTGCAGGATGTCACCTCATTTTCTGGAAAAACACGGGTTTGACCTGTCTGTCCGGGAATTGATCACATACGTTAGTCCGTGCGAAAAGTATCAGGTGGATGACTTGGAGATTGAGACGCTGCGCTCCACGGACGCGGGAGTCGCCTTTTATGTGAAGACAAACGGGGCAAGTTTTTATCATGCCGGGGATCTCAACAACTGGAAATGGGATGGAGCAGGGGAACTTGTCAATGGCATTATGGATGTCAATTATAAGAACCAGATTAAAAAACTTGCAAAGAAAGACATCAACCTGGCATTTGTGCCGTTTGATCCAAAACTTGGGATGTATCAGTCACTTGGCATGGAATATTTTCTGGAGAACACGAATGCAGAGTATGTGTTTCCAATGCATATGTGGCAGGATTATTCCGGGATACAGCCTTTTATCAAAAGACTGAGCAATCAGGCGATGGCGGACCGGATCGTGCCGATCGTCCATGAGAATCAGGTATTTGAGATCCGGGAAGAATAAAACACAGTATTTTTTGAAAGAAAAGATGACAGCTTTTAGAAGAAAAGATGTTGAATACTTGACGATAAACAAATAAGTGAGCTATAATATTTAAATTGTGAGCCGGCTTTCATTTTTGCAGTGCATAAGTGTCAGCCATAGCAGAAAGGCAGGTAGAAGAAATGGCATTTTTAGGATCATTTTTACAGTATGCAATTATTATGGTGATTTTGGCAGCGATCGCTCTGGCGGGATTTTTTGCAGGCAAAAAGCTGCGGGAAAACAAAGATGCAAAAGCAGCGGCGGAAGCTGATACGGCAGCAGAACAAGAAGTTAAATAATTTGTAACTATATAGATAGTTTCTTAGAAGGAAACAACTGGTAATTACAATTTTATTAAATAAAAAATGTACGGCAGAGAAACACCCGTACAAAAGATTTTGGAGGAACTTAGTCGTGAAGAAATTTTACGGTGAAAACGAATTACGAAGAATGTACCTTGAATTTTTCGAGAGCAAGGGACATCTTAAAATGAACAGCTTTTCATTGGTACCACACAATGATAACAGCTTATTACTGATCAATGCAGGTATGGCACCATTAAAGCCATATTTTACAGGACAGGAAATTCCACCTCGCAGAAGAGTGACAACCTGCCAGAAATGTATCCGTACCGGTGATATCGAGAACGTTGGTAAGACAGCAAGACATCTTACATTCTTTGAGATGCTTGGTAACTTCTCTTTCGGAGATTATTTTAAGCATGAAGCGATCGCATGGTCCTGGGAGTTTCTTGACAAAGGTTCTCGGATTAGAGGAGGACAGACTGTATCCATCCATTTACGGTGAGGATGATGAAGCATTCGATATCTGGACAAAAGAAGTCGGAGTTCCGGCAGAGAGAATCACAAGATTTTACCGCGATCCGGAAACCGGAGAGTGTGATAACTTCTGGGAGCACGGAGCCGGCCCTTGTGGTCCATGTTCTGAGATTTACTATGACCGCGGAGAAAAATACGGCTGCGGCAAACCGGACTGTAAAGTAGGATGTGACTGTGACCGTTTCATGGAAGTATGGAACAACGTATTTACCCAGTTTGAGGGAGATGGAAAGGGTGGTTACACCGAACTTTCCCAGAAGAACATTGATACGGGTATGGGACTTGAGCGTCTTGCAGTTGTCATGCAGGATGTAGATTCCGTATTTGATATCGATACAATGAAGGCAATCCGTGACAGAGTATGTGAGCTGTCCGGCAAGAAATATGAAGTGGATGCAATGGATGATGTTTCGATCCGTCTGATCACAGACCATATCCGTTCCTCAACATTCATGATCTCCGATGGTATTATGCCATCTAACGAGGGACGTGGCTATGTACTCCGCCGTATCATCCGCCGTGCTGCACGTCATGGAAGAATGCTTGGAATCGACGGCATTTTCATGGCAGAGCTTGCAAAGACTGTGATCAACGAGAGCAAAGACGGTTATCCGGAATTAGAAGAAAAGAAAGATTTTATCTTAAAAGTACTTGCACAGGAAGAAGAGAAGTTTGCAAAGACGATCGATCAGGGTCTTGCAATCTTAGAAGAAATGGAAAAAGAGATGATCGCATCCGGTTCCAAAGTATTATCCGGAGACAATGCGTTCAAGCTTTATGATACTTATGGATTCCCAATGGATCTGACTTCCGAGATCTTAGAGGAAAAAGGCTTCACGATTGATGAAGACGGCTTCAAAAAGGCGATGGAAGTACAGCGTACAACAGCAAGAAAGAATCGTAAGACTACAAACTATATGGGAGCAGATGCGACTGTTTATGATGAGATCGATCCTTCCGTCACAACAGAGTTTGTCGGATATGATAAATTAGAGACAGCATCTACGGTGACAGTACTTACTTCTGAGACTGAGATCGTGGAAGCATTATCCGATGGTGAGATCGGAACGATCATCGTAGAGGAGACACCATTCTATGCTACCATGGGTGGACAGCAGGGAGATAAAGGTGTGATCTACACTTCTGATGGTACATTCAAAGTGGAAGATACCATCAAGTTATTAGGTGGAAAAGTGGGACATGTCGGCAAAATGACAAGCGGCATGATCAAGTCCGGTGATAAAGTTACGTTATCTGTTGACGCAGATCTTCGTGGCAAGACTTGTAAGAATCATTCTGCAACACACTTATTACAGAAAGCACTCCGTGAAGTATTAGGTACTCACGTAGAGCAGGCTGGTTCTTATCAGGATGCAGAGAGAACACGTTTTGACTTCAGCCATTTCCAGGCTATGACAGCAGAGGAGATCGCAAAAGTTGAGAAGATCGTAAATGATGAGATCGCTGCAGACCTTGAGGTGCGTACGGATGTCATGACCGTAGAAGAAGCGAAAAAGACAGGCGCTATGGCGTTATTCGGTGAGAAATATGGTGAGAAAGTACGTGTCGTATCCATGGGAGAATTTTCCAAGGAGTTCTGTGGTGGTACACATGTAAAACACACAGGCGAGATTGCTGCATTCAAGATCATTTCTGAGAGCGGTGTTGCTGCCGGTGTACGTCGTATTGAGGCGTTGACAGGTGATAATGTATTCGCATATTATAAGAATATCGAAGCTGAATTAGAGAGAGCTGCAAAAGCTGCAAAGACAACTCCGGCTGCTTTGGTTGAGAAGATCGAGCATATGATGGCTGAGATCAAGGCGTTAAATGCAGAGAATGAGTCCTTAAAGAGCAAAGCTGCCAAAGAGGCACTTGGCGATGTTATGGATCAGGTTGTAGAAGTAAAAGGTGTAAAACTTCTTGCAACAAGTGTTGCAGGGGTTGACATGAACGGCTTGAGAGACCTTGGTGACCAGCTCAAAGGAAAACTCGGAGAGGGCGTTGTAGTGCTTGCTTCTGAGGCAGACGGCAAAGTAAATCTTGTCGCTATGGCAACAGAGGAGGCAATGAAGAAAGGCGCTCATGCAGGAAACCTCATCAAAGCGATCGCAGGAAAAGTTGGCGGTGGCGGCGGCGGACGTCCAAACATGGCACAGGCCGGCGGTAAGAATCCGGCTGGAATCCCGGATGCGGTAGCTGAGGCAAAGACAGCGCTGGAAACTCAGATTAAATAATAATTTGATGAAAAAAATAGAATTGTCTGAATTTTTCTAAATATAAGAAAAACTATTGACGTGAACATTTTTTATGCTATAATAACTTATAGTGCAATGAAATTTACCCAAACAGTTGAATATGCACAATACGCAACTGGAGGGAGGTTAGGTGTGAGATAATGTCTAGTGTAATAGTAAAAGAGAACGAGACTTTAGATAGCGCTTTACGTAGATTTAAGAGAAACTGTGCTAAAGCAGGTATCCAGCAGGAGATTCGTAAAAGAGAACATTACGAGAAACCAAGCGTAAGACGTAAGAAAAAATCTGAAGCAGCAAGAAAAGAAAATACAATTAATGTATGTAAAAGAAGCTATCGTGTATGCGGTAGCTTCTTGAAATTTAAAGTCAGTTTGTCAGAATCAGTTTTTTTGGATTGTTTTACCTGAAGTTTACAATTAGAAAACAAAAATACAATTAATATCATAAATATCTTGACACTGAAATATGTGTATGATAGACTTTTTTCGTGTGAAAAATAAAATCGTTTTTTCATGCAAATGTATGACCACTCAGATTACTGAGGCAGCCTAACGGACAGGCGGGTCGGTTGCCGGTGTGGTGAGGAGACCACGTTATTGATTGAGTCAGAAGCTCAAATTTTATAAGTTGATTACTTTATAATCAGTGTGTAAGCACATCATCTTGTGAAACGGTCAATAAGAGTGACATATATTTGCAGTTGCGATGGACAAAGGCAGAAAGAAAGCGGCAGGCAACGGATTCTTTGAAAACGATATTTGGGATCGCATCGAGAGTAAAAAGGATTCCAATATGGAGAACGAAGGTCAACAGAGATGATTGCGCAGGCAGTTGTCTCTTTTTTTATGTGATCGAAAACATCATTTCTATTACATAAAATGTGAAAATGATTATCTTAAAATTATAAATTGCAATGGAGAAAGTTATGAACAGAGAAGATCAGAAAAGAGCTCCCATTTATGAAGCACTGGAAAAATTCAGAAAACAGCGTGTCGTACCATTCGATGCCGGGGCATAAGCGGGGCCGTGGCAATCCTGAATTAGTGGAATTATTAGGGGAAAAATGTGTAGGGATCGATGTGAATTCCATGAAGCCACTCGATAACCTCTGTCATCCGGTATCGGTTATAAGAGATGCGGAGGAACTTGCAGCAGATGCATTTCATGCAGAACATGCATTTTGATGGTGGAGGAACTACTTCTGCAGTGCAGAGCATGATTTTGTCAGTCTGTAAGAGAGGGATAAAATTATTCTTCCGCGAAATGTACATAAAAGTGCCATCAATGCACTGGTGCTTTGCGGAGCAATTCCGGTTTATGTGAATCCGGAAGTGAATCCAAAACTCGGAATTTCTCTTGGAATGGAAGTGCCGTGTGTAGAGCAGGCGATCAAAGAGAACCCGGATGCAGTTGCAGTGCTTGTGAACAATCCGACTTATTACGGTATCTGTTCGGATATCCGTTCTATCGTAAAGCTTGCACATGCGCATGGCATGAAAGTGCTCGCAGACGAGGCACATGGAACACACTTGTATTTTGGAAAAACCTTCCGGTTTCAGGCATGGAAGCCGGTGCTGATCTGGCAGCAATTTCCATGCATAAGTCCGGTGGAAGCCTGACGCAGAGCTCCATTCTGCTTGTAAACAAAGGTGTCAATGCAGATTATGTCAGACAGATCATCAATCTCACACAGACTACAAGCGCATCGTATCTTCTTCTGTCAAGCCTTGATATTTCAAGAAGAAACCTTGCGTTAAGAGGTGAGGAATCCTTTGCCAAAGTGTCCGAGATGGCAGAATATGCAAGAAATGAGATCAACAATATCGGTGGATATTATGCTTATGGGAAGGATCTGATCAACGGAACCAGCATCTACGACTATGATGTGACAAAGCTTTCTATCTACACGCTTGGTATCGGGCTGGCAGGGATCGAAGTGTATGATCTTCTTCGCGATGAATATGATATTCAGATCGAATTTGGGGATATCTGTAATATTTTGGCCTATATTTCCATTGGAGACCGGACACAGGATATTGAGCGCCTGGTGGGGGCGCTGGCAGATATCGCAAGACTGTATAAAAAAGATAAGGCAGGACTTTTATCCGGTGAATATATAGCACCGAAAGTCATCCGTTCACCACAGGAAGCTTTCTATGCGGAAAAGAAATCCCTTCAGATCCGTGAGACCAGCGGCTGTATTTCCGGTGAATTTGTCATGTGCTATCCGCCGGGAATCCCAATCCTGGCACCGGGTGAGATGATCACAGATGAAATCATCGAATATATCATTTATGCGAAGGAAAAAGGCTGCTCCATGCAGGGAACGGAAGATCCGGCAGTGGAACATCTGATGGTGCTGGTGTAAGAGATGAGTGATCCCGGAGAAAACGGTGGAAACCGGGACATGGAAGGAGAAGCAGAAAAATGGAAATGTGGTTTTCGGAGCTTCACACATCGAATGTAAAGCTCTCAATGAGAATTGAAAAACAATTATTCAGCGGTAACAGTGACTGCCAGAGGATCGATGTTCTGGAATCGGTAGAATTTGGCAAGTTTCTGGCTTTGGATGGAGATATCCTTTTTTCCGAAAAGGATGAATTTATTTATGACGAGATGGTAACGCATGTGCCGATGGCAGTACATCCGGACGTGCGTCACGTGCTGATCATCGGTGGCGGTGATGGCGGTGTTGCAAAAGAACTGACACAGTATGATTCCATAGAAAAGATTGATGTTGTGGAGCCGGATGAGATGTTAGTGGAAGTCTGCCGGGAGCATTTCCCGGAGCTTGCATGTGGTCTGGATGATCCGCGTGTGAATGTGTATTATCAGGATGGACTTCGTTTCCTGAGAAACAAAACGGAGGAGTATGATCTGATCATCAATGACGCAACCGATCCATTTGGGCATACTGAGGGACTTTTTACCAAGGAATTTTACGGAAGCTGCTATAAGGCGTTAAAAGAGGACGGAATCATGGTTTATCAGCATGGAAGTCCATTTTATGATGAGGATAAGGAAGAGTGCATGAAGATGCACCGCAAGGCATTCCGGGCATTTCCGGTAAGCCGTGTATATCAGGCACATATCCCGACGTGTTCGTCCGGCTACTGGCTGTTTTGGATTTGCTTCCAAAAAATATCACCCACTCAACAATCTGCGCGTAAAAGAGTGGAAAAAATTACATATCAAAACAAGATATTACACAACGAATCTTCACCGGGGAGCCTTCATGCTCCCGAAATATTTAGAAGACATGCTAGAGGACGAGGAAGACAGGTAGAAAAATATATTAAGTAAATAATGACATGGATAATTGAGAAACTCATAAAAATCCAAATTGAAAGAAGAGTAGGAGGAGGTTCGCAATTATCTAAAAAACAATAACATGAAAAAGGAGAAATAAAAATGAGCAGAGTAATGATTATCGGATGTGGAGGCGTAGCTTCCGTAGCAATTGCAAAATGTTGCCAGAACAGTGATGTTTTCACTGAGATTATGATCGCTAGCAGGACAAAATCCAAATGTGATGCAATGAAAGAAAAATTACAGCCGACAACCAAAACAGTCATCACAACCGCACAGGTAGATGCTGACAACACAGAGGAACTGATCGCACTGATCAACGAATATAAACCGGATGCAGTTTTAAATGTGGCACTTCCATATCAGGATCTGACCATCATGGATGCCTGCCTTGCAACAGGAGTAGATTATATTGACACTGCCAACTACGAAGCAGAGAATACGGATGATCCGGAGTGGAGAAAGATCTATGAGGAGCGTTGCAGAAAAGAGGGATTCACTGCATATTTCGATTACTCCTGGCAGTGGGCTTACAAGAAAAAATTTGAAGATGCAGGTATTACAGCAATCCTTGGAAGCGGATTTGATCCGGGTGTTACAAGTGTTTATTCCGCATACGCATTAAAACATTATTTCGATGAAATCCATTACATTGATATTTTAGACTGTAATGGCGGTGACCACGGTTATCCATTTGCAACCAACTTCAATCCTGAGATCAACTTAAGAGAAGTATCTGCGATGGGTTCTTACTGGGAAGATGGTCACTGGGTCGAAGTAGAGCCAATGTCTATTAAGCGTGAATATGATTTTCCGGAAGTAGGAGAAAAAGATATGTACCTGCTTCATCATGAAGAGATCGAATCACTTGCAAAAAATATTCCGGGAATCAAGAGAATCCGTTTCTTCATGACATTCGGACAGAGTTATTTAACACACATGAAATGTCTGGAAAATGTTGGAATGCTTTCCACAACACCAATTAACTTTGAAGGAAAAGAGATTGTGCCGATCCAGTTCTTAAAAGCATTATTGCCGGATCCTGCAAGCCTTGGACCAAGAACGGTAGGAAAAACAAACATCGGATGTATTTTCAAAGGTGTAAAGACGGAAAAGAAAAGACCATCTACATTTACAATGTATGCGATCATCAGGAGTGCTACAAAGAGGTTGGTTCACAGGCAATCTCCTACACAACAGGAGTTCCGGCTATGATCGGAACGATGATGGTAGTAGAGGGACTCTGGAAAAAACGGTGTATTCAATGTAGAGGAGTTTGATCCGGATCCATATATGGAAGCATTGAATAAATGGGGACTTCCTTGGGTAGTCTGCGAGAATCCGCAGGAAGTTGAGTAAGAACCTGAAGAAAACGAAGATACAAGCAGTTGATAAGTAGGCTGTGTCAAAATTGTTCTGACAGAATGTAAAATGTCGGAAAGCAATGACAGAAGAGGAATGAACAGATAGAATGAGAATTGAAGAATTAAAACACCATGTTATGTCATAGATGAAAACAGTTGAAAAAATCTTCCATTCTCCAGAAAGTGGAAAAGGATACCGGATGTAAAATCCTTCTTGCACAGAAAGCCTTTTCCTGCTTTTACGAATATCCGCTGATCGGTCAGTATATCAGCGGAACAACGGCAAGCGGACTTTTTGAGGCTCGTCTTGGAAAAGAGGAAATGGGAAAAGAAAACCATGTATTTGCTCCGGCATATAAAGAAGAGGATGTGAAGGAACTGGTAAAAATCTGCGATCACATGGTTTTTAATTCTTTTTCGCAGTTGGAAAAATACAAAACTCTCTGTAAAGAGACCAGCGTGGGAATCCGTATTAACCCGGAGTGTTCCACGCAGGGGGATCATGCGATCTATGATCCATGTGCAAAGGGTTCGCGTCTCGGTGTGACAATTGCACATTTTAAAGAGCAGTTTACAGATGAGATGTATGATTATGTGGATGGACTGCATTTTCACACGCTCTGTGAGCAGAATGCGGATGATCTTGCAAAAACCCTTGAGGCGGTAGAAGAAAAATTCGGCAGTTATCTTTACAAAATGAAATGGCTGAATTTTGGCGGCGGACACCATATTACAAGAGCAGATTATGACATCGGACTGTTAGAAAAATGTATTCTGCACATGAAGGAAAAATATGATCTTGACATTTATTTAGAACCGGGCGAAGCGATTGCATTGAATGCCGGATATCTTGCCACAACCGTTATGGATGTGGTAGATAACGATATACAGACGTTGATTCTGGACGCATCCGCAGCATGCCATATGCCGGATGTGCTGGAAATGCCGTATCGTCCGCCACTTCGCAGTTCGGGAATGCCGGAGGAAAAGAAGTATACTTACCGGTTATCTTCCTATACCTGCCTTGCAGGCGATATTATCGGGGATTATTCTTTTGACGAAGAGAAAAAAGTGGATGACAGACTGTATTTTGAGGATATGGCGATTTACTCCATGGTGAAAAACAATACATTTAACGGAATCCCGCTGCCGGATATCGCAGTGATGGATGAGAGTGGTGAATGTAAAGTGATCCGCAGTTTTTCTTATGAGGATTTTAAAGGAAGACTGTCATGAGAAAATCCGGCCGGATGGAAGAACATGTGACAGGATGAAGCTATGATTCATGAAAAGACAACACGGAAAAGGCAGGAAAACAGAAGTATGAAGATAGAAAACAGAACTCCGCATCAGGATGGATTTTATATGCCGGGGGAATTTGAACCGCAGGATGGTGTGATTTTAATCTGGCCGAAACGTCCGGGTTCCTGGCCATATGAGGCAAAAGAAGCCGGAAAAGTATTTGCAGAGATTGCCAACAAGCTGGCAGAGACAGAAAAAGTATATATGCTGACAGAACCGGAAACGGAAGCAGTGGCAAGAGAGTTATTGTGTGAGAATGTAGAAATTTTAACAATTCCGACAGACGATGCATGGGCAAGGGATGTCGGACCAACCTTTGTGACGGATGGAAAAGAAGTCCGTGGGGTCAACTGGAGCTTTAATGCCTGGGGCGGAACCTATGATGGTCTTTATCAGGACTGGCAAAAGGATGATAAGGTTGCAGAAGAATTTTGTAAACTGACCGGTTATGATTATTATGATGCGGCTCCTTTTGTGCTGGAAGGCGGTTCCATCCATTCAGACGGACAGGGAACGGTGATCGCAACGGAAGCCTGTCTGCTCAGTAAGGGAAGAAATCCGGAACTTACGAAAGAGCAGATCGAAGCAAAATTGCAGGAATATCTCGGCGCAGAGAAGATCATCTGGCTTCCAAACGGAATCTATCAGGATGAAACAAATGAACATGTAGACAATGTCTGTGCATTTACAAAACCGGGTGAGGTTGTCCTTGCATGGACAGATGACGAGAGTGATCCGCAGTACGCACTATCAGCGGAAGATCTTAAGGTTCTTGAACAGGAGACAGATGCCAAAGGAAGAAAGATCCGTGTGCATAAAATGCTGATCCCGAAGAAACCGGTCTGCATTACGGAAAAAGAACTGGCAGGTTACGTGTTTGAAGAAGGCGAGGATACAAGAGAAGCAGGAGAACGGTTAGCTGCAAGCTATGTGAATTTTTATATTGGAAATAAAGTTGTCCTTGTGCCGCAGTTTGGAGACGAGCATGATGTTCTGGCAACAGATTTATTGCAGAAGCTGTTCCCGGAGCGTGAGATCGTGCCAATCTTTGCAAGGGAGATCATCATTGGCGGTGGCAATATCCACTGCATTACACAGCAGATACCGGTACGCAGATGACGGATAGCAGGAAATCATATAAAGTATCGTTGCAAGACAGATGGAAAGATAAAAATGCCGGATTTCAGAATAAACAGGAATAGAACGAAAAAGCATGGAAAATATTAAGAAGCGGGAGACAGCATATTATGAGCAGAAAACGTAACGTCACAGTAGCCGCAGTTCAGATGAAATGCAGCACACATGTGGAAGAAAATATCGCAAAGGCAGATGCACTTGTCCGGGAAGCGGCAGAAAAAGGAGCACAGATCATCCTTTTGCCGGAGCTTTTTGAAAGACAGTATTTTTGTCAGGAACGCAGATATGAATACTATGAATTTGCAAAAGAAGTGAATGAAAATGATGCGGTAAAACATTTTTCTGTACTGGCAAAGGAATTGTCTGTTGTGATCCCGGTCAGCTTTTATGAAAAGGATGTGAACCGCCTGTTCAATACTGTTGCAGTGATCGATGCAGACGGAAGCAATCTTGGCATATACCGCAAGACACATATCCCGGATGACCATTATTATCAGGAAAAATTTTACTTTGTTCCGGGAGATACCGGATTTCAAGTGTTTGATACAGCGTATGGAAAAATCGGTGTCGGCATCTGCTGGGATCAGTGGTTCCCAGAGACAGCAAGAGCCATGGCGGTCAAAGGAGCAGAGCTGCTCTTTTTTACCCGACCGCAATCGGCAGTGAACCAATCTTAGAGTGTGACAGCATGCCGCACTGGAGAAGGGCGATGCAGGGACATGCAGCAGCAAACCTCATGCCGGTGATCGCAGCAAACCGTATCGGAACAGAAGAAGTAGTTCCATGTGAGGAAAACGGCGGACAGAGATCAGCACTCACATTTTACGGATCTTCTTTTATCACAGACCAGACCGGAGAACTTGTGGCAGAGGCAGACCGTGAGAAGGAACAGGTGATACTTGCAACGTTCGACTTAAATGAAATGCAGGAGAACCGTCTTTCATGGGGAATCTTCCGGGACAGAAGACCGGAGTGCTACGGGGATATCTGTAAATAAGCAAAAAGGACGCATGAAAAAACGACAAACCAGTAAATATTTTATCGTCCTGCTTTGGTACAATGGTTATACTCATAATTTTAGTATCCTAATTCTTCTCCAATTAAAATAACTTTAATCCTTCCCTGAATACCGCCACTTCTTCTAGTAATCACGACCTGATTGCAGATACAGTCAGGAGAGAGGCAGTCGGCACAGACTCCGGTGACAGCACATGGTGTCTGCTTGTTCAGACGTACGCAGTTCATAGGAGTAGCGGTTAAGTGGACACGGTCAACAGCTTCTGCAACGTCCTTTGCAACCTTGTTCATTCCGGCAAGAATAATGACATTTTCAGGACCATAGATCAAAGCAGCGACCCGGTTTCCATTACCATCGATATTGACTAATTCTCCATCAATTGTCATGGCGTTGGTGCTCATGAAATAGTAGTCAGCCATCAGTGCGTCGTGGAATATTTTTCTGGAATCTTCCGGCGTCTTACAGACAGCCCGGTCTAAAAACTCAATATCGGCTGAACGCAGTGCATCCATCATGCCGGTTTCCTCTAGTGTCATGGAGCCGCCGTGAGCCACGACTGCACCGGATGGCAGGAAAGAAAGTGCCTTTTCTACGGCTTCTTTTGCGGTCGGGTAGTAGTATGCCTCCATTCTTCTTTTTTCAAAATTTTTGATCATGGTATTGGCGAGTGTTTCGTAATATTTTGCTTTTGGTGTCATATGATCCTTCTCCTCTTATTTAACTTTTTGACTTTTATTATAAGCGGATTTTTCGTTATGCAAGCGCTATTAAAATAATTGAAAACGATCAGATTTTCTTCTATTAACAATTCTGAAACAAAACTCAAACAAATTCAAAATAATATATGTTATGATGTAATCAATGGACAATGATAGAAACCAGAAAGGAACAGAAAAATGATACACATTCTTGTAGTGGATGATGATAAAATTTAAACCAGACGGTCTGCACCTATTTAAATGACTGTGGATTTGAGGCAAAAGGCGTTTTGAGTGCGAACGAAGCCTATGACGAGATGTATAACAATCTCTACGAGCTGATCATTTCCGACATTATGATGCCGGAGATCGACGGATTTGAATTTGCGGAGACAGTGCGTCAGGTCAATAAACAGATCCCGATCCTTTTCATGTCGGCTAAGGATGATCTTCCTTCCAAACGGAAAGGATTTTTAGTTGGAATCGATGATTATATGGTAAAACCGGTGGAGTTGGCAGAACTTGAGATGCGTGTGAGGGCACTGCTCCGGAGAAGTAATATCGAGATGGAGCGCAAACTTATTGTCGGAAATCTGGAGATGGATGCGGACGGCATGACTGCAACGATAAATGGGGAGGAGATACCGGTCACAACACGCGAATTCAATATTTTATATAAACTGTTGTCTTACCCGAAAAAAACATTTACAAGGGCACAGCTTATGGATGAGTTCTGGGGGCTTGATTCGGGAACGAGCCTGCGGGCTGTGGATGTCTATGTGACAAAGCTCCGCGACAAGTTTTCCACCTGCGATGGATTCGAGATCAAAACTGTGCGTGGACTTGGATACAAAGCGGTATTGCTATAGAAAGGGATTGCCTGAAACCATGAACAAATTGAACCATACCAACACAATCAAAAATGACCGTTTTCCATCGTCCCTGTTTCTGGTGTATTTTCTCGTATTGCTGTTAATGTCCGGTATTCATACAGGAATTATCGTAGGTATGAATGCACTGGGGTGGAACAAAATCATACAGGTAATTTTACCGCTTGGTTACTGGACTGTTGTGGCAGTTGGATTGACACTTTTTTTACGAAAAATGTGATCCGGAAAAGCTATGAAAAGCCAATGCATGACCTGGCAGATGCAACTAAAAAAAAAGTGGCAGAGGGCGATTTTTCAGTGTATGTTCCGACACTTCACACCGCTGACCGGCTGGATTATCTGGATGTCATGATCATTGATTTTAATAAAATGGTGGAGGAACTCGGCAGCATTGAGACGTTGAAAACAGACTTTTTCTCCAATGTTTCCCATGAGATCAAGACGCCGCTTGCAATTATCCAGAACAATGCGGAGCTGCTCTGTATGGAAAAGAAGCCGGAGAAACAAAAAGAATATGCCGAAGTGATCTTTCAGACTACAAAGCGTCTGTCGGAACTTATCAGTAATATTTTAAAACTGAACAAGCTTGAAAAACAGGCAATCACGCCGGTAGCAGAAGAGTACGACCTGTGTGGACAGCTTGCGGAATGTGCCGTGAATTATGAGCCGGTGTGGGAGAAAAAAGATATTGGATTTGATGCAGATATGGAAGATTCTATAAAGATCACAGCAGACGCTGTGTTGATGGAGATAGTCTGGAATAACCTTTTTTCCAATGCAGTGAAGTTCACAGAACCGGGAGGAACGATAAAGCTGACCGAGCAGTCGGATGATTCTGAGATCCGTGTGTCGGTGGAGGATAACGGCTGCGGAATGACGGAAGAGACAAGGAAACATATTTTTGAAAAATTTTATCAGGGGATACGTCTCACAATGGCTGGAAATGGACTTGGACTGGCTCCCTGCGTGTTTTGCAGTTAAATGATTATAAAATCGAAGTGGAAAGCGAACCGGGACGCGGCAGTAAGTTTACGGTGATCATTCCGAAAAGGTAGAATATTGGATAACAGACAGAAAGCGAATTTCTGGGAAAGTGTAGAAAAATGAGTGAGTTTGAGAGTTTTGATTATACAGAAAGTGACGGTCGCCGAGAATCAGATGTCACAGTATATGGATGGCTACAAGCATTTTGGATGGAGGGTGGATTCCAATGTACCCATAGAAAAAGGAATGGGAAAAGTAACAATCCATTTAAAGCGGAGCAGGGCAGTTTTAAATAAAATGGAACTGACACGGTTACAGAGACATTTTGAGGCGTGCATGAGTGAGATTGCGGCGCTCGAAAATTCCACAGAATCTTTTGCAATGATCGCGGCACTGACCAGTGGGGTTTCAGGCTGTGCGTTTATGGCGGGTTCGGTATTCGCTGTGACGGCTGCAAAACCGATCATTTGGCTGATGATTTTGCTTGCAATCCCGGGATTTTTTCTGTGGGGAATCGCATATCCGCTTTATAAAAATGTGAAAAAGCGGAGAGAAGAGAAAGTGAAGCCTCTCATTGAGGCAAAGCTTGATGAGGCAGAAAAAGGTGTGCGAGAAAGGGCATGCACTGCTGTAGCTGTAAAGCATCTGACGGAAAAATACGATGGCACGCTTGTGGCAAGCCAGGAGAAATACATTTTAATAATTCCGAAACAAAACAGAAGCAATTCGCAAACAAAACCTCTCTATGATACAGACAACAAATGAAACACAGATCATTACAAAAAAAGAGAGGAAACATAAAATGAGCGAAACATTATATTTAGTAACAGGAGCAGCAGGATTTTTAGGAAGTCATGTATGTCATCAGTTGTTGGAGCGTGGAGAAAAAGGTAAGAGCATTTGTTCTTGATGGTGATCCGGCAATCAAATATATTCCAAAAGAGGCAGAGATTGTAAAGGGAGATCTCTGTGATATCGATTCACTCGAAAACTTTTTCAAAGCACCGGAGGGCACAGAGACAATCGTGTTCCATGTGGCAAGCATGGTCAGTGTCAATCCTGATTTTAACCAGAAACTTGTGGATGTGAATGTGGGTGGAACCAAAAATATCATCCAGAAATGTTTAGAACACAAAGAGTGCAAAAAACTTGTCTACGTAAGTTCTACCGGAGCGATTCCGGAACTTCCAAAGGGACAGAAGATCAAAGAGGTAAATGAGTTTGATGCAGAGAAAGTCGTGGGCTGGTACAGCAAGACCAAGGCGATGGCAACACAGGCTGTTTTGGATGCAGTGAAAAAGGAAGGATTAAACGCATGCGTCGTACACCCGAGTGGTATTTTAGGGCCACAGGACTATGCAGTGGGGGAGACTACAGGAACCATTATTAAAATCATCAATGGCGAAATGCCGATCGGCATGGGCGGAAGTTTTAACCTCTGTGACGTGCGTGACCTTGCAGCGGGCTGTATCGCAGCAGCCGATAAAGGACGAAAAGGCGAATGTTACATTCTTGGAAATGAGGAAGTAACGTTAAAGAAAATGTGTGAACTGTTAGACAAAGATCTTCACTGTGGCACCTGTAAATTTTATCTGCCGCTCGGATTGGCAAAACTGCTCGCAAAGCAGATGGAGAAAAAGGCAGCGAAAAACAGTGCGAAAGCATTGATGACAACATTTTCTGTCTACAATCTGGAACGCAATAATGCATTCGACTATTCCAAGGCAGAAAAGGAACTGGGCTATCATACAAGAAGCTATGCGGAGACATTGCATGATGAGGCAGTGTGGCTTAGAGCAGAAGGAAAAATTGCATAAAAGGCAGTGAAAAGGAAAAAAGCTTATAACGGAGATTTTTGTGATATGAAAAAAGTATGTGTTGTAACCGGAGGCGGCTCCGGAATCGGTTTTGCAGCTGCAAAAGAGGCAGCAAAAAAAGGGTACTATGTAATGATAGTTGGACGAAATGAAAAAAAACTTGCAGGTGCAGTAGAAGAATTGAGAAAAGACGGATGCGAAGCAGAAGCGTATAGCTGTGACGTTTCAGACAGGGAACACTGCTTTGCATTGGCAAGGCATGCGGCAGAATGTGGGTCAGTAAAGGCCGTGTTGCATATTGCCGGAATGAGTCCGCATATGGGAGATGCGGAGAAAATCATGCAGGCAAACGCACTTGGAACCGTTAATATCAACGACGCATTTTTTGAAGTGATCGCAGAGGGCGGCTGTGTGATCGACACAAGCTCCACATCTGCTTACATGACACCGTCATTTATTATGCCAAAGAGGGTTTATCCGCTTGCGTGCACAGACCGGAAGCTTTTTATGGATAAAATGATGAAAAAAGTAAAAATGTTTCCACGGAAAACAAGAGAAGGTGTCGCCTACAGTATGAGTAAGCATTTTACTATCTGGTTTGCAAAGCAGGATGCAGCACGTTTTGCCGGAAAGAATGCCCGGGTGTTAAGTATTACGCCAGGAAACTTTGAGACACCGCTCGGAAATCTCGAAAAAGAGGAAGCGTCCACCTATCTGAAATTTGCGGCAATCAAGAGAAATGGACTCCGGAGGAGATTGCACCGCTTTATGTTGCACTGATCGAAGAGAGGTTAAGTTATCTGACCGGCACAGACATACTCTGCGATGGAGGCTGTATCGCAGGCGGAGCCAGTGCCTTTGCGAGATAAAAGTCATAGTAATTAGCCAATCAAATTGAATCAATTGTATTTTTATAAAGAATCCGCTATACTGAAACAGATTTAGTATAGTGGATTTTTTGTATTGGAGAACATTTTGATTACAGTAGCAATCGTAGAGGATGAAGCGGCAGTCACAAGGAAGCTGACGAATATGGCGCAGGATGGAAAAACATGGGAGAAGATGAATGCATAAAATGAATGCTAAAAATCCGCAGATTATTGCAAGCTGATAGAAAATGTAAAAACAAATATCGAAAAATCCTATATATGCTAAGAACACACCACATATTAAATATATGCTGATAGGTCAGGATTTCGGACCGCCTGAAAAGGAAGAGATAAAGGGTACGATTGCAAATGTCCGTAAGATGAATGATGGTATAGATGCGATGTTTCATGAAAATGTAGATTTGGAAGCAAGGGATTCACAGACGGATAAAAATATTGTCGGATACTTTGAACTGCTTGGTAAAAATGAAATTGACAAGAAAAAATATCCAGATTTGTTTTTCTGCAATTGTAATTTGGGCTATCGCAGAGATAAGTATTCTGGAAATATGACCAGAAAGATATTGGCAAATGATGCAGCCGAAATAAAATCATTGATTGACATTATAGAGCCGGAAAACATAATCTGTCTGGGGCTTGATACATCCGTGGTTGTAATACGAACTCTGATTGATAAAAAGTTTTCCTGCAATAGGTATCTGAACTTATAGGAACTGGTGAACCTTATATTTATGGAGAAACATATATATACCCTGTAGCACATCCGGGGTATTGGGGTACAGGTACAAGAGGGGAAGATAATGTTATTGAAGATTGGAGGAGAATTAGAAAATAGGGAGGTGCCACAATGCCATTTAAGATTGTCAGCAACGATATAACAAGAGTAGGTGGACTGGGGAAGCTATGCATATCAGTGCACAAAGGAGCAACTGGAAAAACTGATGGAACAGACTGGATGTGAAATAGATAAGATGAATGAACTGACATCTGAGAAAATCTATGGTATTGTGTTTGTTGAAGAGGTGTAAATCTTTTAGAGACCGGAGAAATTCTGGTCTCTTTATTTCGATTACCACTGTCAAATAAAGACAAAATGGTTTATACTTTTTATCAAGTGAAAGAAGAAAGCATTAAAAGTAGATTTGATGGCAAAATTATAAAAGGAATGATGGATATACAGTTAGTGACAGAACTTAAAGATTCACTGCATAATTACGATGGAGGTTTGGCGATTGAAAGAAGAGATTCTAGAAGAATTAAATATTAAAGAAAATCATGAACGAGAATGTAAGCTGGCAGCAGGTGGACTTCCTGAGAGCATATGGGAGACTTACTCTTCTTTTGCTAATACAAATGGTGGCACGATTCTGCTTGGTATTAGGGAATACAGAGATTCTTTTACAGTTGAAGGACTGACAGACAAGCAGATTGTTAAATATCAGAAGGATTTCTGGAGTACTTTAAATGACAGAAATAAGGTGTCAAAGAATATCTTGCTGAATCATCATGTCAGACCTGTGATAGTCAGGGAAAAGAAAATACTCAGAATTGATGTTCCTGCGGCAGACAGACACGATAAGCCGGTTTATATTGGGACAGATCCAATGAAAGGCACTTATAAAAGAGATTATGAAGGTGACTTCCTTTGTGCCGAAGAGGCAGTCCGTGCAATGTTTGCAGATCAGAGAGATGTGTCAGGCGATGTGGAGGTGCTGGAAGAGTTTGGATTAGATGTGCTGAATCAGGATACGATAAAAGGCTATAGAATTATTTTTGAACAGCTTCACAGCGGACATCCTTGGAATGCTTTGGAAAATGATGAGTTCCTTATGAAATTAAGGGCAGCAGCAAAGAATAAGAATGGTACATTATCTCCAACGATAGCAGGACTATTATTCTTTGGAGAGGCGTATCACATTACGGAAGTTTTCCCGAATTATTTTCTGGATTATCGTGAGGAATGCGATGATAAAGCAGTACGCTGGTTATTCCGGACACATTCTAACGAAGGGGATTGGAGCGGCAATATATACGACTTTTTCTGTAAGGTGCGTACAAGAATGGACGATGATATAGCAGTTCCATTTGCAAATAGACGAAATGGATATCGTGTAGACAGAGTGGATGTGCATGATGCATTGGAAGAAGCATTGGCAAATGCACTGGCACATGCAAATTATTATGGCAGACGAGGAATTCTTGTTGTAAAGAAGGGGAAAGAACTTAGTATTTCCAATCCTGGTACTATCAGGGTGACAAAAGAAGAATTTTATGCAGGTGGCAATAGTGATCCACGAAATCCGAATATCTTAAAAATGTTTGGTTTTGTAAATGTTGGTGAGCGTGCCGGAAGTGGTGTCGATAAGATTATGACTGCATGGGCAGAACAAAACTGGAAAAAACCGGAATTCGATTTCTCAGAGCGCAGTGACAGGGTAACATTAAAGCTCGAAGTTGGACAAGTGGTATATATTCCGGGGGCTGCTGATATCAGAAATGAAAATACAAATCAGGAAAAAGCAACTGCTGTGTCAAAAGAAGATAAAATAATTGAGTATATCAGGCAGAATGGAAGTATTTCTTCTCAAAAAGCCGCTGATATAGGGGGTTATAAGTCAAAGACAGGAGCTAGAAAATTGCTTGATAAGATGATAGAAAAAGGATTGATTACGAAGATTGGAAATGGACCGGCAACTAAATATGTGATTTAGTGGTCACATTGCTACTTATCGAACACTTTATTGAACACTATCGGACACTTTTGCGGGCTATCGGATACAAAGTGTTCGATAAGTGACCATTTATCGGACACTTATTAGCATAGGCTGAATAAAAATATTTGTGCAGAGACTAACCGCACAAATGGATTAGAAGGTGAAATATGGATTTACAGAACATACAGAATCAATTAAATACAGAATTTGCCAAGTCAGAGACAAGAATCATATTCTGGTTTGATGATAAAGATATTGATTACATAAATGAAAAAGTGTTGGACACAATCAGCAACATGCTTCAGGGAATGCATCCGAAAATGGCATAAAATGTATCTGTGAAAAGGAACTAAGTCAGGTGCAGCTGGATTATCTTGTAGATGTAATTATGACATGGATTCAAAAAGAAATGGAGAGAGGATAGTGCAGATATTTGTAGATGCAGATGCGTGTCCGGTAGTGGGCATTGTAGAAGAAATTGCAGAGAAATATAATATTCCAACCACCTTGCTGTGTGATACGAATCGTATTTTGTATTCTGATTACAGCGAAGTGATTGTAGTAGGTGCAGGAGCAGATGCAGTAGATTATAAGCTGATAAGCATATGTCATAAAGGGGATGTAGTAGTATCGCAGGATTATGGCGTCGCTGCGATGGCACTTGGAAAAGGTGCATATGCTATTCACCAATCCGGTAAGTGGTATACGAATGAGAACATAGATCAGATGCTTATGGAGCGACATCTTAACAAGAAGGCAAGGCGCAGCTCTCATAAGAATCATATTAGGGGACCGAGAAAGCGTACAGAAGAAGATGATGTACGCTTTGCACAGTCCTTTGAAAAACTTGTTGCAGGTTTTAAGGACAATCATACTTGTAAAATTGAGAACTACGGAGGTAAATAAAAATGGCAAAGAATCAACGATTTGAGAAAATATATTCACAGGGCACGATGAGTGTTACAGAAATTTGGGTAGATAAGGAGACTGGAATAAATTACTTATATCATGCAAGTGGTTATTCCGGAGGATTGACACCATTATTAGATAGAGAAGGGAAACCTGTTATTTCATCAATTGTGAATAGTTAAATTATTTGTTAAAACTGAAGCGGATATGATTGCGATGTTTGAAGAAACATCGACCAGCATGTGCCAGATAGTAATAACATCATAGGTTTAGATTTGGTATGATAATTGTATTAAAAATGATAAAAAACACATAAAAATAACTTGACAAATTTGTTTTACATTATTAGGTTAACAATATGTACAGGAATAACATAAAACAGAGTAAATTACAACATATTATTAACATGATGGAGTGAAAATATGAATTTATACTATGAATTGCTACAATACCCAGTTTTTTCTATGAAAGAAGTAAATGCTTTTTATTCAAGTGAACGGACGGCAAGAGCGGCTTTGGGAAAGCTTCTTAAGGAGAATATAGTATTAAAAATTCGAAACGGACTGTACACGTGCGTGAGTGGGGAAAATGGAGGACCGGTGGCGAACAGATTTCAGGTTGCCAGTGCTGTCACGCCATCTTCTTATGTATCCCATCACACTGCATTTGAGTATTATGGAACTGTAGATCAGATTTTCTATGAGGTTTATGTTGGTTCTGAGATGCGTTTCCACGACTTTGAATTTGATGGGTACACTTATCATTATGTCAAAGAACAGATGAAGGAAGGTATAGTTTCTCCAGAGTTTAGCGGTGGCGTGAGGGTTACGGACAAGGAGCGGACAATAGTAGATTCCATAAAGGATATCAATCTTATCGCCGGTCTTGAAGAGGTGCTTTCGTGTGTAGTGTCCGTGAATAGTATTGATGAGACAAAATTGTTAAACTATCTGGCTGGATATGACAGTGCTTTTTTATATCAGAAGATTGGTTTTATTTTTAGTGAATATCAGACAGAGCTTGGCATAAGTGATGATTTCATAAAGATATGCAACGATAGAAGCGGAAATTCAAAGCGATATCTGACAAATGGTATATGTGAGCCCGGATATTCGAGTGAGTGGAAACTGGTATACCCAAAGAATATTAAGCGAATGAAGAACGGGGGATAGAGGATGCCGCAATATAACAGAAGAGAGCTTGATGCAAGAGCACGGGAATATGGCTTTAATCGTGATACATTTGAGAAGGTTCTTCGTTTGAGAACAATTCTTGAATTTCTGAATACGCATGAATATATGTGTGAACATCTGCTGCTTAAGGGTGGAACAGCTATAAATCTGACTATTTTCAACCTTCCGAGATTGTCTGTTGATATAGATCTGGATTTTATCCCGAATCTGACAAGAGAAGAGACGGCAAATGAAAGAGAGCGATTGACAGAGATTCTGAAGAGATACATGTCAGAGCAGGGATATTCTCTTTCCGATGCGTCAAGATTCAGTCACAGTTTGGATGCATTCCACTATAACTACGTGAATGCGGCAGGCAACAGGGATATGATCAAAATAGAGATTAACTATTCACTGAGAACACACGTGCTTTCGTCAGAAGACAGAGTCTTTATAACAGATGCTTTCGGAGAGCCGATAAAGGTTAGAACGGTAGCGGCTATGGAAATCTTTGCGGCAAAAACCAACGCTCTGATAAGCAGAGCTGCTGCAAGGGATCTGTATGACTTCTGCAATATGGCTGACATGGAGCTGTTTTCAGGTGAAGGGGATATATTCAGAAAATGTATCATTTTCTATGCGACTATCTCTACAAAAGATGTGAACAAAGATTTTGATACATCTGCCATAGACAGTCTTGTCTTTTCAAAGATAAAATCTGATTTATTCCCGGTTCTGGCTACGAAGGATAAGTTCGATTTGGAAGGGAAGAAACAACAGGCGAAGGAGTATATAGAATCGCTTATGAAGCCGACAGAAGCAGAAATGGATTATATGGAAAGGTTTATAGCCAAGGAATATAAACCGGAGTTGCTTTTTGAGGATACTGAGATTGTAGAGAGAATAAGGAATCATCCGATGGCGTTGTGGAAATGCAAATGATAGAAGGAATGTTGAAGTCCTGGTACAGAACAGGGAATTACGATGTTATCAGAGATTTCATTTCCAGTATTCTTGCAGTTATATCGGTATTGGTAATATTAGTAGGAACTTATATTTCATTAAGTGAAATCAAAAAACACCGATAAAACAAGCATTTGCGGGAATGATACAAATTGTATCACGTATGTGAAAGAGCGTTTCTTTCATAGTTTTATGCTTTTTGCTAATGAAGGTGGAACAAAGCAGAGTGCAATAATTTGATAATATTGTGGGTATACATATGAAATTATTTATGAATAAGAATGAGAAATATGAAGAGCCTGAGGTTCACATGTTTTTTCATAAACAAACGAAAGAAGTAGAGCAGGTTGAGAAGTTTGTAAGATCTCTTTCTATTACCATTCCGGCTAAATATGAGGATGAGATCTACAAATTATATCCAACAGATATATATTATATTGAGACAATTGACAGGCGTACATATCTGTATACAGCCAGTCGGGTTTATGAAAGTAGTGAGAATCTGCTCTCATTAGAGAAACTCTTAGAGGCAGCTGGTTTTATCAGAGTAAGAAAGAATTGTATTATAAATAAGTATAAGCTTAGAAGTATGATGATATCTAAGAATAGCCACATAGAAGCAGTGCTTGGCAATGATGAGCATATTGTTGTTACAAGAAGCTATATAGCAGGTATAAAAGAAGCATTTGCCCGATAATTTGTAACTTGGTACATGATATTTGTATTTCCGGCAGGAATCCATCACATAGTATCCTTTTTTGTGTATATTATAGCCAGAACTTTTAATTTTTAGCAGGAAAGGAAAATTGGATCATGAAAGATAAGCGGGTAATTAGACAGGTATTAACAATTTATCTTGTATGTTTTGTTGCGAGGATATTCGAGTATTTTGTATTAAGAACTGACCAGACTATTTTAGGAGAAGCTTTTATACATAAGCTGTTTGGAATTATTGTCATTTGTCTTGTTGTAAGAAGAAGTGGAGAAACACTTTCAGATATTGGATTTGTAAAAAATGACTATATTAGAAGTGCAGTAAAGGGATTGGCACTTGGGCTTTCCATGTTTGCTATAGGCTATTTTGTGGAAATATTAATACTTATGCAAAACAGAACATACGCAGGTATAAGATTCTATGTAAGTGCATATGCCGTAGATACTAATATTGCTAAGCAGACAAGTGTGCTTTTTATTCTAATTTGTATCATTGGCAATTTCATTAATGTACTAATGGAAGAGGGACTTTTTAGAGGTTTGTTTCCTCGAATGCTAAATAGCAGGAGATTCTGGAAGGTTACCGGTATATGTTCTTTACTTTTTGGATTTTGGCATATTGTTGGACCTGTAAGGAACTATATTGACGGACAGAGCAGCTTTCAGGGGATGATAGCCAACGCTATCATGCTTATAGTTTCATCAACTTTGGTTGGGCTTAAGCTTGCAATGATTACATACATGGAAGGCAATTTGTATATGGGTATGGCCGATCATTTTGTGAATAATACTATTGTGAATCTGCTTCATATAGAGAGCTCTACTGGCGCAGATGAAATGATGTTTTTAAGGATTACTGTGGCACAGACCATTTCATTTCTTATAGTACTTTTTATTTTTTTGGGAAGGAAAAATCATGGGAAGAAAGGGATTATTAATAAAACAATTTCTGAATAATGCATTTGTCACAACTGCTATTGTGCTGATAGTGCTGTCTGTTGTTGCATTATGGTATGATGGAACAATGATCTGCATATCAACCATCTTTGAGACTCTTTTACTAAGTGTTGTTTGTGAAGTGATCAAACACATGATGTATAAGATTGATATTGCAAATATTTATCTTGGTATACTGCTTCATTATCTTCTGGTATTAGCAGCTGTTCTGATATTTGGGTATGCATTTAACTGGGTTAATCAGCTTCCTGTCTATGTTTTGGCTGGAATGTGTGGTGTTGTTTTAATCCTGTGCTGCTATTTGGATATTAGTAGAGTTAAGGCTGATATTGATGAAATTAATGGATTGTGTGAAAAAAGAGTGTAATCATGCTCGTCTGTTTTGACCGTATAACTATGGTACGCTACAGTCATTGACGTGATGATCAAATGAGGTCTTCCGTTAATCGGTCAATGGAGGCAGCTTATGAATGAAAAATTTTATGCATTGCTGGAATATCTGGAAATGATAAAACATTGGGAAATAGTTTATGGAAAGGAGACGGAAAATGACAGAAAACAGTTATAAAACGCGCTGTGGCTGTATCCATTATTTTGTAAATATAATAGATAAACAGAAAAATCACGTTAGTGTTTTTGCCGGGACTTACAGCAGATCACAGACTTTTTGAGAAGCAGATAGAATATTTTGAGAAAAAACAGAATGTGCTTGTATGGGATGCACCATCACATGCATTATCCAGACCATTTACGAATAATTACAGTCTGTCTGATATGGCAGAATGGCTTTATCTCCATTGATTCTGCACCGCTTCAAAAGTCTTATATGACAGCAATGGAAATATGGCTTCTTGAAAGAGCAGAGCCATTATATAAGATATATCCATGGAAAGCGCTTCTTAGGGCTGGTTCAGGAGGGTGTGCAGAGACGGAATATGGTCAGAATCTTATGCAAAAGATGATGATGTCCTATGATTCAGATCCGAAAGAATATGCACGGCTTGCCGGCTTCGGGTACAGAATGCTGGTCATAATTCCAATACGGATCAGCCGGATGAAGTCAACAGACTGATAGAAAAATTTATCGGCGAGGTAGATGGAAAAAATTTAGCAAAAAGTAAAAAGACAATACTCTACGAAGCGTAGAATCCGCACATATTCACCATTTTCTACGTTCCGTGGGTGTAAAACATCTATTTTATATACTACTCTGTGGTCAGAAAGGAGGAAAAGTTAGAATAATATATATGGTTTGTGTGTGACAATCATCAAAGAAGACGAAGAGCCGATGCACTTGTAAACTGTTTCACAAGATCATCGGCTCTTAATTAACATATTGGCGGGATGTATCCGAGTTGAATCGCTTTTGTCACGGCTTCAACCGCTGATGTAACATCAAGTTTTTCAAATATATGCTGCAAATGATTTGATAAGGTACGTTCACTAATATAAAGTGTGCTTGCTATGTCTTTTCGCTTTTGTCCCTCTGCTATAAGCTGTATAATTTGTTTTTCACTATCGGTCAATCCTTCTATGAATGGAATTTCCCTGTCAAAATAAAGTATCCCCTGCATTATTTTAGAAAGAATAGATATGAGCTTTTCAGGTTCAATATTTTTATTAACAAATCCTTTTGCTCCTATTTTTCTTCCTTCACTTCGATATACGGGCAAATCATAACCAGACAGAATTACAACCCTTTGTTCTGGATAACAACTTAGTATTTGTTTTGCTAATTCCAGACCATCCTCAGAAGATATATTCTTCAAGTTTATATCCATAAGGATGATGTCTGGTTTCTTAGATACAATAAAATTGTCTAATTGAGAAACATCATTGATACTATCAAAGGTTTCAATTTCTGAATAATCTGACAATGCAATCTCCAAACTTTTAGAAAATAAAGCATGGTCATCTACTAACAAAATGTTGATAAGAAACATCTCCTTTCATCGGCAATATCGTTTGTACGCAAATCCCATGTGGATGGTTATTAGATATAGTTACAGAGCCATCCATGTCATTCACTCGTTCCGTAATCATTGCAAGTCCTCGATGTTTTAACCTGTCAGCAGATGAGAGAACATCTGCATCAACAGTTCCATTGTCACTCACACTCAGTATTATAATCCCATTATCCTGCGTAAGGGTTATCCATGCTTTTTCCCCTGTCGAATGTTTGTAAACATTCGTGACAAGTTCCTTCAGCAGGCGGTACACAAAGATATTGTATGGCTCAACCAGAAATAAGGAGTCTGAACAATCAAAGGAGACACAGATATTACGATTCGGAAAAGATTGCGAAATACCATCAAGCAAGTTTTGGTAGTTTTCCTTTATAGTCAGTTTTGGAAGCAATGTAGGATGGTAATCCTGCATTTGCTCACGAATATAAGTATTCATATTATCGAGAGTTTCCGTGATAATTTTCTGTACTTCAGGGCGGTCTGCTTTTTTCATCATATTTTTTACAGAAAGCAGGTCTTGAAGAATATCATCGTGGAGAAAGTTTGCAAATTCAAGATTTAATTGTTCTTCCCGTTGTAATTGTTGTAGTGCGACATGGTATTTGCTTTCCTTGATTATCTTATTATGTCCTTTCTTGAAATTGAAATCCAAAGCAATATTACAAACATATAAAAACGCAAACAGGGCATCCAGCATAATAAAAAGCAAAGAATATCCACCATCTAAGATTATTGCTATCAAGCTAAAAATAATTACTCCAGAAAATATAAGTAATGTTAATTGGCGATTACTGAATACGGCAGATAATGGAAGGCTGTTTTGTTCTTTCAGTATGATACCGTGGATGCTTACCCAAAACAATAGTATAGGAATATATACACCAAAATTTGAAAGATGTTCAGGAACTCTCATTGTTGAAAAATAATAAGTAAGGAATAAAACTATAACTGCTATAAGGGAGAAAATGATATGCCTCCATTCTGACTTAAAAACAAAAGCAACTCTTTTTCTATGATATATCACTGTAAAAATAAAACACAGCCAGCTTGCCATAAATTGTATGAAATAGAGAAGGAAAAATATTTTACTTGACACCAATACGCCAATAAGAGCAAAAATACAAGTTCCCGTCAGGCAGAGATTAATTAATTTCTGATATTTGTATCCGCTGTTTTGGAACAAAAACATTAGTATGAATTTAATGGAAACACACCATATTACCGGGCTTAAAGCGAAAAAAATAGTGTTTGTGATGGAGTTGCCCGAAGCAGCTAAGAGTATATACCAACTTTCTAATGCTAATAAACCACAAAATAGGGAAATGGTTTTATTTTCCCTAATGTTGCAGGAACTTACATAAGTAACATCTATTAGCAGCAAAGACGATAAAAATAAGGGAATGACACCTCTGGTGTTTAAATGAAAATCTGCATGAGCGGTCAGCCCCATATATGCAATGAGTAAAATAGAATTTATAAAAAGCAGTAGCTTTAAAATTGTTTGCTTCATGTTTTGCCTCCTTCCTATTTTCTCATTAAATTATATTATCTCTCTGTGAACAAATAAAGTGTACGAAATCGCCGAGCTATAAAACTCGATGATTTCATATAGCTTTTTATTTCTTTAGAACTGTTTTACAGCAAGTATGGACAGTCACACAGTAATATATCATATAAATTATAAATGTAAGCAGAATAGCGATAAACGTAGGAATATACAGAATAAGGCTTTCTTTCAGAATGTTCTGCATAAGGGCTGTCCTGTATACTAATGTTGCAAAGACACAGTCTACCAACCCGAATAAAAACGGAATACTAAAAAAAGATATCGTCTGCTTCTTTATTATTTTTTTCACCGTTCTGTCTGTGTATCCCATTTTTCTTAAGATTTCATAATCAGCCTTCGAATCGCTTATGGCAGAAAGATTATTAAAATATAATATGCTTCCAGTTGCGATAAAAAACAAGATTACAAGAAATCCAAGCAGTAAGAAGGTTGAACTGCTTAGGGAAAATATCTCATGTATCCTATGCGAGTTTCCCTGTAAATAAGGACTATCATTTAAATATTCGGATAAATCAAGAAACAGAGCTTCATTATCTTTGATTGACTGCCCATTTATACTTAGGACTTCCGTTTCGGGGCTAATTTCTTCTGCTATTGCATCATATAAGTCGTCACTTACAATCAAAGTACCAATGCTATTTGCAAATGAAATGGGATTATCTAAAGTAGTTGCGATGACTGTTACAGATATTTCTTCATTACCTATAAGCAAAGGATAAACATTACCCGTTTCGTCATTGTCTGAAGCTGGCTGGTATTTTACTAAAATGCACTCACTATCGTGTAGCTCGCCAATTTGTTCCAAAGCCCCTTTTTTTCCTTGCGCTTCTAAGAGAGCTATATAGTTTGAATAAGAGATACATTCAAACCCTGCATTTCGCAGAATTTTTTCGTTATCTGAATCGCCTTTAGAGCTTCCTGCACTATATTCCAAAGGAACTTGTTCGGAAGTAGATGTAACTTTATAAATATTCGTTTGCAGGAATGAAACATCATTTTTGGACGAATGCTCATTTACAATTTGTTTGATTGCATCTATTTCGCTTTCATTTTCAATTCTACATTCAATTTCTGACGGTGCCATACGTGACACAGCAGCTATTGGATAGTATAAAGATAAAGCCATAACGCTGGAGACGGTAAGCGTTGCTGCGGATAACAGTGTAAGCATGATTAAAGTCTTAGAGTTTGAACGCATACGGTATATGAAATTTGGGGAAGTAATTATTTTTGTTTCTGTATAAAACTTCCGTTTGTTGTTTTTGCTTATGTGTACTACAAAAGGAAGAAAGGATGAAATAAAAAGTATTGTTCCCACAACTACGAGTACAAGTGTCAGCATGGCAATGAGGGTATAACCAATCGAAAACCAAACAGATTTATCTCCTCTGAGGATATCCAATGCAAGAACATACCCCAAAATAATGCAGCAAAAGCCAACGATGGCAGGAACAGCATGAAATTTCATTTTTCGTTCAGCACTTTTTTCAAATCTAACTAATCCCATAAGCGATGTCTTGAAAAGAAACCTGCTGTTAGACAGCATCAATACAATCACGATAGCAAAAATAAAGCAAGCTGTTTTTGCAATGGCATTGACATTGAAAAAGGGTATTTTTGAATTGTTGATAGATAAATCCAGTAACTTGGTTATGCCAAAAACAATGCCTTTATGAAAAAAACTACCGAGAAGTATTCCTACTATAAACGCTCCAAAACAAACCAGTAAATTCTCTGTTGTCAGCAATGACAACACTGTGGTTTTTCTATATCCTAATAATGCGTAAACACCAAGTTCTTTTGTTCGACGACGTAAAAAGAAACGGTTGGAATATGACATATAAAAAACAACAAAAGCCATTAGGAATACAGAGATTACGTTACACATCATTTCAACCCGCCCGTTACCAGATATCTTTTCAAACATAACTGTATTCATTGAGAATGAAGTAAATGCAAAAAAGACAGTAATTACAAATGATACAGAAAGCAGGTAAAGGGCGTAAAATGAAAAATTTTTTTTTAGATTTTTAAGTGCCATTGATAAATTATTCATAAATTTTGCCCCCGTATCTTTCCGTATCTAATTTGGCTACTTCCTGTGCAATGGTTTCATAGAATGTTCGTCTATCGGCATCCTGTTTAAGAAGTTCGCGTATAATGCTTCCGTCTTTGAAAATCAGAATACGGTTAGCAAAACTTGCAGCGTATGCATCATGTGTGACCATTAGTATAGTGGTATGCAATTCTTCATTTGCTTCTTTCAAAGTTTTTAATAACTCGGTAGCAGAGTTTGAGTCCAATGCTCCTGTCGGTTCATCAGCAAATAAAATACTTGGCTGTTTTACAATGGCTCTTGCCGCCGATGCTCGTTGTCTCTGCCCGCCAGACAGCTCGTTTGGATATTTGTCTAACTGAGAGGCAATGCCAAAGCGTTCTGCTAAACTCCGCACCATTTTTTCGATTTTTTTATGCGGAAGCTTTTGTAAAGTGAGTGGGACAGAGATGTTTTCTCGGATGGTAAGGCTGTCAAGTAAAAAGTATTCCTGAAATATAAATCCAAGATTATCCCTGCGGAAATCCGCGGAACCTGTGTCGCTCAGTTGTTTTAAATTAACACCATTGATTACAATGCTGCCACTTGTAGGGGTATCAATAGTGGAAAGAACATTAAGCAATGTAGTCTTTCCAGAGCCAGAAGCACCCATAATAGCGATAAATTCACTTTCTGCTACATTGAAAGATACTTTATTTAGGCTTGGACGTTGTCCTTTAGCATAGATTTTTGTTACTTCATTTGCTTCTAATAATGTTGCCATATTTTAATCTCCTTTTCGTTTGATAGTTTCATTGTACTTTTTCTGCTTAAAAAGCGAATGAGTAAATCAGGCAATTTTTTTAATCGTATTGTCTGTTGGTGGGATAAAGGAGATAAAATCTATGATTTATGATGAATGAGTGTTTCACGATGTGGAACATATTTATTTGCAACTTATAAAAAAATAAGGTGTGCGATTTATAGTGGACAACTTTCAGCAGGCGAAAAAATCCCATCTGTTCGAGAAATGGTAAAGAAGCGAGAGGATACAGCAAAGGTACTTTGTTTTTCTTACTTCGATAATATGTTTGCATTAGGATTTTCCAAAGATGAAGCAGAAAATATCCGATCAGAAGATGCCGGAGAAACCAAAGACCAAGCGTCAGGAAGCAAGTTTATAAAGTTTTATGGAAAGAGCAGGTAGCAATCTATCTGCTTTTTCCTGTTATGTGGTTATCGTAAGCCGAGAAGGTTAAGTGACGAACAAAGGGAACAGGCAAGGTTACGGATGGAGAAAATCAATTCAGATGATAATTGTCGGGAAGATTAGAGTCCAGTCGCAACATTCAGAAGTCCAGTCACAACATTTCCAAATTTAAAAGAAAGAAATCTGCCGATAATATAAATGAACAATAGATGATGTTATCCATATTTGATAATGAGCCATGAAAATGAGGTGGAATAGTTGAACATAGCAATTTGCGATGATGAGGAAAATATACGCATTTACATATGCAAGCTGATACAGAAGCAGGAAACTTTTTGTAAGATAACAGAGTTTTCATCGGGCAAGGAATTATTGGAGTTTCAGGATGAGACAAATGCAGAAGAAATAGACATACTTTTTCTGGATATCTCTATGGGAGATGAGGATGGAATGACTGTGGCAAAGCAGCTCAGGAGTCAGATGGAAAGCAAGAAAGAAGCAGTGTGGGGAAGCCTGCCGCTTCTGATATTTGTAACGGGATATCCGGAATATATGCAGGAGGCTTTTTCTGTTAATGCTTTTCAGTATATTGTAAAACCGATTCAGGAAAGCAATTTTGAGCAGGTTTTTGCACAGACCATACGGGAGTATCAATATTTGATGGCAAAGGAAAAAGGAAAAAACCAAAAAGAAGTATTAGTTCGGAATGGAAATAGAACAAGAAGTGTTTCAGCAGATGATATTTACTATATTGAAAGCAGTAATCGAAAAGTGACCTTGTATTTGCGGCATGAAAAAATTGAATATTATGACAAGATCAGCTCACTGGAAAGCGAGCTTAAGCCGGATTTTTTCCGTATACACAAAGGGTATCTGGTTAACATAAAATATGTGGAACGATATGACCGGACAGAGGTGAAAATGAGAAACGGGGACAGTCTGCTGATATCCAAGTATAAATATCAGGACTTTGTAAAGCGTTATTTGGAATACATTTCGGAGGAAAGATAATTGAGTCAGGTTACATATGAAATCATTCGCAAGCTTTTTGAAATCTATCCTATTATTCTGCAAATCGTTCTTTTTCTGGTATTGTGGAATGTATTTTTTCGGTGGGAGAAAGGGATATGGATTGTTGCAGGAATATTGGCAGTGACGAATATCTGCATGGGGCTATGGCTGGAAAAGCCGGGGGTAATACGATATACAATGTCCGCTGTCATTGTGTTGGGATATTGTTTTTGCAAATACCAAAAACATTTGGAAAAGGCGGTATTCATACTGCTGCTGTTTTACAATTTTCATGCGTTAAGTTATTTGATTGCAGACAGTATTTATCAATGTACAGTGGAGAGCATATTTAGAGGGTTGGATGTTCTGAGTGAGGAATATATATTTCGGGTTTATCTGGGTATGGCGATAGGTATGGGCATCCTGCTTTTATCGTACACGTTGGTATTACTGATTATGACAGGTGTCGTGATAAAAATCGTAAAGAAACCGTTTATGCTGAGATGGCAGGAAACGATATTCCTTTCAGTACTGAATATTGTAGGGAGTATGATTGTAGGAATAAGCGTAGACCTTTCCGTAGTGCAAATCGAGGGTGGAGTTTTTCTGTTGTATGATGACAAGCAGGAAATGTTGTGGAAATTACCGATAATTGCGGTTCTTATCTATGTGGGGGAAATTTCGGCAATATACATCTACCAGAATTACAGGAAGCTTCAAAAAGAACGGCAGAAACATTTTGTGGAAGAACAACAGGTCAAAGCCATGAAGCAGAGACTGGAAGAAGCAGAGAACTTCTACGGGAGCATTCGCAGAGTAAGGCATGAGATGAAAAACCATATGACGAATATAAAAGGGCTGGTGGCAAGTGAGAAATATGATGAAGTAGAGAATTATATCGAAAAACTGGATGAAACCATACAGACTATGGACTATAAATTCAATACAGGAAATGCGGTCACAGATGTGATTATCAATGATAAATACCAGAAAGCGGAAAATGCAGGTATTTCGTTTCAAGTAAAATTTAACTTGGGGGAAACAGACACAATTTCTGCATTTGATATAGGTATCATTCTGAATAACCTTTTAGACAATGCCATAGAAGCCTGCGAGAAACTGGAGCAGGAACAGCGATATATCAATCTGACTTTAAAGAAAAAGAATCATTTCCTACTGATTGAAGTGGAAAACAGCTTTGATGGGAAAGTGATATGGGAAGATGGAGGTATCGTCCCGATGACAACGAAACAGAGCGATCTGCCGGATATTTTGATGGAGCATGGAATAGGGTTAAAAAATGTAAAGAATGTGGCAGACCATTATCTTGGAGATATGGATATCAAAATAAAAAACGATGTGTTTAAAGTCACAGTAATGCTGCAGCAGAAGGAAATAAAATAAAAAAATATGAAAAAGGAAGGAGAATGTAGTAATGGATGTAGGTTCAGTTTATGGCAGTTATTATGAAACAGCAAAGAGTTACATGGGTTTGAGGAAGGAGGAAAAACAAGCGGGATCTGCGGAAAAGGTCACAGACAAAAGTCAGGTTTCCTCGGAAGATATGACCTTGGAGGAATACAAGGAGTATTTTAATGAAAAGATGAATTCATTATATACACATCCATCGCAGCGGAATAGAAATGATATTATAGATATTACGGATGCCGCTTATAAAAGAATGCAGACTGATCCGGAATATGAGAAGAAAATATTAGACGCTTTAGCGAAGAATAAGGCAGTTAATTTTGGAAACTATATTCCAATATCATATATGCATATAGATGACACATATGAGAAATGTTACGGCTATGGCATGAAGGAGAATGACGGTTATTCAGGAGTTCCTCCGCAAAGGGAACTGATGCCGGACGGCAGAAAAAGGCAAGGCAGAAGGAACTGCTGGAAGAATATCTGGAAAATCGGGCGCAGGCTAAGAAACAGCAGCTGGAAATGTTAAATAAAAAAATTGCAAAGATGGAACTGGAAAGAAGTAGACAGACTCAGTCATGGAACAGTGAGAGGCAGATGGCAAAGGCTTCCAATGCTTATGATGCAAATATTATGATGGAAGCAGAGCTTGTGAAGAACATAACCAAAGGAGAAAACAATGGAAATTTCAAATAATCAATCTTATTATATCAATCCGAATACCAGACAATTCACATCAAATGTGAAAAATACAGCAATAAAGGACAGGGAGGTATTCAATGGTTCGATGCAGAATCTGTTAAATCCCATAGAGGATTTGGTATAGGTGCTCAAAACGCCGATTAAGCTGGCAGATAGTTCTTCTCTAAACAGGCTGAGCAATTCCGTCAATATTGCATCCGACATGCGCATCGCTGTAAACGACGGTTACATATTGAAGGTAAAGCAACAGGGTGTGGAGGTTTCCGGCGGTAATGATCCTTATGATACAGAGGCATATATGAAAGCGCAGAAGATGGCGGGTTCGCTGCCTACGCTGTTGCGGAATGCTTGTGGGAATATGCACACAGTAGCATATTCTCAGGAGGAATGCCAGATGGACAGAAGGTGTATCCGATGTGATGGGGTATCTCGGCATAGATTATAGCTTTACAGATGAACGATAAATGACCTAATGTTGGAGTGGTCAACAGATGAATTTTTGGATGCGCCAATTGCTATTGACCACCAGCTTTGTAGGAAAGAGCGAACAAATACGGAATTGCTTGAAAAAATATTAGTGAATAACTTTGGCAGTTCAGAGTTCTTTATCAACAAAGCCATCGGTTGGAGTCTGAGAGATTATTCTAAGACAAATCAGGATTGGGTAAGAAATTTTGTTGAAACTCATAAAGACAAGATGGATAAATTGAGTATCAGAGAAGCAAGCAAATATTTATAAGTCAAATGGGAAACACAAAATTGGGTTTTATGAATGTCCCTAATGGTGATGTAATAGCATTTGATATGAAAGAGAGTGAAATAAATCCGTCTGTGGTATATCTTAGCCATGACGATGGTGAAGGACATGGATATATACTGGGTAAAGATTTTAATACTTATTTAGAACAATTGTTATTGGTAGGAGCATGTGGCAATGAGGATTGGCAGATGTTACCGTTTTGCTTGGATGCGCAATCAGGAATTGTATCAGATTGTGAAAATGCAAAGGAGTATCGAAAACTTATAGGGTTACAGATATAGTAAGAGGCACCCAAATTTCAGGTTTCGTTCCATTCTGTAAAAAAATGAATGAATGTCGATAAATATTATGAGCTAAGGATGGCGTCTGTTTTCAAAGGGATTGAATGTGAAAATAGACGCTGTTTCTGTTGGATTGGAGGTTATATTATGAGAATACAAGCGGCAAATACATTTTATACAGGTACTTACTCTGTTTTGAATACGAAGTCATCATTTCCATATGCTGTGAAAGTTGAAGGTTACGGAAATACAAGAAACCAAAGGAGTTTATTTCAGTTTGCACATGTGACAATAACAGAACATATGATAAATGCAAAATATGGTACAAAGATTACAAACGGTCCGAGTGCAGATGCAGACCGCAGGTAGTAAGAAAAAAGAAGATTGGACTGAGGTTTCCAAAGAACAGTTGGCAGAAGTAAAACTACCGGCATCATTTGATAAATTGAAAGAACAAAATTCTTATTTTATCATGGAGAAAACATATCGGATTATGAACTAGTGCAAACTGCAGTAGCATTGGGAAAATGGAATTACCAACAGATGAGAAAAAGTGTATCCCAGACAGAGTTGCAATGGATGCATTTGAAGTGCTTGTCAGAGACCAGGCGGCTCCAAAAAACTCATGGTCAAATACATTGTATTCGGAAGATGGAAAATATACCTTTACAAAGACTGAAAGCGGAAGATGGCAGATGCATTTGATTGATGATGCTGCCATAGGTGCATCTTTGGAAGATATAGCAAATTGGATGATGAGCGGCACGCCCAATAGAAATATTGAGACACGCTACCTAAATTATCTTCATACTGTTGATCCGGATTTATATAATGTGGCGATGCGAATAGGTTCCGAGGTTCGTTCTTATGGTTTTATGGAGGATTTACATCAGCATGGAGTATTAAGTGATAGTCAAAATCAGTATGATATGAGTCTGTTGGGTATGTTATTCGGTAAAGATGCGGATAGTATGCGTATGATATTGCATGGGTGTAAGGAGTCTGGTAATTTTTTGGAATTATTGGATTTGTATAGCCCGGATGGAGCAAAATCGTTGGATAAGCTTCGGGAACAGCAATATAAGCACGGTGGAATTGTTTAATATAGCGAGTTTTATGACAGGATATGAAAAAGCAGTTAATTCTCGAAGTAGAAGAGTGTGAAACACTAATGTAGCAACGGAGGTAAAGACAAACAGCAAGGACAAAGTGCAGGAATATTATGAGAAACTGTGTAAAAAGTTCCCGGAGATTACTTTTAATACGGGTAGCAGTCTTATGAGTGGAAATGAAAATAAAGTGGTAATAAATCTTTCTAGCGAATGTCTAAAGAAAATGGCAAATGATCCGGAATTTGCCAAGAAAGTAGAGTTTAATTTAACTGGTGCAGTACCGGGACAGAATAGAATGTTTGCACAAGCCAAAGCTGATAATGCAGTGATACATGGTGTTACAACTGTAATAGATGCCGATGGGAATGCTTCTGTTACTTGCGGAGGTATGACAAGAACCAGTGGTTCAAAACAAAATTCAACTACATTGAATGCGGAAAAGAAACAAAAAGAAAGATTATAGAAAAAGCGTGAGGAAAGAAAAATCTCAGAAGAAAAGGCAGCTAAGAGACGGGCAGAGAAAAAGAGCGCAGTTGGAGAAGCTGACAGAAGATGAAACGTTTACAATATCAGCTACTGGCACTGATGTAAAAAGTGTTACGCAGAACCTCTTAGCTGCGGTTTCTGGTACATCTGCGCCGACAGGGGCAAGTTTTGATATAAAGGCATAAGGAGAAATTGTTCATATTCCGCAAGGCGCATAAACCTTTGCTTTTGCGGACTGCCCGGACTTATTGCAAGGGGGCAGGGGCGGCAATATAAAAAATTGATGACAATGGAGAATTAGGAAATGGCTATTAATGGAGTCGGACATAATTATGATTATTTGGGAACGACTACAAATTATATACGGGGAAAAGCAACTGTTAGGGAAGCAATCTCAAAGATGGTGAAGCAGTCGGCAAATCTTTCTATTTCTGATGCAGGAAGAAATATGCTGCGGGAAATGGCAAGCAAATTTGAACCCGATTCGGATTATACCAATGTCAGGGAACTGACAATACAAAATACAAATGAGGTTGCTTGGGAACACTATACCGCAATGCGGGATATTAGCAGCCTAACATTAAAAGACGGGAATTATAATGTTGAAGATGTGATGAAATCTATAATGGATACATATGAAACCCGTTATAATGAAATCGTAAAAGAACATGAAAAAGGAGATCGTGAAGTTTCCTACGAACTTACGGGGAAAAGGTCATTGACACTTGACGAAGATTTAGCCGGATTGGACGAAGCCTTTAAAATGCGTCTGGCAAATTTAGAAGGATATATTACCTGTCAACAAACCAATAAAGCATTTGAAAACGCAGACAGTTCATGGTATTTCCGTAGAAATAGCCCTCAAAATGAAGTAAAAACACAAGATAAGGCTCAAATGTTTGATACAAAATATCAGAAAACCGCAGTATCAATAATGGAGCAGGCTAAAGAGAAGTTTTTGGTAGCCTTTAAAAGTATAAATTACAAACAAGGAACAGCAACAAGCATACTATCGGATATTATGAAAAAGTGCTGATAAAGGAGGATTAAAAATGGCTATTAGTGGAGTAGGACAGAGTTATTATCAGAACAATGTTGCAACAACGAAAAGTACAAAGAGCGTAAACAGCACGGGAGAAACGGGCAATACAAAGGAATTATCAGAAGCGGAAGAAATGGCGATTTTCAAAAAGGAATTTTATGCTGAAATTGATAAGATACCCAGAAATAGAACTATAACCAATGTGGCTATCAACATATCAGAGGAAGCATTTAAGAATATGAAAGATGATCCGGAGTACAGGGAAAAGATATTATCAGCACTTAAACGTGACTTAACTTCGTCCTTTGCACCGTTGGAAGCTTCTATGGTGCTCACTGTAGGAGCTACTGCTAAAGATTATAGGGGCGATTCATGGTCTGGTGTTAATAATCAATCGGAATTTTATTGCTCGTTCACAAAACAGTTTTTATAAAAAGACAAGCAACAAGAAAGATAGACAAAAAGAGCTTTTGGAAGAATATCTGGAAAAACAGGCGCAGGTTAAAAAACAGCAGCAGGAAATGTTGAATGAAAAGATTGCAAAGCAGGAACAGGAAAGAAGCCGATTATTACGGTCGTGGAACAATGAAAGGCTGTTGTCAAAAGCGTCTAATGCTTATGAAGCAAATGCTATGACGGAAGCGGTTACGGATAGTGCTTTTTCGCTTGGATAGTGATTTTAAGTAAGGAGAAAGAGATATGTCAATTACATTTTTAAGTAATCCTATTCATCTGCCGGAATTTTTTCAAGTTTGATAGGGAATATTTGGGAAAACAGGAAAGCCAAAATGAAGACCAGAAAGTGTTTCATAAGGATACTTTAGAGGTTTCTCAATTATCGAAAAACAGGGAAAATTTAATGGATAAAATTAAGCATACAGTTGTGCATTCGGTTACATCGTTCAGCGATATGAGAGCCGGAATATTAAAAGAAATTAGGGAAGAAAAAGGGCAGTATGACTATACTGATGTTGTAAATGCCTGCGGATTGAGTTATGCAAGGCTTTATTCTGAAATTGAGGAACGTTATAAAAATGGAAATGAGCAGTATTATAAGTCAGCAGGTGGTACACCATGGACGAAAGAAGAAATTGAATGGCTGGATATGCAATATGAGCAGGAAGTGGCATGGCAGAAATCCTGTGCCAGAATAGCAGCCCGGGGACAGGTCTTTCAGGGGAATATTCCTGAAGTGCCAACAAAAGAGATTGAAGAATTGGAGGACAGCTTTTATCAGGCGAAGGATGCCTACATCAAGTTATATCAAGAAAGCAAACAGACAGGTAAGTTTCTTGTTTTGCAAAATTATATGTTAGGTAGTAGCCGGATGTATGAGATGCTGAATAAATTAGGAAATTTACAGGAGAGGGTGGAATAATGCAGGTTAATTCGTCCAATGGTTCATTACAACAAAGGATTTTTTCAGGAACAGGAAGTATAGGCGGTGTCCATCTGCCCGATTTTAACGATAAGTATGTGTTTTCCAAAAAGAAAAGCGGTATTAGTGATGAAGAATACAGAAAACAGATTGTAGCGCAGGCTTATAAAGATTTTGAAAAGGGTACATTTCAAAATAAATCAGATGGCTTTAACAAATTGATGAAAAATTATACATCAGAAGTATCCCCGGATAGAAAGGGAATCATTACTTCTGGATTAAAAGCTGTTTTAAGAAATAGACATAATGTGTTAAAGCCGATAGATTTTGTCGCAACTCTGCTTGAGGGGAAAGTAAAGTATCAGAAACTGCCATCGGGCAATAGTGAGTACATAGAATTTTATGATAAGAATGGGGAGATGGTAGCAACTTATTCCAACAATGGATGGACAATGTATACCACGAATGCAGAGGCAGCGAGGCAAACAGAAATGTGCATGATTTATAATGAAGCATGGGGAAATGCAAAAAGAGGACTTCCGATAGTAGGAGGGGAATCCGTAAATGAAGAAAATTTGAAAAGCAGTTTTGATGTCAAAGCATAGTGAAAAATAGAGTAATGGAAATTATTGTGAACAGTGTTTCTCCGCTTAGTCGATGGAGAGAATATACGCAAATTTATTGTAAATGGTGTAACAATGTGATTATGGAAATTTCGCACTGCGTTTCAAGCCGGTTGATATTCAATTCACAAAACCGAATTGGGATAATATTATGACGAAACGTGATAAGCCTGCAATGTCGGAGGAAGAATTCGAGAAAGCTATAAAGGAACTTGCACAGAAGGAATTTGCCACCGGGAAGCGGGATGATGCGGCATACCGAAAATTATGTATGCAGCATGGTGAGACAGTTTCCCCGGACAGAAAAACCATCTATGAATCAAGCATGAGAAAGACAGGAGGAAAGATGAATGAGGCTTGTATGTTTTGGGACAACAATGGGAATAAAACATTGTCTTACAATCCTGAATCAAGGAACTGGAAAGCCATAAGCACAGAGGAAGAATTTGCAAGGGCACGCGTATTTACATCTATCTATAATGATGAACTGGCACGCCTGAAAAAGGAGTATGGAGAAAACGCAAAGGGAACAAGGGCTACTCTGAACGCTAGAGGAGCTGTCATTGAAATAAACAATATAAAATTATATCAAGAAGGTAATTGCATGGGTGTTGATTCTATATTAGGAGGTAATTTTTCTGTTCAAACAAAAGATTTTACAAAAAGAACTACATCAGGTGCAACAGATGTTAATCAAACACAGGGGCTATCAGAGTCAGAAAAATTGGAAAATTTTAAAAAAGAGATTTGGAAAGAAATAGATTCTATGTCGTGGGGATCGAATATTTCGGTACAAATAACGAATAGTGCATTTGAAAAAATGATGGTGGACAAAGAGTTTAAAAACAAAATGATGAACATCATCAGAGAGGATGCCCATGGCTCAAATATGATGTGTGGTGGAACTTTAATAAACATTGATGAAAATGGATATAAAGGTTATTCCTATATGCAGGATCATACAAAAGAGGCAGGAAGAGCGTTTGATGCACATTCCAAAGATAAAGACAGTTTTTATTCGAAAAAGTGTAAAAAAGATGAATTAAATGAACTTTGGGAGAGAGATTAAAAAAACGCCAATATCAAGAAAAGGCTGACGATGAGTATATGGAAAGCTTGCGTCTGAAAGATATATTTCAACACAAAGAAGATATTGCAAAATTATACGAAGAAAAAACAGTCAAAAAGTAATTGGCAGATATGTAATTACCATGTTTAGGTAAATTAACTCGTTGTGCTACTTGTTTTATTTAAACTGCATAGTTGGTGAAATATACTAAAAAAAATATATTTTAAAAGTAAAATTTCAGAAAATTCCTGATTTTCCAAAGTCACATGGATGCCCGGAATATACTGTTAAATGCCATGCATAGCATATTTTGTTGAAGTTTTTCTATATCAACAATCAACTAGCACAACGGGTTAAATTATATAAATATATTTGGAGGAGGTTACTATGAGTAATACAATTAATGTGAACTATATGACACGGGCTTACAATCAGTACCAGCAGAAAAATGCGGCTAAAGATCAGGAGAAGGAAGATACAAGGTTTGCGGATAGTGTAAGAGAAAAGAGCTAAGTGGAAGTATAGTGGGCAATTCAAAAATAGGTTCTGTGTCTGCTAAAGATATGACGATGGTGGAATACAAGCAGTACATTTACAATAAAATATCTCAAATTCCAATGCACCCCACAAGAGCAGGCGAGTCAATATCTGTTACAATTTCAGAGGCGGGTTTTGAAGCAATGAAGAATGATCCAGAGTATGAAGCATGGGAGAAAGTTATAAATATTATTTTGTAATGGTAATATGCAGCTTTGTTCGTGGAAATGTGATGTATATTCTGTCAAAATTGATTTCAAAGAAAGGGATGCAGATTGCTGATTTTCCGAAAGAAATTTTGGGTGTGCTTGTTATGGTATTTGCCTTTACGGTGTTGAACTGCTGCTTTGTTATTCTTTTGTCATTGGAAGCTGGCGGTGAAAAAAGCCTGCTTATGTGTGCCAGTATTGTAATTTCCATTGTCCTGACAGATTATTTTATGCTGTATATGATGGAACGTTTTAATTATCTTGTGCAAAAACAGTATGAGGATGCAATGTACAGGGAAGAAATGCACTATAAAGACATCTATTATGAAGAAGCAGAAAAACAGAATAAGGAAGTGCAGAAGTTAAAGCACGATATGAAACATAAATTGCATGAACTGTATCATCTGGTGGAAAATAGTGATGGGCAGGAACTTTCAGAGAAAATCGGTGCGATGTGCATGGAATTTGAGCAGATAGATGAAAAGCAGTATTCTGATAATCCAATCGTAGATTCTGTGCTCCGCATTAAATTTGGCAGGGCAAAGGCAAGGGGAATAAAAGTAGAAACATCTATTCGTATTCCAAAGCAGATGCAGCTTGATCACGGGGATATAGGTGTATTGTATGGAAATCTTGTGGATAATGCGGTAGAAGCCTGTAGCAAGGTGCCGGAGGGACAGCGTTTTGTAAAGATTGAAAATAAGTACCAGTCGGGGATTTTGCTTCTTGTAATAACAAACAGCAAAACAGGAAAGAAAAATAAAAGCCTGAAAACAACCAAGAAAGATAATATCCGACATGGGCATGGTGTTCAGAGTGTTCGTAAAGTGGTAGAAAAATACAATGGAACGGTCAGTTTTACAGATAAAGGGGATATATTTGAGGTTTCAGCAATGCTCTATGGAATTGAAGTGAAGGAATAAATGCAAAGCGTTACACTTAAATGTCAATCTGTTACACTTTGCCGGATTTTCCCATAAAGTATGATATAGTGCATTCATCAAATGTAAAGGAGGACATATACATATGTCAAAATTAAGAAAATTGATGAACCGACTCAGTCATGGAGCATTAACCAGCGTGGCAGCACTTGCCCTTACGGTAACTGCAACCAATATGAACCGTTGCTGCTGGTTTATTTTCGGACAGGAAAAGTTACCGGATAATGCGAAAAAACTTAGAAAATTTTAAGGTGGTAACAGGGTATGATTGCTAAATTTGCAAAGAAGATAAATGAAATATTGATACAAAAGGGGATTGTGCAAAAAGAGGATGCAGAACTGTACCGATATGGGATAGAAAATGGCATTGTTGTTGCAGGAAACCTTTTGGCTTCTGGAATATTTGGCATTGTGACGGGGAGACCGGGACTTGTTCTGGTCTTCCTGTTATTTTATGCCTCGTTGAGAAGCTATAGTGGGGGCAGCCACTGTAAGAGTAGAATCGGCTGTTTTTTGATATCAATGGCAATTTTATTTATTCCGGTTTATACATATGAGCCTGTAATGAAAAATGTTCCTAATGCCGTGATTTTATTGATCGGAGTTCTTGCAGTGGTAATTATTATTGTCCTTGCCCCAGTGGAAAGTATCAATAAACCGCTTGATGAGGAAGAAAGAAGGTATTATGCAAGGGTAACACATTGCATAACGGCATTACAGGTATGTGTTCTTATAATTTTGTTTTGTCTGGATCTGCAAGATTATTTTTATGCTGGGTATGTGAGTATAGTCCTAATAGCAGTATTTATGGTTATGGGAAAGATTGCAGTGAAACGATATGTGCAATAGCAAAATGTATAAAAAATAGGTATTGATATATAATTTTGTAGACGAACATGGGATATTACAAATATAGAGTAGTGGTTAAAATTTTGGATAAAGATGCCGAAATATAATAAAAAATAGGAAAATATACAAAAAATAATCCAACCAAATGAAAGAAGTATGTCAAATTTGTGTGTGGAAGGGGATGAGCATATGTTCAGAATTGCTATATGTGATGATGAAAGACAATTTAGAAAACGCATTCATGATATTTTAATAGAATATATGAATGAAAATGATATATTATACGAAATTGATGAATTTGAATCAGGAAAGGATTTTATAAGTTTAGGTATCAATCTGGCAAAGTATGATATTGTTTTTTTGGATGTAAATATGGATGAACTGGATGGAATGGAAACTGCGCAGAAAATAAGAAAAGTCAGCAATGATGTTTTTATAGTTTTTGTTACAGCATTTATTACATGTGCCCCTCAAGGATACAGCGTAGGAGCTATAAGATATATTTTGAAAAATAATGTAAATTTTCCGGAACTAATATTTGAGTGTATGGATGCAATCAGCTTGAATATGAATTATGTAGCCCAAAAGAAGAAATTTAACTTTAATGAGGGTACAAAGATTGTAGCATTAGAGCGTTTATTATACATAGAGAGCAGATTGCATAAACTTGAGTTTTACATTATGGAGGACAAGTTAAAAAAATATTCAATATATGGCAAACTAGATGAGCTGGAAAAAGAGTTGCAAGGTAATGATTTTATCCGGATACATCAAAGTTATCTGGTTAATATGAAGCATATTGAGAAAGTCAGCCGGTATGAGGCGTTATTGAACAATGGTATTAAGTTGGAAATTCCAAAAGCACGATATAAATTTGTTGAAGAAACATTTGTTTTCGTATAAAGGAGAATTGGAGATGCTGATTAGTTACATTCAAAGTATTATGATGATAATATTGGAGGTAATATGCTGCAAAATATTTTTTGAAAGTTTTGCTGAAAAGAGATCAAAAAATAATTATAGAAATTATAGTATTATTTTAGGAATTGTGGTATGTGAATATGTAATAGCTTCATTATTTTATGATAAGTTTATCTTGAAACAAATATTGGCTATAGTTGCTGTTGCGGTGTTTATGTGCTTTTATTTTAAAATTCATTTCGGAAAAGCAATAATCTTATCATTATTATTTCAGGCATTGCTGCTTTCTTGTAGACTATTTTACACTATGGTTAAATGTTTCTCTTTTGATAGTATAGCAGAAATTAGCAGGTTGCATTTTGTAGGTGGAAGTTTAATAACGGTTTTGGGAAAAATAATTCTTTTCCTAGTTGTTTTGCTTATCAGGAAGAAAGTAGGAGGGGAGTCCTCGGATGTTTTAAGAAGTACAGATTGGCTTCGATTTATTTTTTTCCCAGTTTTTACAATCTTCACAGTTATTGCATTGATCATGACATCTGGAAACATTGAGAATCAAAAGCAGGAAAATGTATTCTTGGTTATAGCATTGTGTTTAGCAGGGATGAATATAGTTGTGTTCTATATGATAAATGATATATTAAAACGTGAAATTAAGATTCGTGAAAATGAAGTGTTTCAACTGAAAGCACGAAATCAGACAGACATGTACCGTTCTATTTCAGAAAATTTTGTTAAACAACGGAAAAAAACACATGAATATAAGAACCAGATTATGTGCATTGAGTCTTTGATAGAGATGGAAAATTATGATGAACTAAAGGATTATGTGAAAAGTATAAGCGGAAATTTGAGTACAGAGTTAGATTATATTAAAACAAATAATGTGATTATTGATGCTATATTAAATAGCAAATATAAGGAAACATTGGATAAAGGCATTGTATTTATCTTTCAAATCAATGATCTATCAGGAATTAAAATGTGTGATGAGGATATTGTTGTTATATTATCGAATCTTTTGAATAATGCAATAGAGGCTTGTGAAAAGTGCTCAGGCAAAAAATTTATGAAAATGAAACTGGTTAAAGAGAAAGACAACATTATTATATCTGTAAAGAATACATATGATGGTAAACTTAATATTAAAGATGGAGAAATACAGACCTCAAAGAAATATGAAATGGATGAGCATGGGGTTGGAATAAAAAATATAATTGAGGTTATAACAAAATATCAAGGCTCTTATGCTATACAGAAATGATAATGAGTTCTACTTCTCAGTTATATTGCCAAACTAAGATGAACCTTAAAAAGTGATGATTTCTTTGCAAACAAATCCTTTATCATTCTGCAAAAAGGTCACTTTCTGCAATGGATATTGTTTTGTAAACAGATAAAGTTATACTTAATTTGGCAGGAGGCATAACTATGATTGAAAAAATAGCTGATGATTTAATTGGTCAGATGACTGAAGCAAGGTTAATTGACAAAGAGATGGAAGCAAGATATGTTTATGTTTTTATCTGTTGGATAGAGAAATTTATTACTGTTGGCAGTATTATCGTAATCAGTTTGATGTTTCACAAGCTGCTCCCAACTATATTTTTTCTTGTGTTTTTTTTAGAATTAAGAAAGAGAACTGGCGGATATCATCTGGACAAGTTTTATAGATGTTATTTAGCATCCATTGTTTCTTATTTAGTTATCGTGATTATAAGTGAAAAATTGTCAGAACATCCACAATGGTTATTTGCAATAGTACTACTTGCTATAACAGGGATAGGATTGATTGGTACAGCGAATCATCCTAATATGCACATGACATCAGATGAATTGATGGAATCGAAAAAATCTGCGAGGACTATTGTTTTACTTGAGGGGTGCATAATACTTGGCTGTGTTCTGTTAGATGCAGATATGGTTTACGTTAGTTATATGGCAATAGCTGTTATATTATGTGCAGCTTGCTGTGTATAGCAAAATTTTTAAACAGGAGGTGAAAAGAATGAAGAAGGTTAATAAGAAAGTGTTGAAGGTTGTAGAACATGTCATGAGAAATGAAGCTGTATATGGAATAGATAGATTCCACCTGCCATGGGAATATTTCATCAGCCGAAACGTCCGATTATCCAGAAGAAAAGTGAAAGATAGTTAACTGGCGTGTTTTACTATTATATCTGTAGCCATAGATGCTATAGGAACTTAATTGTTTATTCCAAGATGACAAGTATAAAAAGGAGGTACTGATATGTTAAAAAATTAAGAAAGTTATTGCATTTGCATTAGCATTGACTATGTTAATGGGTATGGGAACAATGGTGTCAGCGACAGAAAAGGAGTAGTATTCCTGAATATTCTGAAACCAATGATGGTGGAATGACGGTGAATATTGCAGGAGATCAGGAAGGAACAATAGTTGAAGGCAGTGGTAATGAGGAAGGGATTAATCCGCTATGGTGGCCTGGAGATGGACCGGCTCCGCAGGTGACAAGCATTTCACTTTATAAATATGGCTGGCTTACAAATGGAAATTTTGGCGTTACGATCAAGGTATATGGATATGGCAGCGATACTACAACATTTGATGGAAGAAGTATTTCGTGGATACATCAGGAGCCATTTATTATATCTGGTACAGGCGCAGATGGCTTCTATTATACATATGATTGTGGTCCGATTACGCAAGCGGGAAGTTATAGATTTAATACAACTTTCAGGTCAACAAACTTCCCTAATACTACACGTTCCTTTTCAACGGTATTCACGTTTAGTGCAAACTAATATATGTTAATTCATATAAATAACATATTATAATGCGAATGGAGGTGGTTAAATGCGTATTGGTTCGGGAGTGCAGAGTGTATCTGAATTATTTGGAAAGCGACAAAACAATAGCAAAACATCTGTTAACGGAAATGAGGCATTTCCTCAGACATCAATGAAAGTGTATTTAAAGACGGATGATATGTTGTTTTCAGGCGGAAATGGAACCGGTCTTTCGTTTTATATTAAGTATGCAGAAGAGTCAACAGATGATAATCCTGTAGTGATAGCCAAAGGGATTGATGAAAATGGAAAAGAATTTGAAGAAAAGATTAATATTAACGATATTGATTTGAGAAATGCTTCTTATGTCGAAATGAGTGCTTTGGAGGCATATTATGATGTTGATAGGGGTAATAGTCTCAGCTCTTTTCCACAAGAAACTGGTCACATGGGATTAAATGAAAGATGTGACCTTATATCCAGCTTTGAAAAGGTTATTCAGGATATGAACAAATTAGGAAAGTATGATTTGCAGATGTTTTATATGCGAAATATGAATACTTATCTAAATCTGGAAAGACAGAAAAAAGCATAAAGTTGTTTATAGATTCCTGTTGGAATGAAAATTTATACGATGTTAATTTGAAAGGAGATTTTAAAATGAAGAAAGTAAAAAGTTTAAAGGCGTTGGTGTTGAGTTTGATGTTATGTTTGGCAATGGGAACAACTGCGTTTGCAAGTGAAGTATCCACTCAGGGACAGGCTGCCCCTAATGCAAATAAGGCAGTAGAAGTAAGCGATTGTGGCGATTTGGACGTAGTACCTGCTTATGATGACGCCGTTGCTCTTGCAGATACGATTCAGTATGATGCAAATAGAACCATTACAAGAAGCAATTCCAGAAGCGGTGTATTCAACGGAAATTATTATTACACCATTAATAACTCAAGCGTTACAAAGTTGTGCTTAAATGTTTATATGCCTAATGAAAGTGGAACAGATTATCTTCAGGGAACAATTACTCTTGTAGGAAATGACGGAACAAGTGCACCGGTACAAATTGCTAACTATTCAGGAGATTCATGGACACTGACATTTACAGGTGTTAAGGTAGGCGTTAGATACCATTTCCATTATGAGTTGTATTCTGTTGGGTCTTCGCAGGTAGGCTATATTGCTGCTGCTTATGCACAATAATAGCTGCTTGAATATGGGATATTAAGCAAGCGCAACAGAATATTTTCATTGTATGTTGCATTTTATAGCAATCTGGCATAAAGTGCAACATACTATAATAAGAAAATTAGATTATATTGCTGCTGGAGGGATTATAAATATGGTAAATATGGTAAATACCGCTGTAAATAACAATATTTACGCAGGAAGAAAATCAGGTTCAAAATATAACCAATCAAAGGCTTTTCAACAAAAGGAAGTGTTAGAGACACCGGATGTTGCAGCAGTTAACAAATATGCAAATGTTCAAGAAATTTATGAGGCACTAAAGTGTAACGTGTCATGTAGAGGATATGAACAGGGGCAGGATGAAATTGCTGAGAAAATTCAAAATGATGAACCAGAAATAAGCAATGATTCCAGTGAAAAAATGACAGTATGGTATCAGGGTGTTCCTTTGGAAGAGTGGGCATTAACTGATCCTAAATACACGGATTCAGAAACGGAATTTCATGGTATATTAGAGATGGAAAATATCCGTATATGGTAGGTGAGGATGCAGAAAAGTTCCGAAAACTTTGTGAAGAATCCGGGGAGTTTGCGCTAAAGAAATTTGCGGAAATGACGGGATTAATACAGAAATTAGATGACAATACAGTAGCGTATGTGGGTGATAACGGAATTGCAGTTAAATCTAAAGATGGGAAAGAGATGTTTGTGGACACATCAGGCTTATCATATGATATTGTTATGGATATGTTCAGAAATTTGCCTAGAAATGGGAATTTTTCAGCAATAAAGTATTGGTCAGACAATATACAGAAAGCACAGGCTCGGAGCTGATGATACGTTATATTGCAAGAGTGTGTATGCTTGGACTCCGATAGGAGAAAGCAGATTGGTTCTGATTGACAGAAGAATCATATGATTTCATCATTAATTTGGCAGGCAATAATATTCAAATTATTGCCTGCTAAATTTTTACCAAAATTCTTCTAATACCGTTTTTAGACTAGGAAATATTGTTGAAAGCGTACTCTCAATATATTCTTTAGAGCAGAACTGTAGCTTTGAAATAGTATCAATGCTGTGTTTTTTACTTGATTTCTGAGTAATTTTTGTTCTGTTGGTCATTTTCTGCAAAAACAGGTCACTTTCTGCATAGGATATTTTCTTTTGCTTTGATTCCTGCTATTCTTAGAATATACAACAGATTGCTCTATATGGCACATTGAATACTGAGGAAAGGAGAGTAAATATAATTATGAATATGCTTATAGAATGATCTGCATATAACGACAAAATGATATTAAAATAGGGGGTGATTTTGATGAAAGATTTTCATTTGAAGATTTTAGCTATAATAATGATAATTTTTGGCATATTTGGTTTAAGTACGCTTCCGTTTCTTTCCATTATTGTCCAATATATTGACTCAATAACTGGATTTAGTTCAGGAAATGGATATCTTACCAATAACATGGATTATCTTTTTAAAAGTCCTCTTATTTATATTGGTGGCTTTTTTGTTTTTAGTATCATTTTGTCAATTATTTATCTGGTTTATAGTTTTTTAAAGCAAAGGGGGTGACTTCTAATGAAAAAATAATTAGTATGGTTTTAAGTTTTATATTGATTTTGGGGTGCTCGACAACAGCGTTTGCTGCGGAGACTCATAACTATGACACTGAAAATTTGCCTCATGATGGAGCTGATTATTTTGAAACGGAAATTAAAGCTGATGAGGAAAATGAAGAACGCATTTCTGATTTTGTTACCGTATATGGTTATCAATATACCAAAGGTAGTTTAAAAAGTGGTGCATGGAGAAATGGCACGAGTGGTGGTAGTTCTACATCTAGCGCAAAATTATCATTGAATTACACTCAAGATACTTCTTATAATATTTCCTTTAAAGCTTCAGTTTCCGGTGGATATACAAATGGTGGAACTATAGGAAGGTTGGGTGTTACACTAGGTGCATCAAAATCATATTCTTTAGGTAGCGGATACTCCGTAACTGTTTCCAAAAGGATCTCATTATTTAATCAAATATCGTCCTATGTATTATACATATAAGGTCGTTGAGACAAAATATAAAGAAAGATATAATGAAGCATTAGGCGGCATGGAGATATGTGGTTGAAACAAAACCTGCTATGTAGACGTATTTTTTCAGGGATTTGTAGCTAAGTAAAGGTGTATGTTACACTAAATAAAAGCAGGGAACTATCCATATCCATGCTTCAAACTGGAGATAAAGCTCGTGGATCTGCCACGGGCTTTTCTCATATTGTTATATACATTTTGCTGAAATTTTAAATTTCGGTGTAAAAGTATATTGGTGTTTAGAAGGAATATGCAAAGTATTACACGAAAATGTCAAAGGATTACAGTTTCCTAAAACCATAATAATTTCTGATATAATGCGATAAGTCAGAAAGGATGATGGGGCTATGGGAAAAGAGAGCACATATACAAAATTGCAGAGAATATCAGAAGAAAGGAGAGGAATTACGGCAGGCAGAGCAGAACGGGCGGATGTATCATTGGATACTATCAAAAGTGTTGAAAATGGCAGAAGGGCAATGAGTCTTGATACATATTTGAATATTGTTCATGCATTGGAGTCATCGCCTATGGTTCTGATGAATGAGCACCAGAAAAACACATTGAGCGTTTTGCATTTATGATGAATCGGTGTGACGAAAGAGAAATAGAATTTGCATTACATATGATTGAACAAATATTAAGAGGACAGGAAGATTATCTGAGTGAATAGACGGGTAGTTATCCTGTCCTTTATTTATGACTCTTTTGCAAATTTTTCAGCGAGATGGTATATGATTTCTTCAATGGTGAGTTTCATTTCACATGGAAAGTCTGTCCAGAAGCGTTGCATTTGTGGATCAGGGCTTTTTAAAGCAATGGAAACTGCCCGCCCAATTTCCTGTTGGACTTCTTCTTTTGTGATTCCTTCTTTTTCGGCAATGATTTCCAAATATTTATCAACAGAGTATGTGTTTTTATCATTCATAGTGTTGTTGTGAATCCTTTCTGAAAAGGGTATCTGCGGGCAAATTGTCAGGTGCTTGAATTGTCCCGGTTGAATACCATAAAAGTAAAACAGATAATCCGTTCTATATTACATAATAACAGGGGCTGTTTTCTATGCAGATTATGGCTATTTTCTATTCTATCATATATGGTGCATACAGTACCATATCATTATATCGACACTGCGTAGAATACAAGGAGGAGGTCTTTGTAATGATAGTATATGACAGGTTATGGATCAAACACAAAAAAAAAAAAATATTAGCCAGTATGCACTAATTAAAGATTATGGAATAGATAAAGCACAGTTACAGCGATTGCGAAAGAAATATGGTCGTAAAACGGTAATCCTTAACAGATTATGTTCCATACTTGATTGTAAGATAGAGGACATCATGGAGTTTGTGCCGGATGAGGGATATTAAGTAAAGAGATATTTCCAAAATGTAATGAGTTTGGAAATATCTCTTTTTTTAATCCGCAAATATTTATATTCTTGGTATTAAGGTGTACAATATTCCACCTGAAATAGCTGGTTTAGTCACTCTTACAAAAGATTCGCTTACGGTACAATGAATACAGCTTAAGCAAATATATAAGGTGCCGGAAAAGAGTGGAAGGTGTACTACGATATTGTTAATAGTGGAGAAAGAATAAAAGAGTTGCGTGCGGCAAGAAGAATGACAAGACAGCAGCTTGCCGAGCAGATTGGATTGTCAGTGGATGCTCTGCGGAAAATTGAAGCTGGTGTAAATGGAGCAAAAATAGATACGCTGATTAGTATTGCTGAATTGTTTCATATAACGTTGGATTATCTTGTGTGTGGGTGTGAAAGAAAGGCAGAAGTCGATGATCTGCTGGTTGGTCTGAAGGAGAAGGAAGTACAGTTTATCCGGAATATGGTATTAAATGCCGTTGACAATATGAAGCTTCTGACAGAATAAAAAAGTCGGATTGCATTTTTGATAATGCAGTCCGGCTTTTTTTATAAGGATTTGGAACAGGTGGGAGTGTTACTCTTAGTTCAAAAGAGTGTCGGTTACTGTAGAAGATGTGTGGTGTCAGTTATACTTTGTTCAGGTTCTGAGAAAAGAACCGTTGAATATTGAAAACAGAATAGGACACGCATATCCCACGAGCTTATATCGCCTTGTCTATGACAGGGTGGCAGAATCCCATTTCGTGCGATGACTATCCTCAGAACTGTAGCCGATTATGAGAAACGTAACAGCAGGAGCCTTTAAGGATAAGAGCAGAGGGTTGTGCCTACCGGGTTAGCAGCCGGAGGTAATGAGATAATAAGTGCACCTGAATTTCAGCGAAATGCATTTTCAGAGAGTGGCTACTTTCGTAAGTCCAGATGGGCAGGAAACTACGAAGTGTTTGTGGCTGGCAAAGGATATGTTACCCGATACGGGGATGGTTAAGAAATCGGGAAGATAGTATTTTATCTTCCCACACAAACTGATTTGCAGTAACCAGCAGACAACAACGGGGCTTATAAGTGCAGAGAGCATTGGCAGGTCAGTTTATGTGAGGAGATAAAGTGTGCACAGGATATCAAATCAAAATAAAAACAGGAATGGAGATTTTAAAATGAATAAAGCAGTTATATATTTTGGAGCAACAGGAAATGAGGCAGCAGATCAGATGGTAATGCAGGTTCTTGAGGAGTATTGCACTGTGAATGGATATGAGGTGGTTGCAGTCATTTCAGAGAATGCAAGACAGGAGGGAATGACATTTCCTATGAAGTTTGCCTTTGTCGGTATGGCAGAAGTAGAAGATGTTGATGTGGTTGTTACTTTTATGAGTGATATGGTGGGCGATTGTGAAGAAACAATTATGGATAACATCATTATGCTTGGAGAGCATGGCATTACGGTTGAGACAGCAAACGATGATATGGCTGGATATTATCAGAAGATGGAGCAGGCAGGGCAAAAGGAAGATAACGGCATTGTTTCACTTGCTGATTTTATGGCAGTATTTTTCAGACGTCTCAGAGCCAACAGATAGGAGGTTTTATGAGTAAGTGTTGTGTTATCTGTGTAGGCAGGAATGCCGACAGAGCCGCAGACAGGATAGAAGCATATGCTAAGAAAGCGGATTTTGAGATTGTAGAAACAATCTTTAAAGATACGAAGTCTGTGGAAAGACTTAAATTTTATATCGAAAGAGATTCCATTATCAGTATTCTGGTAAGCAGTATCTATGATGTCTCATCGGATAAAGATGTGGTGAAAGGTATCATGGAACTTGCAGCGGAGCACGGGATCAGCATTAACGACGAGAGCAGGGGCTATGAACCCGCTCTCATCTCATTGAGGAGGACAATGCCGGATAAAAGGAATTAAGCATAGTGACATTTTCATCAGAAACCGTGGTGTTTGATGGGAAAGGAGACAGAGTTGTTGCCTGCCCTACGGAACAGGAAGCTGTCGAATATATCCGTGGGCAGGAAATACCAGTTGACAGACAAGGAAGTGAATATTATGAGTGAAATAAGACGGGGCGATATCTGGATGGTTGATTTTGGAGTACCGGAAGATGAGAATGATCACAAGCTGCACGGTATCAGACCAGTAGTGATTGTGAGTAATGACAGTGCAAACAGACACAGCACGGTATTCCATGCAGTACCGCTTACAAGTAAGATTCATAAAAAGACATATCTGCCAACACATATTTTTATCAGTTCGTTTAAGGCTGTTGGATTAAGAACGAACAGTATCGCTCAGTGTGAGCAGTTATGTGATGTGAAAGATACGGACCTGATAGAAAAAATTGGGAAAGTAAGCAAAAACCAGTTAAGACAGATAACAAAAGGTATGCAGATCCAGTTGGGTATGAGTACAAAACATAATAATCCAATCGCATAAATTCCAACCGGGGCGAAAGCTCCGGTGTTACATAGCCGTCAGCATATCTGGTGGCTTAATTTGATTGGAGGGATAGGATGACAGTTGAACAGTTGGACAAAATATCGGCACAGAGATTAGAAGATGTGGATATTGATACATTGGTGGAAGTAAACAGCATAAAGTACGCTGACGGAATGCCTGTGGAAAAGAAGGTTGCGGGAATGATTGCAAAGACAGGTAATCCGTATTTCCGCAGGTCAGGAAAGAGCAAGATTAAGATTTCATTTTCCGATAATGGGGAAAGCCTGAAAGACAATTATATTGCTATGCTTGCCAATGTATAGAGCAGTCAGCCAAAATTAGGGGTGGAAATTCAGATGGATTTGTGATATCATTACAGACAAATAAGGACATCTAACCCGAAAGGGTATCAATTTCATATTTATGTTTCCATTCCTCTTGATTTGGGACTTCTAACTTAGAAAATCGAAGGAGTGGTGGACATGAACAATTCTAAAAGAATTTACAGAGCAGCCATCTATGTTAGATTATCTAAGGAAGATGGCGATCTTGATGATGTGAGAAAAGCTGAAAGTAACAGTATCTCAAATCAGAAATCCCTGATACTTAATTATTTAAAAGACAAAGAAGATATTGAAATAGTATCAATCCGTGAGGATGACGGCTATTCAGGGGCAACTTTTGACCGTCCGGCATTTAAACTTATGTTGCAGGATGTGAAAGACGGTATTATAGACTGTATCGTTGTAAAAGATCTTTCGAGGTTTGCAAGAGAGTATATCGACGCAGGGCGATACATTGAGCGGATGTTTCCTGCAATGGGGATACGATTTATAGCGATCAATGATGCCTATGACAGTGCAGATACACAGGCACAGGGAAACGAGATAATCATTCCGTTTAAGAATCTTATCAATGACGCTTATTGCAGGGATATTTCCATAAAAATCCGAAGCCACCTTGAAACAAAGAGACAGAACGGAGAATTTGTAGGAAATTACTGTGTCTATGGCTACAAGAAATCTGAGATTGACCATAATGTGATTGTCCCGGACGAATATGCAGGTCATGTGGTACAGGACATTTTCCGCTGGATAAAGAACGGAATGAGCCTTGATGCCATAAGCGATAAGCTGAATGTTCTTGGTATCCTGTCACCTATGGCATACAAACTCAGCAATGGCGAAAATTATAAGACAGCATTTCAGAAGAAAGACGAGCTGCTGTGGACTCCTGTTGCGGTAAGGCGTATCGCAACGAATATTATTTATACAGGAACACTTGTACAGGGAAAATTTACAACACCAAACCATAAGGTTAAAACAAAGATATTAAAGCCACAGGAGAAATGGGCAGTATGCCACAACAATCACGAGGCACTGGTATCTTTAAGGACTTTCCAGATTGTACAGCGTCTGTTGTCAGTGGATATGAGAATGGCACCGGGAAAAGATTCTATCTATCTTTTATCCGGAATAGCAGTATGTGCCGACTGTGGGGCACTTATGACACGAAAGGTGTCTACGGTAAATGGAAAAAAGTATGTTTACTATATGTGTTCCAATAACAAGAAGAATAAGAAGTGCAGCTCCCATAGGATAAAAGAGGCAGACTTGGAAAGCCGTGTATTTGATACCTTGAGGGATATGACAGCAATACTTCTGGATGCAGATGAGGTAATAAAGGAAGCTGGCAATAGTGCCAATTTCAGAATAGACCAGAAAAGAGACAAAGAGAGGATCAGTGCAAAGAGATAACCAAATACAACCAGATGCTTGTTTCGCTTTATGAGGATTACCGAGATGGAATTGTTGATAAATCAGATTTTGCGATTATCAAGGAGAGTTTTGAGGTAAAAAGAGCAGAGGCGGAAAAGGCAATCGACAGGTTGCAGAAGGAAGCGGAAAACATTGCTGCCGGGATTGAAAGAGATACCGAGTGGCTGGAAGAACACAGGAAATGGAAAACAATGCCTTCTCTTACCCGTAATGTGGTAGTGAGCCTTATACAGTCTGTAAAGGTATATGAGGGCGGTGATATAGAAATCGTACTGGACTGTGACGATGAATACAGAAAAATCGTTGCAAGAGCCGGGGAGCTGGAAAGACAGCATGATGCGGAAAGGCTGGTGGTTTAAATGGCAAGGAAGTCAAGAACACAGCCGAAACAGTCCACGGATACGCTGAAGGCTTTATCCAAAGTGTATAAGACTGCCATATATGTGAGGTTATCTGCGGAAAAAGATGAAACGAGAGACAGAAAAACCCTGATCAATCAGAGAAATCTCATTAAGAACTTTGTGGATCAGCAGATGGACATGGAAGTTTATGACATCTATATGGACGATGAAATTTCCGGTACAACATTCGACAGACCGGAATTTGAGCGTATGATGTCGGATATGAGGGCAGGAAGGATCAACTGCATTGTCGTAAAGGATTTGTCCCGCTTGGGTAGAGATTACATTGAAACGGGCAATCTGGTAGAGCGTGTATTCCCGATGATGAATATCCGCTTTGTAGCGATTACGGATAATTATGATTCCTCAAAGAAAGACGCAGACCTTATGGTTGCGGTCACGAATATAGCCAATGATCTGTATGCTAAGGATATTTCAAAGAAAATATCTTCCAGTAAGCAGGAAGCGATGGAAAAAGGTATTCCGACTGGAAATGTGGCTTATGGCTATAAGGTAGTCTTTAATGAAAATAAAGTCAAGGTAATGGTTGAGGATAAGGAAGCCGCAGATGTTGTAAGGTGGATTTTTAATGAGGCAGAAAAAGGTACACTGCATTCTGTGATAGCGGCAGAACTGAATGCGAAGCATATCCTTACCAGTACAGAGTAAGGCATAATATAGAGAAACTTGAAAAGCTGCGTGGAGTTAAGTGGACTGTTGATACATTGTCACAGATTTTAAAGAATGAAGTCTATATTGGAAGATATGTGACAGGTAAAGACAGGGTATGCTTGTACAGACACGAAAAGAGGCATACTACCAATAAAGATGAGTGGTATGTTTTTGAAAATCATCATATTGCACTTATCACAAAGGAACAGTTCTATGCGGTGCAGAAGAACAAAAGAAAGGTAATAAAGCCAGCAAAAAAGCAGACCGTGAATATGCTGAAAGGCAAAATCACCTGCGGCTGTTGTGGAAGCAGTATCCATATCCACCCTGAGAAATATGGAAAGGTTTATATGTGTACGCATAGAAAAAGATATGGAAAGGACAGTTGCAACTGCCTGCCTGTAAAGGTAGACGATATATATGCAGCGGTGCTTGCTGTTATAAAGGAGCAGATACAGGTCTTTATTGACAGGGAAAAAATATTAAAGGAACATCACAATGACAGCAGTGTAATCAGACAGGAACAGGTATATACGGAAGCTGTGAATAAGTGTGTCAAGGAAATGGACAGACTTATGGAATTAAAGAGCGGTCTGTATGCTGATTACACGGAAGATTTGCTTGATGAAAAGGAATATCTGCAACTGAACAGGGAGTATTCACAGCGTATTGAGAAATTGAAGATACAGGCTGATGAATACAGGCAGGCGGCAAGTCAGTATGAAAGTGCTGAAAGACCGTTGCCCAGTTAAAAGCTGAAATGCTCCGTTTTAAAGGAAAACGCAAGTTGACGCAGGAAATGGTCGATTTGTTTGTTGCACAGGTACGCATATACGAAAACAAGAATCTTGAGATCGTTTTGAACTATGAAGATGAACTGAAAAAATTCGCAGAACTGAATATGGAAAGAGAGGCAGGATAATGGCTGAGAAAAGAAAATTAGCCTTTTATATCCGTCTCTCTGATGCGGATGAGGAGGTAAAAGCAGGAACAAAAGACGAAAGTAACAGTATTACAGGACAGAGAAAACTCTTGTATGCGTATATCAAGAAAACAGAGGAATTTGCAGGTTTTGAGGTACTGGAATACTTTGATGACGGATATTCGGGAACAATGTTCAATAACAGAGCAGAATTCCAAAGGCTCATACAGGACGCAGAGCTTGGAAGATTTGAATGTATCATAGTAAAAGACTTTTCACGATTTGGAAGGGATTACCTTGAAGTAGGCAACTATCTGGAGTTTGTATTCCCTGCAATGGGAATGAGGTTTATTTCTGTCAACGATAATTATGACAGTGACAGAAACTTTGGTGTTACTGGAGGAATGGATGTAGCTTATAAGAATCTGATTTACCAGCTTTACAGTATGGATTTATCAAGAAAGGTAAAGAGTGCCAGAAGGACAAGAAATCTGAGTGGCGAATACACGGCATCATTTGTCTGCTATGGATACAAGAAAGATCCAGACGATAAGCATAAGCTGATAATAGATGAAGAAGCTGCAAAGGTTGTTGTGGAGATATTTTCACTGATCATTGCAGGATATAATGCAAGTGAGGTTGCCCGCATGTTAAATGAGAGAAAAATCCCGACAAGAGTTCAAAACCAGTGGAAGAATGGAATCAATTATGTTCCGGTTCATAATAAAGGGGATTATATGTGGGATAATTCAGAAGTTATAGCGATTGTCCAGAATGAGCAGTACAAAGGAATAATGATCCAGAATAAATGTGAAACTGTTGGTTTTGGAGATAATAAGAAGGTTCGCAAACGAAATAAAGAGGACTGGTCTGTTGTAGAAGGTGCAATACCAAGAATAGTAAGCGATGAAATGTTTGATGAAGTCAATAAAATGCTACGGGTTGAAGCCAGAGGGATTGAAAAGAGTACAAAGAAACGTAAGAAAAATCTTTTTATCTGTCCCTATTGTGGAAGAAAGCTGATGAATTCCAGTGCAGTATGTACACCGAAGCTCCTCTGTCCAAAACGCAGGATGGTAAGGACTGGCGAATGTCAGCAGATTTTTATGCTGAAGTCAGAAGCACAGGACAAGGTGCTGGAAATCACAAAGGAAATCTGTAGAACACTTATACAGGAAGAAGAACTTAAAAAGGGCATCAAAGGATAAAAGGAAGGTGACAAGCGATGAGTATTTGATTAGTGAGCTTAAAGCGGAGTATGACAGAATATCAAACAGCACAGTTTCTTGTTATCAGTCATACAGAGAGGGAAAGTACACAAAAGAAGAATATGTGCAGCTAAGAAAAAAAAACCAAGAGCTGTTAGCTGATCTGGAGAATCAGATATCAGATTTGCAGGAGAAAGCTGCAAATCAGGAGCCTGACACAGAGGAGAAGATAGAACAGCTAACCCAGTATAGTATGCTGGAACAGTATGACGGAGATGTACTTTCCAAACATAATTGATAAGGTGTTCATTTACAACGATAAAGATATAGAGATTGTGTTTAAGGGTGAGAACTTTATCCGAAATGCAGTGTAGTAAACAAAATGAGTAATACAGAAAGCCAGTAGTGAAAAAGCTGCTGGCTTCTTCTATGGGTAATAACGAAAAGGTTAATAGTAATAAACTATTCTGTACTTTAAAAATCAGTAAGGATTTGATAGAATATGTACAGAAAAAAATAAAATTTTTTTTGTCCCAGTCTTGACAGATGCAGGAACAGGCTTCTGGTGGGAAGACAATACAATACCGGCTGGAAACAAAATTGACCTTGGAAGTGTTACATATGGACCTATAAAGCTGAAAAAAGACCCATATGAAGTTACTACGACAACAGACAGTCAGCGGCAGAGAAAACAGACAGAAACAATAACGACAGAGACTTCAACGATCCAGCCAGAGTATCTTGATATCCAGGCCGGTGCAAATGCATGGCAGAATATACCGATAAGATTATATGATCTGTCGACAGTAAAGCTTAAAGAAAATGTTGGGGATACAGACCCGGTATCGGCATTTCATGCAGCTGATTCATTAAAGCATCTCGATCGTGTGATCGACAAAATATCGTCTATAAGATCCTATTATGGTGCAATGCAGAACAGGCTTGGATCGGCATATAATAATAACGCAAACTACTCTGAAAATATTTCTGCCAGTGAATCACGTATAAGAGATACTGACATGGAAAATGAACTTGTCACAAACAGTAAATATAATATACTGCACAGGCGGGAGAAGCTCTTATTGCGCAGGCTAATCAGAATAAACAGGGAGTTTTGGAATTGTTACAGTAGTTATTTTAATAGATAAGTGATATAATATAACTATCTTAGTAGAAAGTGAGGTTTATGTACATGAAGAAACTGGTTAAAAATTTATTGGCAGCATGTATGTGCCTGTCGATGGCATTTACAGCTGTGCCGGCTGTAAATAGCGGGGAGAGTGGTGCTGGCATTTTTAATGCGCAGACTGTACAGGCTGCAAAAACAGGATTGTATCATGAAGAAAACGGCTGGAATTATTATGAAGATGGTGAATGGTCAAATGCCACAACACTTGTAAAATACAATGGTTTGTGGTGGTATGTTGAGGACGGAAGCATTAATTTTGATGCTGAAACGCTTGTAAAGTATAACGGCTCATGGTGGTATGTACATGACGGAAAAGTTGATTTTGATATACAAACGCTCGTAAAGTATAATGGCTCATGGTGGTATGTACATAATGGAAAAGTTGACTTTAATGCCAATACCCTGGTTAAATACAACGGGATCTGGTGGCATGTAAAGGGCGGAAGGATCGACTGGAACAGTTCAACCGTAGTTAAATACAATGGCACATGGTTTTATGTAAGCGGCGGTCAGGTACAATGGAATGCCACCGGTTTATGCAGCTACAATGGAACATGGTGGTATATAAGAAACGGACGGATAGATTTTAATTCGCGTACACTTGTTAAATACAATGGGATCTGGTGGTATGTAAATGCTGGAAAGATAGATTTTAATTCATCAACGCTTGTAAAATATGGTGACAGCTGGTTTTATGTAAGCGGTGGTCAGGTTGGCTGGAATGTAAGTGGATATTGCTCATACAATGGAGATGATTATTATGTAAGAAATGGTGTCGTTGACTTTGGTGCAGCATCAGGAGCGTATAGCAGTTCTGATAATTACAGCAGTTCATCTTATGATTATTCATATGATAATGATGATCAGAATTCATACACTGTCTATATCACAAAGACCGGTTCTAAATATCACAGCGCAGGCTGCCGTTATTTAAAGAGCAGCAAAATCGCAATTGATGTAGATGATGCAATAGCGCAGGGTTATGATGCATGTAGCGTATGCAATCCATAAATATGATAAAAAGCTATATGCTAGAAAAATGAAACAATATAGCCATGATTTAAGGTGCTTTGCCGATTGACAAAGCACCTTATTGATTTTATAATAATTAGAGCGTGGGCTGTTTTGACAGTCCTTTATTACTTTACTGGAGGAACAGATATGGATAACGAAGCAGTTGTTTCCAAAAATTTTATTGAACAGATCATAGAAAAAGACTTAGCGGAAGGACATTGCAAGACGGTAAAAACCCGTTTTCCACCAGAACCGAATGGTTATCTTCATATCGGACATGCAAAGTCAATTCTCCTTAACTATGGACTTGCTGAAGAATATGACGGAAAATTTAATCTTAGATTTGATGACACTAATCCTACAAAAGAAAGATTAGAGTTTGTAGAATCAATAAAAGCGGATGTTAAATGGCTTGGGGCAGATTGGGAAGACAGATTGTTCTTTGCATCAAATTATTTCGATAAGATGTATGAATGTGCAGTTGGACTTATAAAAAATGGCAAAGCATATGTGTCAGATCTATCAGCGGAAGAGATAAGAGAGTACAGAGGTACTTTAAAAGAGCCGGGTAAAGAGGATCCTTATTCAAAAAGATCTGTTGAGGAGAATCTTGATCTTTTTGAACGTATGAAAAACGGAGAGTTTGAAGATGGCTCAAAAGTTTTAAGAGCGCGTATAGATATGACTTCGTCAAACATAAACATGCGTGATCCTGTAATCTACAGGGTAGCACATATGACACACCACAATACAGGTGATAAATGGTGCGTATATCCGATGTATGATTTTGCGCATCCTATTGAGGATGCTATCGAAGGATAACACATTCTATCTGTACACTTGAATTTGAAGACCACAGACCTTTATATGACTGGGTAGTTATGGCATGTGGATTTAAAAATTCACCTGAGGAATCACCGAAGCAGATTGAATTTGCAAAGCTTTATCTTACTAATGTTGTTACGGGAAAGAGATATATAAAACGACTCGTTGAGGAAAATATCGTAGATGGCTGGGATGATCCTAGGCTTGTTTCGATCGCAGCACTCCGCCGCCGTGGTTTTACACCGGAATCGATCCAATTTCGTAGAACTCTGCGGTATTTCTAAAGCCAACAGTTCAGTTGATTATGCGATGCTTGAGTATTGCATCAGGGAAGACTTAAAGGCAAAGCGTCCTCGTATGATGGCAGTGCTTGATCCGGTTAAAGTTATCATTGATAATTACCCGGAGGGTCAGGTTGAATATCTTGAAGTCGACAATAATGTAGAAAATCCTGAACTCGGAAAGAGAAAGGTTCCTTTTACAAGAGAATTATATGTGGAAAGAGAAGATTTCATGGAGGAACCACCAAAGAAATATTTCCGTATGTTCCCAGGGAAATGAAGTTCGTTTCATGAATGCATATTTTGTAAAATGCAACAGCTGCGTGAAGGATGAAAACGGAAATATAACAGAGATACATTGTACTTACGACCCACAGTCTAAAGGTGGCAACAGCCCGGATGGACGTAAAGTAAAAGGAACAATTCACTGGGTATCAGCAGAATACGGAAAATGTGCAACAGTTCGATTATATGAAAATATCGTTGATGAGGAACTTGGAGTATACAATGAGGATGGAAGTCTTAATCTGAATCCAAATTCTCTTACTGTACTTGATAACTGTATACTTGAACCGGCTCATGGAAGCAAAGGCATATGACAGTTATCAGTTTGTCAGAAATGGATTTTTCTGTGCCGATTGTAAAGATTCAAAAGATGGACAGCCGGTATTTAATAGAATCGTATCATTAAAGAGCTCATTTAAGCTCCCAAAATAAATAGGTGGTTGAAAATTATGGATTATATGTCGGATTTAGAAAAATTTGGAATAAAAGCAGGTCATATTGAAGAATTATACGCTGATAATTCTCAGGGTAAACCTCAAAAAGCAGTAAACACTGTAAAAGAAAAAGAGCAGGAAAAGGAAGAGGACTTCCTGTTTGATAAGAAGATACAATGTCCGGTTTGCGACAAAGAATTTATGTCACGTACAGTGAAATCTTCAAAAGCAAGAATGATAGGAACGGACAACGATCTAAGACCAAGATTTAAGTCGATAGATACGTTAAAGTATGGTGTTACATCATGTCCTTATTGTGGCTACAGCGCATTGAACAATGAATTCGTGCATCTGTCCACTACACAGATACACCTTATCCGTGACGGCGTCTGTGCGAAATACAAAGCAAATATGGCAGGTATGCCTGATGTATACTCATACAACTATGCTATAGATAAGCATAAGCTTGCACTTTTCTGTTCGGTTGTCAAAAAAGGAAAGACAAGCGACAAGGCTTATATCTGCCTTAAGATTTCCTGGCTTTGCAGAGGCAAAAAGGAAGAATTAGAGGCGAAAGGATATGAGCAGTCATCTAAAGAGTACCAGGATGCTGAGAAAGAAGAGCTGTATTATTATGGTCAGGCATTAGATGGCATGACTAAAGCTGTAGCGTCTGAATCCTTCCCGATATGCGGAATGGATCAAAATACAATGGATATTCTGCTTGCGCAGATGAACACAAGGCTTGGCAACTACGAGATAGCTTCAAAACTTGTGTCAAGGATACTTGTATCTCAGACGGCAAACAGAAAAGTAAAAGATAAGGCACTCGATCTGAAAGATGAGCTTGTCAGTATATTAAAAAGAAGCAAATAGGTATAAAAAATCCCTTCCAACAGATATTTGATCTTGTTGGAAGGGATTTTTATTAAATAATGATCCAAAACGGATTAATTGTTTTTCTGTTTCTCTAACTCAAGAAGCTTCATTGCACGAACCTTTAATGGAAGTCCGAACAGAGTGATGAATCCATCTGCATCGTGGTGATCATAGAGATCTCCGGTAGTGAAGCTTGCAAGTGATTCACTGTAGAGAGAATATGGTGAAGTAGTACCGGCCTTGATGATATTGCCTTTATAAAGTTTAAATTTAACTTCTCCGGTTACATATTCCTGTGTAGACTCCACAAAGCCTGTATAGCTTCACGCAGAGGTGTGAACCATTTTCCTTCATACACAACCTGTGCAAGCTGGTTGGCCATATCTTTTTTAACCTTCATGGTATCGCGGTCGAGACATAACTCCTCAAGCTGGTCATGTGCCTCCATAAGGATAGTTCCACCAGGAGTTTCATAAACACCTCGTGATTTCATTCCTACAACACGGTTTTCTACGATGTCAACGATACCGATTCCGTGCTTGCCGCCGAGACGGTTGAGCTCACGGATTATGTCTGAAACCTTCATCTCTTTTCCGTTTACTGATTTTGGAACACCTTTTTCAAAAGTCATAGTTACATATTCCGGTTCGTCAGGAGCATGCTCCGGTGAAACTCCGAGAACTAAGAGATGATCATAGTTTGGCTCCTGTGAAGGATCCTCAAGTTCAAGTCCCTCGTGGCTTATATGCCATAAGTTTCTGTCACGGCTGTAGCTTGAATCTGTACTGAATGGAAGATCGATTCCGTGTGCTTTACAATATTCGATCTCAGCTTCACGAGAATCCATTTTCCAGTTGTCCTGACGCCATGGAGCGATTACTTTAATATCAGGAGCTAAGGCTTTAATACCGAGTTCGAAGCGGATCTGGTCATTTCCTTTTCCGGTAGCACCATGACAGATGGCAACAGCGCCTTCTTTCCGGGCAATTTCTACGAGCTTCTTTGCAATTCCCGGACGTGCCATTGATGTTCCAAGAAGATATTTGTGCTCATACACTGCACCTGCCTGTACACAAGGTACAATATAATCATCACAAAACTCATCTGTGATATCTTCTATGTAAAGCTTTGAAGCGCCTGATAATTTTGCTCTTTCGTCAAGACCATCAAGTTCTTCACCCTGTCCGCAGTTTACACAGCAGCAGATCACATCGTAATCATAAGTTTCTTTGAGCCATGGAATGATGGCTGTAGTATCGAGTCCGCCTGAATAGGCTAATACAACTTTTTCTTTCATAAGTAAATGAACCTTTCTTTATATATGTTTGTTTCAAACTGCATTGTTTGGCAGTCAATCACTATACTAAATATATAACAGACTGCCATATAATGCAAGTGAAAAAATATACATTGAAAATGAATATTTATACAAAATTTTGTATATTTTTTCTCTTTACCAATTTCATAAGCTGTACTATTATAGTTATAAAGTTAAAAAGAGATGCCGTATTTAAAAAGGTATTCGGAAAAGAGGATGTACATATGATCAAAGCAGGAATTATTGGTGCGACAGGCTATGCGGGAGCAGAGATTGTCCGTATACTTATGAATCATAAAGAGGTGGAGATAGCATGGTTTGGTTCCAGAAGTTATATAGATCAAAATTATGCTGATATATATAGTAATTTTTCAGATCGTTGATGCAAAATGTATGGACGATAATATGGAAGAGCTTGCGGCATCGGTCGATGTTATATTTACAGCAACTCCACAGGGATTTCTGGCAGGAGTGCTGACAGAAGAAATATTAAATAAAGTAAAGATCATAGATCTTTCAGCGGATTTCAGGATAAAGGATGTAGCAACTTATGAAAAATGGTACAAAATAGAACATAAGTCACCAAAATTTATAGATGAAGCTGTATACGGCTTGTGCGAAATCAACAGGGACAAGATCACAAAGGATACGAGACTTGTTGCAAATCCGGGATGTTATACTACATGCTCGATCCTTACAGCATACCCACTTGTAAAGGAAGGTCTTATTGACACAGATACACTGATCGTAGACGCAAAATCAGGTACATCCGGAGCAGGAAGAGGCGCAAAGACACCAAACCTTTTCTGCGAAGTAAATGAAAGCATGAAAGCATACGGTGTTGCTTCACACAGGCACACACCTGAAATAGAAGGCAGCTTGGATATGCAGCCGGAAAAGAAATTCTCATAAATTTCACACCTCATCTTGTTCCTATGAACAGGGGGATCCTTGCTACAGAATATGCCACATTAAAGAGAAAACCTGATGGAACACTTCCTACATATGATGAGATAAAAGCTGTATACGATAAATACTATGCTAAGGAAAAATTTGTAAGAGTATTAAAAAAGGGTGTCTGTCCTGAAACAAAATGGGTCGAGGGAAGCAACTATGTAGACATTAATTTTGTCATAGATGATAGAACTGGCAGGATCGTTATGATGGGAGCACTTGATAATCTTGTAAAGGGAGCCGCCGGACAGGCAGTACAGAATATGAATCTGCTATTTGGGTTTGATGAGGCAGAAGGACTTAATATGGTTCCAATGTTTCCGTAAGATTTGTGATATATGACTTATAGTGAGGGCAAATATGAATAAGATAGATTTTAAAATACGTCAGATGACAATTGATGATTATGAAGAAGTATATAAATTATGGCAGGGAATCCATGGATTTGGAATACGCTCCATTGATGATTCAAAGGAAGGTGTTGACAGATTCTTAAAGAGAAACCCAGGCATAAGTACGGTTGCAGTCGCAGATGATAAAATTGTCGGTGCGATACTCTGTGGACATGATGGCAGAAGAGGCTGCCTGTATCATGTATGTGTGAATGAGGCATACAGAAAATGCGGAATAGGCAAGTCGATGTCGGTTTCATGTATGAGAGCACTTCAGGCAGAACACATAAATAAGGTGAATATCATAGCCTTCAAGAGCAATGAGCTTGGAAATAATTTCTGGAAAGAAGAAGGCTGGACTTTCAGGGACGATCTAAACTATTATGATTTTACTTTGAACGAAGATAATATAACAAGATTTAATAAATAGATAAAATATCCGGATAGAGAGGAATTTAGAACAATGGACGAAAAAAATATGGAACAGATAATGGAAAAAGCACAAGGTGCTTATAGAGGCACTGCCTTATATCCAAAGGTTTAACCGCAAAATAATCGTAGTTAAATATGGCGGTTCAGCAATGGTAGATGAAGATCTTAAAAAACAGGTGATCCAGGATGTTACCCTGCTTAAGCTTGTAGGATTCAAGCCTATAATTGTACATGGTGGAGGAAAGGAAATAAGCCGCTGGGTTGGAAAAGTCGGAAAAGAACCGGAGTTTATAAACGGCCTTAGAAAAACAGATGCAGAGACAATGGAAATTGCCGAGATGGTTTTAAACAAGGTCAATAAATCACTTGTAAGCCTTGTTGAGGGGCTGGGAGTCCTTTCTATAGGAATCAGCGGAAAAGATGGCGGTCTTCTTAAAGTTAAAAGAAATATTCAGATGGAAAAGATATAGGATTTGTTGGAGAGATCACAGAAGTAAATCCTAAAATATTATATGATCTTCTCGAAAAGGATTTCCTGCCGATAGTGTGTCCTATAGGAATGGATGAGGATTCAAATTCATATAATATCAATGCTGATGATGCAGCCTGCGCAATTGCAAGAGCTGTTTCAGCAGAAAAATTAGCTTTCCTCACAGATATTGAAGGAGTATATAAAGATCCTGATGATAAATCGACACTGATTTCAGAACTTACTGTCAGTGATGCAAAAAAGCTTATAACAGATGGATTTATCGGAGGCGGAATGCTTCCTAAGCTTAATAACTGCATAGATGCTATAGATAACGGTGTATCGCGCGTGCATATCCTTGACGGAAGGATAGCACACTGCCTGCTTCTTGAAATCTTTACAAATAAAGGAATCGGTACAGCTATCCTTGGGGATAAGGAGGAAAAATTTAATCATGAATAAAGAAAATTACATAAATCAGACAGAAAGTGAATTATTACATACATATAACAGATTTCCTGTAGTGTTTGATCATGGTGAAGGTGTACATCTGTATGATACAGACGGAAAAGAATATCTTGATTTTGCGGCAGGAATAGCTGTATGCGCATTGGGATACATTAATGAAGCACACAAAAAGCATTAAAAGATCAGACAGATAAATTGCTCCACACATCTAATCTGTATTATAATACCCAGATAATGGATGCAGCAAAAAAAGTATTAGATGGCGCTGATATGGACAGAATCTTTTTCACAAACAGTGGAACAGAGGCAATTGAAGGTGCAATAAAGTCTGCAAAGAAATATGCATACACAAGGGATGGACATGCAGGACATGAGATAATCGCAATGAAGCATTCATTCCACGGACGAAGCATAGGAGCACTTTCAGTTACAGGAAATGCACATTATCAGGAGCCGTTTGAACCGCTTATGCCGGGTGTTAAATTTGCTGATTTTAATGATCTTGAAAGTGTCAGATCACTTGTCACAGATAAGACATGTGCTATTATCATGGAAACCGTTCAGGGAGAAGGCGGGATTTATCCGGCTGATGAAGAATTTCTCAAGGGAGTAAGAAAGCTTTGTGATGAGAACGATATCCTTTTGATACTGGATGAAATACAATGTGGAATGGGACGAAGCGGAGCTCTTTTTGCATGGCAGAAATATGGCGTAAAGCCTGATATAATGACGGTCGCAAAAGCGCTTGGCTGTGGAGTGCCGGTCGGAGCATTTATGATGACACAAAAGGTTGCCGACAAATCACTTGCACCGGGAGATCACGGAACAACATATGGAGGAAATCCGTTTGTAGGGGCTGCGATCAACGCTGTTTTTGATGAGTTTAAGAGACTTGATATTATAGGACATGTAAATGAGATCGCACCATATCTTGAATCGGAACTTGATAAACTCGTTTCAAAATATGACTGCCTTACGGCAAGAAGAGGTATGGGACTTATGCAGGGAGTAGAATGTACACTTCCTGTAGGAAAAGTATCTGCTGAAGCATTGAATCAGGGACTTGTTGTTATAACAGCAGGAAGTAATGTGCTTCGTTTTGTCCCACCGCTTATTATTGAAAAATCAGATGTTGACGAAATGATAGAAAAACTTTCTAATACACTTGTAATACTTGGCAAAAGCTTGTAAAATATAAAAGACATCGATCCTCCTTCTGGAAATCCCCGGAAGGAGATATATGAAAAAAATATTATATTTTATTACTGTATTGACTATGGCAGTATTTATATTAACCGCTTGCAGAAAGAATGATGCGACGGTGTATTTTGCGTCAGAAAATACACAGGCTGATAATGATGAGGACATATCACATCAGTCCACAGAAAATTCTGATACATCAGTAAAAGAAAGCAGCAGTGAAAATGAAGATCCGGCGCTGAAGTTGTGGTTTATGTCTGTGGAGAAGTCAATGATCCAGGTGTCTATCATCTCCCCAATAAAAGCCGTGTTTGTGATGCTATAGAATCTGCGGGCGGAATGACGGATGATGCAGGCAGAGATTTCTGGAATCTTGCATCTGAAGTATATGATGGCCAGATGATCTATGTGCCGACAAAGGAAGAAGTTGAAAGCGGAAGCGTACCAAAACCAGACACGGAAAATACTGACGTTTCATCAGGTGATTCTTCAAAATAAATATCAATACCGCATCAAAAGAAGAACTTATGACACTTGCAGGTATAGGTGAGAGCAAAGCTGATAATATTATAAAATACAGGCAGGAAAACGGCAGCTTTTCCTCTGTTGAAGATCTTACAAATGTATCAGGCATAGGTGAGTCGATATTTAATAAAATAAAAGATAGTATAACAGTTTGATAGGAGTATTTAAATGCCAAAAAAAGTGCTTGTCGTAGATGACGAAAAATTAATTGTAAAAGGGATCCGCTTTAGTCTTGAGCAGGACGGAATGGAAGTGGATTGCGCATATGATGGGGAGGAAGCATTAAATAAGGCTAAGAGTAATTCATACGATATGATACTTCTTGACATTATGCTTCCTAAAATGGATGGATTTGAAGTCTGTCAGGCTATAAGGGAATTTTCGGATATGCCAATTGTCATGCTTACTGCAAAAGGTGATGATATGGATAAGATCCTTGGACTGGAATACGGGGCAGATGATTATATTACAAAGCCGTTTAATATTCTTGAGGTAAAAGCCCGCATCAAAGCAATTATGAGAAGGACTTCACCGGCCAGACAGCAGGCCGCACAGGCTTCGGTCATTGAAAAGAGAGATCTCAAGCTGGACTGTGAAAGCAGAAGGCTTTTTATAAACGGAACAGAGATCAATCTTACGACAAGAGAATTTGAATTGCTGGAGATAATGGTAAAAAACGAAAACAAAGTTTACAGCAGGGAAAACCTGCTTAATCTTGTCTGGGGCAAGGAATATCCGGGAGATGTAAGAACTGTTGATGTCCATGTCAGGAGATTGAGGGAAAAAATAGAAACAAATCCGAGTGAACCGAAATATGTCCATACAAAGTGGGGCGTAGGATACTATTACAACCAGAAGTAGTGGAAGGATCTCTAAATGAAAGATTTTGTTAAAAGCCTGAAATTCAGACTTATTCTATTATGTGTAGCTCTTGTGCTTATTCCGGAGGTTATACTTTGCGTCGGTATTTTAAATACATATGAGTCAAGAGCTATATCTATCCGTGAGAGCGAGGTCTTAAGTCAGGCCAAAATTCTTGCAAACAAGATATCTACAAGTGAATATTTTACAGAAATGGCGAGGGCATAAGTAATATTGATGCCCAGATTGACATGCTCACAACTATTTATGAGGGAAGAGTTCTTGTTGTAGATCATAATTACAAGATCATCAAAGATACGTACAATCTTGATGACAATAATACTATTATTTCAGAAGAGGTTATAAAAACCTTTGCGGCCTCAGAAATAACGAATTATGATTCCAAAAATCACTATATTGAGTTATCTGTACCCATCAGTGATCCTAATGAAAAGGATGCAGAGATAGTCGGAGCACTTGTTGTAAGCGTTTCTACAGATAATATCTCACTTAATCTTACATACCTTACACAGATTGCCATAACTGTTGCGATACTAAGTGGTGCGGCTGTGCTGTTTTTTGGGATATTGTTTTCTATTCACCTTATTAATCCATTTAAAAAGCTTTCCGATGGCATTGCTGATATAAAGGCCGGATATGGTGAAGCTGAACTGAATGTAAATGATTGTACAGAAACGAAAACTATCTGCAGTAATTTTAATTCGATGCTTTCAGGCATGCGTGTGATGGATGAATCAAGGCAGGAGTTCGTATCAAATGTGTCACATGAGCTTAAGACGCCGCTTACTTCCATGAAGGTACTTGCTGATTCTATCAACAGCATGGGAGCAGAGGCTCCTATTGAAATTTATAGGGAGTTTATGGGCGATATAACGAATGAAATAGAACGTGAGACAAAGATCATAAATGATCTTTTATCCCTTGTTAAAATGGATAAGTCTGCGGCAGACCTGAATATCGAAACCGTAAATATAAATGAAATGCTGGAGCAGATCCTTAAGAGACTTCAGCCTATAGCGGACAAACAAAAAGTAGAGCTTGTGCTTGAAAGCTTCAGACCTGTATCGGCGGAGATTGATGAGGTAAAGCTTACACTTGCTTTTACAAATCTCGTTGAGAATGCAATAAAATATAATACTGACAGCGGCGAAGGCTGGGTACATGTATCATTAAATGCAGATCATCAGTATTTTTATCTTAAAGTTGAGGATAATGGTATAGGGATACCGGAAGAGTCTCTGGAACACATTTATGAAAGATTTTACAGAGTTGATAAATCACATTCAAGGGAAATTGGTGGAACAGGGCTGGGACTGGCTATAACAAGAAGCTCAATACTTATGCACCGCGGTGCGATAAAAGCTCATAGTGTTTTAAACGAAGGTACGACCTTTGATGTCCGTATTCCGCTTAACTATATTGCGTAAGGAGGGGCTATGAATAAAAGGATATTGGCATTTGTCCTCGTTGTAATTTCGATTTTAAGTTTAGTTGGATGCAGCAGGAAAACGGGAAAAGATGATTTTAAACTATTCTATTTAAATATAGATATCACCGGAACACAGGCTGTTTCATATGATTTTAAACAGGATGGTATGACGCATAAAGAGGCAATAGATAAGCTGTTGGATAAGCTTTCAGATGCTCCGGATGATTCTAAGCTTAGAAAGACGATTCCTGACGGAGTAGAAGTCCTCAGTCATGAAGAAACCGGGTACAATTGTGTTATAGATTTTTCAAAGGAATATTATGATATGACTCCGGCGGAGGAAGTTCTTATGAGATCTGCGGTTGTAAGGACTATAACACAGCTTGATTCAGTCATGTATATAAGCTTTACTGTTGAGTCGGCACCACTTCTTAATTCTGATGATGAAGTGATAGGGAGCATGAGTGCAGACAGCTTTGTTGAGAATCCGGGGGAACAGATCAATTCAAGTGTTGAGGAAACACTTACGTTGTATTTTGCGGACAAAGATGGCACAGGACTTGAAAAAAAAAAAAGAGTGATACATTACAGTTCGAATATATCACTTGAGAAGCTTGTGATAGAACAGCTGATAGAGGGACCTAAGAACAGTAAGCTTCAGGCAACACTGCCATCTACGACCAAGCTTATCAATATTTCTGTTATGGATGGTATATGTTATTTAAATCTTGATTCAACATTTAAGAATAATTTAAATAACGAGCTCAAAGAAGATGTTATATTGTATTCTATAGTGAATTCACTCACATCCCTGCCAAACGTGGATAAAGTACAGATATCGGTAAACGGGGAAAATAGCGGTACATTTATTTACAACTTTAAATTGAACGATATGTATGAGTTTAACAAGGAACTGGTACAGGATGCGGATTCTGAAAATAATAAGACTACAGAGACGCAGACTGAACAGCAAAATAATAAATAATGGGGATTTAAATAAACAAACGGCCAATGCTGCTGTTTGCATTATCTGTTATTGGTGGGATCATTTTACATAGCAATTGGAAAATGGCCGGACTGGCAATATTTATATTTGCCTGTCTGGCAGGTTTTTTCCCTTTTTTTCGATAAGGTTCAGATCAAAGATATTCATTCAGACGATGATAGTCATTGTGCTATTTATCGTATCTTCAATTAATTATTCTAATCAGTATAAATTCAGGGAAATGTATATGGACGATTTGCATGACAGCATGAGCGTTGTCTGCGAAGGGGATATATATAAAATTGAAAATAGTGATCATGGTGTCAGGATATATTTAAATGATTGTGCAGTGAAATTGAAGGATGGGAAGGCTTCGCTGTGTAACAATATAATGATATACAGTGACCAAGGCGGATATTCTGTAAAAAACCGGCTTAAAGTGTATGGAAAAGTGAAGCTTTTTAAAGAGGCGGCAAATGAGGGGGAGTTTGACCTTAAGAAGTTTTACCAATCCCAGAAAATAGATTTTGCTATTTCAGCGGCGGAAATTAAAGAATATAATACTGATGATTTTTTGGATGAAGTATGTAGAAAGCTATATGCCTTTAGAGATAAGTTTAAGGCTTCAATATACGATATAACAGATGAAAGAACAGCAGGAGTATTAAATTCGATGATAGTCGGGGACAAAAGTCTCCTGGATACAGAAATTAAAGAATTGTACCAGAATTCAGGCATATCACATATCCTTGCCATTTCAGGACTGCATGTGTCGATGATCGGAATGACATTGTACAAGCTGCTGAGGAAAAGAGGAACAAGCTTCCTTGCTGGTATGGCGGTAACAACGATTATCTTATTCAGCTATTCTTTTATGACGGGTAATTCTGTGTCAACCCAGAGAGCTGTATATATGTGCATATGTTTTATGCTTGCAGCTGTGATAGGAAGAAAAACGGATATGCTGACATCTCTGGCTTTACAGCAATAATTATTTTGATGGATAATCCATTTTGCTATATTATTCTGGGTTTGTGTTTTCATTTGCTGCAATTGTTTCCATAGCTATTGTTGTTCCGGCGTTTTCTCCGGAAAAAAATGATGAACATGATGTGAAAGAGGCAAATATTAAAACCACAAAAATAAAATCTGCAATAAATTATTAAGCACACTGTGGAGTACGGCAGGCATACAGGTTGCAATGCTCCCGATTGTGGCATTCTACTTTTATGAAATACCATTATATTCGTTATTTATAAATCTGATCGTTCTGCCTCTTGTGCCATTCGTTTTTGCTTTTTCTATTTTGGCTGGAGTAACTGGGTTTATAAGCATTTTTGCGGGAAAGGTAATTGTGTTTCCGGCAAAAATAATTATTGATCTATATGAAATTGTGTGTGAAGCAGTAGAAAAAATACCATATAATCAGCTTATAGTAGGAAAACCGAATGCTGCAAAAATATTATATTTCTATTTAATTTTAGGAATAATGCTTTGTATAATAAAACTTATAAAGAAAAATGTTTTGCGCAGAGTGATAAAAACGGTAGTTTGCATATTTCTTACGATGTTACTTTGTTATAACGGAAAAGAAAAATTTGAGATAGATATACTTGATGTCGGACAGGGAGATGGAACATTTATCAATATGCAGATGGAACTGCCGTTTTTATAGATGGAGGCAGTACGAGCAAGGACAAAATCGGTAAATATACAATAATCCCCTTTTTGAAATCTAAGGGAATTTCTGAAATATCATACTGGTTCGTCTCACATGCGGACGAAGATCATATAAACGGATTATATGAGCTGATGGAAGCTGGATATAAGATAGATAATTTGGCAGTGTCACAGAGTGCTGTAAAGTGTGATGAAAAAACGGCAGAGATAACAGAACTAGCGAGAAAATTAAATATAAATATAATAAAATTATCTGAAGGTGATAAGATACGGATTACAGATGAAGATCGAATAGAGTGCTTATATCCGTATAAAAACACTGTATCTGACAACCGCAATGACATATGTCTTACGCTAAATGTGGTCTCTGGAAGCTTTAGCGCAATATTTGCAGGGGATATTCCAACGGAGACGGAGCAGGTTATTTTAGCAAACAGTAATATTGGAAAAACAAATTTGTTCAAAGTAAATCATCATGGCTCTAAAGGTTCAAATTCGAAGGAATGGCTTTCGACAATAAAACCGGATATATCGGTTATTTCATGTGCTCTTAAAAATAATTACGGACATCCTGCTGATGAAACACTGCACAGGCTTGAAAATTGCAAAACAAGGATATTTTATACAATGTACAGTGGTCAGATCAGCATTATAAAAGATGATAAAGAAAATTTAATCATAAATAAATTTTTAGAAAATGAATCTGCAGCGGTTAGGTAGACATCTTTTGGGTAAAAATGTTATAATTACAATATGAAAACGATTGATAATGATATAAAAGCAGGAGAATTTAAAAAAGTATATTTATTATATGGTGAGGAAAGATATCTCATCAGACAGTACAGGGATAAGCTTATAAAGGCTATGGTAAAAGAGAACGATACAATGAACTTTTCGTCTTTTGAAGGAGACGGAATCAGTCAGAAAGAAATCATAGACCTCGCAGAGACACTTCCTTTTTTTGCTGACCGCAGGGTTATCCTCATCGAAGATGCGGGCATATTTAAAAAAAACGGGGATGAGCTTGGAGAGTATCTTCAGACGGCACCGGATACGACACACTTTATATTTGTTGAGGAAAGTGTAGACAAAAGAAGCAGGATATACAAAGCAGCGGCAAAGTGCGGTAATCCTGTTGAGTTTAAAACACAGACGGATGAAACGCTTGCCAGATGGGTTGGAACCCGCATAAGGAAAGAAGGGAAGGGTATGAGCCGGGCTGCCTATGATCTTTTTATAAGCAAGACCGGGACTGATATGGAAAATATAGATAAGGAACTTGAAAAGCTTATCTGTTACTGCCTGGACAAAGAAGTTATAGAAATCGCTGATGTGGAGGCGATCACAACAGAGCAGATCCAAAATAAGATTTTTGATATGGTAGATGCAATTGCTTCGCACAACCAGATAAAGGCTCTGGATCTTTATTATGATCTTCTCGCACTAAAAGAACCGGCTATGCGAATTATGTATCTCATATCACGCCAGTTTAATATAATGCTTACAATAAAAGCCATGATGAATCAGGGATTTGGAAATAAAGACATAGCCAAAAGGCCGGATGCCCGGAATGGGCTGTCAGAAAGTATCAGTCACAATGCAGGGCGTATTCGATGGAACAGATAAAGCAGGCTGTAAGGGATGGAGTTGAATACGAAGAAGCAGTAAAGACCGGACGGATGAATGACCAGATGGCGGTAGAATTGTTTATTGTACAGTATTCCGCAGCTGGTACAGCAGAGAAATGACATTTTTAAGCAAAAAATTGAGCACAAAAAACCACCAGAATGACGGTACTGGTGGTTTTATTATTTATCTTATTAAGCTACACCGTTAACAAGTTTGCTTAAACGAGAAACTTTTCTAGCGCGTTATTTTTGTGATAAACGCCTTTAGAACAAGCAGTTGAGATCACAGATGTTGCATCCTTTAAAGCAGCCTCAGCAGCAGCTTTATCGTTTGCAGCTACAGTAGCCTCAACTTTTTTGATAGAAGTCTTAACTTCTGATCTGATAGCTTTGTTTCTAGCTGTCTTTGTCTCTGTAACTAAAATTCTTTTCTTTGCAGATTTAATGTTTGCCAACTCGCACACCTCCATATAATCTAATCTATAGGGTGCCGAAACAGACACGGACGCTCCGGCACGAACATACTAGAATATAATATGCCAAGCCTGCCTACGTGTCAATACATATTTTGAAAAAAATTGTAAAAAATATATATCAAATTAAATTTACAGGAATATTATATACGGGAGGCATAAATTTGATGGGTATGGAATGTTCAATTCGTACTGATCTGGCAGTTGAAACACAAGAGAGTCTGAAAAAAACGAATTCTAATCTCCGAGGGGTAAATTATAGCGAAGAAAAACGAAAAGATGATATAAAAGTGAGTGTGGTTACGATCGAAACAGAGAATGCTTCGAAACTTACAGGCCGGCCAAGAGGCAGATACGTTACAATAGAGGCTCCGCAGATGACGGAAGACGATGAGTTATATCGGCAGAGCGTATCGGAAGAATTTGCAGGGGTATTAAAGAAAATGATCCATGATGCATGTAAAAAAGAAGAGTACCATACACTTGTAGTAGGGCTTGGAAACAGGGATGTTACGCCGGATGCACTTGGACCACGGGTTGTAGATAATTTATTTATCACAAGGCATATGGTAAAAGAATATGGGAAATATGCGTTTGGTGAGGAAAGGGTAAACAGTATAAGTGGTCTGGTGCCCGGAGTGATGGCGCAGACAGGGATGGAAAGCCTTGAAATAATAAAAGGAGTGGTAAACCAGACGAAGCCGGATTTTATTATTACGATAGATGCACTGGCAGCAAGAAGTACAAAGAGACTTGGATGTACGATACAGCTTACCGATACAGGTATAGTTCCGGGAAGCGGGGTCGGAAATCATAGAAACAGGATCTCACATGAAAACATCGGAGTGCCGGTTATATCTATTGGTATACCGACAGTTATTGATGCAGTGACGATCGTGTCGGATGCTGTAAATGCAAACAGGGACATGACTGAAAAGCTTATGTCTCCAAAATTAAATGGAATGTTTGTTACACCTAAGGATATAGATGATACAATAAAAAAACTCGGATTTCTTGTGTCTGAGGGGATAAATATAGCTTTTAGCGCATAGTATTAATTATCATGATCGATCTGGAAGGCGGAAATATGCGTAAAAAGTTATTTACAGCTATGGTTTTGACATATCTGACCAGCATAGTTATATATGGATGTGGCATAGACAGAAAGTTTTGGGAAAAAGTATTCCCAGAACTTACATATAAAGAAGCATACAGCAAAGATGCAGACATAATAGAGGACGAATCGACCATGTCATCTTCAGTCATGGAATATGCTGCTATGGAAAACGAAAATGCTGTAGCAAAAACAGAAAAAAATGAGGAAACCTCTAAGCAGGAAGAAGAGGAATCTACGCAGGTTCAGGCGGCGGAAACAGAAATAAAACCTGAAACAGCAGATATTGATTACAGCGAAATTTCATTTGAATATGAAGATCTAGTGAAAAACTTCTATCAGGTGGACAAGACCACTACAATAGGAGAGAACCAGCTGAACAGGGATATTCTGTTAAAGGATGTAAAATAGATGAAAGCCAGGATGGACCGGCTATACTTATCTACCATACGCATTCGCAGGAAGGATATAGTGATTCCGTGGAAGGAGACCCGGATACAACAGTTGTCGGAGTTGGAGATTATCTCGAAAAACTGCTTACGGAAAAATATGGACATAAGGTATTGCACCATAAAGGGGAATATGATGTAAACGACAGGGATCATGCGTATTCCAATGCGCTGCCTGAGGTTGCCGGGGTGATAAATGAAAACCCTCAGATACAGCTTGTGATAGATCTTCACAGAGATGGTGTGGCAGATACGACAAGACTTGCAACGACAATAAATGGGAAACCGACGGCTCAGATCATGTTTTTTAATGGTCTTAGCAGGACAGTGGAAAGAGGCGATATAAGCGGACTTCTAATCCATATATAAATGATAATCTTGCTTTATCTTTTCAGATGGAGGTTGCTGCAGAAAAATTTTATCCTGGTTTTACCAGAAGGATATACTTAAAGGGATACAGATATAATATGCATTTATGCCCGAAATCAATGCTTGTTGAGGTGGGGGCGCAGACCAATACTTTAGAAGAAGCTATGAATGCTATGGAACCACTTGCTGATATAATAGATAAAGTAATAAAAAAGGACAAATGACCTTTTTTTAATAAGAAAAACATTATAGACTAAGCATAGGTAGTAAATTTTGTGAAAAAAATAGTTAAAATTTATTCTTTTTTATAACATTTTACTTAAACAAAGAAATATTTCTATGTGGACAGTAGAATAGGGGGAAAATAAATGATAGATTATACAGAGGGTTCTGGAAAACAATATCATACAGGTGTTGGACCGGGTGATATTGGAAAATATGTTATACTTCCGGGAGATCCCAAAAGGTGCAGCAAGATTGCAGCACACTTTGAGGATGCAAAGCTTGTAGCAGACAGCAGGGAATATGTCACATATACAGGAACAATCGATGGCGTAAAGGTCAGTGTGACATCGACGGGGATAGGAGGACCCTCAGCTGCTATTGCTATAGATGAACTGTCGAAATGTGGGGCAGATACATTTATAAGAGTAGGAACATGCGGCGGAATGCAGGAGGATGTCTGCGGCGGAGATATCGTTATCGCAAATGGTGCAATCCGTATGGAAGGGACAAGCAGGGAGTTTGCCCCAATAGAATATCCGGCGGTACCTGATGTTAATGTTATGAATGCCCTTATAGTCTGCTGCGGATGAGGCTGGAACAAAATATCATGTCGGGGTAGTCCAATGTAAAGATTCTTTCTTTGGACAGCATGAACCGGAAATAATGCCGGTGAGTTATGAGCTTACTGACAAATGGCAGGCATGGCTTAGAATGGGATGTCTTGCATCAGAAATGGAGTCAGCTGCCCTTTTTATAGCAGGAAGCTTTTTGAGGGTAAGAGTTGGTTCATGCTTCCTTGTAGTAGCAAATCAGGAGAGAGCAAAAAAAGGATTGATAAATAGGCAGGCTCATGATACAGAACTTGCAATTTCTACAGCAGTAGATGCTATACGCATACTTATAAAGGAGGATGACAACCGGTAAATATACTGGATGATCATAAATTACAAGAGGTAAGCACAAGAAAAGGAGAAAAAAATGAAAAAGAAATTTTTAGCAGTTGTACTTGGTGCAGCAATGACTCTTTCAATGGCAGCATGTGGAGCTGGTGATTCTAAGAGCAGCACAGAGTCGGGTTCTAAATCCGGTTCAGATTTTAAAGTAGGAATTGTTCTTGATGTAGGTGGAGTAAATGATGGCTCATTCAACCAGACATCATGGGAAGGATTAGAGAAGGCAGAGAAAGAACTCGGAATCAAGGCTTCATACCTTGAATCAGATTCAGATGGAGATTATGCCGCAAATATCGAAAACTTTATTGATGATGACTGTGACCTTATTATCTGTGTCGGATATATGCTTGCAGATGCTACTAAGACAGCAGCCGAAGAAAATCCGGATCAGAAATTTGCAATCATCGATGATGCTACGATCGATCTTGATAATGTAGCATGCCTTATGTTCGAGCAGGAACAGGCTTCTTATCTTGTAGGTTATGTGGCAGGTCTTACAACAAAGACAAACAATGTTGGTTTCGTTCTTGGAATGTCAAATGAGACAATGAACCAGTTTGGTTATGGATATTATGCAGGTGCTATTGACGCAAACCCAAATGTAAAAGTCCAGGGAATGAATGCAAACAGCTTTGCTGATGCTGCAACAGGAAAAGCAGATGCTAACTCTATGATCACAAATGGTGCAGATATAATCTTCCATGCAGCTGGTGGTACAGGACTCGGTGTTATTGAGGCTTGTCAGGAAGCTGGAATATATGCGATCGGTGTTGATTCAGACCAGTCAAGCGTTGCACCAAAGACTGTCATTACTTCAGCAATGAAGAGGGTTGATTCAGCAGTTTACGATATCGTTGAGAAAACAATGGATGACAAGTTCCAGAGCGGTGTAATCACATATGATCTTGCCAGCGAAGGTGTTGATATTGCTCCTACACAGGATTTACTTTCACAGGATGTAATCGACAAAGTAAACGATGTAAAACAGCAGATCGTTGATGGAAAAATCACAGTTCCAAAGACACAGAAAGACTTCGAAGCAAAATATGGTGATGTATACGAATTAGATTAATCAAGGTTGATCATTCCCCGCACGGCGTTTCGTGCGGGGCTTTTTAAATAATTATAGAGGTACATGGGAGGAAAAACTATGCGTGATATAACTATGGAACGTGTAAATGAAACAAGGGTACAGATTCTTGAAACAATTAAAAATCCGGTTCTTACACATGAACAAAAAGTTACCAATATGGCAAATCTGGCAGATTCACTTCTTGAAGTCTTAGATGTGCCGGAGGGACTTGATGAACTGCTTAATGCAGAGGGTGATGAGAAATGCATCTGTGATTTGTTTGAGGGACATGCTCCTGTAAGACCAAGGTATATTGTGCCGGATTACGCAAAGTTCTTAAAAGAGGGAAGTGAATTTTTACAGCTTCCTGCACCAAAGGATTTATACGAGGCATGTGATAGTCTGCTTATATTCTATAAGCATGTACCATCAGTTACAAATTATCCGGTTTATCTGGGACAGCTGGATGAACTATTAGAGCCATTTATGGATACGGTATCAGAAAAAGAGGCAAAGAAAATAATAAAGCTTTTCCTGCGTCATATAGACAGAACAGTCCTGGATTCATTTGCACATGCAGATATAGGTCCTGTGGACAGCCGTGCAGGAAGAATCATAATGGAGGCAGAGGCGGAGCTTGAGGATGCTGTTCCTAATATCTCAATGAAGTATGACGAAGACAAGACAAGTGATGAATATGCCATCAAAGCGGTTGAATGTGCGCTTAAGTGTGCTAAGCCAAGCTTTGCAAATCACAAGATGTTTGTAAATGAACTTGGAGAAAACTATGTGCTCGCAAGCTGTTATAATGGCCTTGCACTTGGCGGAGGTTCATATACGTTATGTCGTCTGATACTTGGTGGGATCGCAAAAAAATCTGATAGCATTGATGATTTTAAAAATAATAAGCTGCCATATGTAATGGATATCATGGCAAGGTACATGGATGCAAGGATCAGGTTTGAAGTTGAAGAGAGCGGCTTTTTTGAGAATAATTTCCTTGCAAAAGAAGGGTTTATATATAGAGATAGGTTCACGGCAATGTTTGGTCTTGTAGGACTTGCAGACGCAGTAAACATTCTTCTTGCAAAAGAAGGCATAGAGGGAAGATTTGGAAAGACAGAGAATGCTACACAGCTTGGGGTTGAGATTATGGATATAATAAATGATTTCAACAATGATCATGTAAATAAATACTGTGAATACACAGGAGGGCATTTCCTTCTTCATGCACAGGTAGGCATAGCAGAAGATATCAACATAACTCCGGGAACGAGGATCCCTATAGGAGAAGAGCCGGAGGAACTTGTTGACCAGCTTAATGTACTCAGTCATTTTCATAAATATTTTCCATCTGGAACAGGAGATATCTTCCCAATCGATATGACTGTGCACAGAAATCCTGAGTATGTTCTTGATATTATCAAAGGCTCATTTAAAAAGAATCTAAGATATCTTTCGTTCTATTCAAGCGATAGTGATGTGATAAGAGTTACAGGCTATCTTGTCAAACGTTCCGAGCTTGAAAAGCTGGATAAGGGTTCTGCTGTATTACAGGACACAACAGCGTTGGGGCTTGGTGCCTCAAAGAACGGCCATATATTAGAACGTAAGGTCAGATAGGCCTATGGAAAAAGTTGTTGTAAATAAAATAATCCCATTCAGCAGTGTAGATGGTCCGGGAAACCGTACCGCTGTATTTTTACAGGGATGCAATATAAACTGCAGATATTGCCACAACCCTGAAACAAGAGGAATGTGTACGAACTGTGGGGAATGCGTGGCGAAATGTCCAACCGGAGCCCTTTCAATAGAAAACAAAAAAGTAAAATACGACAGCAGTAAATGTGTATCATGTGATACCTGTATACATGTCTGTCGGCATGACAGTTCTCCACGGACAAAAGTAATGGATGCATATGAAGTTTATGATATGATCAAAAAACAGATACCATTTATCCGTGGAATCACAGTGTCGGGAGGCGAGTGTATGCTTCATCCGAGTTCCTTAAAGAGTTGTTTACACTTGCGGTGGAGGATGGACTTGGAACTCTTATTGATAGTAATGGTACAATTGATTTTTCGAAGGAAAAAGAACTTCTTGAAGTTTCAGATGGGGTAATGCTTGATATAAAAGCTTTCTCGTCTGAAGAACATAAAAAAATTACTGATTTTGGTAATGAAATCGTACTTAAAAATGCCCAATTTTTATCATCTTGTGGTAAACTATATGAGGTAAGGGCAGTAATTGTCCCTACGCTATATGATACAAAAGAAAGTATTATACAGATGGGAAAATTTTTAAAGCCATTGTATGAAAAGAATAAGTTTCGAATCAAGATCATTGCATACAGACCCATGGGGGTCCGGGAGAAATATTCACATTATCCCGTTCCGGATCAGGAATACCTGCATGAGCTTGCGGAGATATTAAAAAATTATGGGTTTGAAGACCTGATTATTATTTAAAGGAGGTGCCGAAAGTTGGAGCGAGTTAGTCATATGGATACTGGATCTGTTGCAGTTGAAATGCGAAATATCGTCAAAAAGTTTGGTGATTTCACAGCAAATGACCATATCAATCTTCTTGTACACAAAGGAGAAGTACACGCTATCCTTGGAGAGAATGGTGCAGGAAAGAGTACACTTATGAATGTACTGTATGGGTTGTACCGTCCTACAAGCGGTCAGATATTTATTGATGGGAAAGAGGTACAGATTTCCAGCCCGAAACACGCAATTGAACTTGGTATAGGTATGGTTCATCAGCATTTCATGCTGATTCAGCCTTTTACAGTAACGGAAAACATAATTCTTGGTGTTGAGCCGAGAAAGGGGCTTAAGGTAGATATTAAATCTGCCAGACAGAAAGTGGTTGAGCTTTCAGAAAGATATGGAATGAAAGTTGACCCAGATGCGAAAATAGAAGATATTTCAGTGGGAATGCAGCAAAGAGTAGAAATCCTTAAAGTTTTATACAGAGGTGCAAACACACTTATTCTTGATGAGCCGACTGCATCACTTACACCGCAGGAAATAGAGGAACTTATGGAGATAATAAGCAACCTTACTGCAGATGGAAAAAGTGTAATCCTTATAACACACAAATTAAAAGAAATAACGGAATCGTCTGATAACTGTACAATCATAAGAGCCGGCAAATATATAGACACAGTAAAAATCGGAGATGTCGATGAAAATAAGCTTGCCGCCATGATGGTTGGACGTGATGTAAACTTTAAGGTTGAAAAGAAAGATAAAACACCAGGAAATGTAGCTCTTGAGATAAAAATCTCCACGCTAAAGACTACAGAGGTGTCGAGATCTTAAAAGGCTTTGATCTCAATGTAAAAAGCGGAGAGATAGTTGGTCTTGCAGGAGTAGATGGCAACGGACAGACGGAACTTGTTGAAATCCTTACGGGACTTAGAAAAGCTGAATCAGGTAGTATAACTATGCTTGGAAAGGATGTCCTTAATAAAAAACCAAAGGAGATTTTCGAGAGCGGAATATCAAGTATTCCGGCTGACAGACAAAAATATGGTCTTGTTTTGGATTTCTCGATTGAGGATAACCTGATCTCACAGCATTTTGAGGAAAAACCATATTCCAATCACATGATCCTTGATCGAAAGAAAATCAGAGAACATGCAACGGAAATGATGGACAAGTTCGATATAAGACCAAGAGGCGCAGAGGCAAAACCGGCAGGAACTTTATCAGGAGGAAACCAGCAGAAGGTTATTATTGCGCGTGAGGTTACAAATGATAAAGAACTTCTTATTGCTGTAAACCCGACAAGAGGTCTTGATGTCGGAGCGATTGAATTTGTACACAAATATATAGTAGAGCAAAGAGATAAAGGAAGAGCTGTCCTTCTCGTTTCGTTTGAACTTGATGAGATAATGAATCTTTCAGACAGGATAGAGGTTATTTTGATGGTCAGATCAAAGGAAGCGTGTCAGGAAAAGACGCTGATGAGAAGGAACTTGGCTACATGATGGCAGGAGGAAAAAAGAATGAAAACTAAAAAGAAGAGTATTCTTGAGAGTAATATTCTCTACACGCTGATCGCCATTGTAGTTGGCTTTATTATCGGAGCAATATTCCTTTCATTTGCAGGAATAAGTGCATCAGCTGCTATTGCAAACTTATAGATAGTGTATTTGGAAAACCAAAATATATGATATGGACACTTGTATATGCCAGTCCGCTTATATTTACAGGACTTTCTGTAGCATTTTCATTCAGGACAGGTGTTTTTAATATCGGAGCAGAGGGACAGTTTGTAGTTGGAGTACTTGCCGCAACAGTTGTCGGGGTATTATTTAAGCTTCCGGCTATTATACATATTCCATTATGTATTTTAAGTGCTGCCGCAGCCGGAGCACTCTGGTCATGGATCGTTGGAATAATGAAAGTAAAAAGAGGTATACATGAAGTACTTTCATTTATCATGTTTAACTGGATCGCATTTTACCTTTCAAATTACGTGGTAAATCTTTCCGCAATAAAGAGAAGTACAGGTGGAGAGGCATCAAAAGATGTTGCTGACACCGCAAGGATCCTTCTTCCACAGGCGATAAGGAAAACTCTTGGATGCAGTGCTGCAAATGCAGGATTTATACTTGCAGTGATTGCCGCAATAGTTATATGGGTTTTGATCGAAAAGACAACACTTGGTTACAAATTAAAAGCAGTCGGCTTTAACAACGATGCCGCAAAGTTTGCGGGAATCAATTCAGATAAGTCAGTGCTTACTGCACTTAGTATTTCCGGAGCACTGGCCGGGATCGGTGGTGCTGTACAGGTGCTTGGAATGAGTGGAAGATTAAGCCAGTATGCAGGACAGGAAGGCTTCGGATTCCAGGGAATCACGGTTGCCCTTATAGCCGGATCTAATCCTATCGGATGTATACTTTCGGGTATATTCTATGGAGCAATGAAATATGGCGGATCAAAACTTACAATGGTTAATGCGCCATCGGAAGTTATAGATATTATTATGGGCCGTAATTATCATTATTGCAATTTCCCATGTATTTAAAAGACTTCTTCTGAGTGGAAGAAAGAAAAAGGAGGAAAAATAAATGGAAGCATTCATTCAGGATCTGGGAATTTTAATAAACGCTACTTTGATAGCCACACCTCCTTTACTTCTTGCAGCATTAGGTTCATGTTTTTCAGAACGTAGTGGAGTTATAAATATCGGTATTGAAGGAATGATGACCATCGGAGCATTTACGGGGGCAGTTGTGGCTCACTTTACAGGAAACGGCTGGATCGGATTTTTATGTGGAGGTCTGGCAGGAGCGGTTCTTGCACTTTTGCATGCATTTATATGTATACAGCTTCAGGCAGATCAGACTATAGCCGGTACAGCTATTAACTTCCTTGGACCGGGACTTGCACTTTTTATTTGTAAAGCAATGTTTGACAATTCATCTGAGACACCTTCACTTGCACCAAGCGAGAAACTTCCAAAGCTTTTGATGGTGTTTTTGAATCAGGTTCATTTGGGTACAATGTATTAAATGTATATGCAGTGGCATATCTTGTATTTGTTTTTGCAATAATATGCTGGTTTGTCTTTTACAAAACAAAGTTTGGTGCACATCTTCGTGCATGTGGAGAACATCCACAGGCTTGTGAATCTTTAGGTATCAACGTATATGGCGTCAGATATGCCTGCGTTATTATTTCGGGATTCATGGCAGGACTTGGAGGAGCTTTTGCGACACTTGCAACAGTAAGCCACTTCAGACCGACAGTAATCGTAGGACAGGGATTTATAGCAATTGCTGCTGTTATTTTTGGAAAATTTTCACCGGGAGGAACAACACTTGCATGTTTACTTTTCGGACTGTGCAGTGGAATAAAATCTTTGGCAAGTATGGGAAACTCTGTATCACCAAACCTTATCTCGATGATACCTTATATAGTTACGATACTTACACTTGTTCTTTTTGTCGGCAGGGCAAAAGCACCTGCTGCAAATGGAAAAATATTTACAAAAGCAAAATAATTTATGTTAAGGCGGGGTAAGATTATGAGGGATTCTGAACTTATAAAGGAAGCACTAGAAGCCAGAAAAATGGCTTACACACCATATTCACATTTTAATGTCGGAGCAGCATTGCTTACAAAAGATGGCAGGGTATATAGAGGCTGTAATATTGAAAACGCTTCGTATACACCGAGTAACTGTGCGGAGAGGACTGCTTTTTTTAAGGCAGTTTCTGACGGCATTATGGATTTTTCAGCAATAGCAATAGTTGGGGGACCGGCAAAGACCAGCAGCCTTTCAATTTGTTCACCATGTGGCGTATGCCGGCAGGTCATGATGGAATTTTGTGACCCAAAAACTTTTAAGATCATACTTGGAACGGATGAATCAGATTTTAAGGTGTATACCCTTGAACAGATGCTCCCACTTGGGTTCGGTCCTGAAAATCTAGAAGCAGATATGGAAGCATAGATAAAGAATAGTGAGGATAAAACATTGAAAATAGAGGATATTTTAAGTATTTGTGATCATACATTACTTTTACAGACAGCAACATGGCCGGAAATAAAGGACTTATGTGATGATGCCATGAAATATCATACAGCATCAGTATGTATACCACCATGCTATGTAAAGCAGGCGGCTGATTATATGCAGGGCAGGATAAAAGTGTGTACAGTAATCGGTTTTCCTAATGGAAACTGTTCTACGGCGACAAAGGTGTTTGAGACAAAAGATGCCATAGAAAATGGTGCTGATGAGATAGATATGGTTATAAATGTAGGCTGGCTTAAGGCAAAGCAGTACGACCTTGTACTGGATGAAATAAAGCAGATCAAACAGGCCTGCGGTTACCATGTTTTAAAGGTTATAATTGAGACATGTCTTCTTACAGAAGAAGAAAAGATCAAGATGTGTGAGATAGTTACCGAATCAGGAGCTGACTACATCAAGACATCAACAGGTTTCTCGACAGCAGGAGCGACATTCGATGATATCGCATTATTTGCAAAGCATGTAGGACCTGATGTAAAATTAAGGTGCCGGTGGTATCTCATCAATAGAGGACGCAGAGAAATTTATGGAGCTTGGGGCATCGAGACTTGGAACAAGCCGTATAGTTAAAATTGTAAAAAGTAAATAATAACAACCAATTGCGCCGCAGAAATGCGGCGTGATTTGTCCAATGATAAGGAGGTTTATTATGGGTAAAAAATATAATAGAATATTTACAATAGTACTTGATTCTATGGGAATCGGGGCAATGGCAGATTCGGAAAAATTTGGTGATGTCGGAGTTGATACACTTGGACATATTTCACAGACAGTTGATAAATTTGAAATACCTAATCTGCAGAAACTTGGTATTGCAAATTTAAAAGAATTAAAGCAGGTAAAGCCGGTGGAAAATCCTAAAGGATATTATATGGCACTTAACGAGGCAAGCAACGGGAAGGATACAATGACAGGCCACTGGGAGATGATGGGAATTTTAACAACAAAACCTTTCATCACATTTACAGATACAGGATTTCCAGATGAACTCATAAAGCTTTTAGAGGAAAAAACCGGAAGAAAGATCATTGGAAATAAGGCTGCAAGCGGAACGGCAATTCTGGATGAGCTTGCAGAACAGGAAATAAATGATGGCAGGCTTATAGTATATACATCTGCGGATTCTGTGCTTCAGATATGCGGAAACGAAGAGACAATGGGACTTGATAATCTCTATAAGTATTGTGAGATAGCAAGAGAACTTACCATGCGTGATGAATGGCGTGTCGGAAGAGTGATAGCAAGACCATATGTCGGAAAGAAAAAAGGCGAATTTAAAAGAACAAGCAACAGACACGACTATGCACTTAAGCCAACAGGAAAAACAGCATTAAATGCTTTAAAGGATGCAGGCTATGATGTAATATCAGTTGGAAAGATCAATGATATATTTGTTGGTGAAGGAATAACAGAAAGTAATCATTCAAACAGCAGCGTACACGGAATGGAACAGACGATCGATATAGCAAAACGTGATTTTAACGGATTGTGTTTTACAAATCTTGTTGATTTTGATGCATTATGGGGACATAGGAGAAATCCTGTAGGATATGCGGAGGAAATCGAAAGATTTGATGTAAAGCTTGGTGAATTGTTGAAGGTTCTGCGTGATGATGATCTGCTTATGATAACAGCGGACCACGGAAATGATCCAACATATACAGGTACAGACCATACCAGAGAACAGGTTCCGCTCATAATGTATTCTCCTTCTATGAAGTCTGATGGAAAGCTGGATACAGAAGACACATTTGCAGTCATAGGCGCAACAATTGCAGATAATTTTGGTGTAAGTATGCCGGATGGCACAATAGGACATTCACTTCTCGATAAACTTAAATAAGGTGGAAAAATATGGCGCACAGTGATGTAATAAATGAGATAATGCATAAATCAGAATATTTAAATAACTATTTAAGTAACGCCCCATACTGGCTGATAGAGTCATTGTGTGTTGTTAAAAAGCCAAAGGATAAGCTGATAGTTGAAGAAAATGCAAAAGCAGATACGATTTATATTCTTGTAGATGGCACTGTAAGAGCAGTTGATTACAGAATAAAAGGTGTTGCATATGATTATATGTGGTTTTACGCAGTCGAGGTATTTGGTTCAATGGAATTATTTTTAATATACCCAAATACATGACAACACTAAAACGGTTACCGACTGCACATTTCTTGTATTATCAAGAGAACAGTACAGAAGGTGGATATGGGATGATAAAAATGCACTCCAGCTGGAGGTAGGCTCAATGGGAAAATATCTTCTTGAGCAGAACCGTGTGGGAAGAGTATTTCTTTTTTTACAGGGAATGGACCGGATACTGTATATGTTTGTATTGGAATATGAAAGCCATAAAAATCGTAAATCTATGGTAATAAATGCAAGCAGACAGGAAATAGCTGAAAGAAGTGGTCTTAGTATAAAGACTGTCAACCGGGCGGTTAAAAAGATGGAAGAAAATGGCTTTATTTCGAGAAATGGAAGAAAAATCTTGATTTCATCCGAGCAGTACTTTAAGATTAAATCATATCTTGATTCCATTGTGGATCAATCGTTATAGGAGGAAATATGTCAATAGATCAGAGTAAAATCCGTAATTTTGTATTATTGCCCATATAGACCATGGAAAATCAACTCTTGCGGATCGTATAATAGAGAAAACAGGAACACTCACAAGCAGGGAAATGCAGGCACAGGTGCTTGACAATATGGACCTCGAGAGGGAACGTGGTATTACAATAAAATCCCAGGCTGTCCGTATCATCTACAATGCAAAAGATGGTGAGGAATATATTTTTAATCTTATTGATACACCGGGACACGTTGATTTTAATTATGAAGTATCCAGAAGCCTTGCGGCCTGTGATGGTGCTATACTTGTAGTTGATGCTGCGCAGGGAGTTGAGGCGCAGACACTGGCAAATGTTTATCTTGCGCTAGATCATGATCTGGATGTGTTTCCGGTGATCAATAAAGTAGATCTTCCAAGTGCACGACCTGAAGAGGTGGCGCAGGAAATAGAGGATGTCATCGGGATAGAGGCTATGGATGCACCTAGGATTTCTGCTAAAACAGGCCTTAATATTGAGGATGTGCTCGAACAGATAGTGAAAAAAATCCCTGCACCGACAGGAAATCCGAAAGCACCACTTAAGGCTTTGATATTTGATGCAACATATGATTCATACAAAGGTGTTATAATTTTCTGCCGTCTCAGAGAGGGAACAGTAAAAGTCGGCGACAAAATAAAGATGATGGCTACAGGCGCATCGGATGTTGTAACAGAGGTTGGATATTTCGGCGCAGGCCAGTTTATTCCATGTGATGAATTATCGGCAGGCATGGTAGGATACATTGCAGCAAGTATCAAAAATGTAAGGGATACAAGAGTCGGAGATACAGTCACACTTGCGGATCGACCTTGTGATGAGGCACTACCGGGATATAAAAAAGTAAATCCTATGGTTTATTGCGGACTTTATCCGGCAGACAGTGCAAAATATCCGGATCTGCGTGAGGCACTTGAAAAGTTACAGATAAATGATCTGCTCCAGTTTGAAGCTGGCATTAGGCTTTGGTTTCAGATGTGGTTTCCTTGGATTATTGCATCTTGAAATAATACAGGAACGTCTTGAGAGAGAATTTGACCTTGATCTTGTTACCACAGCACCAAGTGTTATATATAAAATCCATAAGACAAATGGTGAGGTTATAGATCTTACAAACCCATCAAATCTTCCAGATCCATCAGAAATAGAATATATGGAAGAACCATTTCTGCTGAGATTATGGTCACGAGTGACTATGTCGGTGCCATAATGAAATTATGTCCAGGAGAGACGAGGAATTTATATAAGTATGGAATATATAGAGAAAACAAGGGCTCTTATCAAGTATGATCTGCCACTGAATGAGATTATTTACGATTTCTTTGATGCACTTAAATCACGCTCAAGGGGCTATGCATCTTTTGATTATGAAATGAAAGGCTATGTACGCTCAGAGCTTGTAAAACTTGACATACTTATCAATAAAGAAATGGTTGATGCACTGTCATTTATCGTATTTAAGGAGAGTGCATATGACAGAGGAAGAAAGATGTGCGAGAAATTAAAGGGTGAAATCCCAAGACATCTTTTTGAGATTCCTATACAGGCTGCCGTCGGCGGTAAGATTATTGCAAGGGAAACTGTAAAGCACTTCGCAAAGATGTACTTGCGAAATGTTATGGTGGAGATATTTCACGAAAGAAAAAGCTTCTAGAAAAACAAAAAGAGGGAAAGAAGAGAATGCGTCAGGTTGGCAATGTAGAAATCCCACAGGAGGCATTTATGAGTGTGCTTAAGCTTGACGAGGAATAAATATATGGCTGACAGCATGGCAGGAAAAATCGGAGATACTAACATATAATGAAAAATCTTGAAATTTATATTCATACACCTTTTTGCGTAAAAAAATGTGAATATTGTGATTTCCTATCATTTCCGGCAGATGATGAGACACAGCTTAGATATATAAAAGGACTTATGGCAGAGATGATATTTTATGGTCCGGTTTTGAAGGATTATGAAGTATCAACTATATATATAGGCGGAGGTACGCCAAGCTGGCTTAATGAGGAATGGATAGCAGCGCTCCTGGAAGGGATTTTTTAATGTTTCAATGTAAAAGAAGACGCGGAAATTTCTATTGAATGTAATCCGGGAACGCTTACGTTAAATAAATTACTCACATACAGGGATGCCGGAGTAAACCGGCTTTCTATAGGACTTCAGTCGACAAATGACGAGGAATTAAAGCTCTTAGGAAGAATCCATACATATGACCAGTTTGTCAAAAATTATGAGATGGCAAGAAATGTTGGCTATAAAAATATAAGCGTTGATCTTATGTATGGACTTCCCCAGCAGACAACGGAAAAATATCTTGATACGGTAAATCGGATAGTAAGACTTAAGCCAGATCATATATCTGCATACTCACTTATAGTTGAAAAGGGAACACCATTCTATGAAAAGTACAAATTCGATATGGTAAAACAGGAAGCAGGCATGCGGACGGAATTTTTACCAAATGAAGATGAACTATATGAAATGGAAAAAGCCGGGCAGGAACAGCTTTTTGATGCGGGGTATAAGCAGTACGAAATTTCAAATTATGCAAAGAACAATATGGCTTGCAGGCACAATATCGGCTACTGGACGAGGGAAAATTATCTTGGACTTGGAATAGGTGCGGCATCTTTACTGGATAATGTCAGGTATACAAATACATCAGACATAGATAAGTATCTGTCCGGGTGCAGGAACATCCATGATATGAAAGAGGACGTGTTCAGGACAAATCTTCATATATCAGCCGATGTCATAGACAGAAAAGCCCAGATGGAAGAGTTTATGTTTCTTGGACTCCGGATGAATGAGGGAGTTACAAGAGAGGCATTTGAGAAGTCTTTTGGAATATCAATAGATGCCATATACAAGAACATAATAGACGATTTGAAAAATCAGGATCTGCTTGTTGTCAGAGCCGGTCATATATTCCTAAGCCCAAAGGGAAAAGATGTAGCTAATTATGTCATGGCACAGTTTTTGACATAACATAGGATGTGTTTGCAGAGGAAGAAGCTATGGATAAGGAGAAAAATATGCTTAAAATAGAACATCTTATAAAAATATATGGGGATAAAAAAGCTGTAGATGATCTCTCACTTCATATAAAACCTGGGGAAATATATGGATTTATCGGACATAATGGAGCTGGAAAAACGACTACATTGAAATCAATTGTCGGGATACTGCAGTTTGACAGCGGTGAAATTTATATAGATGGTAGATCGATAAAAGAATCACCAATAGAATGTAAAAAGAATTTTGCATATATCCCGGACAATCCTGACTTGTATGATTTTATGACTGGAATAAAGTATCTTAATTTTATAGCAGATATATTTGGCGTGGAAGAATCTGTAAGGCAGGAGAGAATACGAAAATATGCCGAGATGTTTGAGATAACAGATGATCTTGCACAGCCAATTGCATCATTTTCACATGGAATGAAGCAGAAGCTTGCGATTATCGCAGCATGGATTCATAATCCAAAACTTATAATCATGGATGAACCTTTGTTGGACTTGATCCTAAAGCGGCACATCTGTTAAAAGGTATGATGAGGGATGTGTGCGACAATGGCGGAGCAATCTTTTTTTCAACACATGTGTTGGAGGTCGCAGAAAAGCTTTGTGACAAAGTTGCAATCATAAAGGGCGGTAAGCTCATACGTTCTGGAACAATGGAAGAAGTAAAAGGCGATGATAGTTTAGAGGAAGTATTTTTGGAACTGGAGGGAGAATAGTGTTTAAGATTCTTTTGAAAAAGCAAATGACAGAGATCTTCCGAGGATATTTTTATGATGCAAAGAAAAATAAAAAGCGTTCCCTGTTTTCTACGATCATGTTTATTATTATCTATCTTGCAATAATGATCGGGGTGCTGGGCGGAATGTTTACATATCTCTCAGCCGGATTGTGTGAACCTTTGACGACAGCAGGTATGGGATGGCTTTATTTTATAATAATGGGTATGATAGCAATTGCTCTTGGATCGTTTGGAAGTATTTTTAATACATATTCAGGATTATATCTGTCAAAGGACAATGATATGCTGTTGTCATTGCCGATACCAACAGGATGTATTGTTGCAGCAAGACTTACAAGTGTTTATTTGCTTGGACTTCTGTATTCTGCTGTTGTTATGGTTCCGGCAGTGATAGTGTATTGGATAGAAGCTCCGATAAATATAAGTATTGTGATAGGATCAATATTTCTGATTATAATAATTTCAGCAGTTATACTTGTATTATCATGTGTATTGGGTTGGTGTGTTGCAAAACTCAGTCTGAAATTAAAAAATAAGAGTTTTGTCACAGTATTTTTATCACTTGCTTTCTTTGCACTTTATTACTTTGTATATTTTAAAGCGCAAAGTGTTATACAGGATCTGATAATGAATGCAGCTATATATGGACAGAAAGTTAAAGATTCTGCATATCCGCTCTATCTGTTTGGAAAAATCGCAGAGGGAGACTGGCTTGCAATTGGCATATTTGCGGTTATAGTTGCGTTAATCTGTATATTTACATTCTGGATTTTATCACGAAGTTTCATTGGAATTGCAACGTCAACGGCTTCAATGGCAAAGAAAAAGTATAAAGAAAAGCATGTAACCAGAAAAAGTATTTCATCGGCACTTCTGGCAAAGGAATTTGGCAGATTTACATCAAGCCCTAATTATATGCTTAATTGTACAATGGGATCTGTGTTTCTTATTATAATAAGCGGCGCATTAATAATAAAAGGCGGAGATTTTGCCGGGGCATTAAATCAGTTTTATGCAACAGGCATGGATCAGGGATTTATCGTCGCTATAATAATAACTATAATCTGCGTGACTGCGGCAATGAATGATATGGTTGTCCCTTCGGTGTCTCTTGAAGGAAAAAGCATATGGATAGGACAGTCGCTTCCGGTTGAACCATGGAACATACTTAGTGCAAAACTCATGGTGCAGATACTTGTGACAGGAATTCCGGTTATATTGTGTGAAGCCTGTTGCGTACTTTTTGATTTTGGCATTGCAGAAAAAATAATGATATGTATCATTCCTCTTATCTTTACAGTTTTAATAGCATTATTCGGACTTTTTCTTGGAATAAAAATGCCAAATCTTACATGGACAAGTGAACTTGCTCCTATCAAACAGGGAATAAATGTAATGATAGCTATGTTCGGAGGAGCAGCATTAGGAATGCTTATAATAGCTGTTTACTATCTTATTAAATCAAAATAGATATCATATTATATCTGGGAATGACTGCGGCAGTATTTATTGTGGCAGCAATAATATTGTGTACGTGGCTTAAGAAAAAAGGGGCACAGATTTATAGATTTTATAATAAAAAATGGACTCAACAAAATAATAAAGATCAATGTAGAAGCGCCAGAAACGGATTGTACCGGACTGGCGTTTTTTAATCGAAGATTGAAACACAATATATTTGATGTTATGATTAAAATAATTGATAAGTATGGACATAATGAAAGGTTACTTGGCCTGTTACAAAAGAAACATTATATAACTAGTTATACAAAAAGCTTGAGCCAAATGAGAATACTTTTGAAGTATGGGTAAAACAGCAGCAATAGCATGCAATGGTGAAGAATAACTATGGAAAGCAGGTGATTAAATGCTCAATAAAGATTTTTTTGGTGAAACGAAGAATGTAGAATTTAAAAGAGAAATTCCAAGCAAGCATGAAAAGTTCTTGAAAGATATTATCGCATTTTCAAACAGTACTGGAGGTCAGGTCATTCTTGGAATTTATGCATATCGTTGAGACCAGGGGAACAGGAATTCCAAGAATCATTAATAGATGTAACGAATATGGTCTTCCAGAACCAGTATTTGAAGAATTCGGTAATGGCTTTAAAGTAGTTCTTTTCAAAAAAGTAAGCAATGCTCCGAAAAAAGTAAGCAATACATTTGAGGATTATATACCATTATTAAATGCAGTAGGAGCAACTGATATATATATAAATAACATAAGAATCGTATATGAGCATTGTAGAGTAGACACTCTGTTTGGGCAGACAAATGTAATGGAATGGCTTAATTGTTCTAAATCTAAGGCAACTAATGTTATGAATGTTTTAAAAATGGCAAATGCAATAGAAAAAGTAAAAGGATTTGGCCCAGGAAAGTATAGATTTTTGGATTTAAAGGATTAAAATATGAAAATTGACCGTTTTATGATAGCTGCCCCGAAAAGCGGCAGTGGAAAAACAATGATAACCTGCGCCATGTTGCAGCTGCTAAAGGGCAGAGGAAAAAAGGTTGCATCATATAAATGCGGACCAGACTATATCGATCCAATGTTTCACAGAAAAGTTCTCGATGTCCCTTCAAAAAATCTGGATACATTTTTTACGGACGAAAGGACAACGATGCAGCTTTTTACAGATGGAAGAGCTGACGGAGATTTTGCTGTACTTGAGGGTGTTATGGGATTATATGACGGACTTGGTGGCATATATGAGGGTCGTCATACCATCTTGCAAAAGTGACGCATACTCCGATAATACTTGTGGTGGATGCAAAGGGAATGGGAAAGTCTGTCCTGGCTCTTATAGCTGGATTTTTGCAGTATGACACACAGCATCTCATTAAAGGCGTATTGCTAAATAGAATGTCGAAAGGTTATTATGACATAATAAAACCACTTATAGAGCAGGAACTTTCACTAAAGGTGGCCGGATATTTCCCAGAGCAGAAGGATATCATGCTTGAGAGCAGGCATCTTGGACTTGTAATGCCTGATGAACTTGACCATATAAAAGAACAGCTGTGTGAAATCGCAGACAGGCTGGAAAAGACGATAGATATGGAAGTACTGCTGGATATTGCAGCAGAGGCGGAAGAAATCGGTGGCTGTGGAAATGCAGATAGAGATAATCCTCAGACTATAAATATCGGCTGTATAAAAAATGAATTTACACAAAATGTAAAAACAGATTGTGAAACACAATATCAAACAACAAAAATTGTAAATATAAAACAGATGCAAATTAAAAACGAGGATGACGCAGTAAACATAGCAGTTGCAATGGATGAAGCATTCTGTTTTTATTACGAAGATAACTTAAGACTGCTCGAAAAATATGGAGCAAAATTACAGTATTTTCGCCTCTGGATGATACAGAATTACCTGATAACTGCGATGCGCTGCTGCTTGGAGGCGGTTATCCGGAGCTGTATGCAAAGGAACTGAGTAAAAACGTATCTATGCGGAATTCAATAAAAACTGCCTTTAAAAATGGCCTGCCAACGGTTGCCGAATGCGGTGGATTTATGTATCTGCACACATATATCCATAATATATGTGAAGAGAACGCTGGTGTGCAGGATCATGTTTTTAACATGGCTGGAGCTTTGGATGGGGAGTGCTATTTCAAAGGTAAGCTGGTCCGGTTTGGATATATTGAATTGGAAGAAAAACATAGCAATTTTCTGCTACCGGGTGAAAAGATCCGGGCACATGAATTTCATTATTATGACAGCAACAATAACGGACAGGACTGTATTGCGGTCAAACCGGCTACAGGCAGAAAGTATGATTGTGTGATAAGCAAAGATAATTACTGGATAGGATTTCCTCATCTTTATTACCCATCAAATCCGCATTTTGCTGAAAATTTTGTAAAGAAAGCACAGGAGTATAGAAAGAATAAAAATGGAAAACTCATATAGATATTTTAAAAATACAGATTGCAGATATTTTCCGTGCCATAAAGGACTTGACGATTTTAATTGTCTGTTCTGTTATTGTCCGTTGTATGAAATGAAGAACTGTCCGGGAAATAAACGATATATCGAAAAGAATGGGAAACCACTTAAGGTATGTACGGATTGTGCGTTTCCGCATAAACCGGAGAATTATGACATAATCATAGAAATTTTAAAACGAAGATGAAGAATAAAAATACCGGTTTATAGGTTGGACTTAAAAATAGTGACTATGGAAGTTCAATTATATATGAAACAGAATCTGTGACCAATGCAGATACTGATTTTACGATGGCAGCGACGGTAAATGCAGATAATGAGGCAGCCAAAAAAATTAAAGATTCGGGTATTGAGTATTATTTATCATTGACTACAGCGGGAACTCCATGATTCACTTCTTATGGATACATATACAGGGCTTTCGTATGAAGGAAACAACTGGGTATGACTATATATAGTGAGGTTATGACCTGCTATGGCAGTAAATATGTGGTCATGTGTATACCACAAGATTTTTGCGATATGAATAATGGGATAGATCTAAATGCAAGAGGAATCACTTTGTACTAATTGATGTATAAAATTATGCCGAATGAAGGTTAGTACCTGAAAAGGTGCAAAAGAAAAAGCGGTTATAAAGCCTTATTTTATGGCTTTATAACCGCTTTTTTGCATCTGGATGCTGATGTGCGATATATTTAGCAAACTAAATGCAATTCAACATAATTACAAAAAGTATTGTATGAAATACTAAAAGTGGTACAATAGTTCTATAATATCCTGTCTTTGACACTTAAAAGGTATATAAATGGCCGCAATCCCAGTAAATATAAGGGGTTGCGGCTTTCTTGGTTTTTACGTGAAATACGTAATGCTTTTACAAGCCTTTTGATCTGCGAATAATACCGGCGGCTACCTTTGGAGATAGTATTTCATAATCGGTTCGAAATCCAGCATTTTCATGAAGTGCATCAGTTATGGAAGTTCTTGTATAACAAGGGATGCAGCCATGTACACCGATTTTACGCATGTTCATTTCCCCAATTGCTTTAAATCATAATTCTATATGTACTCTTGTGTTGACAAAATGTAATGGGTACATTACAATGAAAGTAATCAGTACATTACATTTAGGAGAGGAGCGATAACTTTGATATGGAACAGAATTAAAGTTTTACGTGCTGAAAGGGACTGGACACAAGCAGATTTAGCTGAAAAAGTTGGAATTTCACGACAAGCAGTTATATCAATAGAAAAATATAAATATACTCCGTCATTAGAATTGGCATTTAAAATTGCAGAAGTATTTGGTGTTTCTATTGATGAAGTTTTCGAGCATAGGGAGGACAAATAGTATGAATGAGCAAATTATTATCTTGATTTTTCTTGTTTTAGCATTAGGAGCAACGTTGTGGCTTTATATATTGAAAGCAAAAAAGCAAGTTGAATATAAGGGTGATGAACGCTGGTTGACGATACAGCTAAAAGCAAATCGGTCTGCTAATATAGCAAATTGGACATTGATTATATTATTAGCGATTGCAACATCAGTACCATTATTTATAGATATTCAAATTATGTTTACACTTGACCGAGTAATTCTTTTTGGAGAACTTTTTATTGGTTTGCGTAATTTGCTTGAATTGATTGCAATTATGTATTTTGATAAACAGTTATAAATCATTAGGAAAATATGATAATTTTATACACCTATACACAAAGCAGTTAGTCTTAGGATTGACTGCTTTTTCTATACTCAAAATTTCAGATTGGAGTGATGAAATGAGAGATATTTTTAAGGATATGCAGGCGAAAGTTGGCTGTGAATACATTTCCGACCTGCCCTCTTACAAGCGTAAGGTGTGGCATGAAATGAAACGGTTGAACTTTGCCGACTATGAAGAAAGACAGTTAGAAGATATTTCAAAATATGTGTTTGGTATGTCGTACCAGACCTTAAAAGATGTGATGAACCAACAGAAAGGACGTGAGGAACAATGCAGGAAACAAGGGTGCTGGTGGAAACGAGAGGAACAACTGGCGAAGAAACAATATCAACTGGTTCGACCTGCCGATAGATTGCAGAGTTTGAAGAAAAGTTAGGTGTCGGTGCAGAAAGTGGGGATTACTGCATTATCGAAAAGGTGTTGCCTTATGCTGATGAAGTCCACGAACATACAAGTGTGTATCAGCTCAACGAATTAGATTTTATGTATCGCCAGCTTTCAAGTGATATGCAGGAAGAATATGTATCACTACTTACGGTGTTTCAGAATTTAGAAGCACTTTATATTTGCAGGAACGTGATTACCGTTTATCCAGACTGCAAAAGCATGATAGATGTTGCAAAGCAAAAGCTGATGAACGACCCGACATTTAAGCATTTATCTGTGGACTGTCAAGAATACTACTTTGACTTTGAAACCTTCGCTTCTCACTTGCAGGAACACGGGAAATTTTTAGTAACGGAACACGGTATCTTTTGAACTGCCAGAGTAGGAAATGAGGTGGTACTTATGATTGATGATATGGCGGTTTGCCTACTATGTATCGGGAAATGTGATTGAACCTATCGGCAGGGACTACCTTTATTCTGAATGGGTAAACCCTATCTTTACAAAGGACGGGGATAATGTGAAAGTCAAGGTTGCTGTGAAATTCCTTGATAATCAGACAAAAGCGACACAGGTATCGCGGTATGAGCTTGTGCTACATAAAGATAGCAACTGGAAGATAGTGGGATAATGAATAAGGCTTGCGTCATACGGTGTATGCTCTGCAACTGAACAAAGTGGAATGTGGGTATTTTAAATGCTGTTAAGGGTATTTGAACTTAAAGTGTTTGCAATTGCTTTAGAGAAATATTAAACTTCTATTAAAGTACATGGAGGGAAAGCATATTGAAACTGCAACTATTGGAAAAAAAAGATTTGGCTGAACCGGAAATAGATATACGATATTCAAGTATGACCCAACCTTTAAATCGGATTGTTCAATATATCCGTCAACAAGAATATCTTATACAAGGAATTTTTGAAAAAAAAAGCTGTATCAGATACCATTAAATGAAGTCTTGTATTTTGAAACTGTTGATAAAAAAACATTTATGTACACTCAACAAAAAATATTTGAATGTAAAAAGACACTTTCTGCTATTGAACAAGATTTAATAAGGTCAAATGTTGTAAGGATAAGCAAAACAGTCTTATTGAATATTTCTTGTCTGGTCTGTGTTAAACCTTACCCTAACCACAGATTATTGGCAGAACTTAACAATGAAGAAAATCTAATTGTTTCAAGAAAATATATTCCTATTCTAAGAGATAAGATAAGGAGTGGCTATTATGAATAAATTTTTAAGGACATATCTTCCTGCATTTTCTATGGCATTTACATTTATTATTTTGTATGCAACGATAAGCAATATTATAGCAGGATATTCTAAAGACAGATTTTGTTTCTTTATTTTGCAGGTGTTTGTTTATCTTATGGTGTCAGTGATTGTCGATTGGCTTCTATCATTTATAGATTTTAGCAAATATATATATCACTTTATTGCTGAAATGATTATATTATATCCAATAACCATTGGTGTGGCATTTATAGGTAAATGGTTTGCGTTTAGTGCAATTAACATTACATGGTATTCATGTGTCTATATTTTAATTATGATAGCTATTCATTGCTATTTTTATCATATTTCCAAAAGACAAGCTGATGAAATAAACAATTTTTTAAAATTAAGGAATAAGAGGTAATAGTAATGGGCGATATGACAAAATTTAATAGTGCTATTGAATATTATACATTTAATGTGTTGCTAATTTGTTTTCTTATTTCCGAAATATTTATTTTCTTTTATACACGTTCAAAGCAAAATAGAACTGAAAAAATTGACACTAGAGATTTAGGAACGAAATGGTTGTTATACTTAAACTTTGTATTTTGCTTGATAATTAGTTTTCTATGTGTCAGTCAAAAAGCTCCATTTTACATAAGAGGAATGACTTTACCTGCTTACTCTGCTAAAATTGGTATGCTAATTATAGTATTCGGGATTTGTATTCGTATAAAAGCTGTTTTAACTTTAAAAAAGGCATTTACATTAAATGTTCAAATTAGTAAAGAACAACAGCTAATAACAACTGGTATGTATAAATTGTCCGCCACCCTGCCTATACTGGAAGTATTCTGTCATTATTAGGTGTGAGTATTGCGTTAAAGAATATCCCTGCTATATTGATAGTTGCTATTTGTAGCTTTGTTTGCTACCAAATAAGAATAAATGTTGAAGAAGCAGTTTTACAAAAATATTTCAAAGAATATAGCTTATATAAAGAAAAAACATACAAACTTTTTCCGTATATATTAAAATTGTTGATAACCAATGTTTTATCATTAAGGAAGATTGCATTATAGAACGTTTTAAGAAGATTATTTAGCAAAATACAATTTATCGAAACACAATTTATAATTGAATATATCAATATTTTAGCTCGTGCAAAACAACAAAGTTTTGTGCGGGCTTTTTTTATACTCAAAAATTTTCAAAAATTTTTATCTTCAACTTAGCAAATCACAAGAAGTTGCAAAAGCCTTTGAGGAACAAAGGAAAATCAATTTCATGCTTGCAAAGGATAAGAGCATTGAGGTGGACGAAGCCGGGGTCTGTATTACAGCAAAATCGGGCAGACCGCTT